>JAAHTG010000146.1_pt1 | contig 66796 bp, 63 predicted proteins | sample 6116081 | NCBI WGS metagenome assembly JAAHTG01 (sample SAMN13939989, study PRJNA603662) | sponge metagenome | isolation source: marine sponge | host: Mycale hentscheli | place: New Zealand | collected 2005 | reverse complement strand
CTACGCTTTACGATATTGCTGATGATTTGAGTGTTGGTGCCTACCAGAATTATACTTTACAGCATTTCCGGAAACGGATTGAAATATATGGATCTGAGCAATTTGAAGTAAAGATTTATACGGTGAACATATAATATTGTTTATAAGACATAAGTCTATTATACCATACCTAAATAGCTATGTCAATAGAAAAATGCAGTGATGCTGAAAAAAGTTTTAGTTGACACCACATGATTACTATGTTATTATTATATAGAATCAGATAGGAATATTAAAATGATTAAAGTGGGTGACTTGGCTTATTCTCGACATGGTCTTGCTAGAATTACATCAATGGAAATTACAGAAGATGGAAGTAAGTATGGACAAGATGTGTTATCTATTTCAGAAGATTTAAAAGACTGGTGCGTGTTTGACTTTGATAACGGTCACTGGGCTTATGGAACACAAGTTACATTAATTAATAAGGAGGCTGGCTGACCATATGGCAAAAAGAGCTAAAAGAAACTACGTTAACAATGCAGACTTTTTAGAAGCATTGATCGCATACAAAAAAGCGTGCACCGAAGCAGAAGATGCTGGTGACGAGAAACCAAGATGTCCAGACTACATTGGTAAGTGCATCTATCAAATCGCAACAAGACTTGCGACAAAACCAAACTTTAGTGGATATTCATATAAAGATGATATGATTTCAGATGGTATAGAAAATTGTCTATTATATATGGGCAACTTCAATTCTGAAAAGTCTTCTAATCCCTTTGCATACTTTACTCAAATTATTTGGTACGCATTCTTACGACGTATTCAAAAAGAGAAAAAGCAAATGTATATTCGCTTTAAATCATCACAAGTTATGGTTGCCTCAGGTGGTACATATTCTGGTGATGAAGTAAATCTAAACCTTAATACTAATGTTGATTATATGAATTCGTTTGTTCAAGATTACGAAGATAAGATTGCTAAAGATAAAGCGAAAAAGAAAGAGTCGATAGAATCAAAGGAAGAGGAATCTAAAGAGTGAAGGTTGCTATAATTACAGACATGCATCTTGGTGTGCGTGGCGATTCTAAAGTATTCCTAGATCATCAAGAAAAGTTTTTTAATGAAGTGTTCTTTCCACATTTAGATGAGCATAACATTAAAACAGTATTGGATCTAGGTGATACCTTTGACCGTCGTAAGTACATCAACTATGTTACACTTGATAGAGCTAAAAAGTTTTTCTTTGATGAACTACAAAAACGTGACATTGAATACCATGCAGTCGTAGGTAATCACTCCGTATATTATACAAACACAAATGAAGTTAACTCGATGAACTTGTTACTCCAAGAGTATACAAACTTCAACATATATCGTGAAGAACCTGTCGAGTTGACATTTGGTGCAACTAATGTTATAATGGTACCATGGATTACAAAAACAAATTCTGAAGTATGTTTGGATGCCATACGTAAATCAAATGCTCATATATGTATGGGTCACTTTGACATTATTGGTTTTGAAATGCTAAAGGGTGCGATTTGTGATCATGGTCTAACTAAAGAATTGTTTGGTAGTTATGAACAAGTTTATTCCGGTCATTTCCACCATCCATCTGAATATGGTAACATCAACTATCTTGGTGCTCCATATGAAATGACATGGTCTGATTATCAAGGTAAACGTGGTTTCCGTATTTTAGATACTGAAACGCGTGAGTTGGAATGGATTTTAAACCCTTTCTGTATTTACCATAAAATTGATTATGATGATGCTGATATGACTATTGAAGATATTGCTCATTTAGATTTGACTAATATTAAAGACTCGTACATTAAGGTTATTGTTAAGAATAGAACTAATCCATACATATATGATTTGTTTTTAAATAAACTTACTGATGCTGGTGCAACCGATGTTAAGTCTATTGAAGATTCACTTAACCTAGGCGATGCTGGTGTTGATGAAATACTTGATGAAACCAAGGATACTAAAGATATCTTACATGATTATATTGAATCTATTGATACGAAATCTAATAAGCAAAAGATTAAAGAATTGATTGATGAACTATATTTGGAAGCGCAGAGCATTTAATGAAGATAACATTTAAAACAATAAAATACAAAAACCTGCTATCATCAGGTAACTCTTGGTCTGAAGTACGTTTGGATCATCATAGGACTACTCTTATCAGTGGTACAAACGGCAGCGGAAAGTCTACGTTACTTGATGCTATCGTTTTTGCTTTATATGGTAGAGCATTTCGTAAAGTAAACAAAAACCAATTAATTAATACCATCAATGCACGTGAAGCTCAAGTTGAAATAACGTTCTCAGTTGGTACTTCTAATTACCTAATACGTCGTGGCATTAAACCAAATATATTTGAGATTTGGAAAGATAATGTAATGATAAACCAAGATGCTGCATCAAAAGATTATCAAGCTTACCTTGAGCAAAACATTCTTAATTTGAATTATAAATCTTTTAATCAAATTGTTATTCTTGGTAGTGCAACATACGTTCCGTTTATGGAATTACCTGCTCACTCACGTAGAGAAATCATTGAAGACTTATTAGATATTCAAGTATTTAGTACTATGAATACGTTACTCAAGGATCGTGTATCTGGTAATAAAGAATCAATTACAGAGAACAGCTATCAAATAGATTTAATGGAATCAAAGTTATCTTCTGCTAAAGAACATAACGCGTCTATTCGTAAAATACGAGAAGATGAAGTTGAAAAGATCCGTGAAAAAATGGCTGTTCATATTAAAGAGATTGAAGATGCTAAAGTAATCATGGATCAAGAACAAGATGTTATTGAAGGTTATGCAAATGATATTAATGATAAGGCTGAAGTAAAACAAAAATACGAAAAAGCCAAATCATTACGTAGAGATATTGAAAGCCAAATGCGTGCTCACCAAAAAGAGCTATCCTTTTATAAAGATCATGACGATTGTCCAACATGTAAGCAAGGTATTGAACATGAGTTTAAGGCTAGTATTATAAGTGAAAAGGATACCAAGGTTGCTGAATTGGAAAATGGTCTTGGCCAATTAGGATTTATGGCAAAGGGATACGAAGATCGCTTAGAAGCTATTTCTGGTATAGAGGACAAAATTCGTGAAGTTAATTTACTAATTGGCGACCAACGTGCAACTATTAAGGTGGCAAAGAATGCTTTAGTATCATATAAGAATGAATTGGTATCAGCTGAAGAACAAGTTGAAGCTGTTGATACTACAAAGCTGCAGGAGATTAGTGATAAACTTAAGAGTACAGAAGTTGAACAGCAAGACTTGTTTGATGATAGAGAAGTACTTACTGTTGTTCAAGCTATGTTACGTGACGGTGGTATTAAAACTCGTATTATTAGACAATATATTCCAATAATGAATAAACTAATTAACAAGTACCTTGGATCGTTTGAGTTGTTCGTTGACTTCCAATTAGATGAAAACTTTAATGAAGTAATCAAATCTCGTTTCCGTGATGCCTTTTCCTATGCTTCGTTTTCAGAAGGTGAAAAGCTTAGAATTACTCTAGCAATTATGTTGGCTTGGCGTTCAGTTGCCAAACTTCGTAACTCAGTATCAACTAATTTGTTATTACTCGATGAAACGTTAGATGGTGCACTTGATGGTGTTGGCATTGAAAGTTTGATTGATACGTTACATAATCTTAATGCAGACGATAACATCTTTGTTATTTCACATCGTGGTCACCAGTTTGGTGATAAATTTGATAATCATATTCGCTTTAAAAAGGTAAAGAACTTTAGCGAAATCACAGCTTAGGAGTCGCTGATGCGCCATAGTATAGAAGATTTAATCATACGTATAAATGCAATGCAAGAAAAAGCAATATTGTTACATAGAGTTCGTAACGAGTTTTCTGAAATCTCTTATAAACAATATGACAAGGTTGCCTGCCAAAATCTTATTGATGATATTCAAGCTATGGCGCTGGGAATTGCTAATGATAAAGAAGGTGATGAAATTATTACTGAAATGGATTCTTGGAAAGAAAAAGGTTGACATTGCTAACAAACTGTGTTAGTATTATTTTATATTATGTTTAAGGATACACATGTCTAAATTTTATACGTCGGTCGAACGCTTCGGCCAAAACATTCTCTGGCGTGGTTATGATGCCAACGGTAAACGGTTTTCTAAGAAGGTTCAATTTGAGCCTACATTATATTGTAATACCAAAGATGGTACTCCATCTAATTTCCGTTCGCTACAAGGTGACATACCTTTAATGCCAATGAAGCAAGATGGCATGAGAGAAGCCAAAGAATTTATTGAACGTTACAAAGACGTGCATGGTATGACTATCGCAGGTAGTTCAAACTATGTAGCTCAGTTTATTCAACAAGAATATCCAAACAACATTAACTTTGATCCATCTAAAATCAATATCGTATCATTTGACATCGAGGTTGACATTGCGGATGGTTATCCTGATGTTGATTTTGCTGATAAAGAAATTACATCTATCGCTTATAAATCTTCAAAGTCTTCGGACTACCATTTGCTTGGTCGTAAAGATTATGATAAGAGTAAAACTCTACTTGACATTGATCCAGATAACATTCACTTTATGAAGTTTGATACTGAGCAAGCATTGCTTAAACGTTTTAAAGAGTTATGGATTAATGACTATCCTGATATTGTTACAGGTTGGAACGTAGAGTACTTCGACATTCAATATATTATTACACGCATGAAAAATCTGTTTGGCGAAGAATGGATTAAAGATTTATCTCCTTGGCGTAATATTCGACAAACTGGTCGTGAGTTCTTTGGTAAGATGCAAAATACATATCAGATTGGTGGTATGGCGGTTGTTGATTATATGGACTGCTTCAAAAAGTTTGGTTATAAGTATGGACCACAGGAGTCGTGGAAACTTGACCACATTGCTTATGTTGTACTTGGTGAAAAGAAATTGGATTACTCTGAGTATGGTAACCTTAATGCTTTGTACGAACAAAACCCTCAACTATATCTCGACTATAACCTTAAAGATACATGGTTAATTCAAAGATTTGAGGATGAAACCTCGCTGCTTCAGTTGGTTATGACTGTTGCTTATGGTGGTGGTGTAAACTATAACGATGCGTTTGGTACGGTTGGTATATGGGAAACAACTCTATATCGTAAACTAATTGCTGATGGTCGTGTACCACCAATCAAAGGTGGTCCTGGGCAAAGGGCTGGCGAACTTGTTGGCGGTTATGTTAAAGATCCAAAAGTTGGTATGCATCCTTGGATTGTATCATTTGATTTGAACTCTCTATATCCACACCTTATGCTACAATATAATATGTCGCCAGAAACGTACTTATCTGATGAACGAGATTTCGTAAACCAAGATATGGTATTAAAAGGTACGTATCAATCTGAACATAAGAAAATGTCAGTTGCAGCCAATGGCGCATGCTTTACTAACGAGTTTAAAGGTATCATTCCATCTATTATTGATGAGTACTATGGTAATCGTACCGTAATTAAAAAGAATATGTTGAAGGTTGAGCAACAGCTTGAGGATGCAACTGATCCAAACGAAATCAAACGTTTGAAACGTGAAGCAAACCAATTACACAATGCTCAGATGGCTATCAAAATTAGTATGAACTCATTGTATGGCGCTATGGCAAACATTTACTTCCTATACTATATTAACGATATGGCTGAAGCAATTACTACATCTGGTCAATTATCAATTCGTTGGGCTCAAAAATCAGTAAACGATTATCTCAACAAAATATTGAAAACCGATAAAGACTATATCGTTTATATTGATACTGACTCTATCTATGTTGATATGGCTCCTATCGTTGAAAATGCTTTTGGTACTGTTGATGTTGACCGTAAGAAAGGCGAGGAGTTCCTTGATAAAGTTTGCCAAATGAAAATTGAACCAGTACTTGAAGCTGGTTACGAAGAGCTTGCTAAAAAGATGGGTGCTTATCGTCAAGCAATGGGAATGAAACGAGAAAAGATTACTGATAAGTCCGTGTTCATTGCTAAGAAGCGTTACATTATGAATACGCTTAACTCTGAAGGTGTTCATTATGACGAACCTAAGGTATCAGTAACCGGTTTGGAATCAGTTCGTTCATCAACGCCAGAAGTATGTCGCGAAGAGTTAAAGAAATCGTTTAAAATTATTATGAACGAAGGTGAAGAAGCAACTCAAGAATTCATTGCAGATTTTAAAGCTAAATTCTTTAATCTTGGCGCAGAGGATATTGCTAAAAACTCTGGTACTGATAACATCGATAAGTATCGTGAAAGTGGATCCCTATACAAAAAAGGTTGTCCTATGCACGTACGTGGCGCTATTCTATACAATCATTATATGAAACAAGCCAAGCTGCAAAAACGTTATAACGAAATTAATGGTGGCGACAAAATCAAGTTCGTATACCTTAAGACGCCAAATCCAATCAAAGAAAACATCATATCGTTTCCGGGTGTACTACCACCTGAAATGGAATTGGCTAAATACATTGACTATGAAAAGCAATTTGAAAAAGTATTCTTAACCCCGTTAGAGGCGATCCTCGATGCTGTCGGTTGGTCCGCTGAAAAAGTAAACACCGTAGACAGCTTTTTTATATAAGGAAACCAAATGAAAACTGCAGAAGATATAAAATACAGACTTGAGTTGGTAACTAAAGAACACGCCAACCAACATAAGATGATTGAAGCACTTGAGGCAGAAAAAGCACCTGATAAATCTATCAAAGCTGCCAAGGTTAAAAAGCTTAAATTAAAAGATGAGATAATGTACTTATCTAACTTAAATATTAATTGACATATGTAAGATAGTGTGGTACTATCTAAATACAAACAATAAAGGACTATAATATGAGCGATTTTGCTAATGATATGTATATGATGCATAACAAATTTGGCGTCAAGGAATGGTTTGAAGCCAACAAAGATAACAAAGACTTAATGGACAAATACCTAAAGTTTCGTTTATCAATGTGCAAAGAAGAACTAGACGAAACAATGGATGCTATTGAAGCCAAAGATCCTGAAGAAATCGTTGATGGTTTAATTGATATGTGTGTCTTTGCTATTGGTACACTTGACGTATTTGGTGTTGATGCAAACATGGCTTGGGATAAAGTTTACGAAGCAAATGCTGCTAAAGATGTTGGTGTTAAAGAGGGTCGGCCAAATCCTTTCGGACTTCCAGATTTGATTAAACCAGAGGGTTGGACTGCTCCAAGCCATGAAGGTAATCACGGCGATTTAAAGAAAGCTCTATAATGGATGATGAACCATCAAAAACTTTTATAAGACCCAAAGAACCTGATAAGTTAGTAGCGTTAAGAAAAGCATTACGTGATCTCAATATAGAATATGCAATAAGTAAAAGAGATAAAAACCTATTAAGTATTAATATTTGGTTAGGTGATGAATAAATAAATTAAGGTGAGGTGGTAAATACCTTGCCTTTTTTAATGTGAGCGACGTGGTAAAAACGTCAAACAATAAAAGGAGAATTTTATGGAACTACTCACAGTGTGGAGCCTTGTCGGCTTCCTGCTTGCTGCATATGCAGTTATAGCGAATGATTCAGTACAAACTCTCGGTACATGGATGGCATCAAACAATGAGAGATTTAGTTATAAAACATTATGGATAGCAGCATCCTCTGTTCTTTTAGCCACGCTTTGGTATGGTTGGATGATGAATGGTGGCGACATTAGTTATGGTCGTTTGAATAAAATCCCGTGGCAAGAAGTACAATGGTACCATGCCGCTGCGCCTGCAATCCTAGTTCTATTAACACGATTAGGTGTACCAGTTTCAACATCATTTTTAGTATTATCAGTATTTGCTAGTACATTTGTATTAGAGAAGATGCTAATGAAATCCATTATGGGTTATGGTGTAGCAGCTGGCTTTGCTTATGCGGTATGGTTTATAATCCACAAATACTTTGGTAGGTGGTATGATGAAACTGCACCTGTAAGTGAAAGCAATAAAAACTATTGGCGTGTTGCCCAATGGGTTGCTACAGGTGGTTTATGGTATACTTGGTTATCACATGACATTGCTAACATTGCAGTGTTCTTACCACGTCAAGTACCGGTAGATTTAATGGTGCTTATATCATTTGTATTTGTCGGTGGATTGTTCTTTATGTTTAGAGAACGTGGTGGTAAAATCCAACAAATTGTTCTTGAGAAACATAACACTCGATACGTACGATCAGCTACGTTGATTGATTTATTCTATTGGTTGTGTCTATATTTCTTTAAGGAATTAAATGATATTCCTATGAGTACAACATGGGTTTTCGTTGGGCTATTAGCAGGACGTGAGTTGGCTATGGCAACATACTTTGGTAAAAGAAAAACAAAATCAGTATTTCCATTAGTTGCAAAAGACTTTGGTAAGATGATGGTTGGTCTTGGTGCCTCAGTAGCGTTGGTATTACTTATTCATTATGTAATTAATCCAACATAAACTAAAATAAATTTAAATGTTACCGCTAACACAGCGGCTGGTGGGTACCTCTGAAACATAAATAATATTACATTGTTTATATAGGAGGTCCCACCATGTGCTCACCAGAAGTACGTAAAGAAGCCAACCGTTTGAATTGGATGGTCAAAGGTCAACTAATTGATAAATCAGAATCAGACTCAGTAGTTGAATACCTTTATGATAGTTATTTTAAAAGACTATGGGGAAACCACGAAAGATCCCAATATGCACTTGAAGGTTTTGAAGCAGCATATGAAAATCGTGTACAAGAACTCCTTACATTAGAAATGAAAAACGTGGCTCGACTCGGCTACGATTAACTATTGACATTCCTTTTAGAATCAGTTATAATAGTATATAACAACAAAAGGAAAATAGTATGTTTACAATTAAATCAAATACCTTTCCATCAAATACGATTGGAATGGCATCTCGATTAGAAGACGCTCTTGCCATGTGTACTAAAGTTGGCGACGAAGCAGGCAATCATGTAGATAACATAAGAAGTCTTAATAGCTTTGACGAATTCATTTGTCAGCATAACGGTTATGTTTGTGTAAACGAATTATACGAAGATGATGAAGGCTTTAATAAAAACTCATATATGTATGGCGAAATGGTATATGCTAATGGAACAAACTTCGTAAAAGATGTAAAAACATTAGATGGATTGTCAAGCAATTCATTCGCTTCATGGGATGAAGCTGAAACTGTATTCAAGAAAAAAGTTGATATGATATGAAATTAACTATTGACATTCTCAATAGAATCAGTTATATTAGAATTAACAAATAGAGGAACTATATCATGACTACATATACTACAAAAAACCGCAATTCAACTGCATACCGTTTTACTGTTAAAATGGTTGATGGTCAGCCAGTTGCTGAAGATCAGGCTGCAGTAGATGGTCTAAGAATGGTTGTTAAACTCGGTAACGCTGCATATCCTGATGAAACAAAAAAGTATGTAAAACTTCAAGGTCGTGGTCCAAGAGGACATAACGGTCGTATGTATAACCAAGGTTTGCCTTTGCCATATGCTACACATGCTGATGTATATGTATATGAGCGCAATCGTTATAACAATGTATGGAGCAACTAATATGGATTTAGAAATACTTCAAAAACTTGATAAGATGGAATTGACTGAAGCTCGAGAAGCTGCAAATAATCTTATTGATGTAAAGAAAACTAAAAAAGTTGTACACAATAGACTTATCTACGATTTAGATAAAGCCAATAGTTCACGTGAGGTATCACGTATTATGTGGCAAGTTTATATGTCTGGTTCCGGTTATGGTACCATTGGTTCAACTTGGAAAAAGCACTATAACAGTGTCTGAGTCTTCTTTACAACTCCCGCTAAAACTCCCAGAACCCCTTATCCTCGAATTAAACGAGGGTGAGGTTTCTCACATTCAAACTATGGCACAAGAAATGTTTGAGTGTTCAAACCGTCGACGTGGAAGAAGTCATTCAACCGTCTTAGCGCATACTTATGCAGGCGTTATACTAGAGTTTGCTTTAGTACGTCAAGGTGCTGTTATGAACCCTGCAGAGTTTGATTACACTAAACCAGAAACTCATAATTGGGATGTTGAATGGAACGGTTGGAGAGCTGAGGTTAAAAACTCACAAGATCCCGGAACATTACCAAACCATATGGAAAAGAAATGGTTGACCATACCAAACTATATGGCAAATAAATTAGCAAGAAATCGCAGATTGTACCCAAAATGTGTTGACATTATCGTCTTTGGCTGTTATAATAAACTATCTGAAAACACTTACGATGTTCGTTGGCGCGCTGTTGTACCTTTTGATACGATACGCCAAAACCTCAGACCATGCCAAGAAAAGTTCTCTAATAACTGGACAACTGACCACGATGGTGTACGACGTATAAAGTATTTCTACAATACAAGCGGTGATGATCGCACAATATATAACCACAATGTTTAAGGAAACAAGTATATGAAATTTGATAATGACAAACCAAAAATCCATTTAGTTCCACCAGAAGCTATCATTGAAGCGGCTAAGGTATTTGGTTTTGGTGCTGAAAAGTATGGTGAAAACAATTGGCGGCACGACATAAATAAATTTCCAGTATCTCGTCATTACTCTTCTATTCAACGTCACCTTTTGGCGTATATTTCCGGTGAAGATATTGACCCAGAGTCTGGTTTACCGCACATATCACATGCATTAACTCAAATGATGATTCTTTGTATGACAACACTTGAGTCTGATCCACTTGATACTGATGATAGATTTAAAGGAGAAGATGATGACTAATGTAAGTGACATTCGTAAATATTTTATTGAAGAATTAAAAGCTGAACGATTTACTACAGATAAAACTGGTGCTCAAACAATCGAGCTACTTGGTGCATCGTTTGTCGCTGATGAACCTGCTATCTTTGGTAAACCTGTACAAGAATATATTAATGCTGAGCTTGCTTGGTATGAAAGCGGTTCTACGAATATTAACGATATCCATGGTGCTGATAAAGAACCACCAGCTGCGTGGCAATATGCTGCCGACAAATATGGTAATATTAATTCCAACTATGGCCATTTAGTATTCTCTAAAAAATATCATAACCAATTCCAAAATGCTTTTGATGAACTATGGAGTAACCCTGATAGCCGTCGTGCTCAAATGGTTTATAATCGTCCATCTATCTGGGTTGAGTTTGATGAAGGTGGCAAGTCTGATTTCATCTGTACTAATGCACAAACATTTTATATTCGTGACGGTATCTTACATATGGTATCTCAAATGCGTTCTAATGATGTTGTGTTTGGCTACAAGAATGATTATGCATGGGCACAATACCTTATGGATAAGTTTGTTACTCAGTGGAACCAACAATGTAAACTTCCTGGCAATAAACACTTTACTATCGTTAAAGGCGATCTTATATGGCAAGTAATGAACTTACATACCTACGAACGCCACTTTAATTTGGTGAAACAATGAGTGCAAGTAGGGAAAGCTATTATGCTTATATGGGAAGACGAATGAAAGAAGATGATACAAACCGCCTTAAATGGGATAACCGTTTTATGTCATTAGCAACTATGATTGCTGATTGGAGCAAAGACCCTTCAAGCAAAATTGGTTGTGTGGCTGTTAATGATGATAGACGCATATTGGCTACAGGTTATAATGGGTTTCCAAAAGGTATTGAAGATACTGAAGATCGTTTAAATGATCGCCCTACCAAACATAGTCTTGTAGTACATGCTGAAATGAATGCACTTATGAATGCGTTATATGCCGGTGTATCATTAAAAGACTCTACTTTGTATGTATATGGATTACCTATATGTTCTGATTGTACTAAACTTGTTATCCAAGCAGGTATTAAACGTGTAGTCATATCATCAGATAAAACTGTTAAAGGTGATTGGCAAAAGGTATGGGAAGAAAAGAGTTTACCTATGTTTAAAGAAGCAAACGTGCGGGTAACATCACTTGGCGAATAACTTAACAGACATATATGTTGGCGTTAAAAAGAATGATCCAAACAGAACGGTGAATGATTTTTATCCTACTCCTCCCTTAGCAACATATATTCTATGTAAATACGGTAATGTACCGCATAAAGTTATAGAGCCATGCGCTGGTCGTGGGCATATTTCATCAGAGCTGTTACGTAATGGCCACGATGTTATATCCTACGACCTTAACGTATATCCCGATACTCTCGCTAACATAAATACACCATATGACGCGTTAGAGTTACCAAAAGATAAAGACGTTAAAGGTGTAATCACTAACCCTCCATACCACAAAGATTTACCACGTAAACTTGCAGAAAAGTGGATAGATGAATACGATTACACTGCAATGTTTTTACGTTTAACGTTTCTTGAAGGTAAGAAGCGAAATAAACTGTTTACATCTAACCCACCTAGTGATATAATATATCTATCAGACAGAGTAAGATTTGATTCTAAAATATTAGAACCTGTTGATAAAAAAGACCAAATTGGTGGTATGATTGCCTATATGTGGATCATATGGGACAAGACAGCGGAACATAAATACACTCGTTGCCAGTGGGCAATGTTAGAAGATGAATACAGTGAATGGAAATTAAATTATGATAAACATAGTAATACCGGCAGCAGGTGAAGCCACACGTCTTAAACCGTTAACATCAAACTGTTCAAAAGCAATGGTACGTGTACATGGCAAACCGACTATCGAATATATTATTGAATCCATTTATAATAACACGACAGGAATAAACCAAATTGTTGTCGTTGATGGCAAACATAATGACATCAGAGAATGGGCTAAAAAATACGATGTAGTTAAATGTATAAAGCAGGGATCTCTTAATGGTCCCCGTGATGCTATATCAGTTGGTATTGAAAGCTTAGATGATAAATCGTTGCCACTTGTTGTTTGGTTAGGCGATGCGATTATCCTTGAGGATGAACTGCCACTTGGTTCTGATTTCCTATTAACAAAACAAGTTGATGATCACTTTGCTTGGTGTATGTGGGATGGTAACAACTATTTCAATAAGCCAAAAGAAACAGTACCAAACGCTGATGCACTTGTCGGTCTATATAGTTTTAGTGATGGAATAAAAGCTTCAGATTGTTTTTATGATACTGATGGATATGAAATATCTGATGCGCTTGAATTATATGGTGCCTTTAAGAATATTAACACAGAACGTTGGTATGATATTGGCGATATCGCATCGTACCATAAAACTTGTGCAGAGTTCCTTACATTTAAGGCACGTGAGTTTAATTCATTTGAATATAGATCAGACATTAACGCCATTACTAAAATACCATCGCACAATAATACTTTTGCGGTACGAACAATTATGAATGAAAAGAATTGGTTTGAAACGCTCAATCCAGTTCAAAGTATGTTTGTTCCTAAAATTCTTAAAGACGATTACGCATTGTCAATGTCATATGAGTCAGGAATTCTATTATCTGACTTGTTTGCACACGAAGAGATTTCTAATAGTACTATTGATTACTTAATTGAAAAAGTTATTTTGGCTATGCGTACTCACTTCCATGGTAAAGCAACATTAGAATTTACTGCTGACTTCCATGATAATGCTGAAAAGATGTGGGTCAATAAAACGTCGGAACGTTTAGTATGTTCTGAAGATTTTTATAATGGTATCGCACAACGCTGCCTTAATAAAGCTGAACCTGTTTCGGCAATGCATGGCGATTTACACTTTGGTAATATTCTATATAATCCATATAATGACAGTATCACATTGCTTGATCCTCGTGGTTCGTATGGAGACCATGTTGGCTGCGGCGGTGATTACTTATATGATATGTGTAAACTATCGCATGACTTATATCATGGATATTCTGAATTAGTTACAGGAAACAAATATCCTGACTATGTTTCCAAATCATTTAGTAAACTAGTTGACAAATACTACCCGACGGTATATAATGAAATAATTGATGGTGGGGCTTTATTGATTGCTACCTGCATTAAATTACACTATGATTGTCCAGACAGACAACAACGAATGAAAGATTACGTAAATGACTACGCAAAAAACTCTCGTCGTTGATTTAGACGATACTATATGTATCCCTAATCACGAAGAAAAAGACACATATAAAAAATACGGATTAGCGCAGCCAATCCCAGAGATGATAGAAGCACTTAATAAGGCATCAAAACTCGACTATAAAATTATTATTAGTACTGCACGAAGAATGTTGACTCATCGTGGAGACATAAATAAAGTCATAGAGGATGTTGGTGAGATTACTTCAGATTGGCTGAATAAGCATAAAGTACCTTACGATGAAATCCAATACGGTAAACCATATGGTGTTTACTATATTGATGACAAGGCAATGCTTCCTTATACTTTTATAGAATCGATGAAGGATTAGATTATGAAACACATTGGATTTGGAAAACTTGGCAAATCAGTAAAGTTCCAGAGAAATAAATATTCGCCAATTGGCGGCGACAACGAGGCAAGCTGTACGTTACGTGCGTTGGCAAACCTTAACCCAGATAAAACGTTTTATATTATTGGACGTACAGACTATGGCTACTTAAACGCAGCGGAACAACATGAGATTTTTCCATATAATAACGTAGTAGATGTTTGGAACAAAAGGTCTATTGGACCTGAGCATTACAACCAAGACTATTACGATCACGTAAAAAACTATTTTAAAGATAATAATATTGAACTTGATTACACTGTATTAATGGTTGGTCAAGTTGGTTCTGTTACGATACCAGACAAAATTATTAAAGTAAATGATCCAAATGCTATATCAGCAGTACTTGATATGACAAAGGGTTACACAACTGGTATTACTTCGTGGTTAAATGATTGTAAACCAAAATATGTTGAAATTGTAAATGATCCACGGTATGTTATGAACCAAGCAAGAGATATTTTCCATTTACCAGAAATGTCACTTGGTCAATACGATTATGAATATATTTCAAATAAAATCAATTCGTATGAAGACCAAACACGTACACCAACACCAGTTAAATCTGTATATGCAGGTATGGAAACAGCTTTTTGTTTAGATTACGAACATGGAACGGACATAAATAGAAATCGTAATACAGACTTTATGATTGTATTAAACGAAGGAAAACCATCGCGTTATAAATTACTAAAAGAATGGATCCTCGACCATAATAAAGATGTTGACATTTACGGCAAATGGTCAGATGAAGTTATGGAAGACGATACACGCTTTAAAGGGTCGGTTAAAATTGACGCGCTGCAAGAAAAACTACAGGATGTTAAATTTACTTTTATCATTCCAATTAAAAAAGGTTGGGTAACTTCAAAATATATTGAAATGATCCACGCTGGTGTAATTCCATTTTTACATCCAACTTACGACGAGCAACGGCATACAGCTATTCCTGATTTTCTAAGAGTTAAATCTCCAGAACAATTAGCTGAGCGTATTCAAATGTTAAAGGACGATCCAGCAAAATATAACCACTTGTTAAAAGTATTACAAGAAACAATTTTAAAACCAGAATATTATGACGGTACATTCCTCAATAATAAGATTATGACCAGCATAGATCCAAATTATGTTGCGCCAAACTTAGAAGAATTTCCAGTTCCGGAAAAGCCAATGGTTGGCTTAGAGTCATTCTTCTAATATCAGAAAGGTAAATAATGAGTATTACACACGCATCTATTGTTCCATTAATTGGTGGCGAAACTATTGGATCACAACAAGCATTTGGAACTGAACCAATGCACTTTATGTCGTACGAGCCATTTGCTTCTAACGATAGCCATATTTTAAATTACTATAATAATGAAATACCCTATTATGTTTTAGACAAAGACCAGAAACCACCAGTTAATGAAAGAGCTGATGTGGTATCGTCCGTTTGTCCTTGTGCTGGTTTATCTATGATGTCACATGGTTATGGCGATCATAATGAAAATAACCAGTGGATGGGAAAAACTGCAGAATATATCTTAGGCGAATATAAACCAAAAGTATTCTGGGGTGAGAATGCTCCAGCATTTGCAGGTAAAATTGGTACAAACGTTAGGGCTCAACTAAGAGAAATTGGTAAGAAAAACGGTTACACTATGTCTGTATATAGAACAAGATCTCTATTACATGGTGCACCACAAGTACGTGAGCGATCGTTTTACTTCTTTTGGAAGGATACACAAACACCATTACTTGGATATTTCAATAGACCACATAAACCTATTGAAGAAGTAATACGTGAAGTAACATCAAACTTCCAAATGGAACCAATTAGTAATAAGACTCCATCAGATAATCCATACTATAAGTTTGTTTTAGACGAAATCCATGGTGGCAGAACGCACAAGGAACATTCTGAATTAGTTGAAAACAAGTTTACTAAATCGGGCTTATGCGTATTTACATATATTGAACGTAATGGATATAACTTTAAACAGGTTTCTGAATGGATGGCTAAGCATGGCTATGATAACGAAGCTGAAAAATCTATGCGTAAATATGAAAAGCTAAAATCAGGTGGCAACATTATGAAACGCGGTGTAACTATTCCAAAAGATTACATTGGTGCTTTTGTTGGACATTATCCTAAAATGTTAACACACCCAGATGAAGATCGTTTCATTACATATAGAGAAGCTATGACTATTATGGGATTGCCACAAGATTTTGAATTACTCAATCCAAAGCAATCATCTAATCATATTTGCCAAAACGTTCCGGTTCAGACCGCGGCTGACATGGCAGGCGAAGTGAAAAAATATGTTGAAGGTAACGCAAAAATGGTTGACACGGATTACATTATGCAGTATAATCATAGTCAGAAGGCAGACTATGTTACTAAAGCAGATACACTAGAGGCATTTATATAATGAGCACACACTTTATTATTGACTTCGAAACCATTGGTCAAAACTCACGCGAGGTACCAGCGATTGATTGCTCGTACACGACCTTTGATTGGAATCGATTTACAGAAAATCCATATTCTTTTAAAGAGTTGGTACTTGGCATGCAACAAGCTAAGTTTAATATTAAAGACCAAGTAAAAAACCACGGATGTAAATATAACGATCGTGATTTACAATGGTGGCTTGACCAACCGCCTGCGTTAAGAGTTAATCTAAAACCATCGGAAAACGATCTTACGCCAGTTCAATTTATGGAAAAGTTAATTGACTATTTAAGATCGTCTAATAAAATTGATAGATGGTGGTCAAGATCTAATTCTTTTGATCCAGTAATATTAGAGAGATTGGCACAATACGCAAATAAGACTTCTCTTATGAATGATTACCTTAAGTATTGGGCTGTCCGTGATACTCGTACATTTATTGATGCCAAGTTTGATTTCCCTAAAATAAATGGTTTTGTTCCTGTATCAAATACAGCTAAATGGGAATATAATTTTAAAGCACATGATAGTAAACACGATGTGGCTGCAGACATTCTGCGACTTCAAGCCATTACACGTGCAGAAAACGATTTGGAGCAAATTGAAATATGAAAATTGAAATAAGCGTTGACGAACTAAAACAATACAAAATCTTTATTGGGACGCCAATGTATGGAGGAAATTGTAGTGGGTCGTTTACTAAATCATGTACCGATCTTGCAATGATGTGCGCAGCTAATGGTATCACTGTAAAGTTTTACTATTTGTTTAATGAAAGTTTAATTCAACGTGCACGTAACTATGTTGCCGATGAGTTTATGAGATCTGATTGTACTCACTTGGTGTTTATTGATTCTGATATTGCTTTTGATCCAAGAGATATTTTTGGTTTGATTGCAGTACAAGTATCAAACCCAGAAAAATATAATATCGTTACGGGTCCATATCCTAAGAAAACAATCGCATGGGAAAAGGTTGCTAAGGCTGCTGAATTAGGTAAAGCAGACGAAAATCCATTCCTATTAGACCAATACACTGCTGATTATGTTTTTAATCCAGTGGATAGAATGTCAAGCTTTCAACTATCACAGCCATTAGAAATTGGCGAAGGTGGTACAGGCTTTATGTGTATTCCGCGAAAAACATTTGAAACATACAAAGCAGCATACCCAGAGTATAGTTATAAACCAGATCATGCAAGAACTGAAAAGTTTGACGGATCTAACGAAATCATGGCTTACTTTGATTGTATTATTGATCCAAAAACTAAACGTTATTTGAGCGAGGATTACTTCTTCTGCCAAAAAGTACGTGAAGCTGGGATGAAGGTATGGATGTGTCCTTGGATGCAAATCAACCACATTGGCTCTTATATCTTTAAAGGTAATATGGGAGCAATTGGATCACTGGGTCTATCAGCAACAGCGGATAAATCTTCAAACCAAAAAACATACAAAGGTAAAAAATAGTTGACATACAACGATAGTTGTGATATTATTAATATTATATAAACAATGGAGCACTTACATAATGAAATTTTCTGAACGCACTCTTACTATTCTTAAGAGTTTTTCCACAATCAACAAGTCTATCCTTATGAAGGAAGGTAATGTACTAAAGACTATTACACCAGAAAAAACACTTGTTGCGAAAGCCACAATTACAGATAGCATTCCGTCACAGGCATGTATCTATGATCTATCACGTTTTCTATCAATTCTAGGTCTTTATAAAGATCCTGACGTAGAATTTCATGATAAATACTTTACAATTGCAGAAGGCAAACAGCGTACCAAATACGCATTCGCCGACATTTCAATGATCCACGCAGCCCCAGAAAAAGAGATTGACCTTCCTACGAAGGATGTGGTTGTTGATGTATCTTGGGATGATATGCAATCAGTAATTAAAGCTGCCGGCGTACTTCAATTCAAAGAAATTGCATTCGTTGGTAGTGAGGGTAAAGTTTATCTCAAAGCTATTGACAGCGCTGACCAAGGTGCTGATGATTATGGTGTAGAGATTGGCGCAACCTCAGATGAATTTAAGGTTATCATCAAAACAGATAATCTTAAACTCTTACCTCAGGATTACCATGTTACTCTTTGCGCAAAGGGTATCTCTGAGTTTAAGGGAACCGATGCTACATACTATGTAGCGATTGATACTAAGTCGACTTATAAAAAAGGATAATATAACATGAGCGAACAACAAGAACAAGAACAAATCAACCTATCGTTGCAGGATATCGCAACTGTAGTTCAAATGATTGACGTAGTCAGTCGTCGTGGCGGTATTGCGGGTAATGAACTCGCAGGTATCGGAATGTTACGAAATAAATTTGAAATGTTCCTACAACAAAATGCACCACAAGGTGAAGCACCTCAAGGTAACATGCCGGTCGAAGCACCTGCTAATGTGCCAGAAGATGCACCACTTGCTGACAAGGTTCAGTAATATTAAACGACGCGGGCTCTCGTTATAAACCCGCACTTTATTTTTATATTATGGAGACAATATGTCTATTGATGCTAAAGCAAACGAAGTCCTCTACGTTGAACGATATCGACCTCAACGAATTGATGATACTATCCTACCTGAAAAAACCAAAGCAATGTTTAAAAAGTTTGTCACTGATGATAGTGTGCCAAACTTATTGTTGTCTGGTGGTCCCGGTGTAGGCAAAACAACCATCGCAAAAGCTATGCTTGAAGAAATGGGTTGTGACTATATTGTAAAGAATGGTTCATTGAACGTTAACATTGATACTCTTCGTTATGATATTTCAACATATGCATCGGCTGTATCCCTTAGTGGTGGTCGTAAATATGTTATCTTTGATGAAGCTGATTACCTAAACGCTGCTAATGTTCAACCAGCTTTACGTAACTTTATTGAAGAATATTCCTCTAACTGTGGATTTATATTCACATGTAACTTTAAAAACCGTATCATTCAACCTCTGCGATCTCGATTGTCTGAAGTTGATTTTAGTATTGAAACCAGCGACCGTCCTAAGCTAGCTATGCAGTTTATGAAAAGAGTTGAAACAATTCTAGGTATGGAAAACGTTGATTATGATAAAGCTGTTATAGCCAAAGTAATCCAAAAACACTTCCCAGATTTTCGCAGAGTATTAACTGAATTACAATCATACGCTGCCTCAGGTAGAATTGATGAAGGTATCTTTGTCAATCTAAAACAAGAGTCACTTGACGAAGTATTCCGTTTATTGAAATCTAAAGACTTTACTAACATGCGCAAATGGGTTGCTAATAACTCAGATCAGGATATGAATGAAATGTTCCGTCGGATCTATGATATGGCAGCTGATAAAGTTGAAATGCGTTCACTTCCCGGATTTGTAGTAACGATGGCTGACTATATGTATAAGGCTAATTTTGTTGCTGACCTCGAAGTTAATATGGTTGCTTTCCTTACGGAGGTAATGATTGAGGCTGAATACAAATGAGTGAATGGATGAGAAAACTCATAGGAATGCACAAGTGTTGGCATTGTCAAACGTTAATGAATAAGAAAGAAATATATAGCGTTGATGTTGATACTCAGGATGGACCATTAAATTTTAAAATGTGTAAAACCTGTGCTGAAGAGTTTGATGATATGTTAAAAGATTTGGAGGAAACAATTGCCGAAAGAAATAACACCTTTTGATTTTATGAATGCCGCATCTTTCTCTAAGGAAGATCTAATTGGTAACCATGAAAATCCAGAAATGGCAGAAAATTTATATGTGCCATATATTATTAACCGAGGGTTCGTAAACTTTGAGGATACGATCCTACACGCTAATGAAATGAATATGCGTGCCCATTTACCATATAAAGCTCAATTTGATTATTATCGTGGTGCGTTTAGAAAACGTAAACGATTTAGCAAATGGCCAAAGGCAGCCAAGAGCGATGATCTCGATACTATACAAGAAGTATATCAATGCAACAGAACAATAGCAAAACTATACCTCAAAGCACTTTCTGCTGAGGATATGAAAAGCATTCGAGCGAGGTTAACGACTGGCGGTGTTACTAGGTAAAATATTCAAAACAATAAATATATCCGTTGGTCACAGTGTGAGACCACACCATATAATTAATAATAAAAAAAGGTGCTGTGGTTATGAACTCAGAAGATATTTTTAAAGGCGTGGGAATCGAGGTTACTCTTCCTTCTCCTGATAGTTTCCTTAAAGTAAAAGAAACTCTAACTCGAATTGGTATTTCGTCTCGTAAAGAGAAAAAGCTTTATCAAACATGTCATATTTTACATAAGCAAGGTAGATATTCTATATTGCATTTTAAAGAATTGTTTATTCTTGATGGTAAAAAAGATACGTTTGCAGAAGAAGACGAAGCTCGTAGAAATACTATTGTTAACTTATTAGAAGAATGGGGATTAGTTGCTATTGTTAATGCTGATAGTAGTAAAGATCCTGTTGCTCAATTAAATCAAATTAAAATTATATCGCATAAAGAAAAATCAAATTGGACACTAGAGGCAAAATATAATATTGGAAAGAAGTGATAATGAAAATTTATAGAATGAATGAAAATGCTGAATTACCTGAATACGCTACAGAAGGATCGGCAGCCTTCGATGTTAAAGCCTGTTTTAAACATGGTGATAGACTTGAAGCATATAATAACTGGAATAAACGCGTACAAATCGCTGTAAAAGGCGTAGGAACTAATAGAGATACATTTCAACTACCACCTGATACAAGAGTACTTGTCCCAACAGGTTTAATCTTTGATGTACCAGATAAACATGTAATGAAAATGTTTATAAGATCAGGTACAGCTTTGAAAAAAGGTTTAACGTTAGCTAACGGTGTTGGAATTATTGATTCAGATTATGTAGATCAAACGTTTATAATGTTGGTTAATGAAACAGACTCATTAGCAAATATTTCTAACGGTGAACGTCTAGCACAATGTATTGTCGAAAAGATTACTAATATTAAGTTAACAGAAACCAAAACAGCGCCAGAGCAAAAAACTGATAGAGACGGAGGGTTTGGAAGCACTGGAGAATAGGAAATGATATGTTTAAATATCTAATACCATTAACTCTGCTTGCAACACCAATAGCAGCTCAAGACCAGCCTTTTAACGCGCCTTTTATGGCATCTCAACCTTGCTCTAATTTTACAATAGTAGCCCCGGTTATTAAGGAAAAAGGCGAAGAGATGCTTTTTAAAGGCGACGTTGTCCAACGCCATATCAGTGACCAAATCGTTCCTGCTAAAATGGTATTTACAACAAACCAAGACACGGGAACGTGGTCTTTGTTGGCACTTTACCCAGGAAACATTGCTTGTCTTATAGCAAATGGTACTAATTTTGAGCCATATGTTGATTAATTTTTAAAAAACTATTGACATTTAAATAAAAAGTATTATATATAGATATAGGAATGCCATAATGGGTTCCTTACATTAAACTCGCTTAATAAGGAGAACTAAAATGAACACACGTACATTTAACACAAATATGCTTAATGATCCATTCTTTATCGGCTTTGACCGAATGTTAGACAGAATGACATCAACAACGCTACCAACTACATCCCCAAAATATCCACCTTATAATGTCCTCAAACTAGATGACGATCGCTACGAACTTCAGTTGGCTATCGCTGGTTTTGACTTTGATGATTTAGATATTTCGCGGAAGGAAGGCGTGTTAACTATTGCTGGTAATAAAGATGCTGACGACCATAAAAACTATCTTCATAAAGGTATTTCAGCACGAAGCTTCAAAAGAGAATTTACATTAATGGATACTATTGAAATCCATGGAGCTGATTTAAATGCAGGTATTTTAACAGTGCATTTAGAAAATGTTATTCCAGAGGAAAAGAAAGCACAAAAGATTGAAATCAATCGCGGTGAAAAAGAATTCCTCAAAGGTTAAAACAACAGGAGGGTGAAAGTCCCTCCATTTTTTTATTGACATATCTATAAATATAGTATATAATAAAAACATAACACAACGTATAATAGGAACATATAATGAGAGATTTTGTAGTAAGCAGTTGGAATGTAGTAATGAATTCTGACTATAACCCACTAAGTAATATAACAAACTTGGCTGTGCGCCACATGATTATGCAAGTATTGGCATGGATGTGGTGTATCGTATTTGGTATCATCGTCGGCAGTATGTGGGCAGGTATCTTTAGTATGGTACTTCACGTAATTTTGCTCGGAGCAGTATTCATTACTGTCGCAACGTTTGAAGCTGCTAAGCGTACACCACAAGTATTTGGCCAATATAACGGTCGCGCACAAGGAGGCGAACATGAATAAAAGAGAAGCTGCACTTAAAGGATATATGGATCAGCTCCAAGCATTAATGGAATCTAGTCCACGTGCACACCTCGATGAAAACAGCAACGTTCATTATTTAATGGACCGAGCTAATTTATATTCTGCTAATATGAGCGATGAAGACAGAGATTATTATCAATCTGTACAGACTGCTATTGAAGATGAATTGGAGTGGAACGTATGAGTAACCCAAACGAAGCTGGAGATACTAAAGGTGCTATAGCAGCATTTTTAATCATAGCTCTTATGATGATTGGTACACCAATTATTATTGGAACATCGATGGGTTGGTTTAACCTATTTGGAATTCTAGGACTATAATCATGTGGAACTTTATTAAATTATATTTATCAGCATGTTTTTTGTTAGCAATCTTTATGCCATTAGGAAATAAAGAAGGATACGTTATGGACGTTGCTAACTCATTTGGATATTATGTTGGCACAAGCCTGCGTTTTGTATATGATTACAGTTTTGGATTAGTATTTTAAATGGCTGTTAAACCTAACAAAAACTTTAAACTCGGTATACGAGACATTGAAATTATTGAACATGCCCTCCAAGCAAAAATTGGTCGTAGGGCTATGGCAATTGCTTTAGGAGAAACATCAGACCAACTTCGCACTGAAATGCGAGAAATGCATGAATTACTTGGACGTATTCATAACCAAAAGAATTGGTATCATCCGAGTAAAACATGGATTGGTGGAGGTTAGAGAAAGGGAGCAAACGCTCCCTTTTTTAATTTGTGAAGTAAGGTAAGAAGTTATCGAAGGCCGCATCTCTGCCACCTGATCCACTACCTACAACATTAACTTCAGATTTACTATTACCGCCATGTGTATTAGTAATAACTGGATTAACATTAGTTGGAGCATTAATAACAGTTGTCCCACTTCCTTGAGCAAGGAATGCTTCTATATCAGACATACCTTTTTGGTATCTAGATTCTACTTCAATTAACGCATCAAGTAATACTGCTTTTTGTTGAGGTGATCCATTTCGTGATATTTCATACATACGTCTACCACCAGAACCGTATGCAGCCGCTTCCATTCCTGATTGTAAGTAATTCATTCCTTCTTGGACTGCTGGCCCTCTTGCCCTTCTAATACTTGCTACTTGTGCTGAAAGAACATTTCTTTGGTCAACTAATGCTCTTATTCCTTCCTGAGCACCCATCGCGCTTGCACCAGCGAATGGGCTGCCAGATGTCATAGCGTTATTCATATTTGCTGTGAGTGTTTCAATCTTTCCATCAATTGCTGCTATAGCTTGCTCTGCTTGTTGTTCGGTTAATGGTTCTTCATTAGCCCAGTCATAAATTGCCCCTACTACATATGGACCTGCGAGTGATCCCGCGACTCCACCGATAACTGAAAAGATTAATATTCCCCAAGGTCCACCAAAAGTTCCAACAAAGGCACCAACTGCAGCGCCACCAGCGCCAGTAACCAAGGATCCAAATTCATTAATAAGAATTTGTTTTCTCATTGCATCGCCTTCAGGACCCGGAGGTGTTGCTTTCCACGCATAATATAAATTTATTGAATCATATATGGTCCAAGCAATACCAACAAATACCAACCCTTTTACAACTTCTTTAAACAGTTTTAATTGTCCCAATTCTTTAAACGCGAGATCTAATTCAGCTTGAGACATAAATGCGCCTTTAGGTTTCTTGAAACCAGCTTGTGCACCCGGTGAACGTCCAACTCCGCGTTCGCCATTTGGCCCCCTACTAGAATCAACTATCGCTTGATTTCCTCCTCCTCTACTTATAAAATTCCCTTGGCCTGAAGGTCCATAAGAACCAAACGCGCGACCACCATCGCCTCTTCTAGAAGATTCAATAACATCATTTGGTACAGTAAAAACAGTAGGTCCATTGGGAGTTGTTAAGCGAGGAGGTAGTGATGTATCAACGTCTCCGCCAGTACTTCCAAAAGGTTTGTATCCACTATCACCCATTATATCAGGATCACCTAAACCGCCTGGGCCGTCGAAATCACCTTGCGGACCTCTATTCGCCTTTGCTTTTGCAGCGTCTTGGGCTGCTTTTATTCTTCTTGCTTCTTCTAAACCATCACCTACTCTTGCTCTTCTGGCGTCCATAATTGCTTTCGCACTTCTTGGAATTCCTTTGGCCAAACCTGTTGAAATAGCCATTCCAAATGGGATCGTCAGTGCAAATGCTGCAATTTTGAATAATAAGCTATCAGTTGCATCTTTAACCTGTTTGTTTATTTGTTCAATTTGTGTGGTTAATTTTTCAACCGATTCAGTTAATGCTTTAGGGTCAAACCCCTCTAGTGAATCATTAATACTTGTTTGCATATCAGTAAAAGCACCATCATACCTTTCGTCAACAAATCCTTTTAATAAATTGGCTCCTACAAACCCGGCCATGCCTACTCCAATGGCTTTACCGATACCACCTACCAAGCCTGACATACTAAAACTAGATAAACCATCTTTAATATCTTTAAGGCCTTCTTTAATTCCTAAATCGCTTTTTTCTTTTACCTTAACTTCTTTATCTCTTTTTAAATCATCGAAGTCTCGTTGTTGGCGATCGTATTCAGCTTGTTCCCTTAATGCCTTTTGCGAATTTTGTAGCATTTGGTTATTGCTTGAAATGTTTGCTGCAATAGATACAAAGGCGTCACTAAACTTATCAAGTGTAACATTAACTTGTCTTAAAGAGTTAGGGCCGGTATTTCGTATAAGCTCGCCTTCGTTCTGAAGCTGCGCAATGATTGCCTTGGTATCTTCTGAAATTGCCATTTTTAATTACTGCCTTTGTTCGTTTTGTTTCTGTACATAATCAACTAACATGCCAAAGTATAAATCTCTTTCATATGGTACCATACCTTCAATTTCATCTATGGAATATTTATGGTGCTGAGCCAAAGTGAATATTGTTTGATAATAATCCGCTAAAGTCGTATGACTCAGCATTAGATAAAAAAAGAGTTCATACCCTCCACTGCAAATGTTTTGTCTACGCCGTCTTTGTTTGTATAATTTAAAGTATGCCTTAGTTTTGGCATTGTCTCAAAAAATCTTTGTATTCCTTTAACAATATCAGAAGAAATATTTTCCATAAAATCATCAACTTCTTTTGTGCTATAGTTTCTAAATTCATGAACTTCATCTTCAGATGCTACTTTATCTAAACACGATGTTAAAATAAAATAATTCAATAAAGGATCTTCTGGGTCTCTATCTCTAATCTTAATGTATTCGTCAATAGTAGGGTACTTTAAAAACAAACTAAATTCTTCGTTAATCTTAACTTTATTTGTATGTTCTTCTGATGTTTCCAAACTTACTGTGTTTAAATCCATCACAAGCTCAATCGTTTCTAACGTGTCAGGATCTTTTAAACCAAATTTAGTTTCGTTGTCGACTGATTTAGATCTTAAATTTAAAATAATAAATTCTAAATCAAACATCGCAAGTTTAGAAATATCTACATCAACAACACAATTATTAACAACCTGTTTAGCAGCTAACAATTCTTGCATTGGATCGTCGGCTTCTTGTGCAACTAATAAAACCTTTTCTTCTTTTACAGTAAATGGTCTGTACTTAATAGTTTCACCGGTTGATGGCAATGTAAGCTCATAAATTGGTAAATCAATTTTTGGTAGTCCCATAATCTAATTCTCCTATTATCTAAAAATACCGCCAACGCGGTTTGATATATTGTCAAAGTTATTTGTAATTCGTGTAAATTTGTCTACACTATCTTGTATTGATCTTGGCACAATGTTTTGTCCAATTAATTGACCAAAGTCACCAACAGACTCGATAAGACCAAGTAAGCCGTTACCTCTATTAAATCTTCCTGATGGTATACCTTGACGCTCGCCTGAAAACTCAATTCTATCATATTGGAAACTTACTGGTAAAGTACCATAACTATCGTTCGCTTCCCACGCCAAATCAACATCTCCTAGCAGCCCAGGGAATGCGCCGTCTAATATTGTTTCGTAATACTTGCCTGTCTCTAAAAAGTCATTTGAATATGCTTTAATTGTTAAGCGACAGCCGTATTCGCTTTTATATCCAATTTCAAATGGTAATGCACCACCAACCTCAGAAAAGTTTCCGCCTGAAGTAGAGTAGTTTACTATTCGCTGCATCCATGAATGGAAAAATGTTAATACTTGATGGTCTGAGTCTAACATAAAGATAGCTTGTACCGGTTCTGGGTTCAACATTGTCGGATACATTCTACGTTGTTGCCCAACAGCTTCGTATGAAGTTAATGCCATACTTAACCCAGGGATTGCTACGTTTTTACAAAAGAATGTTAAGTCCCTTGTGTCCATACTAGAAACGTTAACAGGAAAGTTATTAATAGTAACCTCAAATAACGACTGTCGTTGTGGTCCGCCGAAGCGATCCATTTGCGATTTAAAATCTTTTATGCTGAACGCCATGTTATCCTCTGATTATCTTTCTTGAGTCTTTAAAGACCTGTGCTTGTGTGGCACCTACAAAGCGTGCCGTTGGTAAAAATAACGCTACGTCCCATTCGGTAGGGTTAATGTATATTAAACGTGATCTCATTTGTCCTGTCAAGTAATGCTTTATGCAAGGCTTAAATTCTTTGAACTTAGTTGCGCTTGCTAAAGTTTGGTAATTTAATTTTAAACGTGTAGTCTCATCATAATATTTGTTGTTAGCAGTATCATAAAGCGCATCCATTAACTTAGCCCTTAAAATTGGAGGTAAGTAATGCATGTTAATTCCCATGAAGCCACCTTTAGCTCTATTTATTGGAAATATGAGTGGAAATCTATCATAGTATGGTAAAGTATCTTTATGTTTTGGTAAATAGTTAAACATATACATATGGCCGAGCAAAAACCTTTGCTTTGCGCGATCACGTCCCATTTCTTTAATAAGCTTTTCAGGGTTGGCTTGCGTTTTTGTTGTATCTTTGGCTTGCTGGCGATACCATTCTCTAGCAGCATCAGTACGAGCAGGCATTTGCCCAGCGCGTACACCTCTTAATAAAATATCGTCAAATACTTTTGCTACCATTACTTTAGCCCCAGTTCGTGTTCTGTGTAAATCTCAAATGCCCAACCACGGTCAGCGCAGAATTTTCTAGCTGCTTTCCATTTTGCTTCGTTGACGCCATATGTCTTTACCTCGTTTAGATATCTGCGGGATACCCTACCTTTACTCGTTTTCATTTTACTTCTATCAGGTGGCTTTGTTTGTGCAGCCGGTTTAATTTCAATCATCAAAGTTTTTTGTTCACCACTCGCTATTTTCCTATGAACAATAACATCAGGGAAATACCTGTGCCTTCTTCCGTCAATAGGTGACATATATGGTATTACTACCTCTTCACTTTGCCACCATATAACATCAGGATGTTCATCTACATAACGAAAAAACTTAAATTCCCACATGGAACGATAAATAATCTTTGTAGGGTCACCCTTATATTTAGTTGGGTTCTTTGGTCGAAACCTTCCGCTATATGCCAATTCGTGCCTCATAATTTAGTATAAATAGAACAATAAACTATTTATAATCAAACGACAGGAAAAATCTATGGTAAATTTGCTGAGACGCGTTGAGACATACCGAAATAGAAAAGAACAGAGATTTTCGCAAGGTTATCAATGTTTTCCCGAACAACCGCACGCACACAGTTGTTTATTAGTATTTAAAGACTTTTCGTATAACGATATTAAAATTGGAAATAAGACTGGTTTAGCTAGAACACCATTTCAACAAGCGTTTAACGACCGTTCATCAGGTGCTCGATTAAGAGGATCCGATACTATTGAATTGCCATTTCCAAAAGCATTATTAGATAACACTGGTTTACGTATAAACGCAAATGAAAGAGATCCATTTGTTGAAGGGATAGCTAGTAAAGTTAATGATTTTATTTCAGGTCAGGGTAGTATGACTGCTGCTCAAATTCCACAGATGCTACAAGGAATGGGCGCGTCAATGGCAAAAGCTGGTGGCGGTGATATTGTTGGCGCAGCTGGATCTCTCGTTAAAGATGTTCTTGGAACAGACATTAAAGATGTCGCATCTGCAGCACAATATTTGTTAAGAGATAAACTAGGTTCAGAAATTAGTAGATCTATTGATTTAGTTACAGGACAAACAATTAACCCTCGCGAAACTCTTGCGTTTGAAGGCGTTAATTTAAGAGCTCACCAATTTTCTTGGGACTTATTTCCAAACAGTGCAACTGACTCTGAAAGAATTAAAAATATCGTTAATATGATTAAGAGAAAATCATTACCTGAGGTAACAAGTTTAACTGGTATTCCAAAAGCCTTTTTACAATATCCTTCTATCGTTGATGTATATTTACTTGGTGTTAATAGTGAACACTTTATTAAATATAAAAGTTCTATGATAACAGAGTTTAGTGTAGACTATGGTGCAGGTGGTGGAGTTGCGATTATGAAAGGTGGTAAACCTGCTGGCGTTACTCTTAGTTTAAATATGACTGAATTAGAAATTGAAACATCACATGATTATGGTACAGAAGGTGAAAATCGTATTCAAGATTCAATCAGTTCTATCGATGATACAATAACTAGCGCGAGTGCAGGATAATGGCAAAATATTTTGAAAACTTTCCTTTAATAGAATACGAAGGCAAATTGGTACGAGATATTACTCGACGTACTAACTTTACAAAAGAAGTCTCTAATAACCCTTTAATGTATTTACCATATACTGTTAAAGAAGGCGAGAGACCAGAAGATATTGCTGAGTTTTATTATGGCAGTGTTGATTACACTTGGGTTGTGTACTTTTCAAACTCTATGATGGATCCGTACCATGATTGGCCTAAAGCCGAAGCAGACTTTAATAACTATTTAATTGCCAAGTATGGCGAAGCCTCCGGTTTAGTTGGTGAAGATATTGTTGATTGGACAAAAGATGATAACCCTGAAAACATTCTATACTATTATAAAGAGGTATAATTAAATGGCAGTTGATATTGTTAAGTTAGCTCCTGAATCGTTTAGAACGATTTATTTACGTAAGGAAGACCGCATTATTTTACGTACAGAACAAGGGCGTAAGATTATTATTAAACGTATTATTCCAGATGAGTGGAAACCTTGGAGGGTTTACGATCAGGAATTAGCCGACAACAATAATAAAAAAGAAATCTTTTTGGTGGATAACGCTTATTTACCACAAGTTACAGATTCATTTAGAAAGAAAATGCGTAGCAAATAATGCCAGATACACAATTCAATCCGGGCTCGGCAGATGTTGTTGAAGCGATAATGACATCGCACGATGGTGGTAATTCTCAAAACATCACGGGACAAATCGTGTCTTTTAGTTTAAGCCAGTCAATGAATAGCGCTAGCTATAATGGTTCGTTAACTTTGCTTGACAGTGTTGGCTTGTTTGAAGGATTTCCAGTTCGTGGTGAAGAAACGCTTGAATTAAAATTTAAAGGTCATGATTTAAATACAGAAGTTAATTTAAAGGTACATACATATAGTATTGATAGTATAGCAATAGATGAGTCAAGTAGTAAGCTGTTGTTTAATATTAATTTCGTTTCAAATTTAACTTATAAATCTAGCAGACGTAGAATTATTAAAGCGTTTAAACAAAAGTCTATGGATCAAATTGCCCGCGAATTGTTTAATACGTATTTTGGACCAATTGGCGGTAAAAGGTATTTAGATCCTGTTACTAATCGTACTTTAGAATATGGTGCGTACGTAATGCCAATTACCGAAGAAGAAAATAGAAATTTTATTTTGCAGCCAACAACGAATATGACTGATTGTACTATACCTAATTATATTCCACAGCAGGCCATGCAATTTTTATCAAATATGAGCTTTCAGCCAGAAACTCCATCTTGTTCATTTAAGTTCTTTGAAACGTTAGACAACTTTTATTTTTGTACAGACGAATACTTTATTAAAACAGCACAAAGAAAAGAAATAATTGATTTGTTCTATTCGCCAGCTTCTTCTAACGACCCAAAAAGGCCATTAGATCAAATTAATAGAATTGACGAATTAACTATTATTGATAAAGGTTTAAATACTGCAGCTGATATGTTTTCTGGTGCATATAAAACTAAAACGACTGAAATTGATTTAATTAGAAGAAAGTTAGTTACAAATGTTTGGTCATATGATAAGAATGCCAAATATATTGATATGTCAGGATCACCTCGTGACTTAGAAGATGATACACATACATCAAGTTTTAGAAACGATACTTTTACAGATGAAAATGCCAAAGACTTTTTAGTGTTCAAAGATTATCAACAAAGTGGCGATATACCAAGTGCTTTACATACTGATAGATTTATGCCACAAATTATTGCTAACAGACTTTCTTATAAACATCATTTGGCTAAAACAACGTTATCGGCCAAAATGAAAGGTCGTTTAGATATTAGACCCGGAATGATAGTTAGTTTAGATATTAAAAATTTAGATGGCGTTGATAGTATAGAAAAAAATACAACAATGTCTGGGAAGTACTTAGTTGAAACTGTAAATCATAACAGAGATAATAAAGGAACCTTACATTGTGGCTTAAGACTACAGAAGTTTGGTTGGAGCAGAGGTGATGTAAATGTTTGATTATGGTAAAGGAATACGAAACCCGCTATTCTTTGTTGGTGTTATTGAAGAAAACGTAGATCCACGTAAAGAAGGGCGAGTTAAAGTTCGTGCGTTTGGTGTTCATGGTTTAAATACAGATATTCGTACAGAAGATTTACCTTGGGCTATTGTTGTTAAAGGCGATTACGATCCAAATGGTACACCCGGTATGGGAATGCCTGCAGTAAATAGTTTTGTATTTGGCATGTTCCTTGATGGTGAAGGTGCTCAACAACCAATGGTACTTGGGTTAATTCCAACGCAATATACAGAAGTAATTAATCCAAAAGCAAACGGGTGGGGACGTATTCCACCAAAAGGTGGTAAATTACTTGCTCGCGGATCCGCACCAGAAGACTTTGGTCAACCGCAAATGTCGCGTCGTGCACGATCTGAATATATGGACGAGACTTCTGTTGCATCACAAAACGGTGCAAGAGTCCAAGATGTTGAAATAGCTGGCGATCCTGATCCTGAAAGAACTTGGTCTGAACCGTCTCCATCAGTTCAATCAGAATATCCGTTTAATAGAGTTTTTGAGTCAGGCGCCCATGTTATTGAATTAGACGATACACCAAATAACGAAAGAATTCTTATATACCATAAAGAAGGTTCTTATATGTCAATAGACTCGCGCGGTGTTGTCGTCAACAAAGCAGTGTCAGATCAGTATGATGTATTAGACAGAAACGAACATAAGATAGTTGGTGGCATGGGTGGTGGCTTTAGTACAGTAACCATTAATGGCAATTCATATGTTAAAGTAAAAGGTAATAAGATTGAAGAAATTGACGGTGATTTGCAAACGTTAGTTCATGGTAATCATTTACTTTCAGTAGGTGGTCAATCTACTTTAGTTGCCGGTGAACAGGCTCAGATTAGAGCAGCCGATGTAAAACTTGAAGCGAATGTTAGTACTCTTATCATGAAGGCTGGTAAAGAAATTCAATTCCAATCTGGTCAAGGTATTTACATTAAGTCTGACAAAATATATACAGAAGCATTGAGCGAATTACATTTAAAATCGGATCTTACTTTTATGGAAGCTACATCAGAGCTTGATATATTTTCCGAAGCTGCTCGTATTAACGGAACTGCATCGCTAGATATTAAAGGCGATGGTGTTTTAAGTATGGGTTCAGATGGTCTCGTACATGTAAGTGGTACTACCGTACATATTGATGATTATGTAGAAATGGCAAATGGTACTTCAGTTGCCCCAGAAAGCTCGTTCCCTGCCGAACCAGCAAAAGATGCAACACCTATTGAAGCGCCAGAACCTGTTACGAAATCAACTGCAATTAATCCTGAAGATCCCGTATCATTAGGTGGTGGAGGTTTAACTGCTGGTGATGACAATAACGGAGGACCAAGGTAATGAGTATAGAAACAACAATAGATTGTTTGACTCCAGACGAACTGCGCGTAGAACAATCTTCAGCAACTTCAACATCAAATGGTAATGGCGAATTTACCTTATCACAAATAGAAGTTTTTGAAAAAGAGTTTCAAGATAGTATATCTAACACTGTCGTAGGTGATCCATTAACTCGTGCTGTTGCCCAGTTCCCTGATTTTTATACAAACCTTGAGTCAGTTAATAAAGTATTACAATCTGATTTTTCTAAAGAACAAATACAGCAGGAGAATGGTAAATACGAAATACTTAAAATTAAAAGTGATGCAACTGGCGGTACTGTTAATTTAACACCAGTTGAGTTTGCGCTTTTTATTGCTGATAACAATATGACTCCTATTACTTCTAACTTTATAGCAAATCAAAACCCTCCTAAGTTTTTACAAAGCCTTGATGATTATTTAAGAGGTGGATTTGCTACTTCTATAATGGGTGGTTTTTGTGGAACAATGCCAAACGTATTTGGAGCTATTGGCGCATTCTTTGGTATTATTGGACAAATAGACGGACTTATACAAGATGCGCTTAGTTTTATTAATAAGATACGAAATATTAAAGATCCACTTAAAGCGTTATTTGATGCTATTAAAGTTAAAGCACTTATTGAAGCAATTAAAGAAAAAGTTACTAAAGCTGTTATGGGTGCGGTAAATAAAATTAAGAGTGCTATTGAAAATTTTAACCCAGCTGAAATTATTGAAAGAGCTGAAACCTTTATTAAGAATACTGTTGAAAAGAAACTTGCAAATTTAAAAGAAGGCATTATGGGTTTCTTTAGCGAGGAAAATGTTAAAAAAATCGAAAGTAAAATTAAAGGTATGATTGACTACGCGGTTGGATTATTTGATAATCCTTCAGTTGAAGAAATTATGTTTTTAATATCTCGTATATGTGGTTTCGCTGCAGGAATTGAAACGTTAATCCAAGGTCTTAAAGATCCATTAGACAAAACTGCTGATACGTTTTTAAATGGTGTTACTATGTTAAAGGCAAACTCTGGTGTTACTACTGCTGCAATCATAAAAGCTGGAGGCATTCGTTTTGATGAAGAAACACGTAAAAAAGTTATTAAAGAAGCTGACGATTTGTTTACGATAGCTGGAAACGCGTTAGAAATAGATAAAGAATATAGTGAAGTGCCAACGTGGGATCAAATTAAAGATGGAAAGCATCCTATTATTAAACCTAAAGTTGGATCGTCTGCTAATACACGCGGTGGTTGGGAAGGATTAGAGCAAAAAACTCGGGCTAAACTAATACAACTTCACAAACTTGCAAATATGGGTGGACCATTCATTCTACATAGTGGTTATAGATCACAAGAATTACAAAATAAATTATATCAGCAAATGTTACATGCAAATGGTGGCAAAAGCAATGGTACTGTTGCAAAAGTTTCACAGCACACATCAGGATTAGCGGTTGACATTTCTTGGAGTGGATATTACAAATATGGTGCTAAAGTTGATGAAGTTGTTAGACAGGCTAGAGGTGATTTAACGTGCTTATCTTCAGACGAAATTGCAAAGAGCCCAATACGAGATATTGCTAATGGAATAGGTTTTAATGGTGTTGGCTATTATAATTCGTTTATACATTTGGATTTAAGATCTACTTGTGCAACTTGGCCGAAGGAATTCCAATAAGATGATACATTTTCATATAAATAACTGTAAAGCATTGGATACTGTCAAATGGTTGTAAACTTATTAACACAGAGACAAAAGAAAATCTCTATATATTCTGACTTTAAGAAAAGCCTTGAAGTTAGCCCGTTGTCATTGGATCTTACTGTAAACAAAGACGAAGACGCAGTAAAAGAATCAATAGTTAATTTGCTATTGACCGATCGTGGCGAAAGACTAATGCAGCCAGCAATTGGCGGTAATTTACGGGCAATGTTATTTGAAAATATAACACCGGGTGTGTTAGTAATGATAGAAGATCAGGTACGCACAACGCTTGATTTATACGAACCAAGAGCAGAGATCATTGACGTTTTAGTAACTTCAAACATTGACGATAACGTTGTAAAGATACAGGTTCATTTTTACATATCAAATAATCAGCAACCTATATCTGTTGACGTATTTCTAGAGAGGACTAGATAAAATGGCAAAGTTAAATATTTCTGAACTAGATTTTGACGCGGTTAAAGATCAGTTTAAAGAATACTTACAATCACAAACTCAATTCAAAGATTATAATTTTGAAGGTTCAAACATGTCGGTATTGCTTGACGTGTTAGCATACAATACTTATCAAAATAACTTCTATACAAATATGGCAGTTAATGAAATGTTCCTTGACTCTGCCGTGTTACGAAACTCTATTGTTTCACACGCAAAAGAATTAAACTATTTGCCAAGATCTAGGCGATCGGCAAAGGCTATCGTTAAGGTTACGATTACAGATGCGAATGCTGAAGGTCAGTCAATTACAATTCCTCAATACTCACCTTTCACATCAGTTTATAATGGCGAAAACTTTGAATTTGTAACTAATGAAATGTATGTTGCCAAGAAAACCGCGCCTCAAACATTCGTTGCTGAAAACGTTGAAATTTTTGAAGGTCAAATGTTAGCCAGCTTTGAGCGTGAAGGTTTCTTTGTTGATGACGATGGCATTTTAAGGGTAACACTATCAAACGAAAACGCAGACACTGAGTCTATTTCAGTATTCGTTGACGCTGAAGCTACTGAAAACGAAAATGTATTCCTACGTAAAAATGATATTTTTGGTGTAGGACCGACAGATAAAGTATTTTATATTGAACCATACATTGATGGAAGATATACTATTTACTTTGGTAATAATGTATTTGGTTTCCAACCAGAAGAATTTGAAGATATTAGAGTACGTTATAGAATTACTTCTGGAACTGAAGGTAATGGAGCTTTTGCTTTTTCACTCCCAACCAATTATGGTTCAGCGGTAGTTGAAACAATACAGAGTGCAAGTAATGGTGCTGAACGCGAAACAATGGAAAGCATCCGATACTTCGCTCCTAAATCATTACAAATCCAAGAACGTGCGGTAACAACATCTGATTACGAAATCTTATTAAAATCAAACTTCCCTGAAATTCAATCAGTGGCTGCATACGGCGGCGAAGATTTAGAACCACCACAATTTGGTAAGGTTGCGATTTCAGTATACCTTGGACAAAACCAAACAAGCTTGTCTACAACATTATCAAATACATATATTGATTATTTAAAAGATAGGAGCCCATTGGCTATTGAGCCTGTATTTGTTCCATCTAAATTCTTATATGGTTGTACGAATGTTGAAGTAATCTATAACCCTAAGCTTACAAGTAAATCTGTAGGTGATTTAGAGGTATTGGTAAGAGACGCAATTAAACTATATAGTGATACTTACTTAGATGACTTTAATACCTACGCAAGGATTTCTAAATTAACAACATCTATTGACGCATTAGAAACTGCAATCATTGGCACAACAATTAATATTATGCCTTACATTGAATATTCACCAGCGTTAAGTATTGCGCTTAACCCATCATTTAAATTTGAAGCTGCACTCGTTAAGCCATATCCTTTCGATACCGAAGATGGTTTTAACGATTATAAACCTGCTATTAAAAGTGGTGTTTATACTCTTAATGGTACTGACGTATATTTACAAGACGATGGCCGTGGAAACATACAAGTCATTGCTAACGATATCGCAAATCCTAAAGTTATCAAACCAATTGTTGGAAGCGTCAATTATAAAACTGGCGAAGTTAACTTAGTTGGATTTATTGCTGATAGTTTTATTGGCGCAGGAATTAAAATTATGGCCAATACAGTATCAAATGATATTAAAGCTCCAGCAGGAAGAATATTTGGTATTAAAAATTCTGACGTAACAATTAAACTGACAGGTTCGCAAACAAATGCCCGTTAATAACGCCAAAGAAGTAGAAAAGCAAATATCCTTTAAAATCGCGCAACAATTCCCTGCGATTTATAGAGAGAATAACGATGAGCTTGTTTCTCTTGTCACTGACTATTATAAGTTTTTAGAAACAACTCCTAATCAGCACGTGTATAATACGCGAAGATTGTTTGAATACCGCGATATTACTACAACATTGTCGAGTATGATTTTATTCTTTCAGAAAAAGTTTTTAGCGGACTTACCTTTATTAGAAGACACAAGTGTACGATTAGTTGTCAAAAATATATTAGATTTATATAGACGCAAAGGTTCATCGGCTAGTGTTGTTTTATTCTTTAGAATGTTTTACCAAGAAGATGTGGAAATTTTTAACCCATCTAAATATGTTTTAAAACCATCAAATTCTAAATGGCAAACTGGTAATTATTTACAAATGATTCCAAACAATGGATTATTTTACGATCAAGACGGTGTAAAATATTACGAATATGCTGACTTATTAGGTAAAACGGTTATTGGATCCGTATCGAAGGCGCAGGCTGCAGTTGATAAAATTAACTTTATTCTTTTGAATAATACTCTCACACCAATTTTATATTTGTCTAATTTAAAAGGCACGTTTAAAAGGTATGATGATATTGTTGCTCGAGTAGATGGTAAAGATATATCTTTTGGTGTATTAAATGGATCAGCTTCTGACATTACTATAGACCTTGACTATGGTGGTACTACGGGTAATGAAATTGGCGACGAAGTTTATATTAAAAGTGATTATGGAGTAGGCGGTGTAGCCCTTGTTACTGATACTGAAGATGAGTTTACAGGTATTGTTGATTATACATTAACTGACGGTGGCTTTGGTTATACGATAGCCAACACTAGACTTGAAGTTTCAAACCAAGTTGTAATTCTAGATAACGAAGATTTATCTTTTACTCCATTAGAAAGATTAGTTGATAGTGGTGGTAATGAAGGCACAGTGATTGGACAAAATTCCTCTGCCGTTGGTGTTAAAATGGATGTTGGTGAAAGATTTGCTATAGGGCGAACTATTTCAACATTAGACAGAACTCCAAACATTGATATAACGCCAGTCTTTAGTATTTCTGATAAGAATGAAACATCTCCAGGACCATTATATCCAGATACATCAGCAAACACAGATGTTAAAGTTGAAACACTTTCCAACATTGAAACCATTGCTTTAATTACAGATCCAATTGCTCCTTTCCTTGGTGTAGCAATTAACGCGGCAAACTATAATGTGGCACCTGCTACACAACCTATGTCAGGTTCGGCAGATCCCGTAACACTTAATACTCCATTGGAAGATGCGTTTGATTTAACACCATTTGAAATTGGTACTATTGATGCATTTGAAAATATCAACCCAGGCGAGGATTATGTAAACGACGTATTTACATTAGTTAGAGACGAAGTAATGATTGCGTTTGATAGATACGAACAGAGGTTAATCGTTAGTCCATTCAGTGCTGCTTTTTCGGTAGGTGACACAATTACACAACCATCGACAAGTGTATCCGGCATTATTACAGGCATTAATGTGGACAGAGGATTTATCCAAGTTAGACCTTATGCGTATTATGGATTTAGAACCGCACCTATTAATCATGAAGGAACGTCATATACTGTCATAGCAACTGAAAGAGATTACACAACAGATGTTTATGGCGCAAATGCTGAAATGACTTCACGTACTCAATTTGCAACTGGTAGAATATCGGAAGTAAAAGTTACAAACTCTGGCTTTGGTTATTTAAACAAAGAAATAGTATTCCTTACTAATGCCGCAGGACAAAAATTGGCTAAGGGGCAATTATTCGCAGACACTCAAGGTATCACTGCAGGGTTCTGGGGAAGTGAAACATCTCACGCAAATGGTTACAAACCAGACGGCACGTATTACGATAGCCAAAATAGAGTACACGACTCTGACTTTTATCAGGAATATTCATATCAAATTAAATCAACCGTTGACTTTAAAGAATATGAAGATACTCTTAAACAAAATATACACTTAGCAGGTACTAGAATATTTGGCGCTTTCTCATATAAAAAGAAACAAGTAGTTGGTGTTACTGCTAGATTTGGCAGAACAATTAAAACCGATCCATTAATTGGTGGTGCACCAGTAGTTGGACCAGATCAAGAACCGACTATTCCAAGATATAGTTCAGATAGAACAACGATTACAGTAGACACAGTTAACTTGAAGGTTGACACAGTTTAATAAATAGATAAAAACGACTTTTAGGAGCAAAAAATGGCAAAGCAAACGATTGGCGTTGGAGTAGCAGCAAACGATGGCCTCGGCGATCCACTAAGAAATGCTATGGTTAAAGTTAATGAAAACTTTACCGAATTATACAACGATGCATTTGACGGTGCATACACATCATTAACTGGACGGCCAACTAGTTTATTATTCTTTGTAAACGATGGTGCAAATAATCAAGTTCTTACAACTGATGGCAACGGAAATATAACGTTTCAAAGTGGGTATGGAAATACTGATGTTGATTCTCATTTAAATATAGGTACAGCGGCTGCGGATCAAGTATTAGCATGGTCAGGAACTGATTACGAATGGGTTCCTCAAGCTTCAGGCTCAGGCGGCGGTGGTTTATCTAACACAGAAGTTATAAGCGTTGTCACTGGTTCAGATTTAGATATGGGTACTAACAAAGTATTATTTAGTAACGTATATCAGGCAGAAGGCGACTTACCAAACGCAGGAAGTTATCACGGTATGTTTGCTCACGTACATGGAACTGGTAAAGCATATTACGCTCACGCAGGTGCTTGGGTTCGTTTAGCAGATTATTCTGAAGTTGGTGGTGGAGGCGGTAGCGGTGGTTTAGAAACACGTGCTGCTATATCTGGTACAACTGCCGCGATCGCAAATGGTGTCTCAACCGATATTGATATTGTTGGTCATAAAACATATGCATTAATGACTATTCAAACAAGCCATGCTGCTTGGGTAACTCTTTATACAAGCAATTCAGCAAGGTCGGCAGATAATTCTAGACTTGAAACAGAAGATCCTGCAACAGATGCTGGAATCATTGCCGAGGTAATTACAGCAGGTGCTGAAACTGTTATTATTGGTCCTGCTACTATTGGCTATAATTTAGAAACTACACCAACAACAAATATACCGGTTAAGGTAAGAAGTAAACATGGATCATCCGTTGCCCATACAATAACACTTAATGTTTTAAAACTAGAGGCATAACATGCAAAAAGAATGGATTGTTACACTTCATAATAAAGAGGATTTAGATTCCTTTTACGATGATATGGAAAATGAAGGTGGAGCATTGTACATTCCGGATCGTGCAGTACCCGTTTTTGACAGAAGAAACATAAGTCGCAATACACATTATATGTTAACTAATGAAGAAGTACAACAATTAAAAAATGATCCTAGAGTTTGGGATTGTGATTTAGTAGAATTAATTGATTTGACAACCAAACCTACGGGATGGGCAGTCGTTAATCAAAAGTTTTCAAAAGATAATTTTACAGACACGACAGATTTTAACTGGGGTTTACTTAGACATTCTGAAGCCGCGAATAGAAGTAACTGGGGTGCTAATGGAGTTGCAAATGTAAACTCAGATCTTACTGTAACTTCATCAGGTAAAAATGTTGATGTTGTTATCGTTGATGGTCATATTGATCCAGATCATCCAGAGTTTGCAGTCAACAGTGATGGAACTGGCGGATCACGTGTTCAACAGTTTAATTGGTTTTCATTAACTAGTGCCGTAACCGGTGGTTCAAATGGTACATATACTTATGATCGTAGTGGTTCTTATACAAACGCCGCAGATAGAAATGATAATAATCATGGCTGCCATTGTGGTGGAACCGTAGCAGGCAATACACAAGGTTGGGCAAGAGACGCAAACGTTTATAATATTAGCCCATATAGTTCAAATCCTAATTCGCTATCAAGCTCAAGGTTATGGGATTACATTAGGCAATGGCACAATACAAAAGCTCTTAATCCTGCTACAGGCCGGCGTAATCCTACTGTTACAAACAATAGTTATGGTAGTACTATACCTGTTGGTTCAACTGATGATAATTTTGGTAACATTACAAGTATTACATATAGAGGTACAGAGTTTAGCCCAGGGCGTGACTTAACTACCGCTGAATTAAGAGCACGCGGATGTTATGCTCCGTCTACAACAATGGATATTCCAAATTGGTTTACTTCACGCCAAGCCGATATGCAAGACGCGATTGACGATGGAATTATTATTATAGCATCAGCAGGTAATGACAGTTGGAAAACTGTTAATGAATCAGATCAAGATTGGAATAATACATATGATGTTCAGTATTATGGATTTGACCAAACATATTATCTTAATCGTGGTACAGGTTCTGGCGCTGGGTTTAATCCGGTTATTAATGTTGGTGCAACATCAAATAATGTTAACGAAGTTAAAGCAACGTTTAGTAACTGCGGTAACCAAGTTGATATTTACGCAGCCGGCGTAGCAATTCAAAGTAGTTTGCACTCAGGCGGTGTAAACGATGCAAGAAATAGTTCATACCAATTAGGTAAGTATCAAGGAACAAGCATGTCAGGTCCTCAAGTAGCAGGCGTTGTTGCATTGCTTGCAGAGTCTTGGCCAAATCTAACTCAGGAAGAGGCAGAGGATTGGTTACTTGATAACGCAACCATGAATGCTATGTATGACTCTGGTACAGATGATGCGTATGATAGAAATAGTTTACAAGGTGCGGCAAATAAATATTTAAGATGGATTAATCAACGACCAATAGATGGAAATACACTTCCAAAACAAAATTTTAAAACAAGACCTGCAACTGGGAAAGTTTACCCAAGACCTAATATACGTAGAAGAGGTTAGTAAATTGTTTATAAATATTACAAAGAGGCAGGCTAGGTGACATGGCAGAAGTACTTACTACAAAATTAAAAAACGATACTACTAGAATGTTTATGGAAGACATTCAGGATAATGACTTCTATGTATTCGTTTCTTCTATTGCGACGGACTCACGGTCTACCGCCTCTAATTCACAATATAGTAAAAATGAATTTTTAGAAAACACTGTATTTGGTAAAAAGGTTCTTGGATCTGATACTAAGTTTATGATTAAGTTCCATCCTTGGCAAAAAGATGCAACATATGTTCAATATGATGATAAAGTTAATTTAGAAGGCGATAAGTTTTACGCTGTTGTTGGACCAAATGACAACGATACTGGAGACTATCGAGTATTTAAATGTCTGTATAACAATAATAATGGTCCATCTTCTGCGCCTCCAAACTGGAATTCATTTACGACAAACCAAATATATAGAACAGCCGACAAATACGTATGGAAGTTTATGTACGCAATTGAAGCGGCAGAGTTTGAGGCATATAATGCCGTTGGTTATATTCCGTTACCTGTAGATTTAGTTATTAATCCGGATCCAAACGCAAACACTAACGCAATTATATATGGTTCAGAATTATCAGATATCTTTATTGAAAATCCAGTTGATAACGCTGGTTACCCTTCTTTAGAAGGATTTTTAGTTGCTTCGCCGTCAAACTCTGGTATTATAACGGTACGTGCTGATAATATTAACCAAATTCAAAACTATTATTCAGGTATGTCAATATATACAACAAACCCAGACGGTGTTTCACACATATATAAAATTGATACATACACATTTGACTCAAATACTGGATATGGTAAAGTTAGAGTTGAAGGTACACCACGTGCTGACGGCGTTTCAAACATTGCCACGTTTTCAATTATCCCAACTATTGAATTACAGGGAGATGGTTCTGGGTGTGTTGCCAAGTCAGAAGTAGTCAACGGCCAAATCACAAATATTATTATTCTTGACCCAGGATCCGGTTATACTAATTTAATAGCTTCAGTCAAAGATCCTGAGTTTGATTTTGCTCCAGAAGATCCTAACTCTGTTGATGTTAGAGCAGAATTAAGACCAATACTTTCACCGTTTGGTGGACATGGATATAACTTAATTGACGAATTATATTGCAGTCATATTCTTTTATACGGATATATTACTGAAACGGATAACAATCAAATTGGTTCAGAAACTAGTTATTCTAACATTGGTATTGTTAAAAATCCAGAATTCGTAAGTGCTTCGGCTAATACAGCCAATACACCAGATGTATTTGATAATAGAATTAAAATCGTAACAGATGATATTTCTTACGCAGTTGAAGGAGGTATAATTAATCAATTAGATTCTTCAAATAAAATTACATTTACTGGTAAAGTACACGAAGTGGTTGACTCTTCTAACACAGTGTATATTTCAAATTATATGGGTCCATTTGCCAATCAAGCAAATAATGATATATCATTTGACCCAACTGCCGCAATTGTCAATTCTACAGGTCAAAGAATTATAATAAATAGTCCACAAGCCAATAATACGATAGAATCAGATTACATCCAAAGAAGTGGGCAAGTATACTTCATGGAAGATTTTGTTCCTCTCGTTCGTACAAGAACCTCACGGGAAGAATACAAATTAGTATTAGAATTTTAAGGAAACATGATAGATGCCTATTAACAAAAATTTAAATATTGCTCCATATTTTGATGATTTCAATATAGAAAAGCAGTTCTATAAAATTCTGTTTAAGCCTGCTTACGCTATTCAAGCCCGTGAGCTTACACAGCTACAAACTATTCTTCAAAATCAAGTTGAACAATTTGGTGATAATATTTACCAAGAAGGTAGCATTGTTAAAGGTTGTAACTTTACAAATCTAAATAGTTTACAATTCGTTAAGCTAACAGACAAAACTGGTTTTGACCCAGAAACATTTATCCCTACTATTGCAGACGAAGTAATTCTTGGTACCACGACTTCTATTGAAACTAAGTATGAGGTTGTAGGCGCGATTTCTGGTTTGAAGGCATCAATCGTATCCGCTGCGCGTGGTTTTGAAACACGTCCACCAAACCTTAATACATTCTTTATTAACTACTTAAACACAAACGAAGTAAGTGGTTATAAATCGTTTATTGCTGGTGAAGAACTTACTATTAACAAGTATCGCTATGATGGTTCAACCATTATTGAAACGGCACTTAATGTTCAAACTACACAGGTAACACAGCTTCCATCACCAACCGGCAAATCATTTGGTATTCAAGCTGCAGCCGGCGTCATATTCCAAAAAGGTCACTTCTTATTCGCTGCTGACCAAACACTTATTGTTTCTCCATACACTGACCAACCTGACGACTTATCAGTTGGTTATGAAGTTGCTGAATCAATTATCAGTTCACTACAAGATAGCAGCCTATTTGATAACGCAAACGGTTCAGAAAACGAAAACGCTCCGGGTGCCGATAGATTTAAAATGGTTCCAACATTAACTGTTAAGGCAACGGCTACTGCTGATATTGACGCAGGGTTCTTTACATTAATTAGATATCAAAATGGCTCAGCTGTTACGCTTAGAGACGTTGCACAATTTAATTCTATTAATGAAGAATTAGCCAAACGTACATATGAAACAAATGGCGATTACATCGTTGATGATTTCAAAGTATTATTGGAACGAAGAGGTACGGATCTTACGGCTCTTGTCGGAAAAGGCTCAGCTTACATTAAAGGTTATAGAGTTGAAAACAAAGGTTTCCAAGATACGGTAATTGATGAAGTTACCACAACTAATGTGACAGCCAATGAATCAACATCTCTTAATTATGGCGGGTACGTTGACGTTACTGCAATTACTGGTACTATTGGATTACAATACGAAACACTAGATCTACAACGTGCAAACGGTACAAAAATTGGCGAAGCTTTTGCTAAAAACATTACTCCTACAAGACTATACTTGTTTGGTGTTAAATTACTTTACCCATCATATACATTTGCTAATGTTGAGCGTATCGCTGGTACTGCAGGTGTTATCACGATCCCTGCTGGGTCAAAAATCAAAGGCACAAACACTGCGCCGTCAATATTTGATACCGGTGCAAGAAGTATTAAAACTATGACTGATTTAATAATTCCTGTTCGTGAGCATGCATCAAGTGTAAATGTTTCAAGTAATGAAATTGTTATTAACGCCGTAGCAAACGAAGACTTTGCGGTTTCACAAGACGACATTGTTGTTGTTGACGCATCTAATACTCTTATTAATGTATTAAGTTACACAACATCGTTAAACAATTCAGTACTTACAATTACTTTAGACCCAGCAGATAATTCAGATCCTGTTGCCGAAGTTTATTATAATAAAAGAATCTTTAACAATACAGACGCAACAGCGTATAATAAAGTATTGGTTAATCCATACATTAAATTTGTTTGGGACAATGCCAAATCACAATATAGTTTAGGTTTTCCTGACGTACATAGTATCACAAGTGTTGAAGATAGTAACGGTAATGATTTTACTGAAAGCTTTAGACTGAATAAAAACCAAAAAGATAACTTTTATGATATCTCGTTTATGGAACTTATCCCAGGACGCCCAGTGCCAACATCAGGTACATACACAGTTAAACTTAAAGTATTTAAAATCAATAACTCAACTGGTTCAAACTTTTTTACTATTGACAGTTATCCAATTGATGATACAACTGCAGTATTACCTACAGAGAAAATTCGCACATCAGACATGGGTGTATATAAGTCAACGACTGGTACAACATATAGACTAAGAGAATGTATTGATTTTAGACCATATGCTGATCTTGCAGCAGGTGCTAGCTACACTGCATTAACTGAAGGAGCTGCATCGGTTGTTTCTGGCAATGTTGGAGCATCACAGCCAATATTTAGTACTAATGATTATATTATACCACAAATTGATGGCAATGTCAACGCTGAAATTGAAGCATATAACTCTCGTATAGACTCGGTTATTATTGACTCATACGGTGAAGTTGCTACAGTTAAAGGTAAAGAAGAACCAATTCCTCAGCCACCAAAAATTGGTGCAGACCAATTCCTTATTTCTCAAATTACAATACCGGGTTATCCAGCACTATCTCCGGCAGAAGCGTTAAGTCAAAGTAAGTCATACTATGCGGTAACAGCTAAGGCTGCTGGTACGAAAACATATACTATGGAAGATATTGGTAGCATAGAAAAACGATTAGATAATCTAGAATATTATATTAGCCTAAGCCAACTCGAGGCCGACACTCAAAACTTAAATGTTATTGATGAAAATGGTTTAACAAGATTTAAAAATGGTTTCCTAGTAGATCCATTTAATGATACTACTATTGCTAATTTGGAAAACCCTAACTTCTCGGCAGCTATTCGTGGTGATACAAAAACACTTACTCCTTCGCTAAGAACGTTTCCACTAGATTTAAAATATAAATCAACTTCATCAGCGTCTATTTTCCCAACAACAGATGACGCAGACATAGCATCCTTAACAAGAAACGCAAACGTTAAAGTATTATCGCAGACATATGCTACAAACTTTAGAAACTGTGTATCAAATTACTGGTCATATGATGGTGTTGGTGCTTTATCTCCAGACCACGATATGGCACAAGACGTAACAACTAATCCTATGAGATTGGATTTTGATATTGTTGCGCCATTCAATAACTTTATTGAAGATTTACAATCGTTTATTCCAATGACACGCGACGTTGTGACAGCTTCAAATAGAGTACGAAACAGAATTAGAAATAATATTTGGCAAGATGTAACATCAACTACTACTCAAACTACATCGCTTAATGTTGGATCAAATCAGCAAACTTCAAGCGTTGGAGATTTTGTTTCTGACTTCCAATTTGAGCCATATATGAGAGCAAGAGATATTAAAGTTTATATGTCAGGCTTACGTCCTAATACTCGACATTACTTTTTCTTTGATAAGGTTGACGTAAATAACAGAGTAAGACCTGGGACTACCTCAGCAACAAGAGCAAGAGACGTTGAAAAATTTGGAGCATTAAATGCCGCGGTTACTACTGACGCTAATGGTGTATTAAGAGCCGTGTTTGAATTACCATCAGGTACATTCTTTGTTGGTGAAAGACAATTAACAGTTGTTGACGTTAGCCAATACTCAAGCATTGACTCTGCAAAAACATCACGCGGTGATTTATCATATAACGCATATAACATTAATATTGACAAAGTTAGCTTAACTTCATCAGTAAGAATGCCTGAAACTTCAGTCATAACATCAACGACAACAAGAACAGTTGCAGGAAGACCTTTCGCAATTGATCCGCTAGCACAGACATTCTTTATTAAACAAGGTATGGGTAAAGGTGCAACATCAGTATTTGCATCTAAAGTTGATGTATTCTTTAAACGTAAAAGCGATATTAACGGCGTAACTATTATGTTACGTGAGGTTGTTAACGGATATCCTTCATCAGTTATTATGCCGTTCTCTAAAGTTCATTTAAATCCAGCTGATGTTAATGTTTCAGACGATGCGTCAGCGGTAACAACGATTACATTTAATGTTCCAGTTAGATTGGATATTGAAAAAGAATATGCAATCGTTGTTCAGCCAGATGCGAACGATCCTAATTACTTAGTATTTACATCTAAGGTTGGTGGTACTGATTTAACTCCGGGAGCAACAAATGGCCAAGCAGTTGTTCAAGACTGGGGTGACGGTGTTCTCTTTACATCAACAAACAACAGAGCTTGGAAATCAGTACAAGACGAAGATTTAAAATTCACTTTATATCGCCACCAGTTTAGCGCATCAGATGGTACTGTAACGCTAACAAACAACGATCACGAGTTCCTTACACTTTCAGATTGGACTGGTCGATTTACTCAAGGTGAAGAAGTATATCAAACACTATCACTCACAGGTGGAACCGCAGCCGGCATAACAATGGTTAATGGTACATCAACAATTAACGGTACGGCACTAGGTGACACATACGCTGCCGGTGATAAAATTTTGATTACTAACGCAGGTACATCAATATCAGAAATATTTGAAATCGCGAGTGTTGACAGTGCGACAGAAATGACTGCAACTAAACCGGTATCATTTGATGTTGGTAACGGTACTGGTACACCGATTGTTTCAGGTATTATTACGTATTACAATAATCTTAATAGATCAGTAATGCATTTACAAGGTAGTTCAGCTACGTCAACCAAACAGTTTAGTGCAACTGGCACTATTACTGGTTCTTCAAGTGGCATCACTGGTACTGTTGGAACAGTTGATAATATTAACTTAAGTTATGTACAACCATTAATTAATAAATCAAATGATAGTTCAACTACAACTTCAATATCAGGTACATTCGTACCACCAGCTGATACGCTAACTACATATAACAAACCTATGAAATTTGGCGTTTCAAACTACTTCACAGAAAAAGGTGTTGTTGTTTATTCTAAATCAAATGATCCATCTGACTTAAAACCTTTTGAAATTAAAGTGAATATGACAAATGGTTCTAGCGATACAACATCGCCAATCGTTGATTTAGAAACAGCCAACTTAATGGCATACCAGTGGCTAGTAACAAATAGTTCTGATACTACATCAAAGTATATCTCTCAAACAGTAGAACTTGCTGAAGACTTAGATGCCGAAGATGTTAATGTTATCTTAACTGCTCACCGCCCAACTGGTACTGATATTAAAGTTTATATTAGACCACAAAATGTATATGATGCCGCGGCATTTGATACTATTCCTTGGATTGAGTTAGAGTTATATAAAGGTATTAATATGTTTACTGCGTCTAACCAAAATGATTATAGGGAATACGAATGGAAACTACCTGATGCTAATAAAGATGTAAACGGTGCACTTAACTATACAAGCACTGGTGGAACACACGTTGGCTACAGAAAGTTTGCTATTAAAATTGAAATGATTTCTAATGATATATCAAAATCATCATTAGTACGAGATATGAGGGCGTTAGCTTTAACATAATGTCAAACGTTGTACGCCATACATTTTCAAAAGCTGTGTTAAGTACAGATGCAGCAAGTTTGAATAAATATAAACAAGAAAGAGCTTTGCACCGCAAGATTACTAAATTAGGTAATGAAGTTCATGAAATTAAAGAACTATTAGCAGTTGTCTGCGATAGGTTAGATCAGATAGAGAAGTAGAGTTAAATGGCAAAAGCAAATATTCAAAACATTACAACTACTCAGACATTTCAAAACTGGTTTGATAAGACCAATGAAATGGTTGATCTTATGCGTGAGCAAGTTGTCACGGCAACTGTTACTGGTGACTTAACCACAGGTGATGTAAATATAGCTGGAGATCTTCAGGCTAATACATTAATTGCTGATACACTGTTTCAAGCAGACACAATTACATCTTTCACCGCAAGTTCTCCAATAACATTTAACGCACCGCTAAATATTGTCGGCACAAGTGATCAGGTAGTAGCTACATTTTCATATGGCGCAGGCGGTGGTCAAACAAGATATACTGATGGTACAGTATCTTGGGATGTTGGTATTGATAATTCAGACGATACTAATTTTAATATTGATACAGGAACGGGCACACCAAAGCTATCTTTATCACCAGCTGGTACGTTAAGTGTAATTAATTTAAATGTAACTGAAGATATGACAATTACCGGCGATTTAACTGTTAATGATATCACAGCCGTTGATATATCAGCAAATAGTGTTACTGCAGATGATTTTAGTGGAACTTTTACTGGTAACTTAGTAGGTGACGTATATAAAGTAGACGATAGTGGAGTATCAAATAAGGTACTTGAAAGTGGTCAGGCTGGAATTCCTGCTACATTTACAGGTAACGTTATTGGTACGGTTAGTTCATTAACAAACCACGATACAGATAGTTTAACCGAAGGCGATGACAATCTTTATTATACTACAGCAAGAGTAAGAGCTGCGCTATCCGGTGGTACTGGCGTAACGTATAACACCACATCGGGTCTTATTGAAATCGGTCAAACTGTTGCTACAAACTCTAATGTTACTTTTGGATCAGTTTTCTCAACAGGTGAGGTTACCGGTTTTGGTACTGTTTCAGACAAAAGACAAAAAGAAAACATTGAACCAATTAATAATGCTTTAGATAAAGTTTCACAACTTGGTGGTTATACATTTAACTATATATCAAAACCTGACGAACCAATGACCGGCGTTATGGCACAAGAACTTATGGAAGTTTTACCTGAAGCTGTTTACGAAACAACGGACCCAGACACTGGCGAAGCAATCTTTGCGGTCAGACACGGTAATGTAATTGGTTTGTTAATTGAAGCTATCAAGGAATTGAACGAAAAAGTAGGAAAGTAAGCCATGACTATTAAGAGCAGCGGACCGCTTACGTTTACGGAAATCCATGACGAGTTTAAACCACTTGGTGGTACATTAAACCAAACTCCCTATCAACTTAGTGAGTACAGAACCTTACCTCCCGGCATAGGTTTACCACAATCAGGCACAATTAAATTCAGCGATTTTTACGGTAAATCTGGTATTAGATTTGTCACTGAAGAACAATGGATTCCAATATCTGAAACTCAAATTAGCAGCAAATATAATATTAAAGAATGTAACCTGTGGGATGCACTACTTGCAATGGGTTATACAGACGAAGGTGGTTTTTATGATATTACATTACCGGCAGATTATTGGCTTTGGTCAGATGATACTAGTAAAGGTGGATTAATTATTCCTGATACTATGACAGGTAATATAATCTTTCGCAATAAAGGTATCATTATAGGTAAAGGTGGTCGAGGCGGAGGCGCAACAGTCAATGCAGGTCAAGTAGCTACCGGCGGCGCAGGTGGCCCTGCTATAAAAGTTGGTAACGTTGCACCAATTACTTTTATTAATGAATCAGATGCTTATGTTGCCGCAGGCGGTGGTGGCGGTGGTTCTGGTGGAGGTAATATTGGTGCAGGTGGCGGAGGCGGTGCCGGCGGTGGAATGGGTGGTACAGGTTATCGTGCAGCCGGAAACCCAGGTGCAGGTGGTCCATTAAATACAAAAGGTGTTGACGCTCCAGATGATAGTGATGCTGGCGGTGGTAACGGTGGCGGCGCAGGAGGCGGCGGAGGCGGCTGGGACAATGGTTCTGGTAAATTTAATGATCCTGATGCTGGTTCTGGTGGTGGCGGTGGTCGTATACTTCCGGGTGCTGGTGGTACTGGCGGCGGTGGGAGTAGAGACACAACAGGTAAAACTGGTGGTGGAGCAAACAATGCAGGAGGCGGAGGCGGAACTGGTCACGGCGCAGGTGGTGGCGGCTGGGGTGCTTCTGGCGGTACTTGTGGTGGCAATGGCGGTGCAGGTGGTCTTGCATTTGATATTTCCACTGACAATGGACAAGTTAGCGTAACGAACAACGGTACGATCTGGGGTAGAGACTAATGGATATTAGAAAAATGTTAAACGATGCCGATATGGGATGGTGTGATGTTGGTCGAGTATATTACGAAAGATATATCGTTGCAAATAATATTCAAGGATACGAAGGTGGCTGTTCATATATTAGAAATGATGAAGAATTTGATAACAGAATAAAAGAATTATGTACTGAGCTTGGAGACGAATATGATGCTGGTATGAACCGCAGGAATACTCTTAAAACTCTTCATATGGTTTATAGAAACCCAGATATCCTAGAAAGAAATACTGACTTTGAACCAACAGATGTATATAGATTAACTAAGAATGGTAATTCATTAGTTGAAGGAACAAAGGCTGAACTTGAAGTATTTCAAACTGTTCAGTATGATGGTAATAAATGGTGGTTCGCCAAAGGTGCTGATGGTACCGTATTAAATAACGAACAAGAAGTAAACGATTATCAGTCTAATATTTTACGCGAAAGAAAATATGTTGATAGGGATGCTATAGATAATTTTGTGCTCTGGAAAACAGAGTAAATAAATAGATTTAGACACGTATAATCCTGCTAATTTTTTTATAAATAAAAAGAAATAGTAGATACTAAGAAGGTACTCAATAATGTCATTGATTTCAGAACTCGGTCCGATAACAGGCGCCAATACAAGATCTGAGGATCTTTTCGTTATTGTTAACTTGATCCAAGGTGATGATGGTACAAAGAACATCACACGTAAAGAACTGGTTCAAGCGTTACAATTCGAGATTTTCAACAATATTAAAATTACTGGCGGAACTATTTCAAACGTCATTATGTCGGTCTCAACTCTCAATGATGTTGAAATAAACGACTCTGTATTCGCTGGCGGTTCCTTACTTGGAAGCTTTGGTACTGGATTAGATCTAAGAGACTCTGATGCTAATAACTTTGTTATTACGAATTCAACAATTACCGATTCTGAGTTTAATGATGGTACTGGTAATAATGTTGTTCTAACTAATTCAACTATTGACGACTCAACAATCCTTGATAGTTCTGCCAATAACATGGCACTTGATAATTCTGATTTCTCTAATGGAACTGGAAATAATAATATCTTTACTAATTCGCAAGTTGATAATTCATCCTTTGCGAACGTTGCTATTGAACAAGGTACAGCAAATGGCTTAATCCTTACTAATATTACGATTGACGAAATTGTTCTCGAAGATGCATTAATGTCAAACTCAGTAATTATTACTACTGACTTTAGCAATGGTACGATCCGAGATACAGCAATCTCAGGTAACACAACTATCGTTGATACAGATATTTCTAACTCTGATATACGAGATACTGATTTAGATAACGTAACAATTACAAACTCAAGATTTGCTAATGGTCTAATTTGGGATACTGTAACAAGTAACTCATCTATTATTGACTCAACAGCAAACAATATCGTTATTACGAATTCACAACTTAACGATAGCACAGCCAATAATACTAACATTACAAACTCAGATTTCTCTGATGGTACTGGTAATAATAACATATTTACTAATACTACAATCCAAGATGGTACACTTGCTAATAACGTTATTACTGACTCGTCATTCCAAGGTACTTTGGATAATGTAACTGCTCAAAATATGACTATCACAAGTTCATCTACTGAAGGACTTGGTCAACAAAAATCCGTTATTGAAAACTCAGAATTTAAAGACGGTGTAGTATCTAATTCGACAATCGAAGAAAGTACTTTTGTCGACTTTGACATGAATATTACTAAACAATTTGAGCCAATGCTTGATGAAGATAGTTACTTTGCTCTGAAAAACGTCAAGACTGGCGATACAGAAAAGATGACTTATCGTCAGTTGTATCAAGAATTTTCTAAGAAAACAGAAAAATCACTTAAAGTACATGTTGCTTCAGATGGTGACGACAAATACCCAGGAACTATTTTACAGCCAGTTCGTACACTAAAACGTGCTGAACAAATTGCTTTGGAAAAAGCTGGTGGATCATATGATCGTAACGCAATTAATGATGCAGTTCACATTTCAGTAGGTCCCGGTACTTACTATGTTGATGAACCAATTATGTTACCTGATGATTGTTCCATGACATCAACCGCTGGTCAGTACGCTACTGTTATTCAAAAGAAAAAAGGATACGAAAGAACAAATGGTGTTCTTGTTGGATCTGGTTGTTATGTACAAGGTTTCTCATATATGAACTTTGAAGTTGATAACTTTGACCAACCTGAAGGTGGGTTTGCTATCGCTTACAGACCGGGTGCTCTACTAAGACGTTCGCCATATCTTCGTGACTCTACTCAGCTTTCAAACTTTAATAGACTTGATGTTGAACCTCCGTTAAATCCATTTAACTCAAAAGGTACCATCCTTGATTTAGGTCAAGAATTCTATTTAGTTGCAGGTCACTCTGCTCAAGCACAATTTGAAGTTGACGATGAAGTTACATTCTCATCTGGTGCAACAGGTTATGTATCATACATTGATGATATTGACTCAGCTAGACAAATTTATGTTCGTAACCTAAAAGGAAACGTTGAAGTTGGAGATGTTCTATACGCACAACGCGGTGGTTCAGGTACTATCGAGTCAATCGGTATTGATGATTTCCCTAACAGATTAGTTGGTCGAGGCGGCGGTTGTCTATTGGCAGACAGAGCGGTACTTGATACAGACTCACTATATACATACGTATTATGTTTTGGTTTCACACCTCGTACTCAAAATGGTACAGGATACGTTGCTAAAAACGGTGCTGGTGTTAACGGTATTGGTTCATTATCAATCTTTACACGCCAAGCGTTCTTCGCATTAGATGGTGGTCAAATGACTTTGAACAACTCTGGTTCTCAGTTCGGTGACATTTCAATGCGTGCACGTGGTTCTACTGTTATTATTCGACCAGCTGAAGCAACACAAAGCAATTTAATTGCTAACTCTGCATTCGCAGACGTATTGTCAGAAAAGGCAGACGAAATCGTTGATGATATGGTTTACTACTTGACAGCAAATACTACATCTGGTGGTTTAGGTTATCAAGGTTATAATGCTGACAAATGTTTCCGTGATACAGGAATTATCGTTGATAACACTGGTTACGATATTGCTACAAAGGGTAACTACTGGGGTCGGTTAAATGGTATTTCATACCGTTCACCAATTTCATATCTTGTAGTTGATGAGCAATTAACTGAAACTGTTGGTTCTATTAACCATCTTAAAGACTCTATCGCCAGCTCAGCAGGTGGCATATTTGCAAACGCAACTTCTGAGTTAACGAATAGAATTAATACATCACTTGATGAAACTCTTAATATTTTACAAAATGGCGAGGCTGCAGCTGAACCGATTATCTTTGCCGATACTGGCAAGTCAGACCAAACGGCTGCTAGAGAACTTGTTCAAACCAACAGAGATTTAATCATTAACGATTTTGTTGATTGGATTGACAATAACGACGAGTTCTATGCTTACGATAGTGTTAAGTGTGAGCGCGATGTTCAGGAATATATCTTACCTGCTGTTAAATACGACATGTTGTTAGATACAAATTATAATTCTGAAAACGCTGGATTGGCATATTATGTTAACACAGCAAGAACAAGCCTTGAAAACCAACGTAACGAAACAATCGCTTCGTTTAAGAGATTACGTAAAACAACTGACGAATTAATTCAAGCCAACTCTGCACCAGCAGCTACATCGGCTTACTCTGCATTCAATAACGTTATTGATACGATTGCAAACTCAGGTGACAAATATACACCAACTAAGGCTACATACGACCCAACAACTGGTATGATGGTTATTACTATCGGTACACACGATTTGACTGTTGGCCGATATGTTAACCTTGCTGAAGAATCATTTACATTCACATGTTCAAGTGATAACTTTAAAACAAAAATTAGCCACCCACGTAAATCAGAAAAAGCTTACTTGGCTGCGCTTCCAATCGTTGCCGTGTCAGCTAAGACTATCACAGTTAACCCAGGACTGACGGCTGCTAACTTCGAACATAGATTTGTTGAAGCTGAAGATAATGCAGTATCAGTTATCGGACAACTATTGACATATTCTGATAACTCTGGTATATCTGTAGATAAACGTAACGCACGTAAAATGCTACAAGCAAATAAAGAATATATCCAAGATTACATGATGGAATGGGCAGATAACGAATGGTATTTCTACGATAGCAAAAAATGCCACAGAGATACTGAAGAGTATATCTTGCCTGCAGTACAACGTGACTTAATCCTTGGTACAAACTATAACGCAATTCAGACTGGCGCTGCTTACCGTACTAAATCTGGTGAGGTAAGTGTTACTGAACAGTTAGAACAAACTGTTGGTTCTATTGATTATCTAAAAGAAAGAGCTGCTTTATTCATTGGTGATAACTCAATCGCGATTGATAGATCAAACGCTTCTTTTGATGAAATGTCAAGATTACTAAATAACAATGGTAAAAAATATACACCAACTAACGCGGTATATGACCCTGCAACAGGTTCAGTTGTTATGACGATTGGTTCTAATGACTTTAATGTTGGCGATAGTATTTACATTGAGCCAAATAGTTTAGTATTTACATGTGCACTTGATGGCAATGCAACTAAGCATGCTTATCCTGCTACTCAATTCTTAAACTTTACTCCAACTGACGCTTCATACGATGTGGCAACTGGTGAGTTTAGCGCAACGATTGGTGCACATACGCTGAAGGTTGGTGATAAGGTTGAATTTAAACCAAGTTCAATTATCTTTACTTGCGCACTTGATGGTGATGTAACAAACCACCCTGCGCCAGAATCACATCACCCTTTCTATAAGAAACAAATCACTATTGAAAAAGTTGACGCAACAAAAATCTATATGAATGTAGGTGGAATTGTTGATGGCGGCGGTGCTCATACATTCGTAAGTGCATCTGATAATTGTATCCAAGCTGAGAAAATGCACCCTGCATATAAAAAGCCAGTTACAATCTCTGCAAGAACTTCAACAACAATTACTGTTAATGTTGGTGAGTCAAGTGATACATCGGCACATACTTTCGTATCAGCAACTACTAACGCAATACGTGAAGCAGGAATGTGGACTGGTAAATTTACTCCTCAAACAGCTACATATAGCCCAGTAACTGGTGAGTTAGAAATCACTATTGGGAAACACGATTTACCGGTTGGTAAATGGATCCAAATCGCACCTGAGTCAATGGTATTCAGTTGTGATGTTGGTGGCGTAACAGGTACAGACCTTTCACCACTAAATGACCACCCTGCGTATAAAGAACCAGTAAGAGTTACTGGAGTATCATCAGATACAATTACCGTTAATGTTGGTAATGCTGGCGGACATGCAAACAATCACACATTCGTATCAGCAACCCCAGACTCAATCGACTCAAATGCATTATTCTTCTCAGACTCTGCTAGAGTTATTAAAGCCTTTACACCAGAAACAGCTACATACGATCCAGTAAGTGGCGAAATGGTTATTACTATTGCTGACCACGGTATGGTAATTGGCGATCATATTGAATTACAACCATTAAGCTTCGCATTTAGTTGCGCTCATAATGGCGGTGGTACTGATTATTCACCACGTATTGGTGATAAGGCTTATCAATTACCATTAGAAATTAGTGCAGTAACAACAAATACAATCACGGTAAACTGTGGAGATGCAGGAACTAACACTGATCCACATACATTCGTAAGTGCTGATGAAGGTGCGGTTGTACAGGTTGGCGCAAAAGAACAAGGTACATATGCTTCGCGTATCCTACAGAAAAACAAAGCATATCTTCAAAACGAAGTTAAATTATGGATGGAAAATAACTACTTCGTCTATGACAACGCTAAATGTTCTAGAGATACAGGTTTAATTTTAGATGCGGTCGCTAGAGATATTCTAACAGACTCAACTGTTAATGCTTACTATGTAGGTAAAGGTTACACAATTGGTACCGTTGGTGCTAATGCAGTAATTAACGAACAGTTAACTCAAACTGTTGGTGCTATCACTTGGCTCAAAGGTAAAATCGCAACTGACGTATTAACTGATGCAACAGCGATTACAAGATCTAATGCTGCTTTTGATACTGTTATTGATATTATGTCAAATGGTATTGCTGGCGCTGATGCACCAATATACGGTGACTTAACAATCTCACCAGAGCATCGTCAAGCAGGTAAAGCAATATTTACTAACAAAGCATTTATCCAAAAAGAAATCATCGCATGGATCACAGCTAACTATCCAAACTTTGTATATAACACTGCTGCGTGTGAAAGAGATATGGGTATCTTTGTTGACCTTATTGCTTGGGATACACAAAACGGTTCAAACGCATTAAGCGCAACAAACTCTAAACTATATTTTGAAAATGCAATTCCAGTATTAGATGATGAAGAAATTGTTCCAACATCGGAAGCATTCTTCTTCGCATCAGATCTAGTTGGTCAAATTGTTAGAAACGAAGTTGTTACTCCACTACAAGGCGTGGTAACTCAAACTATTGTTGAAACAACAACATACACACCAACAACTGCATCTTACGATCCTGCTAATGGTGATTTCGTAATGACTATGCCGGGACACAGCATTGCACTTAATGATAGAGTTACATTGGAACCAAATAGCTTTACATTCACATGTACAATGGACGGCGATGATGCTGCTAAAACATATCCTCGTGCAGGACTTGATCCATACGCATTGAAAACATATTTGGTTAAAGATGTAAGTGCAAACACAGTTACATTAGACGCTGCAGCCTCTGGCCCTAACAAATACTTTACACCAACTTCTGCTAATTATGATGCAGCAACAGGCGTAATGATAGTTAATGTTGGTCAACATGGTTTAAGAGTTGGAAACGGTGTTGTTCTAGAAAATAACTCGTTTACATTCACATGCGATCAAGACAGTAACGCAACTCAACATACATATCCAAGAGTTGGCGATCCATTAACTGGTAAATCATTATCAATTACTGCAGTAGGTGAAACACAACATACACCAACAAATGCAGTTCATAGCCCAGCAAGTGGTGATACAACAATTACTGTTGCTAACCACGGATTTAGTAATGGCGATTATGTAATGATTGCTGATTATGGATTAGTATATACTTGCGTACTTGATGGTAACACAGTTGAAAAAGGTTATCCAAGAGCTACTGATTTTGCATCCAACCGTTGGTTAGAAATTTCAGATGTTACAACTGATACATTCAAATTAAATGTTGGACCATCACCATATAACGGTGCTCATATATTCGTATCAGCAACTGCTAATTCAATCAGGCGTCAAACTGGTACAATGACATTCAATGTTGGTGATGCAGGAAGTGCAAGTGCTTCAGTACATACATTCGTAAGTGCAACTGCTAACGCAATCAAACATGAGCCACAAACCGCACATACATTTGTATCGGTTACTGCTGATGCAGTTAACGTAGCAAATATGGCAGAGGCTTATACACCAACAGACGTTGCATACGATCACAACTCTGGTGTTATGACAATGACATTGGGTAATCACTCGTTTACTGAAAAGGATTATGTAATCTTTGCAGAAAATGCAATTACACTATCTTGCCCAACATCACCAAGTGATAATACACCAATTAACATATCACACCCTAGACCAACTGATCCAATCTACAACAAACCAGTTAGAATTGACTCAGTTACTCCAACAACTATTACGTTACAAGTTGGCGAGGCTAGAGTTGATAAGATACATTCATTCGTAAGCGCATTGGCTGACGGTGTACGAAGATCTATTAAACCTGCAATTGCTCAACATGCTGAAAAATTATTCGCAGATGTTGGCGGTGTTATCAGAGAAAATGATGGTACAATTCCTGCTATCGTAGAACCAGCGTTTGATACTTTCACTGCAAACTATACATTAGGAGCAGAGTTTGAAGCAATCAAAGGTCAAGCTGTTAAATACCAAACTGAAATCAACGAATACATTTCAGAGCAATATAACGGCCTAGCATACAGCTTAGAAAAATGTCCAAGAGATACAGGTTACATTGTTGACGCGATCTCAGAAGACTTAGAATATGGCGGAGACTCTGCTACAATATTCAATGCAAGATATTACTTTGAAGGTGCCATTAACGTATTACCACAATATCAGAGAGAACCAACAAGATTGGCATTCACTCACCTAGCGAGCGTAATGGAAAAAGTTGTTAAGAATGAAGTACAAGAACCAATCTTTGGAGCAAGATTTACTCCAACTGGCGCAACATACGATCCAGTAACTGGCATTATGGTTGCTACCATTGGTACTCACTCATTAACAACAGATGATTATGTTTGGTTCAAACCAAGTGCAATTACATTCTCTTGTGATACAGGATCTGGTCCAACTAACCACGCAAGCCCTGAGGCACACCATCGCTTCTATAACAAAGCATGTCCAATTATTGGAGCTGATGCAACAACAATTACAATGTGGGTTGGTAATGCTGGAGCATATACCGGTGCTCATACATTCGTAAGCGCATTAGCTGACGCTATTTCAGAAATTGATGGTAACATCATATACCAAGATGTATCACTTCAAGCTGCTGATACTGCAACAGGAACAATTGCATCTAACCTAGCAATGGTTATAGCGAATATTGTTGATGATAGATTAGTGATCCCAGACTATAGAGGTTCATTGGATATTACACAGCAAACTCCTAAGGCATTGCCTACAGAGAACTTGCTAACTAAACCAAAAATGGATCCTGCTAGAACATTCGCACGTAAATCTCTACAATGGAACAGAACGTTTATCCAAGAAGAGATTATTCAATTCGTACGAAATAATAACTACACATTTGATGAAGCGAAATGCGCAAGAGACGCAGGCTTTATTATTGATGCGGTTAGAAGAGATGTTCAAACAGGTTCAACATACAATGGTAAGTATATCGGTAAATCATATCGTATTGGTACTGTAGGTGCTGATAAGGTTATTGAAGACCAACTTGCCGAAACAATTGAAGGAATCAGATATGTACAAAAAGACATCGAAGCACAGCTTTCCGGTGTAGCACTTACTAGAGCTCAGGATTCCTTCAATAACATTATTACATCTATGATTAATGATTACACACCAGATGGTACAAACTATAACTACGGTGTTGGTCAAATTTCTGATAACCACGTGTTTGCTCGTCAAGCGCTTCAACTTAACAGAGAATTCTTAAAAGAAGAAGCAACAGCTTGGGTTAATACAAACTATGGCGGATTATCATATGATGTAAATAAATGTAAACGTGACACAGGTATTATGGTTGACGCGGTATCATACGATACACAACACGAGTCAAACACAGCAATGCTTGATGTTGCTAAACTATATTTTGAGAACGGTTTATCCACTTTGAGCACAGCTCAGAGGGCACCAACCGCTGCATTATATACTCACTTAAGTTCAGTAGCAAGTCAAATCGTGCTGAAACAAACAGTATCAAGATCAGCTGGTAATACCGTTACTCAAAATACATCATTCGGTGTGGTTACTGTTCCAATTGCACAACATATTACATCACTATGGAAAATCGTTGGCGATTTAATTGCTGATGACTCATTAATTAATATGCCTGATCTTGTCGAAATTCCTACAAATACTGTAGGTGCTGAAAACTATCTATATGATCCATCTGCTACATTGATTGCAGGACGTAAAGATAATCTACAAGATACTATTACTCAATATCTAAGAGATAACTTTGGTTACCTCGAGTATGATGAGGATCGTTGCCGAAGAGATACAGGTTATATTGTTGATGCGATATCACACGATATTCAATATGGTGGTAACTCTGCAATGCATGGCACTGCTGAACTTTACTTTAAGAATGCAGTGAATATTCTACCAATTGACCAACGTCAATCAACTAGAGAAGCGTTTGAATATCTTGGTAAAGTAGTTCGTTGGGTAACACGTAACGAAGCAGTACCTCGTAAAGAAGGTCGTAAGTTTACACCATCAACAGCTACATATGATCCTGATACAGGCGTATTCACTGCTACTATGGCAAACCACAATCTTAAAGTTGGCGATTACGTTATGATCGCACCAAACAGTATTGTGTTTACATGTGCTCTAGATGGCGACGTTCATAACCACCCTGCGCCAGAGGCACATCATCCATATTACAACGCACCGATGAAAATCACTGCAAGAACTGGAACAACTATTACTATGAATGTTGGTAAAGTTCCATATGGTAAAGGTGGCGGTGCTCATACATTCGTAAGCGCAAAAATGAATGCAATTACTCACCTAACTGGTAACACGGTTAGACAAGAGTTTAAACACAGAGCTGCTCGTCGTACAATCGCAGATGAAGCGATGAACTTAGCAACCATGTTGGCAAAAGTTGCTGATGATAATAGCCCAGCAAATATTCCATCAAGAATTGATCCAGATACTTCTTGGATTGAAACAGGATTGATGACTGCTAAAAATGTAATTGACGATAATTCAATTCAGATGGCGAAAGATCTACAAATACATATTGGTAACGCTTACAACGGTATATCATACTCGAAAGAAAAATGTCGTAGAGATGTTGGCGTAATGATTGATGCCGTATCGCACGATGTTAACTATACCACAAACTATGCAATGATAATGACTGCTGGCCTATACTTCGAAGGTGCGCATTCAATATTACCTGCAGACCAAAGACAACAAACCGCCGAGTTCTTTACAGAGATGGCCGGCGTTGTTAAGTCGGTTGTTCAAGGTCAGACAGCGTATCAGAGAGGATTTACTTCAACTGGTGCAACATATGATCCTGATACAGGTTACTTCACTGCAACTATTGATGCTGACCACGGTTTAGAAATTGGCGATTACGTATCGTTTGAACCTGAAAGCTTTACATTCTCATGTGATACTGGTTCCGGTCCAACTAACCATGCGGTACCTGAAGCACATCATCCATATTACGATGTTCCTTGTCCAATCCTTTACGTTGAAGGTAACGTAATAACAATGTGGGTGGGACCAGCAGCTACATATTCTGGCGTACATACATTCGTAAGTGCAACTGAAGGCGGATTGAAGAAAGCGGTTAGAACTTGGGCTACGCAAGATACTACATCAGTCACTGCGGCAACCGCGGTTGAAGGTGAAGAGGTTGCTGACTTAGTTCGTATCGTAGAGGATGCAATCAGAAGAGATAATATTGACGGTCTACCAGATATCATTGAGCCTGACACTTCTTGGGTTAACGCTACTAAGATTGAAGCTTCAAAAATTATTGATGATAATCTTGACGAACTTGCTGACGATGTTACTAAGTTCCTTAAAGATACATTCACTATTATTGATTACTCTAAAGCTAAATGTCGCAGAGATGCCGGATATATCGTTGATGCGATGTCTTGGGATCTCAACTATGGTGGTAACTTAGCTACAAGATGGAATGCAGATTTCTATTATTGGAATAACGAATTACGTATCCCAGAAGATACAAGAGTTGCGACAGCGAAAGCATATCGTCAACTTGGTAAAATCGTAAGTCAAGTTGTTATCGGTAAGCATCCAAATCAAGCTGTTCGTTCTGAGTTAGGTACAACTACTCAAGAAGCTCAAGCGATTGAACTTGGTGATATATTACATAACGTAATGTTCTATGACTCACCTCAATCACTTGGTCCAAAAATTGAGCCTAACTTTGAATGGGAAGAAACTAAAGAGTTTAACTTTGCTAAAGTAATCCTTAATAATAACAGAACTAAATTGCAGCGTGAAGTACAACGTCACATTACTTCAACATACAAATTTATCGACTTACCTAAAACATATCGTGATGGTGGTAACTTCCTTAAAGTTCTACAAAACGATTTCAAAGGTAGAGTTATTGATCCGGTTGTTGGTACAGTTGGTTCTGATAAAGGTTCAAGATCGTTTGTTGGTGCGTTGTTTAACATCGATGCTCAACATGTATTCCCAGTATTTAATCCACCAGAGGCATATGCTGATTGGCGTAGGTTAAGATTTAAAGGTACGGTTGATAATGTTCCAGCATTAGCTGCTTTGAACGCGACTTCGAAAAAATGGGATGCAAGAATTGTATCAACTACTCCAAGTGCTAACCGTTATGTAGGTAACATTTACGTATACAATGGCGCAGGAGTTTGGAATATTATAAGTGAAGGCGCTAACAATACAGATTTACTTGACTCATTCACTGGCGCGTGGTCAAGAATGAAAACTTATATAAATAACAATATCGCTCCTGATGTAGATCATAGAACAATGGTAACCGAATTGATAGATAACCTTATCATAGATAGTGTCATAAGACCTAACTTCCTAACGTTCGGTTCGTTGGTTGAATCTATTGCTCACCAGTTTAACGGTGCATCGGCAGGTGTTAACAGAAACGCCTTACCGCTGAACTTTAGAAACGTAGGTGCCGCAATTGGTGCTAATGCCTCTGTATTGTCAGAAGGTGGAGGTAGGATCAGATGGTCAGGATCAGACGAATTAAATAACCAGTACTTCGCAAGAGGACTAAAGATTAACGGTAGAACAGGTCGAATTGAAGGTCGTCCATTTACTTCATCAGTTAGAAAACTTGCAAGACGTGCATCAAACAGTAGGGCAGCTCTATAATGGCAATTTACACAATAGCAACATCACAGGCGCCAGATGCAAAACCGGTCGCCAAATCTTTTACATTGTCTACGAATTGGCAGACAATGATTGAAGTACCAAATTATGAAGTTCCAGAGCTCGTCTTTGGTGGTTCAACTACAACTGAGCCCGGTGTAGGCGAAGTTATTTCGCCACTTATTCTTTGTAACATTACAGCAAATACAGTAATGGTTGATGTAAGGGCACACAGAGAAGACGTTAACGCAGAATTTTATTTAATTAGAAATCTGCAAATCCCAGGATATGACACTATTCCATTACCACTTAATGGTCAGTTCTTTAAATCAGGCGATTTGTTAGAATTGAAATGTGATACAAACTTGGCAGTGCATGCTACTTTATCCTTTACACTTGGTCAATCCGAGGAGGATGATGTATAATGGCTTTCAAATCAATTAGCGGTTCACGAATAATTGGGCAGGGTACGCCTCAAGCTGTACCTATTCAATTAGATCCATCCCCGTATAAAGGTGCTATTGCTTATGGCATCGACGGGTTAATTTATGTTTCTAATGGTTCAGCATGGAACGCGGTTGGTTCAGGTACTCAAGGTACTACTGGTATCCAAGGTGATACAGGTTTCCAAGGTACGCAAGGTACATATGGTCCAGGATTTACAATTATCGGGTCAACAAATACTAATGGCAATAACGGCGCTTTGCTCGACTTCATATTCCCATTTGCAAATATAGGCGAAGGTGTAATTGACGCTTATGATGATACACTCTGGATTAAGGTTAATTCTAGTGGTTCTGGTGGTTGGGAAAACGTTGGATCATTTAGAGGTGTTCAAGGTTTCCAAGGTACATTAGGCATTCAAGGTATGCAGGGTACTATTGGTGAAGAAGGTATCCAAGGTTCTCGTGGTTTCCGTGGTTATCAAGGTACGCAAGGTATTCAGGGTGCTGATGGTATCCAAGGGGTACAAGGTATTCAAGGTAACCAAGGTACGCAGGGAATTCAAGGTGTCCAAGGAGTTCAGGGAACTCAAGGAGTACAAGGGTTATTAGGTAACCAAGGTACACAGGGACCACAATCTATTCAAGGTACTACAGGTATCCAAGGGGATCTTGGTTTTCAAGGTTTCTCTGGTGATGACGCAGGTCATGTAGTAGAATTTAGAATTAAAGATGAAATAGTAGAAGCAGACCCAACTACCGGTGAAATGATTATGAATGGCGCTGCCAATCCAGCAGACGATTTTTCCGGTGTTACAAGAATTTGGATTGATGACGAAGCATTCTATAGTGTAAACCTTGAAGGTTTATACACGGCAATCGCCGCATCATCTTCTACAAACAAAGCTTATATGAAGATTACTCTTCGCAACAGCCCTGATGATTATGTTATATTCTCAGTTCAGGGAGCTACTGACCAAACAGGTTATTGGCAATTAGATGTTACTTTTGTAGCAGGTGAAGGTATTAAGAGTGATTTCGTTCAATTAGATACACCAACTCCGGGCACAACCCAACGTTTACCGGTATTAGTTGCGTTTAATATATCTGGTGACAGAGGTTTCCAAGGTATTCAAGGACCACAGGGAACTCAAGGCGTCCAAGGCGTTCAAGGTATTTTAGGTAACCAAGGTATTCAAGGACCGCAATCAATCCAAGGTACTACTGGTATGCAGGGTATCCAAGGACAAAAAGGTATTCAAGGTAGCCAAGGAACACAAGGCGTACAAGGTCTACAAGGTGTTCAATCAGTACAGGGTGTTCAAGGTTTACAAGGTCTACAAGGTGGGACTGGTGTTCAAGGTATACAAGGTACTCAATCTGTTCAAGGTGTGCAAGGCGTACAGGGTGGAGCCGGTTTACAAGGTAACCAAGGTACTCAAGGCGATCAAGGTACACAAGGGGTACAAGGAGCTGTTGGACATTATGGCGGTCTAACTTACGAGTGGGATTTCCTTAACAATAATACTGCTTCTACATTCCCAGGAACTAGCAAATGGAAAATAAACAATGCTGATGTTTCATTGGCTACTGTTTTAACACTTGATGATATTCCTTTAAATAACTACACTAACGATGTTGATGAAGTATTTGATTGGTTACAAACCATTCCACAAGGTTCAGGTTCAAAAGGCTTAATTGTTGTTGAATCATTTGACGATGGTAATGGACCGGGTGGGCATCATCAAGTTGTATATGAATTCACAAACTTTACATGGGATGGCGTCGGAAAAACATTTGGTTGGTTTGATGTTACTTATGTTGGTTCATATGGCTTGCCTAATAATAATTGGCAAACAGATGTTATTGATACATTACATCCTGCTAAAACATTAATTAACTTTGTACCACGTGGCGAAGCCGGTACTCAAGGTGTACAAGGCGTACAGGGATTACAAGGTTTACAGGGTCTACAAGGGCTGCAAGGTACTCAAGGACCACAGTCAATCCAAGGTACTACTGGTAT
>JAAHTG010000140.1_pt1 | contig 68311 bp, 61 predicted proteins | sample 6116081 | NCBI WGS metagenome assembly JAAHTG01 (sample SAMN13939989, study PRJNA603662) | sponge metagenome | isolation source: marine sponge | host: Mycale hentscheli | place: New Zealand | collected 2005 | reverse complement strand
CCACAGCGCTTTCCTTTATGGAATCGATGAGGGCTTCAGTGTTGACGGCGCACCCGTCGCAACGCGTGCGATTGCGGTATTAGACGACGGAGAAACGGTCAAAGTAGCAGGCAAAAAAGGCACTCGGCTATTACTGGTCGCAGCCGCTCCCATCGGCGAACCGATCGCCCGGCAAGGCCCTTTCGTGATGAATACACGCGAAGAAATTAAAACGGCATTCGGCGACTGGAAAGAAGGACGATTTCTATAGGCTGGATCATGCGTGACAGCTTAAATTGTACCGATGTTTTGTCGTATCAAACCAACCAGAAAAACGGTGCAGCCTAGCCGCTATAATCCACCCCCGGCTGCGCCGTACAGGTTTTAACGGGGACCGGTTCACCATAAATCTCTATCTCGAAACAATCATCAAGCAACGAGCAATAACAAGCTTTGCCGGTTAACTCGAAACGTGCTTTGTTCAACTTTTGCCAAAAAGCTTCATTTTCGTCCGTGGCAACAAATGAAAAGGCTATTTTACTGTCACCTGCCGGTAAAATGCTCGGCGACGGCGAGCTGGTAATGATTGTTCCATATTCCGGCTTCATCTTCCCCTCATCATCCCGACGCGTCTCACCTTCATCAAGACAACATTTGGCGATGAGTTGGCTGACGCTGGACACAACTTCATTTTCATAAAAAAGCTGAAAACTAACCAGCCGTGCCGGCCCGACGCCGTCGTTATTTACTACTACATATATTCGTCGTTGTTCTTTCTCCAGGTCGTAATTGCCTGAGCTAATCTGAATATAGGGCCAGGTTTCCGCCTTAACCTGTGTCTCAGTGACAGTTGACTGAACATAAGTCGCGTAAAAAGACGCCGCTGATATCAACACGGCACAAACTGCCACCATCAAGTTGACATTATCCTTATCCAGCCATTTTTTCTGCTCAGCCATTGCCCAGCCCCCTCATATTAACGCAAAATGGATCGCAGGTGCCGCGCGGCAAAACTAAGTTTAGCTACACTAAGCGTACCTGACGACTTCAGCTCTTCAGCAAGCCTGCCCGAACGAATAAGCCGCGTGGCCTGTTTTTTCTCCCATGCTGAAACCGCTTGTCTTACTGTCTGTTTGCCTGCGGTTTCACAAACCTGTTGCACCAATTGACGCTGCTGGTCTGCAAGGTCCTCCAGGATGGAACGCACCGCCAGGGTCTCCCAGTGGTCATCAAGCGCGATACGGTCTGCCCGCTGGCGAAGCCAATCAAAATTCAGCAAGTCACCAAGCGCGAAGTGAATACCGGCTACATAGTCTACTGGCTTGCCGGTTTGTTCAGCCACCATGATAATATCGGGCCCCGAAGTCAGCACCTCAAAGGCACCAACAAAGGTGGCCAATTCGTGGCCAACACCGTCAGCTTTCAGGCCGTTGCGACGACTAAGGAAGGCATCCTGTGTCGGCTTGCTGAGCACCTCCAGTTTGACACCAAACAGCTTTTCAAAGGGTGTTTTAAACCGGTCAACCAGCTCGCTAACGTTGAAAGGTTTGTCCAAATTACGCAGAACCCAAAGCACTTGAGTTTTCAAGCTGTGCGACACCGAACGGTGCATGTCATATTGCACACTGGCGGACACCTTGTAATCGAGTGCGTTTATCGCGTCCCACTGTTTTTGCAGGCCAAATACTTCACGCACCATAACAAAGGCGGCAACAATATCTCCGACGCCGAGCCCGGTTTCCTCTTTAACTTCATAAACAAAGGTCAGGCCCGCCCAGTTTACAACTTCGTTGGAAAGAACAGTCGCAATAATCTCTCGGCGCAGCTGGTGGCTCGTAAGTTCTTCTGCAAACCTGTCTCGTAGCAAAGTGGGGAAACCCCATTCCAGTTCCGGCTGCATCATCGGGTCGTCAATTAGATCGCTTTTGATCACAGTATCGAACAATGACATTTTGGCATAAGCCATAAGGGTTGATATTTCGGGCCTCGTCAGGCCTTTTTCGTTGGACGCCATTTCGGCAAAACCCTCGTCAGAAGGCAAAAACTCAATCTCACGGTCAAGACCACCGTCGCGTTCCAACGCCTTAATCAAGCCTAAATGATACTGCCGCGCGCTAACCGCTTCCGCTTCTGCCAGCGAAATCGCCTGTGTTTGTAGATAGTTATCGGAAAGCACGATGTCCGAAACTTCATCGGTCATTTCCTCCAAAACAGCGTTGCGATCCTCCAGTTTCAACGTACCCTTAGCAATCGCATCGATCAGCAAAATTTTGATGTTCACTTCTTTGTCGGAACAATCCACGCCTGCGGAATTGTCAATAAAGTCTGTGTTCAAACGGCCACCGCACTTGGCATATTCGATACGCGCCTTCTGGGTCATGCCCAGATTACCGCCTTCGCCGACAACGCTGACCCGCAGCTGCTGGCCAGTTACCCGGAGCGCGTCATTGGCACGATCACCGGCTTGCTGGTCGGTTTCATCTGACGCCCGTACATAGGTACCAATACCGCCAAACCACAACAAGTCAGCTTCAGCTTTTAGTATGCGATTGATCAAATCATTGGGCGCGAGGCTTTTTTCCTCAATATCAAGCCATTCCCTGATCTGGGCACTCAACTTGATCGACTTGTCCGCGCGCGAGAAAATGCCGCCGCCTTTGGATATCAGTTTTTTGTCATAGTCCTCCCAGGACGAGCCCGGGGTATCAAACAAGCGCTTGCGTTCCTTCCAGGCTTTTGCGGTGTCACCAGGGTTGGGGTCGACAAATATATGCAGGTGATTGAAGGCAGCCTGAAGGCGAATTTTCTTCGACAGAAGCATACCATTGCCGAACACATCGCCCGACATATCGCCAACACCAATAACAGTAAATTCATCTTTTTGTACGTCAACCCCGCGCTCCCGGAACAGGCGCTGGACGCTGACCCAACCACCCTTTGCAGTAATGCCCATTTTTTTATGGTCATATCCTGCAGACCCACCCGAGGCAAAAGCATCCCCCAGCCAAAAGTCCCGGCCTTCCGATATGCCATTCGCAATATCAGAAAAAGTCGCTGTGCCCTTGTCGGCGGCGACCACCAGATAGGGGTCATTGCCGTCGCGCCTAACGGTTTGTTTGGGCGCAACCGTCTTGCTGCCCTTCAGGTTATCCGTAATAGACAGCAGGCTGGTGATAAACGACCGGTAGGACGAAACACCTTCCTTGATAAAGGCGTCTCTATCGCCGGCGGGCAATTGCTTTGGAAAAAATCCACCCTTGGACCCTTGCGGCACAATCACGGCATTTTTCACCTGTTGGGCCTTTACCAGACCCAAAACTTCGGTGCGGAAATCTTCCCGGCGGTCAGACCAGCGAAGGCCGCCCCGGGCAATAGGTCCGCCGCGCAAGTGAACACCTTCAACTTGCGGCGAATAAACCCATATTTCAGCGAACGGTCGTGGTAACGGAGCCTCTTCAATTTCGCGCGAGCGAATTTTGAAGGCCAGTGCCCGCTCATCAACCCGGTCAACAACACCGTCCTGGTAATAATTAGTGCGCTGTGTCGCGGTGATTACATTGACATAGGCACGCAGAATGCGGTCATGGTCAAGACTGCGTACCTTCTCAAGTGCTCGCGCAATCGCTGCAGCAATTTTTGCGGCCTCCGCTGCGCGGTCGCCTTTGAATTTAGGGTCAAACTGAGCGGCAAAAAGTTTGAACAACTGACTGCTAACCGCCCCGTGCTCAACCATAGTGTCTGCTATATAATCCGGCGTGTAACCGATACCCAACTGACGCAGATATTTACCGTAAGCCCGCACCACAACAATTTCGCTCCAAGTCATGGCAGAGGTAAGAACCAGCTTGTTAAAGCCGTCATTCTCACTGGCACCTAGCCACACTTTGGCAAACAAATCCTCAACCAGCATCTTGATGTCGGCAACGGTAAAACAATTTTCAGCGCCGCACTCCAGCGAGAAATCATGGATATAGCTGGCCGAACCACCGCCCATTTTATAGGAATGTTCGGACAACACACGTAAGCCCATATTTTCCAGAACCGGCATACAGTTCGATAGCGCGATCAGTTTAGAACCATGATAAATCTTTAGCCTGAAACGGCCATCGCCTTCAGCCAAGTGATTGTAAAAATCGACACGTAAGTCATCCTTACCGTCAATTTCCTCCAGCTTAATGACATCGTAAGCCGCTTGCGGCGGCGTAAAGAACTCGCGGTAAGCGGTAGTAAAGCGGGCTTTATAGGTATGATGCAAGCGGTTGCCATGCTCCTCGCCCAAATGATCTATCAACGACAAATGAAGCCGGTCATCCCAACCTTGGGCCGCCTCGACAATTTGCTGCTGAATATCTTCTTCTTCAACAACCGGAACATTGCCCGGTTTGGTACGAATGATGAAATGCCAGCGCGCCAACGGTTCTTCGCTTAATTTGGCGTAATAAACTGACATTTCGCCGTTATAGTTACGGCATAAAATTTCAGTGATCGCTGACCGCAGGCCAGAGTGGTAATTGTCGCGCGGCACATAAACCAGCGCTGATACGAACCGCTCGAACTGGTCAGGCCGAATGAAGGCGCGCGGACGCGGGCGCTCGGTCAGTTGCAGAACACCAAAGGCGGTTTCGAAAAGCCAGTCTTCGTTAACTTGAAATAGCTCGTCGCGCGGGAAATTCTCTAAAATATGAGTGAGCGCCTTACCTGCAAAAGACTTGTGGCCCAAACGTGCCCGCTTCTGAATATTGGCAACTTTACCGCGAACAAGTGGCACATCATGGGCAAACTGGCTGTAGGACAGCGATGTAAACAGTCCGACAAAGCGCCGCTCGCCAACCGCGTTACCCTCAGCATCAAAAATCTTCACGCCGATATAATCCAGATGCGACGGCCGGTGCACTGTGGATTTAACATTGGCTTTGGTGATAATCACCGGATCTGGTCGGGCGAGGAAATCCCGTATCTCTGGCGACATCGGGGTCAAACCATCTTTGTCCCGTAGAACATAACGGTCCGGGTCGCGCAAAATACCAAGCGCTGTACCATCTACATGGCTAAAATCAAAGGTCGCCGGATTATCATCGAAACGATATTCGCGAAAACCCAAGAAGGTAAAATGATCAGCGCCAAGCCAGCGTAAAAACTGGATTGTTTCGTCAACATCTGCCTCGGAAATCGGCGGGGGGTTAACGGTTAGCGAGGCAACTGTTTCATCAATTTTTGCTAGCATAGCGCGCCAGTCGGTTACTGCGTCGCGCACATCCTTGAGGGTTTTCTCCAGGGTTTCATGCAGTTCCTGCAACGCGACCTTGTCTGACTGCGCGTCAACCTCCATATACATGAAGCTCTCGCGTACTCGTACGGTACCCTTGCCACTTGACCGGTTTCCAGCGCTGTCGCGAGCGACATCGATAATCGGATGGTGCATCATGTGAATACGGTAATGCAACGTGGACGCCATACTGCCAGTGATCGAATCCACAAGGAACGGCATATCGTCATTCACAATTAATATGGCTGTATGCCTGGTTTGGTTGGAATCCGCAGATTCGGTACCGCGCGGCCCCATTACCTTGACCACCGCAGCACCTTTTTTCCGTGTCGCTGCCGCCTGCCAAAGTGCATACCCAGCTGCAAACAGTTCATCTGGTTCACGTGTTAGCAAATCAGCGGGGGCATCAGGTACAAAAAACTCTTCAAGAAATGTCGCCAATTCTTTCGCTGCTTTACCCTTTTCTTCCTTTTTGATCATATCGGCAAAGGAAGTGTTTAAGTATTTACATATAGATTTATTGCTCACAAAAAGCCCCTGTGTTTTGGCCCCAATATTTGGTCATAGCTAGTATACAATGGTTGGTCACTGCTAGTTTTCATCTTTCGAAGCAACCTGAATGATTGCCCTATCAACAATATGTTTTGGTGTCTGCACAGCTGACAAAAGCTCGGTGCTACCGTCACTGTTGCGGCGAACAAGCGCCAGTCCAAATTCCTGAGACAGCGAAACTTTTTCAAGTGAAACCGCTGCTATCTGCCGGGCTTTGGTTTGAGCATCTTCAAGTCGCACTTGCTGATTGCTGCTGCCCTTGCCTTGGCGCACGGCTCTTTCTTCCTGCACACAGCCTTTGATACCACCGGGGTGATTTTTCAAAAAATCAGCCAGCCCATCGGGCCCAACTTCATTACGTGCGGCGCAGGAAAGCGCAGCGGCATATTCGGTCAACCGTGTTTTGTCATAAGTCGCACCGAAGGTAAGCTTCAGTGCTGGTGTGTATGGTGCGCGCTGCTGCTGTCTCATGCCGTGGGAGCGCAAAAATTTCTTGTAGCTCGCCGGATCTCGCGCGGCGGCGATATGTAACCTGTAGGCCTGAGCAAGCGCCAAGTACAATCCTTCACGCGTGCCAATTCCGGGGTGCACAACAGTGCTGCCAGCATCGGCGCATTCAACAGCGAGCGTTGCCAAAGCCGCTATTTTATCTGCCGCTTCATTAGCACGAACCGCTGTAGACTTTGGATCAACAAGTGTCACCGTATCGGTTGTGCTTTTTCGCCGGTGGTTCACCACCACCATAATAAATTCGGCCAGCTCGCCGCGTGCGCTGAACGGCAATAGCGTGCCCCGGCATTCTACCGGCCCGTCAATAAATTCGAATTCAGCGGCTTCCTGCCTGCCGTCTGATAAAGCCAACCGCTGTTGCAAGGCCATAGAGAAGGCTGTCGCCGGCGATCCACTAAGCTGGCTTCCCGGCGACAAGATTTCACCAAAAAGAACCACCATTTCAGCGCCGCAGAAACGCACCATCATGTCGCCCCGGTGATATTCCAGCAGCAAACAATTTTGCTTGAACGGCGTCAGCCCTTCCGGCGTCAAATCTTCAAATTGCGGAAACTGACGACCAGCATTTAGCCCGTGCCAATAATCGAAAGCCCGCAAATGCATGCGTCTTTCCGGCGTGGCTTCTGGTTGGATCGGTCGGTCAATTTGACCACGCAGAACAAAGTCGTCTTCTGCCCGCACGGTAGATGCGTTCTTGTTGGGCTTGGGGCCCTTGTCTTTTTGGTCTTCGATGCTCATCGCATGAACTACAAAGGTTTGCTCTCGTCATTAACGCCGACGGGCATAGGCTGTCTCGCGCCGACTATGGCACCAGGCTAACCCTCCCGCAAGCCGATTCCCTCAGAATTAGACAACTTTATTGTGGATAAATAGTTAACGGGAAAAGTGAGACCGCGGGGCTTGACACTGGCGACCACAGGGGCAACCTTCATGAAGGGGGAAATTACAGCGTTGGCTCACGCCGCCAACCAGCAATAACAGTCGCATGGGAGAGTCGGCATATGCCAATCAAACAATGGAATAGTCTGACACAGATGTTCTTCGACCAGGCCAGTACGCTTGGGGACAAACCATTGCTTTTCTCCAAACACGCTGGCGAGTGGCGATCAATCAGCTGGACGCATGTAGCAGAGAAAGTTACCCAGCTTGGTGCCGCACTCAGGGCGATGGGTGTCGCAGCCGGGGACCGTGTGGTTGTGGTTAGCGAAAACCGCCCCGAATGGATGATTGCCGATTTCGCCGTTATGTCGATCGGCGCTGTTTCCGTGCCCACATACACCACCAACACGGTGCGGGACCACCTGCATATCATTGAAAATAGTGGTGCGAAGGCCGCCATTGTTTCCACCAAAAACCTGGCGCGCACTTTCCTTCGCGCGGCGCATCAGTGCGACGAACTTCAGCATTGTATTGTTATGCAGCCCTATACAGTTGAGCAGCAGCTGAATGTAACCATTTATAATTGGGACACAGTTATCAACGCGCAGGAAGCCGATGTGGCTGGGTTTCAGGCGCAGTGCGCAGACGTGACCCGCGATGATATCGCCTGTCTGATTTATACTAGCGGCACCGGCGGCGCGCCAAAGGGCGTGATGCTGCATCACGGATCATTGCTGCATAACTGCGACGGCGCTTCGGACATTATCGAACGTTTGGGACTGGACGGAAACGCCTTCCTGTCGTTCCTGCCGCTCAGTCACGCCTATGAGCACACAGCGGGCTTGTGCTGGCCGCTAACCCTCGGCGCAGAGATCTGGTATGCAGAAAGCATCGAAAAACTTGCCGCCAACATGGCCGAGGCCAAACCAACCATAATGGTTGTTGTGCCGCGACTGTTTGAAATGCTGCGCACCCGAATCACCCGCACAGTGCATAATGAAGGTGGCACAAAAGCCAGGATGTTTGACCGGGCAATTGCGCTTGGGGTCAAGCAGCTGCAACACAATCAACCCCTGACGCTGGTTGAGAAATTACAAGACTGGTTCCTGTCACTTACGGTGCGGCGAAAGGTGCAAAAACAGTTCGGCGGGCGGCTGAAGGCACTGGTATCGGGCGGCGCGCCCCTGTCACCGGATGTGGGCTATTTCTTCGCGGCACTTGGTCTACCACTTTTGCAGGGCTACGGACAAACCGAGGCTGGCCCAGTTGTTTCCGCGAATCCACCCTGGGCAACAAAAATGCATACTGTTGGTAAAATATTCAAGAATATCGATGCAAAGGTGGCCGACGACGGTGAAATTTTGCTCAAGGGCGAATTGGTGATGAAAGGCTATTGGCGCAACGAAAAAGCCACCAACGAGACCATCGTCGACGGATGGCTGCATACCGGCGACATCGGTCAAATCGACTAAGACGGTTATCTGGAACTAACCGACCGTAAGAAAGATATTATAGTCAATGACAAAGGCGACAATGTCTCGCCTCAGCGAGTGGAAGGCCTGTTGGCGCTGGAGGACGAAATCGCTCAAGCGATGATTTACGGCAATAGCCGGCCCCATATGGTAGCGCTGATTGTACCCGATGCGGAATGGCTGGTAAGTTGGGCCAAAGAGTGCGGAAAGTCAGCCGCGCGGCTGGAGAAGCTAGCAAACGACAAAGACCTGCATAAGGCAATAGATACGGCAGTTAGCCGTATTAACAAGCGCTTATCCAACATTGAAAAAGTACGAAAATTTGCTATCGCAACCGAAGCCTTCACCATCGAAAACGAGCAGATGACCCCGAGCCTGAAACTTCGACGCCATGTGGTCAAAGAAGTTTACAAAGACACGCTTGAGGGCATGTATTAAGCCAAGGCTAACGACAGAAAAAGGCCCGGATAGTTTCCAGGCCTTTTCCTATTTGTTGATGGTTTCTGTTTGCTAGCGCTTTAGGTGCGGCATCATTATTCATACCTAAGCGCTGAGATAGGGTTGGTTTGCGCCACCCGGTATGCCCGGCCAGCGACAGTGACCCAGGCGATTAGCAAAGCAATGGTGCCCGCCGCCACTGCCACCATTAAAATATAACTGTTGCCCAGACTGTAACGAAAACCATCGAGCCAGTCTGACATAAAATACCATGCAGCGGGCCAAGCAATCAGATTGGCGACAAGAACTGGCCGAGAAAATTGCCAAACCAGCAGCTGAACAATGTCTCGTATCGTCGCCCCAAGAACCTTGCGAATGCCAATTTCCTTAGTGCGCTGCTCTGCGCTGAAAGACGCCAAACCAAACAAGCCGAGACAGGCAACCAAAACAGCGAGAACCGAAAAGGCGGCAAACAATTCAGCTTGCCTGTTTTCCTGATCATACTGAGCTGCCAGCATCTCTGATACAAATTCATGGGAAAGCGGAACTTGCGGCGCATGTTGTTTCCAAATCGCTTCGACGTCATTGATCAGCGATGCTGTATTATTAGTATTATAACTAACCGTCGCGACCCTGAACGACATAGGGTGAACCCAATACACACTTGCGCGCACACCGAATTTTACCGACCGGAAGTACATGTCTGGCACAACACCGATTATAGTCAGGTCGTAATTACCAGCGCGGAAAACATCTGCGCGAAGAACTTTGCCGAGCGCTTCCTCGGGGGTGCCAAATCCCAGCCGCTGGATGGCGGAGACGTTGAGAACAACACTGGCTGACCCGATCCGGTCTTCCTCTTCTGGAATAGGGACAATCGCGTCTGTCCCATATGCTTCATCGAATGTGCGACCAACAAGCGGTTTAATATCGTAGGCCTCCAGAAAACCATATCCAAATCCATGATAATTAAGAACCGTTGCCTGACCGTCTGAAACTGTTTCACCGGACAATACCGTAAAACCGGTATTGTTTTCGTTGTCCTGACTGGGCACCTCAGAAGACAGCGTCACGCTTTCGACCCCTGGTAGCTGGCTAATGGCCTGACGAATTGTCTCGCCTTGTTCAGGCGTCTGCAGGCTGTTGAAGCTCGGTATGGCGATTTTGCCTTCCTGACTGTAACCCAAATCAAGCGAACGAGCATAAATGGTCTGGCCGTAGACAACCGCCGTACATATGACCAAACCGATTGAAATGGCGAATTGAAAAACCACCAGAACCGACCGGAAACTGACTTGTCCGGCACCGTCAGACGATTTGTTGGACCGTAAAATTCTGGCAGGCAGGAACCGGGACAGATAGAGCGCAGGGTAACAACCTGAAACGAGGCCAGTTAAAACCGCACCGCCCATCAACGCCGCAAAAAGTGGCAAATCGCCAAGCAAGTTCAGCTCCAGCTGTTTGCCGATGGCTTCGTTATATATGGGCAGGGCAAGCTCTACGCCGACAATGGCAAAAACAAGCGCAGCAAACGCAATCGCAACTGCCTCAGCCAGAAACTGAAACGCGACCTGCTTGCGGGTGGCTCCCATGACTTTGCGTAGCGCAACTTCACGGGCACGATTTGCGGCCTTGGCAGTTGACAGGTTCATAAAGTTAATCGATGCAATGACCAGGATAAGAATGGCGACCGAGATAAAAGTTGTCACTAGGGTTTGGTCACCCATGGGGCCCATATCGCCGATACTGCCCGCATGCTCACGGGCGCGAAGGTGGATATCCTCAAGCTTCATAATCCGAGGCTTGGAAAACTCAGATGGCTTGCCAGGAATGCGCGGATCGTCAACAAAAACACTTTCCGTATCCAGCCAGGTTATCACCCGCTCTTGCAACTGTTCGGCGGTCGCACCTTCGCGCAATTTAAAATAGGTGAAGACATTCACGCTGGTCCAGGTATCCAGAATGTTAGGAAAGGGCGCGAACAAAGCCGGGTCTATCACAAACAACATGTCAATATTCAGATGGGACGCTTCAGGAATATCCTTGAGCACGCCGGTAATTTTCAGGGGCATGGAATCTGGCCCAATGCAGCAGCTAACCAAAGTTTCACCAACCACGTCCGTGCGGCCGAAATACTTCAGTGCAATCTCTTCGGTAACGAGAAAATCATTGTTGTTACGAAACGATGTTTCCGGCGAACCATGCGCGAACGGCAGGTTCAGCACATCAAAAAAACTATTGTCCGCAAAGGTCATCATTTCGGTAAACGCATCTGCGTCACGGATGATAGTAGTGCCATTGAAAAAGAGGCGAACTCCGGCTTCAACTTCACCGCTGGCATAGGCTGTAAGTGCATCCTTAAAGCGCCCCGGAGATCGCACTGTTTCAAAAGGCGGCCGACCGGGGGGATAAAAGCCCGAATGCAGACGCACGACACGCTCGCCCTCGGGCACGAAAGCGTCGTATGACATTTCATCGCGAACAAACAGGATGATCAATATGCAGCTCATCAACCCGATGGCCAGGCCAAATACATTAATCGCTGTAAACAAGCGGTTCTTAAATATATGGCCCAGGGCCGTTCTCAAGTAGTTTCTAAACATGATCTGTCATCCTCTCTTGCCGTTTTCTGCTTTGGTGGCATTGGCCCCTTTTTGGGTATTATTCATTTTTTATTCGTAGCGTAAAATTCGTGCGGGGTTGGACAGCGCCAAAACGATTGACTGACCAATTATTGTGACCCCTGCAATCCCCAAAACCAGCAACCCTGCACCCAGGAATGGTAATGGGGACAAGGCAACCCGATCGACGAAGGCTTCAAGCCAACTGTGCAAAACATACCAGGCAATTGGCCAGGCTATGATGTTTGCCACAAGGATTGGGGTGGAAAACTGCCACAATAGCAAATTGACAATATTTGAGGTGCGCGCACCCAGCACCTTACGAATAACAATCTCGCGGGCACGGCGTTCGGTTGTCAATGCAGACAGAGCGAACAGCCCCACAGTTGCAATTACAATCATTACAATGGCACTGCCAAACAACAGCCAGCCGCGGCGGCGTTCGGTATCATAATATGAAGCAAACGCTTCGTCCAAAAACTGGCGCTGAACCGGTATGTCGGGGAACTGCTGGCGCCAGGCCTGATCAATTTCTGCGAGGGTGGCCGCCATATTAAGCGGAGAAACCCGCATAATGATATGACGGAAATCCCGTGGATCGATCCAGAAATAGCTGGGCGCCACATCATTTCTGACCGATCCCAAAAACAAATCATTAGTCACGCCGACAATAGTTCGTTGATTGCCAGCACTCAACTGAACAACCCGACCAATGGCGCTTTCGGGGTTTTCCAGCCCAAGTTGCCTGACCGCCGTGTGATTGAGAATGATCGGTGCAATACTGCCGTTGTCATCTCTAACCTCGCGGTCACCGACTCTGTCAGAAGAAAACACTCTGCCGGCAATTGCCTGAATTTTCATGGTTTCAAAAAAATCTTCTGAGACGGAAATTCGGCGTATGTTTACGGTTGGGCCGCCCTCCACGGAACCTGAATTGAAATTATTATAGTCATGGCCTGGCGCCACGTGGCTTGCGGCTACCGCCTCAACTCCAGGAATGCGGGCTAGACGCTCTCTGAAGGACTGTTCTTGGTCCAATACCGCCGGGCGGCTTATGCCGCTAATTTGTACCAATTGCGCACTATTAAACCCCGGATTGCGACTTTGGGCATAATTAGCCTGTTGAAAAACAACAAAACAGGTAACCAGAAGCCCGATAGTGGCTGCGAACTGTGCAATCATCAGGAAGTTTCTAAAGCGAATCCCCACCGTCGGTGACACTCCGTTCAGATGGTCAATTGGCCGGAAACGTGCTGCAACCAAGGCTGGATAGAGACCACTAATCGAACCGATGACAACGGCGAAGATCAGCAATGGCCCAGCAACAGTAATTTTATATAGTGGTGCGCTCGAAAGCGGGCGATCCATCATTGTACCAAATATCGGCAGCAACAGCTCCACCATCACAATACCTGCCAGCATTGCGATCAGGGAAAGTACAATCGCTTCTATTAGAATTTGAGCAACCAGATGTTTGGCTTTAGCACCGAGCGCCTTACGAATGGTAACTTCGCGGACCCGCTTTAACGCCAGCATGGTACCACGGTTGGTAACATTCATAACTGCAATCGCCAAAATCAGCACTGCGACAATGGCGGCCGACCACAATGCCTCTATACTACCGCGAGAGCCAAGTTCGCTATCGGATTTCAAATGAGCGTCGACAACCGGTGTGAAATGATACGTGAATGTTGGTGGAAGACCGCGCTCAATTTTGGATTTGTAGGCCCAGTCAGGCGCTATTCTTTGGGCTATTTCATTGAATTGTTCGGTAAAATTTATTTGGTCAACACCTTTGGCCAGACGCATATAGGTAACACCGGAAAACGATCCCCAATTTTCCCGCAGCCATGGCTGGTCATCGATAATTGGCGACGAAAAAGGCACAAGAGCCTCTATTGTGAGGTCTGACAATACCGGCCAGTCGGGCATGACACCGGTAACTTTCATTGTATGCTGGCCATCCACTTTCACAGTTTTGCCAACCACCGAACCCGGGCCAAAAATCCTGACCGCATCTTTCCGACTAAGCACAATGCTCTCTGGGTCATCAAGAGCGGTATCGGCGCTACCTTCAATAAGCTTGATACCAAACATCTCAAAAATATCAGGGTCTGTTAAGGTGACTCTCTGCTCAAAGGCGGCAAGACCGGTCGACAGCGCAATGGTATTTCCGTTCAGGCGAACAGTTAGTTCGATGTCGCTTAATTGTTCCGCGATTAACGGGCCAACGACTGGCTGGATACTTTCGGAATCACCCTCTGGCGCCCCTTCAAACCGGGTAATAGTCTCGGCTCGAACAGTTCGGTTGTGCTCCGGAATCCATTGATCGTATGAAAGTTCGTGATCGACAAACAACAGAATCATAATGCACGCAGCCAGACCCACTGCTAGGCCGCCAATATTGACGGCATTATAGAACCTGTTTTTTATCAGGTTTCTAAGTGCGATACTTATGTAAGTCTGGAACAAGCGGTCTCTCCTAAAGCTGTCATCATTCGTATCGAAGCGCATTGATCGGATTTGCCCGTGCCACCAAAAATGCATGGCCTGCCACCGTCAACCAGCCAATGATCAATGCCAAACCGCCAGTTAAAACAAAGGGTGCTGGGTCCAGATCAATCCTATAGGCAAAGCTGTTTAGCCAATCGCTGATGAAATAAAATGCGACCGGCCATGCAATCAGGTTGGCGACCAATATCGGCTTTGCAAATTGCCACAGCAGCAAGCCAATAACATCCTTCACGGACGCACCTAAAATTTTCCGCAATCCGATTTCTCTGGTGCGGCGCTCTACGGTGAAAGACGCAAGGCCGTACAAACCAAGACAAGAAATGACTACTGCCAGTAAGGTGAAGGCAGAAACCATTACAGCCAATTGTTCGTCGTTCTGGTATTGCTGCTCAACCATTTCCAGCATGGTGCGATAATAGAGGAAATTCTCCGGATATATCTCCCGCCATATTTCTTCAATCTCCTCAATGGCTTCTGCCCGCGCTCCAGTCTCGGCACGAACGCTCATCACAGATTGACGCGGTTCAAATACATAATAAAGGCCCGGGCGAATAACAGCACGCGCACTATCGAAGTGGAAATCGTCAACGACACCCACAATTGTGGCATCCACACGCCAATTTGCATATAAATCGGTTGTTATTGTTTGATTGATAGCTGCGTCTGGTACGGAGTATCCTAGTAACTCGGCACCACTGGCGTTAACAACAATATTGATTGCAGGTTTATAATCACCGTCATCCTCACGCAAGCGTGCTGCGTCTGCCTCGTTTTGTGTTAAGTACCTTCCCGCAAGCAATGGTATTTCATAGGCATTGAAGAAGTCTGGCCCAATCGTTAAGCCATCCATGGTTAACGCTTCACCATCCAATGCTCGTATGATTGAAACACGATCTTCACTGCCCTCAGTTGGTACATCCGAAGAACGTCCGACGGCGGTAATATGCGGGCTTTCAAGTAATCTGGTTTTGAATATCTCGGATCGGTCATTATTGGTCCCGCCCACAATGATGACCTCTTCGGCATTAAATCCAATATCCAATGTGCGGGCATACTTGGTTTGCTGTGTTACAAAGAAAGCAAATGTCATCAAAGCGATAGAAATCGCGAACTGGGCAACGACCAAGCCTGTTCGAAGCATACTGGTGCCATTATCTGCCGCTGTATTGCTATACAGAACATCGCGCGGTTTCAGGACTGCAAAATAAAATGCTTGAAAGCTTCCAGCTGCCAAACCAATACTTATACACAGCAGTAATAAACCCATCAAAACACTGGTTTGATTAATAAAGTCAAGAGTCACAAAGGCTGAAAGGAATTCATTATAGTAAGGCAAACTCACTTCAACTAGCACCAATGCGATCAACATTGATACAAATACAAGAATAACGGACTCACCTAAAAACTGCTGGATAATTTGCGCACGTCGAGCACCAACAACTTTGCGTAATGCAACCTCCCTTGCCCGGTATGCTGTGCGCGCCATTGACAGATTGAGAAAATTAGCAACTGCAATCATCAAAATAAGAAATGCGACGGCTAAAAACCCAAACAACACATCCGGATCCGCAGCTGCAATATGCGAATGAAGATGGGTATCCTGAATAGGCACCAGATGTAGCATCACGTTGCGCCTGTCTTCTTGTCCGTTGCTGAATATGGTTGGCTTATGCTGTGAGACAACAGCAGGTAGTGCTGCTCTCATTGCACTTATATTTGTTTCGGGGGCAAAGCGAATATAGGTGTCGTGAACCAAAAACCGCCAGTCTTCCGTAAACCAGCGAGCATTTGCAAAATACTCTCGGTTCATCGGCACCAGAAAATCATGGCGCAAATGCGTATCACTGCGTGGATTCTCGATCACGCCACCAACAGTGAAGTCACGGAATTCGCCGCCCAATCTTGCCGAAATAATGCGCCCCAGTGCCGTATTCTCACCGAAATAACGCTGCGCCGTTGATTGGCTGATAACAATACTATTGATGGTCGCAAAAGCGGTTTCCCTACTGCCTTCCATAAACGGGAAGTCAAAAAACTCAATAAAATTATTGTCAACGAAAAGCATAATTTGGGCATTAACATCAGCACCGTGGCGTACTGTTACATTCACATCGACAAAGCGTGTTACAGCTTCAACTTCCTGAATTGTATCAAGGAGAATTTCCTTGAGCGGTGCCGCTGCAGATGGGCTGAAACGATCTGATCCTCTCGGATACTGCAATGTTGTTTCTAACCGGTAAATGTCGTCAGCGCGGTCCCAGTGCTGATCCCAGGACATTTCATCACGGACAAAAAGCACAATGAGAATGAAAGCGGCAAGCCCGATGGCCAACCCGACAATATTGATAAAGGAAAACAACTTTTGCCGCATAATGTTACGCAGCGCGGTTTTCAAATAATTTGCAAACACGGCTGTTTCCTTATTCGTAACGAAGGGCGTTGATAGGGTTGGCTCGGGCCACACGCGCGGCGTTACCGCCAACAGTTGCCCATGCAATGGCAAGCGCGATTGCCCCAGCGATCATGCATAAGGGTGCCAACACCCAGCTATCCAGCCGGTAAGGGAAACTTTCCAGCCACATCATCATGCCCCATGCGGCCACTGGCCAGGCGATGAGGTTGGCTACCAAAACCGGTTTCGAAAATTGCCAGACCAATAGGCGGACAATGTCCATCACTCGCGCGCCCATAACTTTGCGAATACCAATTTCTCGCGTGCGACGCTCAGCGGTAAAAGATGCAAGCCCGTATAGGCCCATACAGGCAACCAACACCGCAAGCGAAGCAAAAGTACCCAACATGGTCGCCAGATTTTGTTCCTGCAGATATTGCTGTGCCATGGCTTCGTCGACGAACGAGTGACTGAAAGGAACATCTGCTGCAAGGGTGCGCCACGTGGTCCCGATTTGTGCCAAAAGAGCGGTAGGGTCACCGGAATAACGAACCGTTAAATTCCTGAAACCATCTTTGACAAAATAATACATTTCAGGCCGTACCAGCTGCCGAAGCGATTTAAAATGCGTATTCGCCGACACGCCGATAATTTCCAGGTTGGCAAAAATGGCATCTGAACCGGCGCTACCGGTTTGAACCTGAACAATCTGCCCAACCGCTTCTTCCGCGGCACCAAAGCCAAGACTTTTAAGCGCTGCCTGATTGACGATCAAAGTACCGTTAAGCGTTTGGCCAGGCTCAGCATTTGAAAAATCTGGCATGCCGTCCTGGGCAAAATCACGGTTGTAGTTTCGGCCGGCAACAATGGGAATTTGGTAGCTCGGGAAAAAATCTTCATCGACCAACTGGCGGCCGATTAAAATATCACCCGCTTCGGGGTTACTGGGGATACGAACAGATGAATTACTTTCATTGCCGCTGGCGGGTGCATCGGCGACATAGGTCGCTGATACAACGCCGGGAAGTCGTAGAATTTCATCCTTCAAAGTTTGCTGCTTGCCTACAATGCCTTCACGCGACACATTGCGCACTATCAACAGGTTTTCTTTATTAAACCCTGGATCTTTTGAGTTGGCATAGACCATCTGGCCAAAGACAACACCAGTGGCAATTATAAGAGCTATGGAAATAGAAAACTGAAGGATAACCAGTCCGCTACGCAACCGGGACGAGCCTTTTGTTTCAGTTGACCGATTGGCTTTCAATACCCGCGCAGGTCGAAAACCGGACAACACAAGCGCAGGGTAAAAACCTGCGATCAACCCGACAAGCCCTATCAGCCCAGCAAACATGGTCAGGCCAAATGTGCCCGTATAATTAAAGGTTAAGTTGCGATCCAGAAATTGCTCGTAAAAGGGCAACAGCAATTCAACAAAAACGATGGCCAACAACAGCCCAACTGTCGCAAGCAAAAGCGACTCGCTGATAAACTGCAGGATCAATTGCTTGCGTTTTGCGCCGAGTACTTTCCTGAGCGCAACCTCGCGGGCGCGCTGAGTCGATCTGGCTGTGGCCAGATTGGTAAAATTGATGCAGGCAATCAACAAGACAAGCCCGGCAATGGCGGTGAATGTCGCCACGATCCCGGCGTTACCTACCGGCTTCATTTCACGACCACCCGGGCTGTTGAGTTGAAGCTCGGTTAACGGCATCGCGCTATAAGTAACAAAGTCCGACGGTTTGGTGTCGTCGTCAAAGGCGCCGGGTGCAATAATTACAGCGTCAGCAAAGCTGCCGAGTTGAGCCTGAATTCTTGAAATGTCCACGCCGGGCTTCAAGGTGAAATAGACCCAATTGTTTAACGAAAACCATTCGGAAAATATGGCCGGCTGATGAGTAAAGTCTTGCTCGTCAATCATAGTCAGCGCTTGAAAGGAAAGTACAGTGTTGTGGGGCAGGTCACGGAACACCGCAGCAACCTGATAGTCCCGCACCACGCCGAAGGTGGTCATGGTCAAAACCTTGCCAACCGCCACTTCATCGCCGAAATATTTTTGTGCGAAAGTCTGATTTAGCGCGATGCTGCTGTTGTCGCTGAGGGCTGCAGCCAGGTCACCTTCAACAACATCAAAGTCAAACACTTTAACTGTGTCAGGGTCGGTCCAATGGACTCGCTCATAAAAAACCTTGTCCTGATATTTAACCACAGGCTGCATCTGAGCAAAACGAGTGGTGTGCGCTATTTCCTCAGGGAAATAGCCTTTCAGAGCTTCTTTCGTGGGACCTTGTGCACTGGCCGTAACAAAGGGTTGACGCCCCGGCACGTTGAAGGTGGTATGCAGGCGGTAAATACCGTCAGACTTTGCCCAAAAGCGGTCAAAAGAAAGCTCGTCGCGGACAAAAAGCATAATCAAAATGCAAGCTGTCAACCCAATGGCAAGGCCAACAATATTAATGAAGCCATATACCTTGTTGGCCATAATATTCCGAAACATCGCCTGAAAGTAATTTTGAAACATCACGAGCTCCTGCGGTCACAATTTTTCTTATTCATACCTGAGTGCTTTTATCGGGTTTGTTCGTGCAACTTTGGCGGCGTTGCCGCCGACGGTGGCCCAGGCAATCGACAAGGCAATGATGCCCGAAGCCACACAGAATATACCCAGCCACCATATTTCTATCCGGTAAGGAAATGTCTCCAGCCAAGTCATCAGGCCGTAAACCACGACCGGCCAAGCAATTATATTTGCTATCAAAACAGGTTTGGAGAATTGCCAGATCAACAGGCGCACGATATCAATCACGGACGCGCCCATCACTTTTCGAATGCCAATTTCTTTGGTGCGGCGCTCCGCTGTGAAAGAGGCCAGACCGTACAGGCCAAGACAGGCAATCAATATTGCAAGGCTTGCGAACACAGCCAGCAATACAGACTGCTGCTCTTCCTGCGCGAATTCTTCCTTCAAACGGTCATCAATAAAGGTATGACGATATGGCACCGTCGGTGCCATTTCAGACCAGATCGCTTCAATCTGTGCCAGTATTGGTGCCGCATCCCCCTCAAATTTTACCGACAAGTTACGCACATCGGCAGGCCGTAGCTGGTACATTTCAGCGCGCATAGGCCGGCGCAAAGACTGGAACTGCATATCGCGAATCACACCGATGATTTCCATCGCTGCTTCTCTGCCTTGCGACACTCCCATCATCAAGCGCTGGCCGACAGCTTCAGCAGCAGACGCGTAACCAAGGCGGCGTACGGCAGCTTCGTTGATCACGAGTGTACCGCTTAACAGTTGCTCCTCTGGCACGCCCTCAGCTGATGGTATGCCGTCTGTTTCACGGTCGCGGCTGTAGACACGGCCAGCAATGACATCAACATCGTAAAGGTCAAAGAAGTCGTAATCGATTGACTGCCGGCCAATGAGCATGGTCAGGCTTGGGTCATCGCCTTCTTTGGTAACATTGCTATTGCTTTCATTGCCATTTGCGGGTGTATCAGCCGCCAGGCTTGTTTTTGTAACACCCGGGATTTGCGCCAAGCGTTGACGGAGAATTTCACCTTTGCCCTGCATGTCGGTGCGACCCAGATTATGCACGACGAGAATATTTTCTTTTTCAAAACCAGGGTCCTTAGATGTTGCATAAAGCCGCTGACCGTATACGGCACTTGTAGCGATAATCAAGCCAATCGAAATTGAGAATTGGGCAATCACCAAAATATTACGAAGTGCCGCAGAACCGCTCGTTTCGGCTGACTTGTTCGCCTTCAAGACATGCGCTGGTAAAAAACCTGAAAGTACAAGCGCTGGATATACACCGCCGATCATGCCCACAAAAGCGACCAGTCCCACCAAAATACCCATGGTCAGACCATCGGTATAATCAATCGTCAGCGCTTTGCCGATAAAATCACCAAACGGGGTGATCATCAATTCCACAAGAACGATGCCTAGGCACAGGCCAATCAGTGCCAACAGGATAGATTCGCCCATAAACTGAGCAATCAATTGGCCGCGGTGCGCACCAAGCACTTTCCTGAGTGCCACTTCGCGGGCGCGCTGGGTTGATTTCGCTGTCGCCAAATTCATGAAATTGATACAGGCAATCATCAGGATAAGCCCTGCAATCGCGACAAAGATGATCACATTGGTCATGCTGCCGGTTGGCTTCATCTCAGACCCATTGCGGCCCTGCGGGTTCAACTGGATGTCGGTGAGAGCCTGAGAGTATAATTCCATGAAATCAGACGCTTTGGAAAAAGCGCCAGCGTCTGGATCAATCTCAAGCGAATTATCTAGAAAATTGGGCATGCGGGCATCAATATCCGCAACATTTACGCCCTCTTTCAGCTCATAGAACAAATAGGCATTGGTGCTATACCACTGGGCAAACTCCCAGCTCTGGTTTTCGAAATCAGCTTCATCGATCCGCACAAACGCCTGAATATCCAGAATGGTATTGTCCGGGAGGTCTTCAAAAACAGCTGTGATTTTATAATCACGTTCAATCTCATACTGATTAAGCGTTACAACCTTGCCAATTGGGTTTTCCGCGCCGAAATACCGGGTAGCAAAAGACTGGTCGACCGCAAGACTTGCGTTGTCGCCGAGCGCCTCAGCAAAATTACCTGCTACAATTTTAAGATCGAACAATTCAGCCGTTTCGGGGTCCGTCCAGTGAATCTGCTCACTGGCAACCTGGCCCTTGTACCGAATGACCGGATTAAGGCTGCGAATACGCGCAGACGCCACTACTTCGTTGACGAAATACCTGTCAAACGCGGCTTTAGCGGGACCAGGTGAGCGTGTTGTCTTCATTGGTTCGCGACCAGGCAGGTTGAAAGTTGTGTGCAAACGGTAAAGGCTGTCCGATTTGGCCCATTGTTTATCGTATGAAAACTCATACTGGACAAAGAGAGCAATCATAATGCAAGCGGCAAGCCCAACCGCCAGTCCAATAATATTGATGGCGCCGTATAGTTTATTATTGATCAGGTTTCTGATCGCTACCTGGACATAATTCTGAAACATCAACTACTCCCGGTGTCGGTTTTTTTATTGTTTTTATTCATACCTAAGCGCCTCAACTGGTGCTGTACGCGCCGCTCTAAGCGCGTGACCGGCCACAGTTAGCAAGGCAACCGTCAGGGCAAAAACACCCGCAAGAACAAACCAAAGCGGATTTGGTGTCACCCGGTATACAAAGTTTTCCAGCCACATCGTCATGGCCAAAAACGCAACGGGCCAAGCCACAATCATCGCCAGAAAAACCGGTTTGGAGAATTGCCACATGAACAGCTGCAGGATATCGCGTACCCGTGCACCCAGTACCTTTCGGATGCTAATTTCGCGGCGACGCGACTGCGCGCTATATGCCGCTAGGCCGTATTGACCAAATATGGCAATAAGAATGCCCAGGCCCGCCAAAACACTAACTGTTTTCAACTCCTGCGCTTCACGGTCATATTGCTCGGCAAGCGCCGCAGCGAGAAAATCGCTGCTTATGGGCTGGTTCGGCATAATTTTGTTCCAACCTTGCTCGATCGACTGCAAAGCGGTTTCCCGCTGATTGGGGTCTATTCGCACCATCACCACGTTAAACACTGCAGGGTCAGGGTAATAGATCATCGGCTGAATGGCATTTTTCAGCGACTTAAAGTGGATGTTTTCCACCACTCCAACAATTTGGGCCACTCGGTCGTCTTCTGATGACACTGTGAACTGTATCTGCTCGCCAACGGCATCACCGGCGGACACAAATCCGAGCGACGCGGCTGCGCGCTCGTTGATCACCAGGGGCATCACCAACGATCCGCGAGTTTCCAGGTCCCACTGGCCTCGATCCACGCCAAAATCTTCGTCAAAAACACGGCCATCAGGCCGTATAGGCCCTGGCGCTTCAGCACCCTTAATCCGATCATCAGCTGCGACATTGTTTACTCCTGTTCCTATCGGTTACTTTTATTCATATCGAAGTGCATTAATCGGACTGGATTTCGCTGTTTTCAGAACATGAAGGCCAACCGTGAACCACGCGATTACAAGCGCAAACACCCCTGCCAAAGCAAAAGGCAATAGATCCATGTCTATGCGGTAAGCGAAGCCTGACAACCATTCGCCCATGAAATACCAAACAATCGGCCATGCGATTACATTGGCAATCAACACTGGTTTGGTGAACTGCCACAGCAAAAGGCGCATAATATTGGGCATGCTTGCGCCCATGACTTTACGCAAACCAATTTCTTTGGTGCGTTGCTCAATTGTGAAGGAAGACAGTCCCAAAAGTCCAAGGCACGATACAAGCACGGCAAGCGAAGCAAATGTACCGAGCATCATGCCGCGTAGTTTATCCTGCGCATAAAGCTGGTCCAGTCCTTCATCCATGTAAAGGGTTTGCAGCGGGGCGTTTGGAAACAACTCTTTCCAGTCATTCTTAATCGCGGCCAATACTTGCGTATCTCTTCCTGCTTTCACACGCAGTGAAGGAAATATCAGGTTGCGCCGGTCTATTCGGTATAGGTCCGGGTCTATCTCGGTTCGCAGTGACTGGAAATGAGCGTCGGCAACAACACCAACAATTGTTAGGGCTGAGACAGGGTTTCGGCTGTGAAGAATTGTCTTGCCGATAGCATCTTCCGCAGATGCAAAACCAAGCATACGAACCGCCCGCACATTGATAATGGCATTGGATTGCTCGCGCCTGTCATTTTCACCAAAATCAACGGTGATGTCGCCGCTATATTCTTCCGAGAAAGATCGACCGGCGACAATAGGCATCTTTAGTGTTTCAAAGAAATTGAAATCTACATTCACTGTTCTGAGCGGGATCGGTTCCGAAGTTTCAGCGTCAGAAAGCCTGACCGTTGTGTTTGCCTGACCGCCGCCGCCGGGCACAGCGGATGATTTTGTTACATCAATAACATCTGGGTATCGCTTTAATCGTTCCATCAACTGTTCTGATGTCTGCGAAAAGCGAGCGTCGCCGTTAGGCATAACGACAAGAACATTCTCTTTGTCAAACCCTAATTCTTTAGTTTGCGCATAGCGTGTTTGCGCATAAAGAATGGCGGTCGCTGCAATCAGACCAATGGAAATAGCGAATTGCACAACAACCAAAAACCAGCGAAGACCCCCTTTGTTGCCCTCCACAGACCCACTGCTGGATTTCAACATGACAACGGGTTTGAAATGCGACAATACAAACGCAGGGTACAAGCCTGCACCAAGTCCCACGACTACAGCAAGGCCCGCTAGACCCATCAACAACAATGGATCATTTGCAAAATCAATTTGCAGTATCTTAGCAGTTAAAGTGCCATACCATGGTAGAGTTACTTCAACGAGCACAAGCCCAAGCAGCAAAGCCAGAACCACCATCAACCCGGCTTCGCCGAGAAATTGCACCATAAGATCGCTTTTCTTTGCGCCTACAACTTTACGCACGGCAACTTCCTTGCCGCGTCTGGAAGCGTATGCCGTTGAAAGGTTGATAAAATTGATAATTGCAATTGCCATAATCAAAATGGCGATTCCCAAAAAAGCATAGATAGATTCAATGTCACCGCTGGGGCGCGTGGTTCCGCTTGCTGGGCTCTCCAGATGAATGTCGGGCAAGGGAATGAATTGCATACGAAAAAGTTCGCTTGGCGCAATCTTGACAATTTCCCGAATAGTGTCCGGTACATGTCGGTCTAGAAATGCCGGCATTTGTTGCGCAAAAGCAGCAACGTTTACGCCTTGCTTAAACTCAATATATGTCAGAAAGCTGAGTGATCCCCAATTTTCAAGGCCATTTGCCCGGCCCGGTGCTGTTGGCACGAAATACCGTGGCGCCATGGGGACAGCCAGATCAAAATCCAAATGACTGGTTGCCGGAATATCTTCTACAACCGCAACCACATTAAATGTTTCATCACCGCCTTGCGTTAAGAAAACCGTTTGCCCAACAGCGGGTGTGTTTCCAAAATATTTCTGCGCCAAAGAGCGGGACAGAATGACGTTTGTCGGGCGACTTAAAGCGTTATCCAGACTTCCCTCAAGCACCTGAAAATCAAACATGGTCAACAATGCCGGGTCTGCGATCATCAGGTTTTCGAGAAACTGATTATTCCCTACCTATACGCCTGCTCCGTTCACATAGGTAATGCGCGTGATACTGGCCACGTCATCGAAATCGGCTAGCAGCGCTGGTGCCGCAGGTGCCATAGCGCTGGGCGAGCCAGCGCCCGGCGCACGCCCCGGGAGGTGAATCGTGCCTTGCATGCGGTATACTTGGTCTTTTTTTGCCCAGAAATTATCGTAACTCAGCTCGTCACGAACAAAGAGCAGGATCAATATTGAAGCGGCCAAACCAATCGCCAAGCCAACTATGTTGATGGTCGAAAAAAGTTTTTGCCGCATCAAATTGCGGAAGGCTGTCTTCACGTAATTTTCAAACATCGGCAATAACTCTTTTCATGTTGATTAAAAAATCATTCATATCGAAGTGCATTAATGGGATTGGCACGTGCGACAGCAGCGGCATGCATGGCAACAATGCCCCATGCGGCGATCACGCCGATCATGCCGGCAATCATGATAATGCCTGCTGGCAAACCAATTCTGTCTGAGAAGAAATTCAGGTATAAATTCATACTGAAATAGGCCAACGGCAGGGCAACCAAAAGCGCCCATAATACCGGTTTGGAAAATTGCCATATCAGCAGACGCACCACCTGCGGCACACTGGCACCCATTATTTTACGAATACCAATCTCTTTTGTGCGCTGCTCGGCCATGAAGGCTGCAAGCCCAAAAAGCCCAATCAACGCAAGCGACAAAGCAAGCACGGCAAACGCGGCTAAAGCGATATTAATGGACCGGTATATGGTGTAGACATCTTCAAAAGTTTCGTCGAGAAACTTACTCTGCATGGGGTAATTGGGGATTACCCGGTCCCAAACCGCTTCTATGTCTTGCAGCGTTTGCTGTACACCTATCGGTGTAAAACGAACCGTGCCGACACGCTGGCCGCTTTGAACATTAAAAGTGAAAGGTTTCACATTATTATGAAACCCAAGAATGTTCTGATTTTCAACCACACCAACAATGGTGAGTTGACGAGAGCTGTCATCACCTATTTGGTAGAATGACTGGCCAATAGCCGTTTCGGGCGATGCAAACCCCAGTTTTTCCGCTGCCAATTCATTGACCAGAACATTGGTTTGCTCCGCTCCCTCGACAGGGCCATCCAAGGCGATTTCTCGCGACACATTACGCCCCGCGATCAAGGCCACATCCAGGGTCGACAAAAATTCATAGTCAATAGCAAGCCTATTCATGGAAAAACCTGCAGCCTCATCACCTGGATTAATATTTGCTTCAAATGAGCTGTTGTTTTGCTCAAAAGGCACTTGAGACATAAAGGAAACATTCTCAACGTTCGGCAGGCGTATTAACTCGTTGCGCAGCGTTTCTGTTTGCTGGGCAATTTCGTCTACGTCCAAGCGTTCCAGCACCAAAATCTGGTCCGTCGGAAACAAATCAATTGTCTGCTTCACTTTTTGGTTCTGAAAATACATCACCATCACCATTGCCAGCATGAAGATAGCGATGACAAATTGAAGCCCTATCATTATTGCCCGCACAAGTGACTTACGCGCGCCGCCACTGTTGCCGTCCTTCAGGCTATCAATCGGTGTGGTTCTGGTTATCAGATAGGCCGGGTAACCACCTGAAATCAGTCCAACAGCAACTGTGGTGAGGGCGAGCCAAGGAAGTATGGCCAAATGATCAAGTGCCACCACTTTACCTAGGCTTTGATTGAAAAAGGGAATAATCCATTCAAGAAGAACAAGGGCGATCAGCAAAGCAATCAGCGCAACGATCAAACTTTCAGTCAAAAACTGGATCAAAAGCTGCCTGCGGCCGGCACCCAAGGTGCGCCGAAGCCCTACTTCGCGCGCGCGGCCCATGTTTTGAGCCGTCGCAAGATTTGTATAGTTCACACACGCTACTACTAGCACGAGCACTGCCAGGATCGAGATACTATCGATTACGGGTAAACCTATACCATCCCAAAAAGCTGTATTCGCTTGAGTAAGTGGTTCAAGTTTGACCTCAATTATAAATTCTTTTTGGTCTTCAGGAAAATGTTGTTCATAGGTGACTGCTAGGCTTGTCTCCAACTCGGCAACAACATGATTGGCTGGCGCCAGCAGATACATACGATTACCGAGAGAGATATTTCCCCAGTCTAAGGCCGGGTCATAATCGATAAGTTGTTTCAAGGCAGACATAGGCGCCAAAACCGTCATATCATCCTCACCCAAAACGGAAGAATTGAAATGAGTGTTCGCTGGCAAGTCTTCCACCACCGCGGCAACCGTTAAGCTGTTCTGATGGTCCAATAAAATTGTCCGCCCGATGGCGTCGTTGACGGCATTGGCGTCGCCGAAAAATTTTTCAGCAGCTGACCGAGTAAAAATAACAGAGGAAGGATCATCAAGGGCTGACGCGTCGCCGACAATATAGTCCAGATCAAATATCTTGGTGAAATCAGGATCAGTAAAACGAATTTCCTGGTAATAATCATCATCACCAATGGTAACCAGAAATTCCTGGCGCTTTATCCGCGCCGTCGCCTCTAACTGGGGCATACCGGTTTTCAAAAATTCCCCAAAAGCAGCGTATGTAGTATCGGCTCTTTTTATGCCTATATTAGCCGCCGGTGAAAAAATCGAATTTATCGTATAAATACGGTCCGTATTGGCAAAATACTGGTCATGGTTTTTCTCGTAATCAACAAGCACAGACCCAAATACATATACGGTCAGGCCGATGGCCAGACCAATAATATTGATGAAGGCATACAAGCGGTTTTTCAGAATATTTCTAAGCGCAATTGTTATGTAGTTTTTCAGCATCCTCGCATCCTCTGCTCTATTATTTTTTTATTGAGCGTTAGTGCCGTCGTGCCCGTTTTCCGGGTTCTTTTTTGGTCGTTCTTTTTAAACTGCAGCCCTCAGGTCCTCTGTTACAACATGACCATCAAACAGGTTGATGGTGCGGCGAGCATAATCAGCGTGGGCCGGGCTGTGAGTTACCATCACAATGGTGGTGCCTTCCGCATTCAACGACTGAAGCATTTCCATCACTTCCTGACCGTGGGCACTGTCAAGATTACCGGTTGGCTCATCAGCCAGGATCATTGCCTGATCACCGACAACCGCGCGCGCAACAGCAACACGCTGCTGCTGGCCACCTGAAAGCTGGCTGGGCATATGTTTGGCACGGTGGGCAATGCCGACTTTGTCCATTACCTTGGCGACCCGTTCGCGCCGTTCGCTCGCGGGAATATTGTGATAGAGAAGGGCCAGTTCGATATTTTCCTCAACCGTCAGTTCATCGATCAAATTGAACGACTGAAAAATGAAGCCAATATTTTGCTTGCGAATATTGGACAGTTTCGATTCCGGGTAACCCGCAACATTTTCACCCATGAAAATATAATCGCCTTCCGAGGGGCTATCGAGCATGCCAACGATGTTCAACAACGTTGATTTCCCACAACCGGAAGGACCCATGATCGCGACAAACTCACCGCTTTCAATTTCGATATTCACATTATCCAGCGCCACGGTTTCAACCTCATCAGTCCGATAATATTTGGAGAGATTGTGCAATTTAAGCATGCCGTGTTCCTTTCTTTCTTTTTTCATTTTGCCCTGTTACTAGCTGCAGAGCGTTTCCTCTTGTCGTGTCCCGGGCTGTTTTAATCGGCCCAATTCTATAACCTGTTGTTTAGTCATCTCCGGACAGACGCAACCTATCCATTTCCAGAAAGCTGCTGTAGGGCGACGTGACAACACGCTCATCAATTTCCAACCCTTCCAGCACCTCGATAAAGCGTGAATTCCGCCGTCCCAATCGCACGGTTCGTTTCACTGCTTGCGACCCGTCTGCGGTTACAACAAACACCCAATTGCCGCCGGTATCCTGGTAAAAAGCGCCGTTGGGGATAAGCGCCGCCTTTGTCGCGTCACCCAGCGTCAGTTTGGTTTGCAATGTCTGGCCGCGGCGTATATCAGCGGGCTGCGTGTCAGCGAAAACAAAATCAACTTCAAACTGGCCGTTGGTCACCTGTGGGTAAATTTTTGAAATGGTCATACGATAACTTGTGCCATCTCGTTCAAACACTGCCTCCTGACCAATATCTACGCGGCCCAAATAAAACTCGTCGATATTGGCTGTCAGCTTGTAATTATCCGGATCATCTATTTGGCCAAGCCTATTACCGCGCGGAATATTCTCGCCGATCTCAACATTAAAACCAGACAATTTGCCGTCCACCGGCGCACGTACATTCAGGTTATCAAGATTTCTGCGGGCAACAACGAGGCTTTCTTCAAGCCGAACTGCCGCAGCGCGCAGGAAAACCAGTTGGCTTTCCTGCAGGCGCGCATCCGTCGCCTGACTTTCGAGAGTCAATTCCCGGCGGTTAATATTATATTCCAGATCATCTTCGCTATCTTCGAGCTGACGCATCGGAATAGCGTTGGTTTTCACCAACTCCCGCTCGCGCTCCACCTTACGGGTCAAGGTTTTGATCTGATAATTGAAGTCCACCAAATTGCGCTTGTGACCCAAGCGGTTTTGTTCAAGCTGCAATTCCTGCGATCTCATATTGTTCAGCTGTTCGGTTACGCGGGTTTCGTTGGCGGTGAAACTAACTTGCAGATTACTATTGGACAGCTCAACGATCAGGTCGCCCTTTTTGAGCATTGTCCCGTCCTCAACGAGGATACGCTCCACCCGACCGCCTTCTATTGCATCAAGAAAAAGCGTTTTCAGCGGCGTGACACGGCCACGTACGGGTATAAAATCCTCGAAGGTGCCTTCGCTCACTGTTGATATGACAATTCGACTTTCATTAACCCTGAAAGTACGTCCACCAGCGGCGTCATTAATCAGCATCCAGGCGACACCGGCAACAGCAAGAACCACCACGATTATACCCGCTGATTTCCAGTGGTTTTTCTTCTTTTCAACTATACGGTCCATACCAGCACCAGATGCAGGCCTGTCAGTTCCCGCGGTTTTGCCACCGTACATAGGGATAGGATTTCCAGATGTTTGTTTTTTTTCCGTCACTGCTTTTTCTTTCTCTTCCACCTTAAGGCGGTTTCTGTTCTTACCCCCACAGGAGCAAAGGCTATGCCAATTATTAAGCATATGAAGTATAAAGACTTTATACTCCAATGTTCGATTTTGAACATAAAGCTCTGTACGATTTCGAACACTTTGTGTACGGTTCCGAACATACAGGAAAATGGTATAAAGGGCGATATATGCTGCAACAAACTGGCTCTATTTTAATTGTTGACGACGATGAGGATATTCTCGTTGCAGTTAAACTGCTGCTCAAACGCCATTTTGACACTGTCATTACCTGCAGCAATCCAGAAGACATTCCGGTGCTGATGAAAGCCCATGTGTTTGACGCAATCCTGCTCGATATGAACTTTGGGCCCGGCGAATCTTCGGGCGAACAGGGATTTCACTGGTTAGGAGAAATTCTCAAGATCGATCCGCGGTCAATTGTTATCATGATCACCGCGCACGGCGGCGTGAATGTTGCGGTCGAAGCAATGAAACAGGGCGCAACCGATTTTGTCGCCAAGCCATGGCAAAACGAGAAGCTGGTGGCCACTTTGTCCACCAGTGTGAAACTGCGGCGAACCCGCAGTGAAGCCGACAAGTTAAAAAAGACCAACCGGGCGCTTGCTGCTGTGGCCAGTGAACCCAAACAGCCCATACTTGGTAATAGCCCGGCAATTGCAGAAGTATTGTCAATTATCGCGCGCACAGCTCCCACCGATGCCAACGTACTTATTTTGGGAGAAAACGGCACTGGCAAGGAACTGGTCGCCCGTGAGCTGCACCGTCTGTCCAAACGGGCAGAAAATATATTCATGGCGGTCGACTTAGGCGCAGTGCCGGAATCACTGTTCGAGTCCGAACTGTTCGGCCACAAAAAAGGCGCTTTTACCGACGCGCGGGAGGACCGGATCGGCCGGTTGCAAGCAGCAGATGGCGGCACCTTATTCTTGGACGAGATTGGCAATCTGCCACTGCATCTACAGGCAAAACTGTTGACTGTTCTGGAAACACGGCAGGTGGTACCAGTGGGCTCAGGAACGCCTATTGATATTGACATTCGAGTCATTGCCGCAACAAACGTTGCCCTCGGCAAACTCAAAGATGAAGCTATTTTTCGCCAGGACTTGTTGTTCCGCCTCAATACTGTGGAAGTACATGTGCCCCCGCTTCGGGACCGACAGCAGGATATTCCAGAGATTGCCCGCCACTATAGCGAGCTATACTGCCGAAAATATGACAAGCCCGAGAAAGAATTTGCGCCGGACGCGCTGTCAGCGATGACCCACTATAACTGGCCCGGCAATGTTCGCGCACTGCGCCACGCCATTGAGCGGGCGGTTATTCTTTCAGACAACGACGCCTTCGCGGCCGAGGATTTCCAGATGGGCCCATCCGGCGTGAGCCCGCCACCGACCGAACGATCGCTGTCAGGCGATAACAACCACGCTACTGCGAAACCAACTGAGAGCGATGACCTCAATTTGGAGCGCATTGAGAAAGGTGCTATCGCCGGTGCACTGAAGAAACACCGCTACAATATTAGCCACGCTGCAAAAGAGCTGGGAATTACCCGGGCGGCACTGTATCGCAGGATGGAAAAACATGGGCTTTAGGCGTTTCAGCTTTCTGCTGGCCGGACGGCTGGTGCTTATCATGCTCACCCTGATGGGGCTGAGTTATCTGTTTTCCGTGCCCGGCTACCACGCAGCGACATTTCTGACCTTTTGCGTACTGGTATTTTTGACGGCTGAAGTATTTCAGTTTGTTAAACGCACAAATGCAGAAATTTCGCGGTTTCTCGACGCGGCGCGCTACGCCGATTTCAGCCAACGATTTCGCATGCGGGATTTGGGTGCAGGTTTCGGCGAACTGGGCGACACCTTCACCGATATTCTTACCCGTTTTCAGGAAGTCCGGGCAACCAAAGAAAAGGAACTGCGCCACCTGAAAGCCCTAATCGAGCATGTGCCAGTACCACTTCTGTCGCTGCACTCCAATGGCTCGCTGAATATATGGAACAACGCGGCGCGGCGGCTGTTTGGCACAACGCCGGCAACGCACCTGAACCAACTGGCACAGTTCGGCGAAGAGTTCCAGAAAGAGGTTGCCGCTATTGAGCCCGGGGAAAGGCGATTGGTTGCCTTTGATGCCGACGGTGTGGAACAGCAAATGATGCTGGCCGCATCAAAAATCATCATCGACAGTACGCCGGAAAAACTATTTAGCCTGCAAAATATCCAGTCCGAGCTGGACCTGGCCCAACTGCAAGCGTGGCAAGACCTTGTGCGTGTTTTGACCCATGAGATTATGAATTCGATCACGCCGGTGGCGTCGCTGGCAAAAACGGCGGTTGACCTGGTAGATGATGCCGCAAGCAAGGTTGAAAACAACCCCGAAGTTGTTGCAGAACTGGGCGACGTTAAAGACGCGGTAAACACCGTCGCCCGCCGTTCCGACCGGCTCAATCAGTTTGTCTCCAGCTATCGCAGCTTAACCCGTCTGCCACCGCCTGAGCGCACTTTGGTTCGCCTGCAGGACTTATTCGACACTATGGAACGGCTATTCCGTGAAGAATGGCAAACTGAAGGTATTAAATTGCTGACGTCAGTTGAACCGGCAGAACTGGATGTCTCTGCTGACAGCGATATGTTGGAGCAAATATTGATCAACATGCTAAAAAATGCCGGGCAGGCACTGGCAGGCAAGAAAGATGCAACCGTATGGCTGTTTGCCCGGCTGAATAAACGCGGCAGAGTGGCAATAGAAATTGCTGACAACGGTCCCGGTATTCCGGTCGATATTGCCAAACAGATATTTGTACCTTTTTTCACCACCAAGCGTGCAGGTAGCGGGGTTGGATTGGCGCTCACTCGGCAGGTTATGATTTCACACGGCGGCGCGGTTAGCCTGTCGGAAAGGGAAGGCGGCGGGGCCGCATTTTCACTGACTTTTTAATGTGGCAGACCATCACGGCGGCAACATGCTGCAATAGCTGCCCGCTTCCTTGATCATGCGGGTGGTTATCGACGTGTTGAACCGCGATACACCCGGCAGGCGGCTCAGTTCTAGCCGCAACAATTCATCCAGCGCCGAGATGTCCGGTGCCAACACCTCCAAAATATAGTCATATTCTCCGGTCACTGCGTGGCAACATCTGACCGACCGGTGCTGAATGATTGCGTCCTCGAATGCCTGATAACGGTCAAAGCCAACAACCACATGCACAAGCGCACGAATGCCCAAATCCAGTTCCTGAGGCGATAACCGTGCGCTGTAACCCTCGATCACGCCGGATGCCTCCAGCTCCTTCACGCGAGTCCAGCAGGGTGTTTTGCTCAGGCCTATTTTTTCACCCAGCTCAGTAAAGGAAATCCGGCCATTGCCCTCCAATGCTGCCAGGATTTTCAAGTCTGTTGCATCCATAATTGTTCCAATAATCTGCTATTTTGAAGACTATCGTTCTTTATAGAAAGTATAACACAAAATAAAAAGAACAATGTTCGCCGAGATAGAGCCTATATTCCTATTTTCCACTCGCCTACATGAGGATTGAAAATGAACCGTGACAAATATTATGCCCGGATCGAAAACCCTGAAATGCTCGACTATGGTGTTTACCTGAAATGCGATCAGCTATTGACGTGTCAAAAACCACTGAACCAGCTTTGCAACACTGATGAGCTGCAGTTTCAGATCGTTCACCAAGTTGAAGAATTGTGGATGAAGTTGATGACCTTCACACTGGTTGAGGTGATCGACTATCTGGAGCAGGGCGAAACGCACCGGGTATTAACTCTGATGACGCGGGTTGCGATGCTGCAGCGGTTGATGACCAGCCAGCTGGACGTTCTGGAAACGATGTCGCCGAAAGAATATCAGGAAATCCGGTTACAGCTGGGCAATGGCAGCGGGCAGGAATCGCCCGGTTTTCGCATGCTGTTAAAAATGCCACCGGATATGTGGAAAGCATACAGCGACACCTATCTGGTGCCGGACGGTTTAACGATCGCCGACATTTACGACGAAAAATACAGTCACGATGGACGCTACGCAATTGCCGAGGCCCTGATCGAATTTGACGAACAGTTCCAAAAGTTCCGTTGGAACCATTTGTTTTTGATACATCGCTCAATCGGGCTCAGTTCCAAGTCGCTGAAGGGCAGACCAGTTGACTTGCTGCAGTCGGGTGCGAAACATCGGTTTTTCCCGGAATTGTGGGATATCCGCAGCGCCATGACTGATAAATGGGGCGGCGAATACGGCGTAGTACGAGAGCCTATCCACAAGAAACCCGCAAGGAAGTAGAGCCAAAGCCACAAAAGGTCCTGAGCCCGAAAAAAGGCGTGAGCGATCAGTTTTGGTCGTTCAAAAACCGTTCAATGCTAAGGACAAAAGCATCTGAGCGCTCAGCAAAAGGCAAATGCCCTGTAGCGGCCAGAATTTCTATCTCTGAGCCCGGTATCAATTTGTGAAGTTGCCAAGCTGTTGCTGGCGTAATAACCGGATCATAGCGGCCATGAAGCACCAAAACCGGAAAGGTGTAACCGCTAACTGACTGTGAGTAATCCAGCTCGGCCATATCCAACCTCAGCGCATTATTCACTTCAATATTATAGGTGTAATCTTTAATTGCTTCGATAAAGGCTTCGCCCTTTGGCAGGTCAACAAATTCCATCGAGGTAAACACTTCAATTTCACTAGCCTTAAAGCGGGAGCTTAGCGCTTGTCTCGTCTGCTGCCACTCTTCTATTCTATCAGGAAACACCTGTGCGAGAATACTGCCGGTTGCCTTAATCGACGCCGCTGTGGAGTTGACAAACATGATGGAATTTACCTGTGCTCGATATTTGTCCGCGTAGGCCATCGACACTATGCCGCCAAACGAATGCCCCAAAAGGTCTAGGTGTGAAACCCCAAGCGCGGTTCTGATTGCCTCAACATCGTCCGCCCATTGTATCAAGCGGGGCAACCCGGTTACCGCGCCAGAATTTGACGTGCCCCGCTGGTCAAACATAACCACACGGCGCGACTTGCTAAGCGCATCAAAACTCCCACCCACCCGCATATAGCGGTGATTGCTGCCGGGGCCACCAGATATCACCAATAGCGGCACACCGCCGCTATTGCCTTTAACATAATAGGCGATAGCGGTTCCGTCAGCACTGATCGCCTGCAGTTGACGCCACCCATTTTCAGCCTGAGCAGCGAGCGAAGCGGAAAGTCCAAGCGCGGAAACACATACAGCAAACAGTATATTGAGTATTTTCATTTGGACTTCCCTTGATGATTTATAGCTATGGATAGACGTTAGTTAGCTGCTGGCGGCGTGGCATACATTAGCCCAGCCGCATCCAGTCCGGCCCTTGCACATTCGGCATCTTCAGAACCACGGGCACCCGACACACCGACACCGCCGATATGTGTGCCGTCTGCGGTGAAAATAGCTTCGCCACCTTCAAAAATCGCGATGTTGGGAGCGTGGCCAATCGCCGGGAAATGCCTCGCAGCCAGCGACAATGGCTTTGGCCGAGGCCGCTGTGAGTGCGGGCCGCATCTCCTGTGCGCTGCTCGCCGACGACCACGCTGCTGTCAGACCAGCAACTCCTACCAGTAAGTGTTTGAAGTTCCGTGACATAGTGTTCTCCCAAATTATCCCAAAAACAATTAACCCATTGGCTATGACACAAGGCTGCGGGCAGCCGCAATGGTCGCAATTCCAACCTGCACCCTGTTGCTTGCCTTAGACTGTCATTTACTGATAAAAAATATTGAATGACAATCATCAATAATGACGATACCTAAACAATTATGAATACTGTCAACTGGCAAAAACTCAGGGTGTTGAAAGCTGTACTTGAAAGCGAAAGCTTCTCTGGTGCCGCGCGTCAGCTACGTATCAGTCAACCAACGGTTAGCCGGCAAATCAAATCACTTGAGGACGAACTGGGCGAAACCTTATTTGATGTAACCCCGGACGGTGTCATGGCCACCCCAGCCGCGTTGCGCCTTAACCCGGTGCTAGATGAAATGATGCATGCCGCGGAGCAAATTCGCCGTCCAACGGAGCAAACGGTTGCAACACCAACGGTGCGCATTGCCTGCGGCCCTTGGGTTGCCAGCTTTCTATCGCGTCGCATCGGTTCCATTGTCGGTGATCCGGTTGAGCGCCATATCGATATTGTCTCAAGTGCCCTCTTTGCTGATATCCCGTGCCGCGAGGCCGACATTGCCATTAGAACCATGCGGCCAGACAAGGGCCGAATGCGAGTAAAGCGCTTGCCCAGTTAGACATACGCAGTCTACGGCGCCGACACGCTGGTAGCCGACCGGCAAGATGCTTTTGGCAACCAGCGGTTCAACAATTTCAACTGGGCGATGCTGGCTCAGGAATTGGACCACTTTGCCACATCCAAATGGTTAATAGACCAGGGTGTTCGCAGCCCTATTGTTCGCTGTTCTGCATCAGTTAACCTGTTGGATGCAGTTAAAAGTGGTGGTGTTCTGGCAGTAATACCCTGCTTTGCGGGTGATGTAGACCCAGCACTTACGCGTGTTAGCGAACCGTTTGTGCCTGGAAATAGTCAAATTTGGCTGGTGCTACCGGACGATATAAACCGCCGCCCCCACATCCGTCGTACCGCTGATCTATTGGTCAATTTGTTCACTGAAAATTTTTGCTAACAACGAGTGCGTTGAAGCTATTCGGCTGGCTTTAGCGTTGCCTCACAAATATCAAGCACCAAAACACTACGGTCGCGGCCAATGCTGGCGGCACTTTTGATCGTCGAGAGCGCAATTTTGCAGCCATCGTCACTAACATCGGCCTGATCCGGATATCCTTCCCAGATTTTTTTGGGCTCGTCATCGCCCGGGTCGTCGCCAGGCCAGCCAAACCAATAGAGGCCGCCTGGCCGTTTTTGCACAGGCGTATATCGGCTCTTCATCAACCGAACGATACCGGTCTTTGTGATCAACGTTTGGGTCTCGCCGCGCTCACCGGGAATAGGTGGTAGGTCGCGCTGTTCCAGAGCTGGCTTATCTTCACCCAATTTCAATAACGATACAGCCATCAAATCATGATTCACCGGATCACCGGAAAATGTCACATAAGAAATCGGGCAAGCAACCATGTGAATAGCATTCAGAAACCGAATGAACTTCATACATTTTAACGGGAACTGCTTGTCAGAAACCTGAACAGGCTTTGCATTGCGGGAGGCGTAAAAAAACGTGCCGTGTGATGTGGATTCCAGAAACCCATGTGGCTGACCCAACGCGGCCGATCCCAACTCGACAGTTTTTACGGCATCAAAACTGGCTTTCTCCGCCTGATCAGCGTTCGTCCATTCACAGGTCAGGGAGTTTTGACTCCAGGGCGCAAAACCAAGTTTGTCCGCCCGGGCACGCTGAAAACCACCCGGTGAAAGCCGAGCGCTACTATAACTGTGGGAATATTGCCGCAGGTCTTGGCCCAACAAGCCGCCCTTATAGCGCAGTGTTCTTGGTGCTCCTGAATCAAGGGCGCGGCGCGCACCGTTGGGTGCCCGGGTTCGGTATGAAACAAAATCACCAGCAACATACAGATTGGAGCCGCCAACATCGTTCGCAATTGCCAGTGGCCTGCCACCGTCCCAAAGCAATAACCTGCCTGCTTTTCGCTGCATCGCTTCGCTCATAAGCAAGCCACGCGAGCGCGACCAAAGCACGTTGGTGATGCTGCGGCGCGTGGCAACAACAATGGGCGCAATAGCTGGCGTCAGAGCGGCTATTTGATCATCCATCGGACGACGCATTTCATCGAACATCTGTTTGGTCTCTGCCATCAATCCCGCATAACGGTTCGACATTTCATCCTGAGGCACCAGCCAGGACAGCGGATCTGTGTTCGGCTGGGCGTCGCTGCCGCGAGAACAAATCCACCAGGGTGAAGCCTGACTATCGCGCAGATCCGTTCGCGCGAGAGTTTTCTCACCCACTTCACCCGCCAAATTGGGGTTGGTACGTATATATTTGGTAACTGTTCTTGCCCGAGCCGGTAAGTAAGCAACCGCATCTACCGCACTGGCATCTGCGCACAGCACGGCATCCATTCTCGCTCGAATATGGCCAAGCCAATACCATTCCAGAGCAGCCCTTACATCTGCGGAAAAGCTCCGTTCGGCCAGATCAAACAAATAGGGCGGCGGCAAAATATTATATTGCCGTGCCAGCTCTTTTTTGAGCGGAATATTTTCCGGGGGAGCGGTTTCCAGCCACTGGTCCAACCGCTTGCGTTTGTCACTGACGCCCAATTCTTTCGATATGGAAAAACTACGGTCAACGGCGTCAAACCTTTTAACACCTGCGGGCTCATCGCGGGCCATGCCAGACTGCGCTGATACGCCCAAACCAACCGTTAACACCAATGATATCAATCGCATATATGGCTCCGAAGCCCCAACCGTTCTTGTAAACCTATCATCGGCCACCTGCAATCATGCAGCGTATTTTCCGCTAGAAAGTTCATTATGCACCCGACTTGTTCAAAGAAATTGGCCTAACCTGCCTAATGGGTTAATGCTAAGATATATTAAACGACGGACAAATAATGACCTTATTCAATAAAGCAAAAACAAACACAGACAATCCGTCTGATCTGGACCTGGAGGTGGCAAGAGCTTTTGTCGAAATGGGCACCCGCGACGGCAGTGCACCGATCAAAGCGGGTTTGGCCAGGGAAACCCTGATTTCACTTTTGTTTCAACATGCAGACCTGCTTGCCAAAGAGGGCCAGAAACAGCAATCCGCAACCTTGTTCGAGTTTGCCATGCACTTATCCGGCAACCAGTTAGAAAAAGCGAAGACGGAGGCCGACTTTGCAGGTCTGGAAAACCAAGCGCAATACCTGATGGCCAACGGGCGTTTTGTGGTTGCTGCCACTGTATTTGAAACGCTAGCCGCGGCCGCGCCAGACAATCAAGAGGTTCACCTGAATCTGGCGGCCCTCTATTTTGCGTTGGACCGGCGAATAGACGCCGACAACCTTTTGGTCGATTTTTTTAGTCGGCAACCGATAGAGCTAACCCCTGCGGACACCGACGGGGGAAAAAAGGCACGCTGCTGCAGATGTCCGGTTACGACAAAAGTTACTATAAAATCGGCACACGAGAGAATGGTACGTTTCAGCGCTACCGGCGCGGTGGGCATTTTATGCTCAGGCATCTGCTCGATACAGACCCCTATGATTTATATTCCTATACTGTATGTCGGATAACATTGTCCAGTGTGCGCCAGAAGTGGGGCATGACTTGTTGCTCAACACCATCGCGGACGCGGACACCGAATATCGCTCGCTGAAGTCGCTGGAAGCATATGCAGGCAACCACCGGAAGACATCGATTATAAACCATCCAACCAATGTGCTGAAAACCACAAGAGACCGGAACTATCAGCGGCTAAATGCACTTCCCGGCATCCGATTTCCCAGAACAGAGCGCTTTCCTGTTGGCGACAAATCGGTATCGGCAATAGTGACCGACATAGAAACAGCTGGCTTTTCGATGCCACTGATCATTCGGGAAACCGGTACACACACGGCAGTCACGACAAAGCTTGTTGAGGAAAAAGCAGAGCTTGAGAAATATCTAACCAGCGTTAGCGGCGACAGTGTCTATGTGATTGAATTTATCGAAAATGCCTCGGTGGACGGTCACTATACCAAAATGCGCTTTTTCGCCATCGACGGTGCCTTATATCCGGTTGTCAGGCACGTGGATGAAGTGTGGAACGTTCACGGCGGCAATCGCAAAACATTCATGAACAGCCATCCCTGGATGGTTGAAAAAGAAAAACAGTTCCTTACCGACCCAGCGTCTGTTATTGGCGCGAAGGCCACGGCAACATTGCAAAAGCTTCCCGGCTTTATTGGTCTCGATTTCTTCGGTATTGATTTTACCTTACTTGAAGATGGGACAGTGCTGATTTTCGAACTGAATCCGGCAATGCGCCACAGTTTCAATCATGCGAAAAAATCGCCCTATATGCGCCCGCATCTGGAGGCAATTTCTAACGCTTTTCAGGCCATGGTAGAGCGGAAGATTGCCGCAACATAAACAACTCTAACTAAACAGTTTTGGCTAAACGGCTGGCAAGTCTTTTAGCGCCTGAACCCCTGGTTGGAAAACCTCGTCGCTTGAGCATAAAATCAAGCGGATACTGGCGGCAGACGTTGGCCCATAAACATGGCCGGGGATTGAGACAACCTTCTTCTCTGCCAACAGGTAATCAGCTGCTCGCGCACCCGCACCACCGACATTTCCCGCTGGTAACCTGCTGCTCAGGTCAGTGGCAGCTGGAAAGGCAAACATTCCACCTTGTGGCAAGCGCGGCCACGAGAAGCCTTTCTCCGGCGTCAACACGCCCTCCAAAATTTGTGCCCGCTTTTGCAGCATAGCGGCCACGCCGTCCATCCACGGGTCAGCGGAGACATCGGAAATCATGCGCAAGGCAAAGCGCTCAGAAAGACTGTTCACACCCAGATAAAGATAGTCATGAAGTTTGGCAGCCAGATCAATAACCGCAGGCGGCGCACACAACCAGCCAATTCGCAGGCCCGGCACGCCGTATTTTTTTGAAAAACTGTTGATCAATATAGAACGGTCCTCAAGGCCCGGCACGCACCTTGCGGGAATATGCGGTCGGGCAAAGGCCATACTATCATATACTTCATCGTGGATAACCCACAGGTCGTTTTTCTCCGCCACGCCAGCAAGCGCATCGAAATCTGTTTTGCTGGCCACGTAACCGCTGGGGTTTTCCGGCGAATTAACAATTAGAGCCCGCGCGGTTTTTGCGGACTTTTCCAGTTCGTCGAGCGCAGCGTATTCATGCCCCCCACACCTACGGGAAAGACAAACAGGATTGCGCCCCAACGTGCGAACCGCACGCTGATACAGCATGTAGGTAGGGTCAGTGATTAAAATATTTTCGCCAGGTGAACTGGTTACAAGCGCCGCTAAGCTAATAGCCTCCACGCCGCCGTGGGTGATCAGTACCTCTCGCTCTGGGTAACTTGAAGACCGTAACGGCGAGCATAATAATCAGCGATCGCAACCCTTAGCTCCAGCATGCCGCGACTTTTTTCGTAAGATTTGCTGGATTGCATGAAGGCATCCCATGTCAGGTCCTTACCTTCAATCAGCTGCCGCGTACCAGGCGGCGGTCCAAAGTCGGGCTCGCCGAACGCAAGGTTTATCGCACCGGGAATGCCTCTTGCCTTGGCCGCTGTGGCCTTGGTGGCATAACCGTCAAGCTTCAGTAAATCTTCGCTCAGGGGAGGAGTGCGCATACCGATGTCTTTGTCCTGCTTTGGTTTAATCGCCGCCATGTTGTGGCCAGTAAACACTGACGGGCGACTTGGTGGCTCCGTCTATTTCTTTTGCCATGACATTGTTGCCATGACTGCGCTAGAAAGAGTGCGCATAGTCATAAACGCAGTATGCGCAATATAGTCGATAGATCAACTAACTGGTGGTATTCCTTGCTTAGAAAAAACGAAAATACTCCCTCGGATGGAACGGTTTCCAGCCGGTTAAAGCACCTGCTGCAAACAAGGAAATTGTCCTTACATTGTAGAAGCCCATAATGCACTGGCGGCAAAACTAGCCGAGCGGGCAGGGTTTGAAGCTATTTGGGCTTCAAGCCTGACGCTTTCAGCGACGATGGGGCTACGCGATGCCAACGAGTTGACCTGGACGCAAGTGCTGGATCTTGTCGAGCCAATGACAGATTTTGCCCAAACACCTATTTTGCTCGACGCCAACAGCGGCTACGGCGACTTCAACATATTCGCCCGTTTCACCAAAAAGGCAGAGGCGCTCGGTATTGCCGGGGTTTGCATTGAAGACAAGGATTTTCCCAAGCGAAACTCATTTGCTAATACCCGGCATGCGCTGGAAGACATCGACAGTTTCACCACGAAAATTCGGGCAGCTAAAGATGGGCAAGTTGACCGAGACTTTTGTGTGGTTGCCCGCACCGAAGCATTGGTAGCTGGTGCACCGATGGACGAAGCACTTGCGCGCGCCGATGCTTATGAAGCAGCTGGTGCAGATGCCCTGTTCGTTCATTCAAAACAACCTACAGCCACCGAGATACAAGAGTTTACCCGGCAATGGCATGGGTCTGTCCCGCTTGTCATTGCACCAACAACTTACGCGGCAACACCGACAGCAGACTTCGAAGCGATGGGTGTTTCTGCGATTATCTGGGCCAATCACGCCCTACGCGCCGCTACGGCAAGCATGGAGCAAGCCTACGGCGAAATATTCGCCGCGCGGTCAGTCGTCGGGCTGGAAGGCCGTATAACGCCAGTGCAAGATCTACTTGCCTTAACCCAAACCAAAGAGCTTTTGGAAGCCGAGCAAAAATACGCCCTCACTGAGCCAAAAGCGCGGTAATCGCCAATGTTGGACCCGATAGAATTTATCCATGCGCTTGATAGCCACGGCATATCTTTTTATGCTGGCGTGCCCTGCTCCTTTTTGAAAGAACCCATGCGCCTTTTGGCTGATCGACCCGGATATGTGGGCGCAGTGATTGAGACCGATGCACTGGCACTGTGTGCCGGCGCGTGGCTAGCAGGGCGAAAAACCGCGGTGTTTTGTCAAAACTCAGGACTGGGCAACATGATAAGCCCGTTAAGTTCATTGAATGCGCCTTTTGCGATCCCAACACTGTTAGTGATCGGCTGGCGCGGCAAACCGGGCAAACGAGACGAACCTCAACACTCAGTGATGGGCGAAACAACGCAGCAGATGCTGGCAGCAATGAATGTGGTCAGTTTCGAATTACCAACGTGCCCTGATACGGCAAACCAGACGCTGGGCGAGGCGATGGCCGTTATTGACAATACTGGCAAATCCGCTGCGCTGCTGGTTGGGCCGGACACATTCGAAACATTACAACCAACGATGAAAGCTGCCGAGATCAATGCATGTAAAACCAAGCAACATACTGCCGTATCCGACCTGAAAACCGGCAACGACCTGCCCACGCGCTATGCTGTTCTGGAGGCTTTGGTAGAGAATGTACCGACTGAGGCAGCGGTTATTGCCACTACCGGGAAATGTGGCCGCGAGCTTTATTCGATCGCTGACAAAGACCAACATTTTTACATGGTTGGCTCAATGGGTTCCGCCAGCGCAATCGGGTTGGGTGTTGCCGTCAATACCGATCAGCCCGTGGTGGTGGTGGACGGTGACGGGGCTGCGCTTATGCGGCTGGGCACTATGGCCACCGCCGGAACATTGCAACCAGCTAATTACATCCATCTGTTGCTGGACAACGAAGCACACGATTCCACGGGCGGACAGCCGACCGGCTCAGACACGGTGGATTTTTGCGCGGTTGCTGCAGCCTGCGGCTACGAAACTGCTACCAGTTGTGATGATACAGGCACTATTGTCGCGGCGCTCCAGAACTGTTTGAGGACCCCAGGCCCGCATTTGCTGCATTGCCGCATAAAACCCGGTTCAATTGAAAAGCTCGCCCGCCCAGCTGTGGCGCCTTCCAGTGTTGCCAAACGCTTTAAAGCCTTCCTGAAAAGCGCAGAACCGGATTGAGCAATCCGGACCCCGGTGTTTTGTCCCGTGCGTGCATACGCTTGGTCGCATCAATGTTGCGCCAGCGGAACGGTTAATGTGACGCTGTCACAGGGTTTAACAGGAGCGTCGGTTCAATGAGTAAATACATATATGTTATCGCGGCGATGTGGCTTGCATTCAACGGTGCAGTGCACGCTGAATCTGGAAACCTGTCGGCGAACCAACGCATCGAAAGCAGTGCACTGGGTTATGCCCTGCAATATAGGGTATACACGCCCGCTGGCGCTGAAAATCTGAAGAATTTACCTGTGCTGTATGTAACCGACGGCCAATGGTATATCAGCAGCGGCTAGATGAGAAAGCTGCTGGACCGCGAAATTAAAAAAGGAGCAATCAAGCCGGTGGTTGTTGTTTTTGTCGACAACAGAGACCCGGACAACCTGCGCAACAACCGCCGCAACAGTCAATTTTTCTGCAACGTCAACTACGCTAACTTTTTCACCCGCGAACTGGTGCCTAAAATCACTCAAGACTATCCGGTTAGCTTCAGCAGGAATGACCGTGTGATCCTTGGCCTTTCTTTCGGTGGCCTAAACTCGGCTTGTTTTGGCTTGACTGCCCACCCCACATTTGGGGGCGTGGCAATGCAATCACCCGCCATGCACCCGGTACCAAAGCTGTTTGAGCTATACGAAAGCGAGGAACGTCGCCCGATCAAGATATTCTTCAGCATAGGTGATAAAAACGACAACACCGCCGCCGGAAGGCGCTTTAAGTCGGTGCTGGAGGAAAAAGGATATGAAATGCTGTATAAAGAAGTGCCATATGGCCACAATTGGAAGAATTGGAAGCCATTGCTAGATGACATTCTGGTATACTTCTTTGCGGCAGACGCCGACTAGACGGAAACGCGAACAAATGAAACCCTGGCTGATCATCGTCATTCTATTAGCAGCGCCTATAGTGCCAGCGCGGGCGATCGACGGAACACTATCTGACAATCAGCGCATCACCAGCACTCATCTGGGTTATGACCTTCAGTACCGTGTCTACACGCCGCCCGGCGCGGACACATTGACCGATTTGCCGGTGCTCTTTGTCACCGATGGTCAGTGGTATATTCGCTCAGGAAGAATGCCAAAAATCGTCGACAGGGAGGTACGGCGCGGCAAGATAAAACCCGTCGTTTTTGTTTTTGTGGATTCCAGCAACCCTGACCACTCACGAAAAAACCGCCGTAATAGTGAGTTTATGTGCAATGTCGCCTATGCCAAATTTTTTGTCGGCGAACTGGTGCCGCGCATTTCAAGCGAATACGCCGTCAGTCAATCCCGTGAGGATCGGGTCATTCTAGGCCTGTCATTCGGCGGGCTAAATGCAGCCTGTTTTGGGTTACTAGCGTCTGAAACTTTTGCGGGCATTGCCATGCAATCACCAGCGATTTGGCCGGTGCCAATTATAGGAGACCTTTATGCCAGCGAGCCGGTCCAGCCAATAAAGATTTTTTTCAGTATCGGCAATCAGCGAGACGGAATAGCAGAGGGCAGGGCCTTCAGAAATATCCTCAAGAAGAAAGGCTATGATCTGCACTACCGAGAGGTGAGAGGTGGTCACAACTGGGGCAATTGGAAGCCGCTGTTGGACGATATTTTGGTGCATTTCTTTCCCGCTCAACCCGCCGAATAATTGCCGCTGTCCCTTTTGGCTGACCCCGCAAGTGCGTTGCCAAAAACCAGCGCCAGTGAGCTTCTTCAAAATAGCAACCAGAATAGCCGCGTTGTGGCCATGGCGAGAAATAGCGCTATGTCTCTGCCTAGAGGGTATCCCCGAAAGCAACCGTAAAGGCGAGGCAAAATGTCCAACAAATTAGAACCAATTGATGAACCCTACTCAGACGACGTTGCCGCCATTTTGGCCAACTATCCGCAGCAAAATGGCTATCTTCTCAAGTTGTTCCGCCTGTTTGCCAACAGCAAACGCTTCCTGGTTAAGGGCATGCCCAACCTGCTGGACAAGGACAGCCCGCTTTCCATGCGACAACGGGAGATAGTCATCCTGCGTATTACCGCCAACCTAGGGTGCGAATATGAATGGGGCATACATATCACTGCTTTTGCGGCCCATGTGGGCCTGACCGATGAACAAATTGCGGCGACCAAAAGCCAGCCGGCCGGGGCCAATTGCTGGCCGGAAGAGGAAAGCATTTTATTGGCGGCGATTGATGATATCTGCAACCATCAACGTATTCAGCCTGATACATACGGCAGTCTCTGCGACCATTTGAACAAAGAACAGCAATTGGAACTATTGGCATTATGCGGCGCCTATCATACTGTCAGCTTCATCGCAAACACCACTGAGTTGGAACTGGAGCCGTTTGGCGCACGCTTTCCAGCCTGACCTGCCCATGTCGGAGAGATTTTATGCTGGTAAAAACCAGGAACTTTTCTGCGCAAGCGCTTGACCATTTCCGCGACCTTCAACGGCTTTCCTTTTCAATTCTGGAAACAATGGCCGCCAGTCTGCATGAAGGGCAAACCGAAAAGGAAGTGACCCGTGCGCTGGTTCGCGCTTACCGGGACGCCGGGGCTTCAGCGTTTTTTCACCTGCCCGTCGCCCTGTTCGGAGAGCGCACGGCGCTGCCGGGCAAGTGGCCGGTGGGCAAGTTTTTTCCCAAATCCAAAATACTGGAACCCGGAGACAGTGTCATTCTGGACGCTGCGCCCTTGTTCAAAGGCTATCTTGTCGACACGTCTTACAGCTTTTGCTTCGGTGAGAATGACACCCACAAAAAAATGATGGCAGACCTGGCCCAGTTTCGCGTGCAAGTGTGCGACGACATCAATGCGGGGAACGGCTTCAAACAAATCTCTGATCGGGTGCTGGAAACCTTTGGCAAGCTGGGCTATGAACCCGCGCACACCAAACACCCCGGCGCAGTGCTGGGCCACCGCGCGGTTAAAACCGCAACCCTGCCATTTACTTGGCGTATCAGTGGGTTTGACGGCCTATCGCTAACCTGGTTCGGCATCAAGGACAAGTTGGCCACCAGCGGCGTTGGCAGGCGCTCGCCTTTGTGGAACAGCAGCAAGGCATCTGACCACGGGCCGCACGACGGACTTTGGCTGGTGGAGCCGCACGCAGGTAAGGGTCCCGTGGGTGCCAAATGGGAAGAAATACTGGTAATCGAAAACGGCAAGGCCCGCTGGCTGGATGACAGGCCGCCCCATGTACACCAATGGGAACAAATCGCTGCGGGCAAGGCTTACCGACCAGTCCCAAAAGCTAACTAAGTACCCGCACTGTCAGTCCATGTGCGCTGAAAGAGCGGCTTTGGTGGCCTTTAACATTTTCAAAAATGCCTTGGCCTGCTTCATTCGCTCTTGAATTTCATCGATTTTCTGCTGCAAAAACTGGTCAGCATCAAAAAAATCAACCGATGGACCTTCAATCCGTTCGATCAACTGGGAAAATTCGGCAATTGAAAAGCCAGCCTGCTGGGCTTGCTTTATCATAGCCAGTCGCTCCAGCGCTTCTTCGGGGTAGTTGCGGTAGCTGTTTGTCTCTGTCGCACTGGGCAAAGAGCGGATCAATCCATTGCGCTCGTAAAACCTGACTGTGTCCGGGCTGATACCCGACTGTTTTACTAACTCACCAATACGCATCAACCAACACCTGAGTTTCAAAACCATTGACAATGGTCCATTGTTAACATATTCATAAAAGAAATCAAGAGCGCGCCAGAGTGTATTTTTGCCAGACACCTTTGATTTTAAGAGGGGACTGACATGGCCAAAATTTGCCAAAGTTGCGGCATGCCGCTGAGCAAGGATCCGCAAGGCGGCGGACTGGAAGCAGACGGCAGCCTCAGCGCGACATATTGCTCACTATGCTACGATGGCGGCGCCTTTCTACACCCAAACTTCAACGCCGCCCAAATGCAAACACACTGCGTCGAACAGCTCAAAAACAAAGGCATGCCTGCCTTCATGGGCTGGCTATTTACCCGCGGCATACCAAAACTGGACCGATGGCGTGCAGAAACCCCTGATCAAACCCGACATTGAGGCCCAGTTGGCAAGCGCGCTTGGCCGCCGCGACGAAGTACCCAACGTCGAGTTGGCCAAACAAATCGCACAAGCAAATGATGCAGCCTCTGTCACATCGCTTGCAACGGTTTTGCAAAATGGTGCAAAGGCCGTCCGTCAGGACGCGATCAAAGTTTTCTATGAGATAGGCACGCGCAACCCGCCCTTGATATTGAGCCAGTTACCTGTGCTTCTTAATATACTCACCAGCAAAAATAACCGCCTGGTTTGGGGCGGCATGGCTGCTGTAGCTACATTAAGTGAGCCATTTCCAGACAAGATTTTCCCACACCTGAACAGAATTTTAGCGGCGGCAGATGCTGGCTCGGTGATCGCAAAAGACCGGTTAATCGATATTCTGGTAGCACTAACTGGAGTGACAGCCTATTCGAATGAAATCATGCCTATCATTGTCGCCCGACTGCAAACCAGCGCGGTAAACCAGTTACCGATGTATGCGGAGAAAGTTGCTCGCCTTACGCTGGACCACACGCATGCCGCTATAATTATCAGCACGCTGGAAAGTCGCATGTGTGAGCCTATGAGCCCGTCAAAGAAAAAGCGCTTAGAGAAAACTATCCAGTCACTTTCCCAATCCAACCACTGATTTTCGGGGACCTTTGTGTCAATTTTTTCCCAGGGGTTGGCGTTTACGCCCACTAGTCCTAAACTAAAGCCCAAATGCTGCAAATTGGTCCGACGATCGTATCCGTAGGGGAAATAGACATGACGTTCAAACAGATAACTTCCACTTTCATCGGCGCGGCGGCACTGATGCTCGCAGGCTGTTCAGCTGACGAGGCCGCCCCTGACAAGGCGGGTATCTCCGCACCGGATCTGATTGTCATAAACGGGGATGTCTATACCAGTGACCCGGCCGCAGCGCGCATTCAGGCCTTTGCGGTCACCGGCGGTAAGTTCAGCGCGGTGGGCACCAACGAACAAATGCAAGCGCTGGCAGGCGAAAGCACACGAGTGATCGACGCAATGGGCAATACAGTTACGCCGGGCCTGATTGATGCGCACTCCCATGTAAGCGGTGATTCGCCTTATGTTGCAGGCGTTGACCTTTCCTATGTTGCCGACAAAAGCGAATGGCTGGAAATGATTGCAGCAACCGACAAACGCTTGCCTGCAGGCGAGTGGCTTATTGGCGGCAACTGGGACCATACCCTGTCTGACGGTAACTACCCAACCAAACAAATGCTGGACGAAGTTCTGCCAGACCGGCCCGCAATTCTGCGCCATATCGACGGCCATTATGCCTGGGTGAACTCCAAAGCACTGGAAATGGCCGGTGTAACCGCCGAAACAGCCGCTCCCCCGGGCGGTGAAGTTGTCGTAGACCCTGCAACCGGTGACACTACCGGTATCCTTCTTGAGGGTGCGCAAAATCTGGTGGCCAATATAGTGCCCGCCCGCAGCGACGCCCAACGCCAGGAAGGTCTGGCAAAAATGTACAATTATGCCAATAGCTTTGGCATTACTGGTCTACACCAAATGGGCGGTCTTGATGACTATCTCCATATCGTGGAAAACGGCGATCCAACTATCCGGGTTTGGTACGGCACATGGAACCGTGGCGGGATCAATGAACCAATCGAAAATGTAGTTGATAGAATTGTCGCCAAAAAGGCTGAGGTCAGCGAACGCGTCTCTGCAACCAACAGGGAAGAAGCCGCAGGGCCATTGCTTAACCTCGCATTTGTAAAACTTATCAATGACGGGGTATTATCGGCCCATACCGCAGTGCTAACCGAAGCCTACAGCGACCGTGACGGCTGGAAAGGCGAATATATTGCAAGCCCGGAAAAACTGAAAATGCAGGTGGAAGCGATAACCGCTGCCGGATTACCGGTTGCCGTTCACTCAATCGGTGACGCCGCGGTAAAAGCAACCCTTGATGCCTTTGAAGCGGCTAAAGACAACACCGTACCGTTCCCGAACCGGATCGAACATATCGAAGTTGTGCACGACGAAGACATCCAACGCTTCAAGGAGCTGGGCGTGATTGCCTCCATGCAGCCCAACCATGCCACCAACTCAATCGTCTATGTGCCGGAACGCCTCGGTGAACACAGAACCCGGCGCGCATATGTGTGGAAATCCATGCTTAATGCTGGGGTGCCAGTGGTGTTCGGCGCCGACTATTTCACCTCGCCGCTTAACCCGCTTGTGCAAATTGCCGATTCCGTTTTTCGGGTCAGTCCTTTTGGCTTTAATGACAGCAAGCCATTTCACCTGGAACAAGCCGTTAGCTTTGAAGAGGCTCTAATGGCCTATACACAATCGGGGGCCAACATCACGGCGTGGAAAGACGAAGTCGGCTCTATCACAGTGGGCAAATGGGCAGACTTTGTATTGCTGGATGGTATCGTTCCCTCACCCATGAATGAGAGCTTCCGCAACCTGGCCGTGGATGCCACTTATTTCGCCGGTCGCGAGGTATATGCCAGGCAAGAGTAAGCTTTCAGGAAGGACGTTATTATGAAGTCGAAAACGATGACGCTCATGCTCTATATTCTGGGTGCCTATCACTTTGCCACAGGCATTATGGCCTATTTCATGACGGGCTTTTTCTATGAGCGTTTTACCGCTCATACAGGGCCCTTGAACGAACATTTTCTTGGCGATGTAGGCGCTGCATATCTTACCGCTGGAACGGCGCTTTTACTTGCGGCTTACATTGCGAAATGGCGGGTGCCGTTCGCGGTTTCCGCTGTTTTATTTCTTGGTCTGCACAGTCTCATTCATATTACTGAGATGGTGACCGGTCAACTCGCCAGCATGCAAGTCGCCTCAGACTTGGTAACGGTTATCCTTCCCACAGCGTTTGTCTGCCTGGTGATCTACTATTCAGTGAAGTCAGCTGAAAAATAGATCACCGGCTGCAGCCACATTCAGGCTATTGACCCGGGTGATATGTCCGCTCTGCCACCGCTTTAATGTCTTCGGGGTAGAAATACACCGGGCGCATTTGGCCGCTCGCATAAAGCTCGATCTGATCATCAAAATGCTTTGACGCCGGGTCGCCGCTTTGACCACCTGCAGTAACGGCCTTCGCCTTTACTCGCTCACCAAACTCAACCACCGCAACAAAACTGTTGCCGCGGGTGCCGTATATTTTTTTGGTATCGTTGAAGGTGCGCTGACCATAGGCCGCGAGCGAGCCCCAGCGCGACGATGCAAAACCCACAGGTACACTTGGGGCACTATCATCAAAAGGCTGAACAATGTCACCGGTCAAGCGCTGAAAACGGTTCACTTCGCCCCAAGGGGTTTGCCAGGCGCCAAAGTCAGCAACCAGTTTTTCGGTCGCCCGCGCCAAAGCAGCAAGCCCAACTCGACCCGCTGTTTCTGCAATGTAGGCATCCCGTGTAATGCCGCGAGCACGGTAATCAGCCACGGCCACGTCGTCACCGAACGCTGTTCGCCATATGTCGCGGCCCCAATATATTGCCAAGGTTGTCGCGGCACTGTCTTTGGTCGACCTGCGATTCCAGGTCCGCAGAGTTTCAATTTGATCCGCAAGCGCATTTCGCGTCGGATCACTGGCGCCAAGCGCGTCATAATCGGACAATAAAGGCGGTAAAAGATCGTCGAAGGCCGCCAAATAAGGGTCGTAAGCTGCTGCAATCAGACTATCCAGCGTGAAACCTTTTTTGCCTTCCAGCACTTTGACCGCATTGATGCCGCGGTAATTTTCCGGGAAAGTTGCCATGTAAGGCGGAAAGTCTTCTGCCTTTGGGCTAGTGGCACCTATTACCGAATAGGGCGTGTTGTTGGTATTTTGTAACCACCCGGTTGCAGGGTTTAAAACGCCGACAGTCTCCTCAAGAGTGTGCAACTCGCCCCACTCGGTTGCCGGGTTACTTCCGTCAACCGGTTTCGACCAGTCAAACGACGTATCGCGCTTCGGAATATGGTTGCCGTGAAAATAAGCGATATTGCCGCTGCTGTCGGCAAACACAGTATTATTCGACGAATTGGTGTGATAGCGCATGCTTTCAACATAGCCTGCATAATCTGCCGATTTAGTGCGCAGATATGATTGCATCAGCGCTTTCTTGGGTTCGTTCATCAACCGAATTGATTGCCAGGCGCCGCCTTCGCCCGCAATGATAGGCCCATGGTGGCTATGGTAAACTCTAACCGTGCGTTCAGCCATGCCCTTGTCTGATTTATACGCCAGCGTTATATCGCTTTCTTTAAGTTTCAGTTCTTCGCTGCCGTAGCGGTAATAAACGCCGTCATCCTTGCGCAGGATACTTTCGTCGTACCAGTCAATGGTGTCTGCGCCGCTGGAGGTGTGCATCCAGCCGGTATTCTCGTTAAAGCCCTGATAGATGAAAAATTGGCCCCAGGTAACCGCACCATATGCGTTCAGGCCTTCGTCGCTACGAACATGCATTTCCGCGCGGAAATAGAAACTGGTGTGCGGGTTAATTAGCAAAAGGGCGTTGCCGCTTGCGCTATTGGCGGGTGCGATGGCAAAACCGTTGGAGCCACGAGGCTCAGGTGGCAGGACATCAACCCGAGCCGCCAGCATATCAACCGGTGTGCCGCCATAAAAAGCTTCAAGCCTGCGCAGGTTCACCCGCTCAATATCGCCGCCGATGCTGCCTTCACTGAAGGTAAGCGCCATCCAGGGCTCAAAGCGAGTCAACACTTTCGGGCGCACCTCAGGGTGGGTTGCCAAATAATAGTTGAGACCGTCCGCCCAGGCGTTCATCAGGGCTTTCAACCAGTCGGGGCTGGATGCATATTCCGCTTTAATGACATCCGGATCGATAAACAAACGCATGCGCAGGTCTTGGTACAGCTTCCCTTCGCCTTCCGCCTCTGCAGCACGGCCCATTGCGGTTAGAAAGTTCATCTCAATACGGTTAAAGTCATCCTCGGCCTGAGCATAGAGCATGCCGAACACCGCATCTGCATCGGTCGGCCCATAAACATGCGGGATGCCCCATTTGTCGCGCGTAATTGACACGCGCTCGGCCATCGCCTGCCAGCGTTCCAATTCGGTTTGTTCGCGAGGCTCGCTATCGCACGCCGCAACAAGAAATAGAAAAAATACCGCATCAAATGCCCCCAAAGATATCAAAGATAAACGAATACCCAATTCTGGCCGACAGCATAGGGGCAGTGCCAACACCTGTAAAGCAGGCGGCGGACAGCACAACATCAGGAATGCATTCGCCTTCCTCAAGCTACCCGCTCAAGGCGCGTTATTTAGAGGCAAGAATCCGGTTTGCTCGAAAAAGGCGGTCTGCCGCCTGCAAAATTTTAAGTCGAAGCTGATGATTATAGTCCGGCCTATCATCCAAAAACTGCCGAACTGTTCGCACAGCAGCATCGCTGTTATGGCTTGCAAGCGTGCGTGCTGTCCATCCGGCGGGAAAGAAAATATCCCCGGTGCGCTGAATATCCTGCAACAACTCAAGGCTTGGCAAAATATATTTTTCTGAACTCTCAACCCTGAGCGGATGATGTAAGTAACCTAGAGCGGCCAGAACCCAGTTTTCCTGCTGGCGATTTTCTTCCCGCATAAGTGTTGCAAAAAAATTATCGCGCACTGCTTCGTCCGCCGAGAGCGCGGGCATCAAAAACTCAAAACGGGCGCGGTCGTCTGGGTTTTTGATACGGCCCAGCTGTTCGGTCAAAACCCTGCCAGCTATTTGTGGAGTTTTAACCGCCAGAAGCGCCGCCAGTGTTGTTTGTTCTCGCGGCGAAAACGATATCCCCTCCAAAGGCACCGTCTCGGCCCAAACGTCATGCAGTTTCTCAAGCCCGGACGTTGTATACGCGGCAGCGCTGAATCGGTTAAAAAACACTTTTCGGGTGCTAATCGACCGTTGGTCATTGTTGGCACCGACCCACAACAGTTCCTCTATCTTATCTGCAACATTCATTCGTTCGCTGACGTCTAAAAACGACCAAAATATTGTATCCAATTGACGCAACATGGCATCCAGCAATAGCTCGTTCTGCTCTCGCTCGCTGACCCCTATCAAAAATCGGACATATTCATTCGGACGAACCGCTGGATCATTTTCCTGCAAAGCTTCGAAGAGAGCGAGCGTGACAACCCCTTTTTGCACATCACTAAGGGTCGCCCAGTTTTTCTCTGCAAACTCGATAGAGGCCGGGAACAGGCCGTACCCCATACCGTTGGCATTCAACAACAGCTCTTCTTCGGCCCCCTGATCAATTTCAACCTTTGGCGACACAAAGGACACCGAGACTTCAGGGCGAAGTTCACTGGCATTTGATCTACTGGCATTTAAAACCGAAAACTGCTGCGGCCAAAAGCGATTTTGACCGCTCCGGTCATATTGACTCAATCGCAAGGAACCTGCCGATTGCTGTTCTTCGATGCGATCAAAACGAAAGTCGGGACGTCCAGATGTATTTACCCAGGTTTCGCTCCATGCATTCAAGTCAGAGTCCGTTTTTTTATCAAGAATAGCGATGAGGTCAGGCCAAGTGGCGTTCGCATCGGCAAATTTAGTCAAATAGTCCCGCATGCCGTCCCGGAACGCGCCTTCGCCCAACAACGCCTCAAGCTGACGCATCATAATTGGCGCTTTATTGTAAATAATGGCCCCATACAGCGTGCCCGCCTCATTCAGATTAGGCAAATGCTGGCGAATAGCGTTCGCGCCTTCGGTGCGGTCCACCGAATAGGCTGCTGGATAACGACTGAGAAGGAAATTCAGATCATGGTCAATATCGGGAAAGCTGGGATTAACAATTTTTGAAGCCATAAAGTTTGCAAAAACTTCTTTGGTCCAAACATCATCAAACCAATTCATGGTCACCAAATCACCAAACCACATATGAGCAGTTTCATGAGCAATCAGACTAGCGCGGTTTAAAAGTTGCGCCTCAGAAGGGTCTTTTTCCAAAAACAAGCTTGACGATCGGTACTGTATCGCTCCGGCGTGCTCCATGCCGCCGTACTGGAACGCCGGGATTGCAGCAAAGTCAAATTTTTGAAACGGATAGACGATACCGGTGTAATCCTCCAGCCATGCCAGCGCCTCCGCATGTAATTGGAAAATAGCATCCATATTGCGTGTGATTTTATCGGTATCGGTCTCCCGGTGTAGCAAGGTCATTTCACGCCCACCCACCATGCGAGTTACCGTGTCAAATTTGCCGGCAACAAATGAGAACAAGTAGGTGCTGAGCCGGTCCGATGTTTTAAAAATATGCGTGCGCCTATCGCCTTTTTCAAAAGTTCCGGAAATCGGGGCATTAGCAAGCGCCTGCCAGTCAGACGGCAATTCAAGGGTCAGATTGTAGGTGGCTTTAAGGTTGGGTTGATCAAAAACCGGAAAGGCGGTACGCGCCCGGTCCGGCACAAAAAGCGTATAAAGAAAATCAGCTGACCGGTTCAGCGAACTGTTACCAGCAATGAAATCTATCTCAACTGTATTGCTTCCAACCTGCAAACTGGAGGCAGGAATAACCAGATGCTCAGCGCGGTGATCAACGGCCTGTTTTGTCCCGTTTACGGTTACGCTGTGAATGTTGGCTGCACTTTCTCGAAAATCAAATTGCAGGTCGTCTCTCACTTCGGCAAGCGCGAAGCTTGCAGTTTCATGGGCGGTAATCTGCTCCGATTCCTGTTCGGGAACCCTGAATGTCAGGGCGTAATTGATGTTTGAGAGTATGGCCGCCCGGCTTTCCGCCAACTGCCACGACACTCCGGGTTCAACAGTTACACCTTGAACTATTGGGTCGTCCGCAACTTGCTCGGTGCATGCTGCCAACAACAATAAAGGTACAGCCAAATACTTCACCACGGATTCCCCAATTTCCATACGCCCGTTGCCAGCCAACGCGAGCAGTTGATTCAGACTTCATAGCTGGCGAAATAAAGCAACTCAACCCTTCACCAAACAGCTGTGATCTATTGGGTAACATTCTGCAGGTAGACTTCGCCCTGCAGGCTAACCATTTCGACCAAATCGCCGAGCACCAAATTCACATCCAGCAAATGCAGGCCCCAATCTGCATACAGTTCACCATCAACAACTAGATCACCGGATATCTCGTCTGTACGAGGGTCGGTGGGGTCTGCATTTATGCTTACGGCCAAATAAGATGCGCCGTCACGCTCCAGACATTGTCCGGAAATCAAACCGGGCAAAGAAACGAAGTTTGTGTCAACGGTTGGGTGTTGCTCACTCCATCTGATGGTGTTTTCGGCACGCGCTGTTCGGTCACCCAAAAGTTTTCGCGTAGGCACCAGAACATCGAGCGGTGTCTTGCCGCCGCCCGGCGCTGCTGGGTTAACGCAGGCGTTAACTTCATCGTCTTTTTCGGCAAAGCCAAAATAGCCACCAGCGGGAGGCGGCGACGTTTCACGAAATGAAACAAGACCAGTGAAACAACCAATTTCGCTGCTAGCGCGGCATAGCGGGAAAGTTTCAAAAGTTCCGCCGACACCACCATCTTTTTTCACTGGCGCGTTGGCACCTAGCAAATGCGCGCCAACAATCTGATTTTGGATAGGCTGGCCGTCAATATGTTTTTGGATGAGCGTGCCCAGACGGTAGGATCCCTGCGAGTGGCCAAGCAACACAACGCCGCGCCCGGCATTATAATGCTCCAGATAATAATCCCACGCAGCCTTAACGTCTGCATCCGCAAGCGGCACATCACGGTCTATGGAAAAGCCCGCACTATCAGATGCCAGCGCCGTAAGAGTTACTTGCCGATAAATTGGCGCATACAATTTGCAAACCCCGCCAAAACGCGCAAGTTGAATGGCGGCAACGCCGGTTTCCTGAATATCCACGTCCCAGTCACTGTTACCGCTAAGGTCGGTGGAAACAGTTGGATAGACATAAAAGCAGTCGATTGGTGCGTTGGGGTCGGCGATAAAAGGCTCGACGGTGGCGCTGCCGTCGGCATTAATTATGGTTGCCGACCAATCACCGACACAAGCATCTGCCTTGGCATCTGGGCGGCCTGGCAAACATAGCCACTTGTCGCCGTTCGCGTATATATTGTCGCCGGTCTCAGGGTCAACCGCCGGATCAGACAGGCCGCTGCACGCCGACAGCATCACCGCACCAGCAATAATTTTAATAAGTCCAAACTTCACCACGTCCTCCCAAACTGTCATTTACAGATTTTAACTTAGGCTAAAAATAAATTTGGGGGAGGATAAACATAAAAAAACCGGCCACAAGGGCCGGTTGTTTTTGGAGCGGGCGATGAGATTCGAACTCACGACCCTAACCTTGGCAAGGTTATGCTCTACCCCTGAGCTACGCCCGCTCAAAACGTTCAGATGTATCAAACACCTGCAGGGATCACGGCTATGCCGCTTGCGAGGCGGGATAATAGCCATACGCATTGCCTTTGCAACAGTTATTTTCACATTTACTAAAAATTGGCGTAAGGGTAAGAAAAACAAGCCTTTTCGCAAGGTACGTGGTCAAACACAGCCCACTGAAAAAAGAGACAAAAATGGAATCACCCGCAACTGAAACTGAGCTTTTCGCTTTCCTGGACAAGCAGCAGATTACCCATAAAACCCACCGCCACAGCCCGGTTTTCACCGTGAAGGAGGCGCAAACGGTTCGCGCAGGCATGCCGGGCGGCCACAGCAAAAACCTGTTTGTGCGCGATAAGAAGAAAAATCATGCGCTAATCGTTGCCACGGAAGAACGCAAGATTAACCTGAAGTGCCTGGCTGACCAAATAGAAATGGGACGCTTGTCATTTGCCAGCCCGGATCGATTGATGACCCACCTGGGTGTAACTCCCTGCGCTGTATCGCCCTTTTCCCTGTTGAACACCCTCAGGCAGCCAGGCCCTGATGGACCGGCAATTCAGGTAATTCTTGACGAGGGCCTGCTCGTGCATCAACTGGTGTATTTTCACCCACTTCACAACGCGGCAACAACCGCCATTAGCCCAGAGGGCCTGATTAAATTCACCCGGGCCTGCGGGTTTGAGCCTTTCATTCTACCACTATGAGAGAAATGAACTAATATTTCATCGTACCAACAAAGGATACTGGCGCGGCGGCAAGACAGGCGGTATGCTATAAAAACAACGCCTGAGCCCTGTGCTAACCCTGAACCACAAGTATAGCCCAGAACGACACGCCCACACGTAATTGAGTTTGATTGATGGATACAATGATGACAGGCACACCGCCGCCAGCAACGCCGAGCGGAGGCGACAGCCTTATTACCGAAACAACCATGCAGACCTTTGGTGCAGAAGTTATCGAGGCGTCTCAAACCCGACCGGTGATTGTTGACTTTTGGGCTGACTGGTGCGGCCCGTGCAAACAGTTAACGCCTGCGCTTAAGGCCGCCGTTACAGCAGCAGGCGGCGCGGTTGCACTAGCAATGGTCAATGCAGACCAAAACCAGCAAATTTGCGCACAGTTACAGATTAAAAGCCTGCCAACAGTTCTGGCCTTTTGGCAAGGACAGCCGGTTGATGGGTTTCAGGGCGCGGTGCCGCCGTCCCAGCTGAAAGAATTTATCGACAAACTTGTTGCCCTTAGCGGAACGGACAACGCAGGCGACCCGGTTGCCGCCGCACTAGGGCAGGCCGACGAGTTAATGACAGCGGGCGAGACTGTGGCCGCCGCACAGCTTTACCAGCAAATTCTGGGACACGACCCAACAAACGGCAGTGCAATTGTTGGTATGGCCGAAGCCGCCCTGAAAATGGATGAGATCGACCAGGCGCGCGAGATAACTGCAATGCTCAGCGAAGAAAATCGCAATGATCAGGCACTAAAAGACAGGATCGAGCGGATAGAGACCGGCCTGGAATTGGCAGCCCAAGCAGAGAATGCCGGCGACATCGAGCCCCTGCTCAAAGCGGTAGAGGCAGACCCACAAAACTATCAAGCCCGGTTTGATCTGGCGCTGGCGTACCAGGCCGCAGGTGATATGAACGCCGCTGCAGATGCTCTGCTTGCCATTATCATGCGAGACCGTAGCTGGAACGATGACGGCGCGCGCGAACACCTGGTAAAACTGTTTGACGCCGCCGGGCCCTCTGATCCTTTCACTCAAAAATACCGTCGACGTTTGTCCTCGGTTTTGTTTAGTTAGGGCAATTCGGTGGTTTCGCCCGCTGCCGCCATATCCCAATTACCGATAAAGATTCCGATCTTTCCGTTGACGGGCGTCATCTTAATTCCTGGTAGCAATCTGCCCTTAAATATATTCGAACCACGGTACCTGCAAATGATCCGCGATGCCGTTACCTCTGATGGCCTGATTGGCATGGTTCAGCCCAAGTCCTCAGACAACAATGACGCAGAGCCAGAGGTATATTCGGTTGGCGGCGTCGGTAAAATTGATGACCTGGTAGATACTGGTGACAACAGATTCACCATTCGCCTCAGGGGCGTTGCACGGTTTGAAATCGCCAGTGAACTCAGCACCACCACGCCTTATCGGCAAATTCATGCTGACTGGTCACGTTACAATGACCTGCACGCAGAAAACACACCTGATTCTATTGATCGGCGCACGCTGTTAGCGGCGCTGTCAAATTATCTTGACGTGCGCGGGCTGGATGCGGACTTTGATACCATCGCCGATGCACCAAACGATATTTTGGTCAATTCCCTGTCGATGATAATTCCAATGGGCGCACCGGAAAAGCAAGCGCTGTTGGAGGCTGCGTCGATTGACAAGCGCGCCGCAACTTTGGAAACGTTGCTTAAAATGTCTGTGATTGAGAGCGGCGCTACAGAGCCACCGCAATTTCACTAACTTAAGTTTTGACGAGAGCCTAAAATGACCCAACCAGATAACACCAAACAACGTACCGCTCGGCAATTTCTTGAAATATTGGTGTGTCCGGTAACACGAAATACACTCGAGTATGACGCCGCAGCACAAGAGTTGATCAGCCGGTCGGCTGGTCTAGCTTTCCCGATCCGGGACGGCATTCCAATATTGCTGACCGACGAAGCGCGTGAACTGGAAAGCTAACCTGAAAAGCGCTTGTCAAGCATAGGACCAAGCGGTGCGCCCCCAAAAATATGAATATGCAGATGCGGCACTTCCTGGTGTGCGTTGTCGCCAGCATTGGCAAGTGTGCGGTAACCGGGTTCCACCAACCCTAGCTGATCCGCAACTGCGCCCACGGCCCGCATAAAACCCGTTACCAGTTCCGCTGGCGCAGACTTGGTGAAATCAGCCATCGATATATATTCGCCTTTGGGGATCACCAGCACATGCACCGGCGCCTGCGGATTAATGTCATGAAACGCGAGCGCAAACTCATCCTCATAAACTTTATTACAGGGTATCTCACCGCGCAGTATTTTCGCGAATATATTGTTCGGATCATATGCCACCAACCGTCTCCATAGCTAACATTACCGCCCAGACGCTAACTCAGATAGCGCTGTATTTCTAGCTGGCTTTTCTATGAAACGAATGAGCGAATGTAGGAGATATAACTACCAGGAAGTCCGGACACCTCTGCGGCAGCTGCAAGTTTGGCTACATATGCGGGATCAGCCGCCGCGCCCGAAAGCATAGATGTTATGTAGGTTATAGCAGGCACACGGCGTCCGCCGTCTGTCTGCACCAACACAGCCTCAGGCAAATAAACCACACCCCGCAATGCTGCCGGGTCTCCGCCGTACAAGGTATCTAGGTCCCTGTGGCTTAGCCGTGCCAACAGCCCGTATGCGCGCGCATCCGGCTGGTCTTCGAGGTTAGCGATCGGCCCGATCGTCAGCGCCAAACCATCCACATACCCAGCCATGCATTCCTCAGGCGAAGTACCCGCAGCCCTAAGGACTTCCGGGTCCATGTAGCCACCGTAGAAAAATGCAAAAGGCTTACGTTCCACGGCGCATCCTAAAGAATAAATTTGGAGAGATCGCTACCATTAGCCAAATCGCCCATATGTTCCTGCACGAAAGCAGCGTCAATAGTCACGGTTGTTCCGCTTTTGTCGCTGGCAGTAAAGGAAATTTCCTCAAGCACTTTTTCCAACACGGTATGAAGTCGCCGAGCACCAATGTTTTCGACAGTTTCATTGAAATGCGCAGATATCTTTGCCACTTCATCGATACCATCATCAGTAAAATCAAGGGTCACATCCTCGGTGCCCAAAAGCGCCACATATTGCCGGATAAGGCTAAAATCTGGTTCAGTGAGAATTCGCCGGAAGTCGGCCTCGGTCAGGTCGCGCAGTTCCACTCGGATCGGCAAACGGCCCTGAAGTTCAGGCAGCAAATCTGATGGTTTGGCCAGATGAAAAGCACCCGACGCAATAAACAAAATATGATCGGTTTTTACCGCACCGTACTTGGTGGATACGGTTGTGCCTTCAATCAGCGGTAACAAGTCCCGCTGCACACCCTCGCGGCTAACATCACCGCCGCGCGCGTCCTGACGAGCACAAATCTTATCTACTTCGTCCAGAAACACGATGCCGCTTTGCTCGACAAGGCTGAGTGCTTCACGGTTTGACACATCATCGTCTACCAGCTTGTCAGCTTCTTCCCCCATCAAAATTTCATAAGCTTCCGCAACAGAAAGCTTCTTCTTAACCGTCCGGTTGCCCATGGCCTTGCCGAACATATCGCCCAGGTTAACCATACCCATGCTGGCACCCGGCATGCCGGGAATATCAAATTGCGGCATGCCAGTTGCGGTGTCTGCCACATCCAGCTCTATTTCTTTGTCAGCCAATTCACCTTCGCGCAGCATTTTTCGGAATTTCTGGCGAGTGGCTTCACCGGCGTCTTCACCGACCAGTGCGTCAATCACTCGTTCTTCGGCGTGCAATTCAGCTTTTGCGCCCACTTCGCCGCGCTTTTTTTCCTTAACCATGAGGATAGCGGTTTCCACCAGATCACGTACAATCTGCTCCACGTCACGGCCTACATAGCCAACTTCCGTGAATTTAGTGGCCTCAACTTTGATAAATGGCGCCTGGGCCAGTTTGGCTAACCGGCGTGAAATTTCAGTCTTGCCGACCCCGGTAGGGCCAACCATCAGAATATTTTTCGGCAACACCTCGTCCCGCATGTCACCTTCCAGCTGTTGGCGACGCCAACGGTTACGCAACGCTACCGAAACAGCGCGCTTGGCATCGGACTGGCCGATAATGTAGCGGTCAAGTTCCGAAACAATCTCGCGCGGGGAAAAACTGGTCATGGGATACTCCTAACTTCGAACTTCTGGACTATACGTCTTTAGCGATGTCATCGGCAGATGAGCCGTCAGAATCTAATGCCTCCAACACAACTGTGCCGTTGGTGTAAACACAGATATCCGACGCAATCGACATGGCTTTCTTGGCAATTTCCTCTGCGCTCAGCTCGAGGTCATACAAGGCCCGAGCCGCAGCAAGGGCGAAATTACCGCCAGAGCCAATGGCGACAACTCCGTGTTCAGGCTCAATAACGTCGCCGTTGCCGGTGACCACCAAACTTGTGTCTTTGTCCACTACAATCAGAATGGCCTGCAATTGTCGCAAATACTTGTCGGTTCGCCAGTCTTTAGCAAGCTCTACACACGCCCGCGCCAGTTGACCCGGGTGGCGCTCCAGTTTAGCCTCCAGCCTCTCAAACAGCGTGAAGGCGTCAGCGGTAGCACCGGCAAACCCGGCGATTACCTTACCGCCCGCCAGACGGCGCACTTTGCGTGCGTTGGTTTTCATAACCGTGTCACCGGCGGACACTTGCCCGTCGCCAGCGATGACAACATTTTTACCTTTGCGAACGCTGCATATGGTGGTCATGGGCTGATATTCCTAAACAATTGATGTCGTAACACAGATGATTGCATATATGGGTTACCAGTCGGGGTTGCAAGTTGCCCAGCACAATTGGCCGCATTTCACAGTTATTTCATATAAAAACCTCAAGAAAAGGCTCGCAGAGCCCATAAAAACTGCGTATTAGCATGGGCATTAAAGCGTTTAACGATTTTGAACGCCTGATTATGACCGCCCGTAGGAGTGAGTGATATGCGCACTGCATCCATGGAACGAAAAACCAAGGAAACCGAGATCTCTGTCGAGTTGAACATCGACGGAACTGGTCAATATGACGTTAAAACCGGCATTGGTTTTCTCGATCATATGCTGGAGCAGCTATCGCGCCATTCATTGATGGACCTGAAAGTGCGCGCCAAAGGCGACTTGCACATTGACGGACACCACACCACTGAAGACTGCGGCATCGTCATCGGCTTGGCGGTAAAAAAAGCGCTGGGCGACATGACAGGCATCACTCGCTATGCGTCCGCACTTATCCCCATGGACGAAACCCTGTCGCGCGCCGCGATGGACATCTCCGGCCGGCCGTTTCTGGTATGGAAAGTGAAATTCCCGCGGGAAAAAATCGGTGAGATGGACACGGAACTGTTCGAGGAATTTTTCCGTGCGTTCGCTTTCGCCGCTGGCATGACACTGCATGTGGAAAATATATACGGCGTCAACAGCCACCATATTATTGAAAGCTGTTTCAAAGCAACTGCACGCGCGCTCCGGGACGCGACCACCATTGATGCGCGCAAGGCAGACGCTGTACCTTCCACCAAAGGCACCCTCGGCGGCAGCCTTTAAGTCTTAAACGCGGAGATTTTCATGCCAGAAACTGTCGCCATTGTTGATTATGGCTCTGGTAACCTGCGGTCGGCGGAAAAAGCTTTCGCTCGCGCCGCAGCGGAGACAGGGCAGTTCGCAACCATCGTAGTAACCAGCGACGCCAATGTGGTGCGCGCCTCAGACCGGATCGTACTGCCCGGTGTCGGTGCCTTCGGTGACTGTATGGCTGGCCTCGCAGCCATCGACGGTATGGCGAATGCGCTTGATGAAGCCGTGATCAAACGCGGCGTGCCGTTTTTCGGGATATGCGTTGGCATGCACCTGATGGCGGAAACGGGTTATGAGCACGGCGAACACACTGGGTTGGGTTGGTTACCGGGCGCGGTTAAACCGCTGAAACTCAGCGACAAGGCACTTAAAATACCTCATATGGGCTGGAATACGGTCCAGCTGACCGAGACCGGAGGCACCCACCCGGTTGCACGGACACTCTGTGCAGACGACCACGCTTATTTTGTCCATAGTTACCAAATGCTACTGGACGAACCAGATGCACTGCTTGGCTCCGCTGACCACGGCGGACCGGTAACCGCCATTGTGAGCCGGGACAATATGGTTGGCACCCAGTTCCACCCGGAAAAAAGCCAGGCAGTTGGCCTTAAGTTAATATCCGCATTTCTGGAGTGGCGACCATGATTACCCTTTACCCGGCCATTGACCTTAAGGACGGCAACTGCGTCCGCCTTTTTAAGGGCGATATGAACGCTGCAACCGTGTTCAATGACAACCCGGCGGCGCAGGCAAAAGCTTTTGTCGATGCAGGTTGCAAGTGGCTGCACCTAGTAGACCTTAACGGTGCTTTCGCGGGCGAGCCCGTAAACGGCGCTGCGGTAGATGCCATTTTAGGCGCAACAGACGTGCCAGTGCAGTTGGGCGGCGGCATCCGCGACATTGCCACCATGGAACGCTGGATTGACAAGGGTCTTTCCCGATTGATTTTGGGTACGCTCGCGGTGAAAAACCCGGCACTTGTGAAAGAGGCCTGCAAGCTATTTCCCGGGAAAATTGCGGTTGGTATCGATGCGCTGGGCGGCAAAGTTGCTGTCGAAGGCTGGGCCGAAGCCAGCGAGCTTGGAGTGATCGAGCTGGCCAAAAAATTTGAAGACGCTGGCGTGGCAGCGATCATCCACACCGATATTGATCGTGACGGCACATTAACCGGCGTGAAAGCAGAAGCATCGTCTGAATTAGCGGCAGCGGTTGCTATTCCCGTCATCGCTTCTGGCGGCGTTAAAGACCTGTCAGACATCTCGCGTGTTGCAGCTGCAGGCAACCTGGAAGGGGTTATCACCGGTCGTGCCATATACGATGGCGGCATGGACCTGAAAGTCGCGCTGGCAATAGCGGCTGGAGAGACGGCGTGCTGAAATCCCGCATCATACCTTGCCTCGATGTGAAAGACGGCCGCGTTGTCAAAGGTGTTAATTTCGTTGATCTGATTGATGCTGGCGACCCGGTTGAACAGGCGCGCGTCTACGATAAAGCCGGTGCCGACGAACTGACATTCCTTGATATCACCGCCAGTTCTGACCGGCGCGAAATTCTGTTTGATGTGGTAAAGCGCACCGCAGAACAATGTTTCATGCCGCTAACGGTTGGCGGCGGCGTGCGCGGCGCGGATGATGTGCGCAAGCTTTTACTTGCCGGGGCTGACAAAGTGTCTGTCATGACGGCGGCGGTTAAAAACCCGCCCATCATCAGCGAGCTCGCAGAAAAATTTGGATCACAATGTATCGTTGTGGCCGTTGATGCCAAACAGGTGTCCGCGGGCAGGTGGGAAGTTTTCACCCACGGTGGTCGTACCCCAACCGGACTGGATGCCGTTGATTACGCGACTCAGGCTGCTGAGTTGGGCGCAGGAGAGATTTTGCTAACCAGTATGGACCGTGACGGCACACGCGAAGGCTTTGACATTGAGTTGACCCGCACCATTGCAGACCGTGTGTCAGTGCCGGTTATTGCCTCCGGCGGCGGCGGCACGCTTGACCATTTGGTTGCGGGGGTAAGTAAAGGCCATGCGTCAGCAATACTTGCAGCCTCGATTTTTCATTTCGGTGAGCATACAATCGCCGAGGCCAAAGCCCATATGAGAAACGCTGGCATTGCGGTAAGGGAGACAACCTGATGGTATCGACAGCAGATATACTGACAAGGCTGGAAACAACTCTGCGCGCGCGCAAGCAGGCTGATCCGTCTGCAAGTTATGTGGCAAAACTATACACAAAAGGTGACCGCAAGATTGCCCAGAAGGTGGGTGAAGAGGCATTAGAAACCGCGATGGCGGTGGCCGCCGATGATAACGATGAGGTCGTCAAGGAATCAGCTGATTTGTTGTTTCACCTGATGGTACTTTTGGAGGCAAGAGAGTTAAGCCTCGCTGATGTGGTCGCTGAGCTGGATAGGCGCGAAGGCCTGTCCGGACTCGACGAAAAAGCGTCCAGAAAATAACTATTTTTAGCTTTTCGACTCTGAATCTGTTGAGTTTGACACTGAAATTGCCTGATTCGACTCTGAATTCTGCTTAAATTGGCCTTATTTTGGTGACTAAATCATGCTGAATAGTGTTGCCCCTGATGGGACTGGAACATGAAATTACTGATTTTTGCTGGTTTGGCTTTCGGCTTGGCCGCGCCCGCAAGCCCACAGAGTGAACCGCCTAAGTTTATGTTCCCGGTGGACTGCACCCTGGGCGAAAACTGCTGGATCGCGCGATACATGGACCGCGCGCCGGGACAGGCCAAAACCGACTATAACTGCAAAGCCCAAACCGAGGACAAGCACAATGGAACCGACATTGCGCTTGCAGACACGGGCGTAATGGCAGCAGGGGTTGCAGTTCGTGCTGCAGCAGCGGGGCGCGTTCTCGCACTTCGAGACGGCATGCCCGATGTCACAGTCACCGCCGAGCGCGCCAAATTAATTCAAAAACAAGGCTGCGGTAATGTACTGATTGTTGGCCACACCAATGGTTGGCAAACCCGCTACTGTCACCTGAAAAATGACAGCCTTCTGGTTAAAAGAGGTGACGTGGTCTCGCCCGGCCAGATTATCGGACAAGTTGGCCTTTCAGGAATCACCGAATATCCTCACCTGCATTTTATGGTGCAGCGCGCCGAAAAGGGAAAGCCGGCCCAACACTACGATCCGTTCGATGGCGGGGTGTTTGAAAGTGGCTGTAAAGCCGAGAAGACGCCAGAGCAGAAACCTCTTTGGATTGAACCGATCAAATATGCGGGACCGATAATCATACCGCCCCTGGTTTCAGACGTTCAAATCACTCGGCAGATGCTATGGCAGGCACAGCCAAGCAAATTTTCAACCAAACCTTTAACACTATTCATACAAGCTCGGGGATTTCACACATTACCGAACGACATATGGCGATTTTCGCTGGTCGGGCCTGATGGCGAATTGCAGTTCACCCATGACGTTAAACAAACCAGACAAAGGCAGTTGGTTGAAGCCAATGCAAACTTCAAAAGCCCCCGCCGAGGATTCGCATCCGGCCCTTGGCAAGCGGTCGTTGAACTGATACGCGGCGACATTAGTATGGGAAAACAAACGACAAACGTGATTGTCGAATAACGACCCGGAACAAGCCTAGAGGTAACCATCGCCCGCTTGCCATAAAAGGCGAAGCGCCAACAGGGTAAGAATCACATTTAAAATCTTACCGAAATTATTTTCATTTTGCTTAAGCAAAACCCTCTTGCCGACCAGCGTGCCAACAAATCCGGCAACAACCATAAATGCAACAAGCGGTAAATAGGGCGTGAAGGTAAAACCGATAATGCCAAAAACAATTGCCTTCAGCCCGTGCTGTATAACCATAACCCCTGAAAAAGTGCCAACCTTGGCAAAGCGGTCATATTCAAAAGCTTTTACAATAACCATCGCGAGCGGGCCGCTGGCACCGACAAACATGCTCGCAAGAGTAGTCGCGCCACCACCAGCCACAAGGCCAAAACGCGACGGGCGCATTTTGGCCGGCATCGGGCCCCATATGGAATAAAGGATGAAAAACGCCAATACTAATTGCAATACCGACGTGGGCAACGCAGTTACCACCTCAACACCGATAACCGCACCAACCAACCCGCCAACAAAAAACCAGCCTAGAAAACGCCAGTCTATATGCTTGAACATGACCGTCAGTCTGCTGGCGTTTGAGCCCAACTGTACGAGGCCGTGGGTGGGGATAAGTGCGAGCGGCGGCATCACCTGCGCCATTACCGCCAACATGGTAACACCGCCGCCAATGCCCGCAGCTGTTGAAATAAAAGAACCGAAGAAACTTGTGCCGACTAGAATCCAAAAGGAGAAAGCTGTGAGGGCTTCTGGTATCATGGTCAGCGCCTTTCTTAGGTTTGCCGCCCTGATACCATGTTCACTTTATTAAGCAAAACGGAAACATCTTGCTACCCATCAAGCTCTCGCCAAAAATCAGGATAAGTTTTCTGGTACTCCGGATGCTCCTGAACTCGTGTGCGCCAAGCATCGAGCTGTGGGTACCGCTCAGCAAACAAATCAAAACCAAGATCAAGCTGCTCGATTTGCGTTTTACTAGTAAAGCGGATAAGCGCCTCAAGCATTGGATAAATGGCAATATCCGCGGCTGAAACTGTACCTCCAACAAACCATTCCTTATCGAAAAGGTCCTCTTCAAGGGCTGAAATCTCGGTATGTGCGTTATCACAAGCTTGTTTGATTTCGTCCGCCGCCTGCTCTGTCATACCGCGCACAATTGGCGCAATAATGTTATCGACCCAGCCAGCTGAGACATAGAGATCAAAATCGAGAGTTTTCTGCCATATCAACCCTGTCTCTTCGGGTGTCGTACCAAACAATTTTGGTTCGGGTATCTTTTGGTCAAGGTACGCTATGATCGCCATCGATTCTGCAAGAACCAATTTACCATCCTGCATCACCGGCACTTTCCCCCTGGGGTTAAGCCCAAGAAAAGCGGGAGACTTTAATTCCTCTTGGGTAGGCTGCAAAAAAACCTGCCTGAAATCAACGCCCTTAACCGCACATGCAAGCAGCACCCGCCAAGCAAAGCCACTACCACTGAAAAGATGAATATCCATTAGGAAACTTTCTATTGTTGCTGTGCAGGAGTGACGTATAGGCAATTGAGAAATTGACAAAACATTGGGTGTTTCAACCGGTTTGACGCAAACCCTGTCGCACATCTACCCGGCGGTAACTTAGCGCCTCGGCAATATGGTTTTTCCCAA
>JAAHTG010000139.1_pt1 | contig 68608 bp, 95 predicted proteins | sample 6116081 | NCBI WGS metagenome assembly JAAHTG01 (sample SAMN13939989, study PRJNA603662) | sponge metagenome | isolation source: marine sponge | host: Mycale hentscheli | place: New Zealand | collected 2005 | reverse complement strand
GAAACAGGAAACGTAAGATACAAAGCAAGAGAAAGATATTCTTTCGGCTTTAGTGACTGGCGTGGAATGTACGGTTCACCAGGAGCTTAATCCTTTCGGGGTAGACGTTTTTACGTCATTTAAGGGAGCTTCGGCTCCCTTTCTTTTTTCTAGGATACGTTATATCATTCAATTCTAGGACTTTTTAACTTGTTTTACCAACTGACCTAGCAGACAAGCCAAGATGGTGAAACTTATTTCCGTAGGAGGAAATTATGGCAAATTCAACTTTTAGCGGACCAGTCCGCTCCAAAAACGGTTTTCAAACTATCTCAGAAAACTCAACTACTGGTACAGTTACTGTTACTAGTGGCGATAAAATGGCAAATGAAGCTGTTGCAAGTGCTGGTATTGAAGGCACAGCAGCAGTTTACATCACTCAGGTAGACAGACTACACAGTGATGTTGACACTAACGTTAACATAGTAAAATCTACCATCATGATTGACTTAACTGGGTTAAAAGACGGTGGAACTGCAGGCGATATTATTGGTAAAGATGGCTCAGGTGTTGCTTATATAGCACAAGTTACAACAGCCAACCAAGGTGTTGTTTTTGGTGTAACTATGACATGTGTAGAAACTCCAGCTGGCGGAAGCACAGACATTGATCTGTACTCAGCTACTGAAGGCACAGGTGTAAATGATACAGCTATCGGTGATTTAACTGAAACTCAAATCATTAACGCTGGTGCTGCATCTGCAGGCACTATGGTTGCTGGTGGAGACATTACTGCTGACCAATACCTATACTTAGTAAGTCAAGGTACAGGCGATGCTGCTTACACTGCTGGTCGTTTTATGATTGAGATACTCGGCTACGACGTAGCTTCTTAAGGAGTAATATATGGCAGACGCAGTAACTTCAACAACTCTGTCAGATAGTGATAGGTCAGCTGTTATTCAGCTGACCAACACATCCGATGGTTCAGGTGAGGCAGCAGTAAATAAGGTTGATGTAAGTGGTTTAGCAACTAGAACTAGTGATGGTAAAGCATGTACTGGTGTAAGGTTAGCTAAAATCGTTTATTCAACTTTTGGTATGAGTGTTAAACTTTTGTGGGATGCTACTACTAATACTATCTGTTGGGATTTAAACTCAGACTATACAACTGACGAAGATTTTACAGAGTTCGGTGGTATCAGGAACACTTCAGGCAGTGGAAAAACAGGAGATATACTACTAACAACTACAGGTGCCTCAAGTGGGGACTCGTACGTTATAGTAATTACTCTATTTAAAGAGTTTTAAATAAATGGCTTTTTCAGGCACTAAAACTTTTGCCTTAGATATAGCTGAAACTATAGAAGAGGCTTACGAACTAGCAGGACTAGAACAACGTACAGGGTACGATGCTAGAACTGCTAGACGTTCTATGAACATAATGTTTGCAGATTGGGCTAATAGAGGCGTTAATCTGTGGACTATAGAGCAAGAAACTCTAGATTTAACTAAAGGCACAGCCAGTTATAATCTAAACGGATACGATATTGATATATTGTCAGCTGTTGTCAGAGACACAAGTAAAAGCCCAGTTTTAGATATAGAAATAGATAGAATAGGTAGACAAGAATTTTTAAATATTCCTACTAAAACTACTCAAGCAAGACCTACACAGTATTTTGTTGATAGGCAAATTACTCCTGTAGTAAACCTCTGGCCAACACCAGACACTAATAACTATCAATTAATTTCCTATAGAATACAAAGGATTGACGATGTAAGTACATCAGCAGAAAATCCTGAAGTACCTTCAAGATTTATGCCTTGTATGGTTAGTGGGTTGGCCTACTACATAGCTTTAAAAAAGAATCCTCAAAAAGCAGGGCTACTAAAACAACAATACGAACAAGATTTTAAACTAGCAGCAGACGAGGATAGAAATAGGGCATCATTAATGTTGACTCCAGCTAGGAGATTTTATTAATGGCTTATGCTCAAGGTAAGTACGCACGAGCGATATGCGACCGATGTGGTTTTGATATACCTTATCTTGATTTAAGAAAAGAGTGGACTGGCTTTAAAGTTTGTGGCGAATGTTATGAGCCTAAATCCCCTCAATTAGATCCGCCACACAATATCGCAGACCCAGAAGCTTTATATCAACCAAGACCTACTATATCCGCCCCAACAGCAGGGCAAGGTTACGTTATAGTTTCTAATCCTAAAGACAGTAATGGTGTAAGTTCTCCTATCATGTGGGCACAAAATAGTGATACAATAGGTTCTATGTACAATATGTCTGCACTAACAGGTAGTGTGGGTGAATTAACGGTATCAGTATGAGTTTTACATACACAACTTTAAAAACAGCTATACAAGACTACCTAGAAAGCACAGAGTCTAGTTTTGTTACTAACTTACCTACGTTTATTACAACAACAGAAGAACGTATATTTAAAAATGTACAATTAGACGATTTTAGAAAAAATCAAGTTGGTGACTTAACAGCTTCAGGACCATACCTAGAATGCCCTACTGACTATTTAGCACCTTTTAGTTTAGCTGTAATAGACAGCAGTAGTAATTATAGTTATTTACTATTAAAACAAGTTTCTTTCATTAGGGATTTTACTCCTAATGCGTCCACAACAGGACTACCAAAATATTATGCAGAATTTGACGACAATACTTTTATAGTCGCACCCACCCCAGATTCAGCCTACGAGGTTGAACTGCACTACTACTATAGACCAGCATCACTTACTACCACTTCTGGTAGTGAAACAACATGGCTGTCTAAAAATGCTCCTAATGCCATGTTATATGGTAGTTTAGTTGAAGCATGCACGTATCTCAAAAATTACGAAGCAATACCAGCATACGAATCTAAGTTTCAGGAGGCTTTATTAGGATTAAAAAATCTTGGTGAAGCTAAATCAACTAGAGACCAATACAGGTACGACGAGATACGGAGACAACCACAAGCATGAGAATAAAAGAACTCGAGGGCAAGAATATTGCCATAGTTGCTATGGGCGAGAGTCAACTTGACTTTCACCTTAGTTTAGTACATTCAAAAACCTATGACGAAGTTTGGGGTATTAACTGCATGGGGGCTATTACTAAATGCGATAGAGTATTTATGCTTGATCCAGTTAGTAGGTTTATGGATACTGATGACGCAGGAAGTCAGACAGATGTTATGAGACGTTGGTTGCCTGTAGCTGATACACCTATATACACTTGTGAACTAGATGAGAGGTGCCCTTCTGCAGTTCTTTATCCTTTAGAGGAAGTTGCACAGGATGCAGATTGTGCTTACTTAAACAATACTGTGCCTTTTGCTTTTGCTTTTGCTTTATATAACAAAGTTGGCAGTATAAATTTATTTGGTATAGATTTTAGTTACAGGGGTAATTTACATTTTGCAGAAGCAGGTAAAGCATGTTGTGAGTTCTGGTTATCTAAGTGTATAGAAAGAGGTATGATTGTAAACGTTGCCGCTAGGTCAGGGCTACTAGACACAGATTGCCCTATAGAAAAAAGAGTTTATGGCTACCATAGACTTGAAGATCCAGATATACTAGTAGTTGATGATGAAAAAACTTATAGACAAATTAAACTTTCTGTTTACAATAAACTTTTATACGAAGAACAATTAAAAAATATCACAGAAGTAAGAACTGTGATGGATAGTCCACCAGAAGCTAAAAGGTATTAAAATGATAGACAACACTACGTTAGGGGATATCGGCTCTATTATAGTAGAAACACAGCAAAATAGAGGTCATCCGCCTGAGTTTTGGGCTGAAAAATTGACTGATAGAATATGTGGTATTAGTGATACTGCTGCACCTCATATAAGGCAACAAGCTGAAGCGTATAAACTAGCTATTTACAACGTAATCGTTTATTATATAAAGCAGGCGATCAATAGTGAACGATGCACGATGCGTAATCTATTGAAAGAACAGGGTCACGAAGACCTAGCTAAAATATTAAAGGAACTTTAACATGGCAATTACATCAACACTTACGACTAGTTTTAAGAAAGAGCTATTGGAAGCTAAACATAACTTTTTAGCGTCTGGCGGTAATTCTTTTAAATTAGCTTTGTACACTTCATCAGCTACTATGGGAGCTACCACAACTGCTTTTACCACAACTAATCAAGCTAGTGGTACTAACTATACTTCAGGTGGGTCAGCTTTAACCAATATTAATCCAACAAGTTCAGGAACCACAGGTTTTACTGATTTTGCTGATTTAACTTTTGGTACTGCTACTGTTACCGCAAGAGGATGTATGATTTATAACGACACTAACTCTGATAGATCTGTAGCTACTATTGATTTTGGTGGTGATAAAACATCAACCGCTGGGGACTTTACAATCGTCTTCCCAGCAGCAGCATCTGGAACAGCGATTATAAGAATCGCCTAGCCTTAAATGGCTTTTATTAACGGTTGGGGTAGAGGCACTTGGGGTCAACTCGGGTGGGGTGAAGGTGCTATACCAGTAGAAATATCTGGTGTTTCCGCAACTTCAGCATTAGGCGGTGTAGGTGTAAACGGTAAAGCTGTTGCTACAGTCGCTGGCGTAACCGCAACATTAGGCTCAGTTTCAGTAACAATTAACGCTGACGCGAATGCGACTCCAACAGGATTATCTAGCACTTCAGCAATAGGAACTCTAGCTAGTGTAACTGGTAAAGCAAATATAACTCCAGCCAGTCAGGTTGGAACTTCTGCTTTAGGTACGGTAACTCCAGAAGCTGATGCAAAAGTTTCTTTAACTGGAGCAAGTGCTACTTTAGGCAATGTTTCTGTATTGATTGACGCAGAAGCTACCATTATTATTAGCTCAGGTTTAGCAGGAACAAGTGCGTTAGGAACAACAACAACTAGAACTGTCAATGTTGTTAGGATATCAACAGTTCAACAGGCTTTTGGAGAATGCCCACTTACATTAACACCAAGAGCAGGAGCAAACGTAACGCTTACAGGAGTTTCGGCTACAGGTGCTATTAGCACACTTAATATTTGGTCACCAGTTATAGATAGTCAAACACCTAATTGGAGAGATATTGCAGCATAGGGTATAAACTTTATTCTTTTTGATTTATTATATACAATATAGGAACAAATTATGGCAACTTACGTTAACGATTTAAGACTCAAAGAAATCGCCACAGGGGACGAGAGTGGAACTTGGGGAACAAGCACTAACACAAATCTAGAGCTTATAGGTGATGCTTTTGGTTATGGAACAGAAGCAATAACAACTAACGCAGACACTCATACGACAACAATAGCAGACGGATCAGCAGATGCAGGTCGAGCTTTGTTCTTAAAATATACAGGCACACTTGATTCAGCTTGCACTATTACGATTGGACCTAATACAGTTTCAAAAGTATGGATTATAGAAAACGCTACTAGTGGCTCGCAAAACATAATTATTAAACAAGGTTCAGGAGCTACAGTTACTATACCTAATGGTATGGTTTCGGTGGTTTATTCTGACGGAGCAGGTTCAGGCGGAGCTATGATTGACGCTTTAACAGATTTAAATGTTGCATCTTCACTTAGTATAGGTGGTTCAGGTGTAGCTACAACAGGAAAAGCTATAGCAATGGCTTTGGTTTTCGGATAAAATTAGGACAACATTATGGCAAATCCAAATTTAGTAAATGTAACTTCTATATACGCTAACAGTATAAATGGAGCTTTAACAACTACTACAACAACTGATTTATTAACTTGTGCAAGTAACAAGCTAATAAAAATTAATAGCATTATTGTTGCAAATATTGACGGTACAAATGCCGCAAGCGTAACAATGGGTGTTATTAAAAGCGGTGGTTCAGTAGTTTTATTTGCTTCTACTATCTCTGTTCCTGCGGATGCTACTTTGGTTCTTATTGATAAGAACTCAGGTATCTATCTCGAAGAAGGAGATATTTTAGAGGGTGGTGCAAGTGCTAACTCAGACTTAACTTACACCATTAACTACGAAGAACTAGATGACGCATAAGGGGTACGAATATGGCTCACTTTGCAGAACTTAATAACAGCAACGAAGTATTACAAGTCGTTGTAATTTCTAATGAAGATGTAAACGATCATGGCGGAGATTTATCCGTTCAAGCAGAAGAATTTGTAGCAACTTTAGTGCCACATCAAGGTGGTGGCAATCAATGGAAACAAACTTCATACAATAATAGTTTTAGAAAACAATACGCAGGCACGGGTTTTACCTACGATGCCACTAAAGATAAATTTGTATCTCCTCAACCTTATTCTTCTTGGTCGTTAGATGATAACGATGATTGGCAAGCACCAGTTCCTTATCCAACCGTTACAGAAATAAACAGCTTACCAGTTTCTATATTTTGGGATGAATCTAATCTAAGGTGGAAAGGACAAACCTTTGATACCACAACTAATCCTTGGACTGAAACTGACTATATATGGGATGCTTCCAGTAGAGCTTGGAATGAGGTCTAGTTATGGCTAGTTCTAATGGCGGAGTAGTTGGTGTAGATAATCCCCCTGTTGCACAACCAGCAGTTATAACAACTTTTAATGCAAGTGCCAATCTAACTACAGCACCCTATACAACATCAGTACAGTATGTGATTGTTGCAGGTGGAGGAGCAGGCGGTGCAAACGGAAATGGATCAGGCGGTGGCGGAGCAGGTGGCTATCGTTCATCAGTGCCTGGTGAAGCATCAGGTGGTGGAGCATCCGCAGAATCTTTAAGTCCAGTTTCAGGAAATACAGTCTATCCAGTTGTTGTTGGAGCAGGAGGAGCAGGAACAACATCTGATGGAGCAAGAGGCTCAGTTTCAAGTTTTAATGGTGTAGTCTCTACTGGTGGTGGTGGCGGAAGTTTTGTTGGTCCCGAAAAACCTGGGGGTTCAGGAGCAGGTGCTTCGTATTCAACAGGTGGCGGATCAGGAACTTCAGGTCAAGGCTATCCAGGTGGTGCATCATACTATAACAATGGTAGTGAAAATGGTGGCGGAGGTGGAGGCGGAGCAGGTGAAGCAGGAACAAGTAATCCTGGAAGCACTGGACCTGCACAATCACCACCACAAAGCGGATATCCTGGTGGAGATGGCGTAGCCTCATCAATAACTGGCTCACCTGTAACAAGAGCAGGTGGCGGTGGAAGTACAGGAAGATTTACTAATAATGGAAATCCTGGTCAAGGCGGAGCAGGTGGCGGAGGCAATGGTGCTGAACCAGTTAGTGCAGCCGCAGGAACAGGAACTGCCAATACTGGTGGTGGCGGTGGTGGAGAAGATGGTGCTAACGGAACTGGAACTGGAGGTAACGGTGGCTCAGGTGTAGTTATCATTAAAGAACCTGACGCAGGATACAAAGTATCAGGAATATGGGATATGAACGCTCTTTACGATAATGTAAAAGCAGGAACATGGACAAGTTAAAATGCCTAGATTAGTCGGAGCAGCAGTAACAACTCAAGCAGAACAAGTTACCACATTTAACTCTAGTAGCACACTTACTACTCAACCACAAACTACAAGTATTGAATACTTAGTAGTCGCAGGTGGCGGCGGTGGTGGTTCTCGTTTTGGGGGTGGCGGCGGAGCAGGTGGTTTTTTAACATCTACAACACCAGTCTCAGGAAACACACCTTACTCAATAGCAATAGGTGCTGGTGGTGCTGCTGGTGCAACATCGGGTGGACCAGGCACAGGTGGTGCAACTACGGGATCATCGGGAAGTAACTCATCCTTTGCACCAGGCTCTGGAATTGAGAAAACCGCTACAGGTGGCGGAGGGGGTGGAGCAGGTGATGCCCTTGATGGTGCTGCTGGTGGTTCAGGCGGTGGTGGTGCAGGTAGATTTGCAACTTCAGGCGGTGCTGCTTCCCCACCAGGACAAGGTAACGCAGGTGGAGCAGGTAGTGGTAGTCCTGTTTCTCCAGGAGGCGATAGTTTTAGAGGTGCAGGCGGAGGTGGTGCAGGTGCGGCAGGCAGTGCTTCTACAGCCACAGATAATGCGGCAAATGGAGCTGGTGGGAATGGTTTACCCTCAACTATTTCAGGCTCAGATGTAACTTACGCTGGCGGTGGAGGTGGAGCAGCAGGAGGCACTCAAAACTCACAATCTATAGCTGCTTCAGGTGGTTCTGGGGGTGGCGGTACTGGAAGTTTAGGTCCTGCTCCAAGTGCGGGTGCTGGTACTGCCAACAGAGGCGGTGGCGGCGGTGGCGGAGGCTTTGCAGGTAGTAATACATTAGGAGGTGCTGGTGGATCAGGAATTGTTATTATTAAAGAACCTTTTGTAGGCTCAAGCTGTTGGGATTTAAGACAAGTCTTTAGACAAGTCAAAGCAAACGATTGGTCAAACTAACCAATCTATCTTTTAAAACACATCTAAACTATACTTATCTCTTAAGAGAGAGAAGATGAATCTAAAATGGTATTATTGGTATTTTCAGTCAGTTATTCCTGAAAGAATATGTGATGAGATTGTTCGATATGGTAAAGAACAAGAAAAACAAATAGCACTCACAGGTCACGCTAATAGAGACAATCTAACCAAACTAGAACTAAAAAACATTCAAAAGAAACGCAAGTCTGATGTTGTATGGATGTCAGAAAGATGGATATACAACGAAATACAACCTTACATACACCAAGCTAATTACAACGCAGGTTGGAACTTTGAATGGGATTGGTCAGAAGAGTGTCAATTTACTGAATATAAAAAAAGTCAATTTTATGATTGGCATTGTGACTCATGTGAAGAACCTTACGACAGTCCTGAAAATAAAAATACACATGGAAAATTAAGAAAACTCAGTATGACTGTATCGCTAACTGACCCTGAAGAATACGAAGGTGGTGATTTAGAGTTTGATTTTAGAAATACAGACCAAGGCTCACAACCAAGAATATGTGAAGAAATTAGAAAAAAGGGTAGCGTAATAGTTTTCCCATCTTTTGTTTGGCATAGAGTCAAGCCAGTAACCAAAGGAATACGACACTCCTTAGTGTGTTGGAATTTAGGATATCCATTTAAATGAGTTTTAAGAAAAATAAATACCAAGTAATTAAAAACGCTATATCAACAGAGTTAGCAGATTTTTGTTACCAATACTTTTTAAACAAAAGAGCAGTTGCAAGACATTTGTTTGATGATAAGTTTTTATCTCCATATACAACATATTTTGGAGTATGGAATGATGCACAGATACCTGAAACTTATTCACATTACGCAGATATAGTAATGGAAACTTTATTGCAAAGAGTTAAACCTGTTATGGAAGAACAATCAGAAGTTAAACTGACTGAAACTTATTCATACGCAAGAATCTATAAAAAAGGTGATGAGTTAAAAAGACATACAGATAGATACTCTTGTGAAATATCTACTACTATGCACTTAGGCGGAGATGAGTGGTCAATTTTTTTAGAGCCAGACATTAAAATAGATTTACAAAAAGGTGATATGTTGATGTATAGAGGTTGCGATCTCGACCATTGGAGAGAGCCATTTAAAGGAAAAGATTGCGGACAAGTGTTTTTACACTACAACGATGCTAGTGGCAAAAATGCAAAAATTAATAAATTTGACAGTAGACCTATGATTGGATTGCCTAGTTGGTACAAAACAAATGGTTGAAGTTTTTAACTGCCCTTACATATCTAAAGCAAACAATAAAAAATTTCAACAAAATTTAATTAAATACACTAAAGAAACTAAGTGTTGTGAAGAAGAAAATTGCAACCACCCAAAAATACAAAGCGACTTAAAAATAAATCAAGCTTTTACAGTTATTGATGATTCTATCAACAATCTTTTTAAAACTTACTTAGGTGCAGATAATTTTATATTTACTAAAAAGAATGTATGGGGTTATTACGCATCTAAAGACTCACAATTACAAAGTGTTGTTCACAACCACATGTTTAAAAAACAAAAAGGTTTACAGCTTTCTGCTGTAATGTATATAACGCCAACAAAACTAGGTACAGATTTTACAGATTTTAAAATAAAGCCTGAAATAAATAAATGGTATCTTTGGCACTCAGGCTTGTTTCATAAACCTGAAGATGGGGTAACACCTAAAGATAGAATTGTTTTGGCTTTATCTAGCGTAATTAGTATATAATTTTAAAAAAACTGAGGTAATACAGTATGGATATATTAATACCATTAATAATAGTAGTAGTAGTTTTGGCTTGGTCTGCAAAAAAATTCAAACCTGAGCTTTGGAATAAATTAATTTCATTTATATCTAAAAATTGAATGAAGTTATCCAAGCTATTGAAACTATAGGAATACCAGCAGCAGGAGCAGTTGGTTTAGGTTATTTAGTTTGGACGCTTTTTAAATCTCTTATAGCTGATATACACAAAAAACTCGATACACAACATGGTATGATTGTAGCTCTAATTGACCGTATACGGCAAATGGACAACGATATGATACGTATAGACACTATGGTAAGAGCAGCATTAAAACTACCACCTGACGTAAATCGTATAGCAAGAGCTGATGGTAAAAAAGATGTCCGTAAGGATTAACTTTTCTTAGATCTTATTATATGATTAGTTTATGGCTAGTAAACCAAGAAAAACAACTGTCGACGTAGCGAATGACCTAGCCAAACACGAGGTACAATGTGCAGAAAGATGGAAAACTGCTTTCAATCGTTTTGACACTTTAGAAGAAAGTGTTAACGAAATTACTACTACATTAAAAAATTTTATAGTAGGGCTTGTTGGTTTTTTAGCCACTGCTTTAATTACTTTAGCAGTAACTGTTATTTCTATAATTTAGTTATGCCTTATGATTCAGGTGAAAAACTTTCACCTCATTTCAAATTAAGAGAATTTGAGCGTTCGCAAATGGCAGAACGGCACAACATCGATAACACAGTTAAGGAAGAGAGTGTTTATAAAAATTTACAGTTACTTTGCGAACATGTCCTTGAGCCAGTACGTAATCATTATGGCATACCTTTTTCACCTAACTCTGGTTATCGTTGCCTTGACCTTAATAGGCGACTTAAATCGTCCGACACAAGTCAACATGTCAGTGGGCAGGCAGCAGATATTGAACTCCCAGGCATATCCAATTACGACCTTGGGATATGGATCAAAAATAACTGTGAGTACGACACCGTGCTCTTAGAATTTTATAAAGAAGGAATCCCGTCTAGTGGGTGGGTACATGTATCTTATGTTGAAGGCAATAATCGTAAACGTGCATTGATCTTTGATGGGAAACAATATAAAAGACTTGAATAATACTATAAAATATTAGTGTTATGGCACTAAACAAATTCATATTTAAACCTGGAATTTTTAGAGAAGGCACCGACTACGATAATGAGGGTGGTTGGTTCAATTCTAACTTGGTTAGATTTAAAGCTGGTAGACCACAAAAAATTGGTGGCTGGCGTAAAGATTCCCTTAATACATTTTTAGGAACCTGTCGTGCTCTACACGCATGGATTCTGTTAGCTGGTACTAAACTTTTAGGGTTAGGTACTAATTTAAAATACTACATTGAAGAAGGAGACTCTTTTAATGACATTACACCAATCCGTGCTACTACAAACGCTGGTGACGTTACTTTTTCCGCTTCTAACGGTGATGCGACTCTTACCGTAACAGACACTGCCCACGGTGCAGTACAGAATGATTTTGTTACTTTTAGCGGTGCTGTTAGTTTAGGTGGATTAATTACAGCGACAGTTTTAAACCAAGAGTATCAAATAGCTACTATAGTTAATGCTAATAGTTATACCGTGGAAGCTAAAGACACTAGTGGGTCGACAGTAACTGCTAACGCTTCTGACAGCGGTAACGGTGGTAGTAATACCGTAGGTGCATATCAAATCAACACAGGTCTTGATGAGTACGTTAGCTCTACTGGGTGGGGAGTAGGACTATGGTCTGCAGGTACATGGGGTTCTTCAACTGCCATATCTTCAGCTAATCAATTAAGGCTTTGGACTCATGATAATTTTGGTGAAGATTTAGTTATTAACCCACGTGGCGGAGGTATTTATTATTGGGATGCTACTAATGGCGTAGGTACTAGGGCTACTGAATTAAGCGGAATAACTGGTGCTAATCTTGTACCCACAGTTGGGCTACAAAGTATAGTCAGTGAAACAGATAGACATTTAGTTATACTTGGTGCTGACCCTTTAAACACTGCTGGTACTGCTAGGACAGGGAGCATTGATCCTATGTTTATAGCTTTTAGTGATCAAGAAAATTCTTTAGAGTTTGAGCCTTTAAATACCAACACTGCTGGTAGTCTTAGAGTTTCTGAAGGCAGTATTATAGTTGGTGCTGAAAAAGCACGTCAAGAAATACTAATATGGACAGATATAGCTTTATACAGTATGCAGTTTATTGGACCACCATACACTTTTGGACTTAATTTAATAAACGACAGTACAGGACTTATAAGTCCTAAAGGTGCGATCACTACTCCTAGTGGAGTGTATTGGATGGGTTACGATAGTTTTTACGTGTACAACGGATCAGTACAAAAAGTTCCTTGTTCTGTGTTAAGTTACGTTTTTGATAATTTAAATGCAGGTCAAGCGTTTAAGATATTTGCGTTTAGTAATAGTGAGTTTAATGAAGTAGGTTGGTATTATCCTTCTGGTAGTAACTTAAATATAGACAAATATGTAGTCTACAACTACGCTGAAAATGTATGGTCAATAGGAGAACTTACAAGAACTGCTTGGTTAGATAAAGGCATAGTTAATTATCCTAGAGCTACAGAAAGTCAATACCTGTACGAGCATGAGTTTGGTTATGATAACGACGGTAGCCCTATGACTAATGTGTTTATAGAAAGCAGTGACTTTGACATAGGCGACGGTGAAAGTTTTGGGTTTGTGCGTAGAATTATTCCCGATATTAAATTTTTAAGTAATAGTGATGCAGGAAAAGTAAACGTCGTTTTAAAAACACGTAATTATCCTGGCGATACTTTAACTACTGCTAGCACAAGTGCTATACAGAGTACAACTACTAAAGCAGATGTAAGAGCCAGAGCAAGACAAATAGCTTTACGTTTAGAGTCTGACGATGATGCTACTAACACTGGTAATAGTGATGTAGGTTGGCGTTTAGGAGCTACTAGGATTGATATACAGCCAGACGGAAGAAGATAGTGGCTAAACTACTACCTACTAGACTACCTATAAGCATGGAGCCACAGGTAACGTCAGACACCTTTAATAGATTAGTACGTGTTTTAGAAATAAATTTAGGTCAGTTTGATCCCTCAAACACTAGTCAAATAAACACTGCTGAACGTGGTATAGGTTTTTATAATCCAGGTTCAATAATTTTTAATACTAATACAGACACACTTCAATGCTGGGATGGCAACAGATGGAGAGATTTATTTAGTTCTCAGTTTTACGTTAATAACGATTTAGGTTTTGGCTTAACAGGAGCACTAGGTACAGTCAGTGTCACGATCTCGTAAGTGTCATTACTGCGGGATTAGTAAACCTGCTAGTAACTTTGATCAAAGTAAAAATAGCAACCAGTGTAACGAGTGTAAATTAGAAAGACGTTATGAAAAGATTAATAGTACTCCCCTAACCTATATACAACACTTATACGTTCAATTAAGATACGTACGTAAAAAACAAGGTATAACTTGGGATATTTCGCCTCAAGAATTATTTATATTATACGCAAAACAAGAGGGTAAATGTGCTCTGACAGGAAAAGAATTAACGTTTAAAAGAGGTACAGATGAAGAATCAGATTTTAATATATCTATTGACCGTATTGACCCTGATGATGGCTACAGTATTGACAATATCCAGCTTGTTGGTAAAGTTATTAACTTTTTAAAACATGACCTACCGCAAGAAAAATTTATCAAATTAATAAAAGTAATATACAATAATTTAAACAATTAAATTTTTCTTTTATGACTATAGACGAGCAAATGAAAGAAGCTCAAAAAATAACGCTTAATGATGGTAAGACTTGGTATAATTTAGCAGAAGGATTTGATAAATGGAGAGTCTTTCCTAGGTTACTTATTACTTTATATGGGTATGCTTTTTATAGAACTATAGAATGGTTCATGACGCTACCTGATCCCACTAACGCACAAAGTGCATTTGTATCTGTTATAGTAGGTGCAGGTGCTGCATGGTTTGGTTTATATGTCGGCAGAAAATAAAGGTTATAAAGGTATGTTTTGGGATGACGTTAATAAACGTTATTACCGATGGCATGACTTAGTACTACTAATGCAAGAAAGAGAGTTAAAGAAAAAACAAAATGATTCCAAATAAATTAATAGACGCAGTAGGTGGTGTAGTAGATAAATTTATAGTAGACAAAGATCTACAAGCTACGCTTAAACACGAAATGGAAATGTCTCTACATAATGCTAACTTAGCACAAATAGAGTTAAATAAAGCAGAAGCACAACATCCTAGCATATTTGTTGCTGGTTGGCGACCGATGGTAGGTTGGATATGTGCGGTAGCACTCGGTTACCACTTTATTTTCAGCCCTCTTTTGGCTACTATCCTCACACTTTCAGGGTATACTATTACTTTACCTGAGTTTGAATTTGCTCAACTCAGCACCATCCTAATGGGCATGCTCGGTTTAGGTGGCTTACGTACATTTGAGAAAATGAAAAAAGTAACGAAAGGTAACTGATGGGTTTAAAAAAGTTTTTCAAAAAGAATCTTAGAGATATCGCTACAGTAGTGGGGTTTGCCGTTGGCGGTTTTGGTGGTGCAGCGATTGGTCAAGGAATTGGTTCATTAGGTGAAGGTAGAAGTGTTAAAGACTCTTTAATGAGTGCTGGTAAAGTATACACAGCTGGAAAAGTAGCTGGGGGTTTTGGAGTACAAGATACAGGTGGGTTTAGTTCTTTAAATCCTTTTGGTAAAGATTTTTTACTAAAATCAGGTAATTTAGCACCAGGAGCAGCTGGATATGGTAAAACTGCTGGAAGTTTTTTAGAAGGTATAGGTGGTGCTCTCAGAGGCACAAACACCGCAGCAATGGGCACAGCACTAAAAGGACTACCTTTAGGTCAAAAAGCACTGCTGGCTGGACAAGGTTTAAATGCACTAGGAGCTTTTGATCCTATGGAACAACCTAATAACACAATGCCAGCAGCAATGGGCGGTCAATATTTAACACAAGGTTTAAGACCAGCTACCGTTAGCGATGTATACGGAACAGGCAACATGAGAGGTTTACCTAGTGTGCCAGGAGTTCAAGGTTCTAGTGTAGCTATGGATCCTGTAAGTATGGCTTATATGGAACTATTAAGAAAACAACAAGAAGAAAGTTATGGTGATTTAGCTTTTCCTGAGTTTAGTCAACAACCAATTATGACTGCCAAAACTGGCGGTATAGCAAGACTCGCCGACGGTGGGGAATTGCCTGAGGTAGATTTACGTTTTACAGGAGGTGGTACTAATGATCCTAACGGATCAGGGGATGAAGATACTATACCAGCATTACTTGCCGACGGTGAGTTTGTGATGACTAAACAAGCTGTAAAAGGAATAGGAAATGGCGACCATGATCAAGGTATAGCGATGCTATACGCCATGATGGATAATAACGAAAACAAAGCACAACGAATGGGATTAGGTAGGGCATAATGGCAGAAACACAACAATTTGCAAGAGTAGAAAGTTTACCACCAGCATTTTTACAACAATTTTTTGCTGGTGTACCAGGAGCAAATATTCCTGGAATCATGCCTTTACTCAATCAAGAGTTAGTAAATAGACTAACTGGTATGGGCGTTGAAGGTGCCACACCTTACACTTATCAAGGTGAGCGTATAGCTGGGTTTACTCCCGCAGAACAACAAGCCTTTAGACTAGCAGGTGAAAGTGCTGGTAGTTATATGCCGTATATACAAAGAGGCGAACAACTAGCTGAACAAGGTTTATCAAACGTTTTAGGCTCTACAGGGTTAGCTACCAACTATTTACAACAAGCTGGTAGAGAAGGTGCTGGGGCTGTTAGAGAAGCAGCAGGAATACTAAGAGGGCTTCCTGGTCAGTTTACTACTGCACAAGGCATAGGTCTCGGTGGTCTAGGTCAATTTGATCCTAGTTCTACACAAGGCTACTATAATCCATTTGAAGAGCAAGTGGTCGCACAAACACTTGAAGACATTAATAGGCAATACGGTCAAGCTGATGTAGGTGAAAGAGCAAGACAAGTGGCTAGTGGTGCATTTGGTGGTTCTCGTGGTAGGCTTAACCAAGAAGAAATAGCAAGACAATATGGGCGTGGTGCAACAGAGGCTGTTAGTGGAATAAGAAGAGCAGGGTTTAGCCAAGCTCAACAACAAGCACAACAAGCATTTGAAGAAGCACAACGTAGACAATTACAAACAGCACAACTTTACGGTAACTTAGCAGGTCAACAAGGCAACGTGGCTGGTGGTCTAGGTAGTTTAGGTACAGGGCTCAGTAATATATTGGGTGGCGTAGGTAGAGATATAGCGACCACAGGGTTACAAACTGGTCAATTTGGTTCTAACGTAGGTCAGCAAATAGCAGGTCTAGGTCAAGGTGTAAGTGGTTTAGTTGGTACTGATATTAATAGACTGATGGGTATAGGTGGTCAACAAAGAGGGCTACAACAAGCAGGTCTAGATTTAGATTATCAAAACTTTGTGGGTCAATATAACTTACCGATGCAAACTTTTGGTCAAGTAGGTCAATTAGCAGCAGGATTCGCTCCTGCTCTTGGTGGTCAAACTTTGACACAATCAAGCACTAGTGCACCTAGTAATAGCTTAATGCAAGGACTAGGCACTGCGATTGCAGCATACGGAGCACTTACATAATGGTAATGGATAGAGGAAATTTTTACCCTCTCTTAGATTACGAAAAAGTAAATAGAGAAGCACCAGTTAATCGTAATATTATGGAGCAAACTCAATTAGCAAGAAGTATGTTAAATCAAAACATGCCTATAGAAACTATAGTTCAAGAAACAGGTTTACCAAGAGAAACGATTGAACAAATATTTCTTTCTGGTCAAAATATAACAAGACCACCAATACCAACCACACCTCCTCCAGCTATGCCTGGTCAAGATAATAGACCAACTCAACAACAAATGATAGATAAGTTTCAGATATTAGGTTTAGAGGATGCTTCATCTGAAGAAATAGATAACTATTTTCAAGATATGCGAAATAATCCAACAGACCCAAAGTCTCAACCTGAACAAAATATGTTGGATGCATACACAGGAAACGGTGGTGCATATAGTCAACCTGCAGGCATAAACTCGCTTCAAAGTAATTTACAACCTGATGTAGCGGATTTAATGCCAAATGCAGAAAATTTAATGCCAAACGTTGGTACAGATATAGCAGATTATTTAGTAGATGAATTAGGTTTAGATCCCGGCACAGGAGGCACGATCGACGAACCAAGTATTATACAACAACTTAACCAAGCTAACGCAAGTATAGCACTAGAATCAGAAGATCCTGTTGGAGAAATGCAAGGACTTTTGAGTGCTCAAGGAGCTCTATCGGAGTTGCCAGAAAAAAGTCAATTAGATATATACCGTTCAGCTTTAGTAGATTACTATAAAGATGCTGGTCAAAAATACAAAGATTTAATTAAAACTCCAGATGAAGGTCTACCGTTTTTAGTAGCAGGTCTTAGTTTAATAGAATCAGGAGAAGCAGGCGACAACTGGCGCACAGCTTTAAGTAAATCAGTTGGTAAATACGCTGTCGCTAAAAAACAAGGGCAATCTAAATATGACGCTCAAATACAAGACATAGATATTAAAAATATGATGTCAGTTGACGCCACTATGGCAGATATGATTAAGAAAAATATTGACTATCAATTAAAAACTGAATACGAAACTAGGGCTGGGACACGTAAAGACTATGTTACTAAAATACCTGGACAAGTTAATTCTAACTTAGAAGCTATGACTAGTCTAGAAGTTGCAGATTTTAAAGACCGTTATGGTCCAAATTCCATAATGGAATACGATGCAAGTAACAGTGCTGCTTCAGGGAGCAATTTTACAATTACGTACAACAACGGAGATAATTTGACAACTTGGATGAGTAATAGCGAAGCAGCAAAATACAGAGAATTAGTAAAAAATGGAGCAATAACTAACTTTGCAAAAGCTGGTGTTGAGACTAAATCCGACAGTATAGTAATAGGCTTTAAAGATAAAGGTTCCAAAGCTGGTTATACATATGTGCGTGGTAATCAAGACGACTATGTTAGGTATGCAAATGATGAAACTTTAGATGTCGCTTCTTTTAAACCTGACGAGACTATTGAAGTTATTGATAGAACAACTGACATGTTAAAACCAATATCTATGAGAGAATATCTTAATAACATGGATAAATATACAGTATCAGGCGGTCTATCAGCCAATATATCTAATGGGGAATCAACTATTAGTATAGGTAAAAATTCACTTCCTTTTAATGCTGGTCAAAAAGCTGAAGACGTTAATAAAAAAATAGGAGAAACAAAAACAAATTTCGCTAATAGGAAATTTATGACTACTCGTATTTTTCAAACAGCAGACAATATTCTAGACATTATGGACGGAATGGGACCAGACGTCGATCTGGCTTTTGACAACCCTGCAGGTAGACTTCTTACTCCAGCTACAAAACTCGCTACTTCTTTAGTTTCTGTTGGTAAAATGTTTGAAAGTTCTACAGGCATGTTCGAAGGTACACCAATAAAGAAATTTGAGTACAAAATAGTAGGCGATGATGGTGTTGCAAGAAACGCTACTTATAACGAACTATTTAGACATGTACAACGAATGCCCGAGTTTAAAAATTTAATGAGCTCACCCACAGCTAATTGGATAACTTCAACCAACGTTGAGAGAGAAAGAATTCAAGCAGGTCTGTTTGGACTAGCTATTCTTTCTGCTGGTTCTATGGGTGGAGAAGCTGCCACAGATATGCGTGCTATTAGTGATAAAGATTTAATAACACAGTTTGAAAGAGTAGGTAGATTAGCAGCAAATGCAGATTCGGCAAGAGCTTTGATTACAGATTTAAAAAGAGACGTATTGTTACAAGAAAAATCCTACCTAGAAGCAGCATCAGAGAACGCTGCATCTGATTTTTATTCTTATCAAAAACGAGGAAAAAATCTTGAGACTGGATTTATGGAATGGCAAGGTGTAAATGCTTGGGATGCTACAGGTAGCAATGAACAAACTTTAGCTAGAATAAGAGAAATTGATGAGTTACTTGATGGTCTCGGTCCTGTTAGCGGAGCTTCTACTAGTCAAGTGGGTTCTGATGGATTAAAATCAATTCCTATCACTATTGAACCTACTGTGGTGAATGGGATAAGTTATAACCCTGATGATATGTCTGGGTATAACTTAGGTTCAGGAGAAGTTACTTTTGCTCAGTTAGTTGCTCATGCTAGAAGCCTTCCAAAAGATGACAAAGGAACTTTAAACGTTGCTTTGAGAAATTATTTTAATAATGCAGGTGCACCAGAATTGTATCGAGCATTTATAAATATGTATAACGGTAAATAAGATGGCACAAAATGATGTAGTAGATCTTGATCCTTTTATTCAAGAGCTGGAAAATAGTCAAATGATTGATACTCCTGAGCCTGTGGCAGATTTACCTTATCCGCAAGGAAGTCCTCGTGCAGATGTAAAAAACTTTTTAGTAGAAAAAATGGGTGTTAGTCCATCCTTATTAGACTTAATGGTTGGTCGACCTGGAAGTTTTAGAGACAGAGCAACAACTTTGGAAAGTGGTCCAATGCAAATGGGTAATATTCCGTTGCCAGGTGGAGCAAAGCTAAGAGGCTTTGAAGAAGTATTTAATCCTACTGATGCTGGTACTTTAGCTGCAGAAAGAGCAGGTGTAAGTGGAGAAAATCCTGCTACTGAAATCGCAGAGTATGCTTCTTATTTACCTGAAGATGTATATGAGTCTGGAGTTCAAAAATTAATAAGGCAGTATTATGCTAATAATTATGATACACCTTTAAATTTTGATTACCAGTTTCAAAGAGAACCGTTCAATAAAGAAATTATTTATAAAGACCCAACAACGAATGAATTTACATATATTAATCCACCTGGATTAGATATGGGTAATGTAAAAGCTGTGGGCAGACAACTTGTTCCTGAGATTGTGGGAGCTATAGGGGGGTTGGTAAGCACTTTAAATCCTGCTCGTAAAGTCACTGGTCCAATAACAGGAGCAGTTGGAGGTTATTCGATAGCTACTGGTGTAGCAGACATGTTAGATGCTGGACCTGTGGGTAAAGGTATACTTCAAGGAGCAGGAACTGGTATAGGTGCTGCGACAGGTGTAGGTAAAGCAGCAGTAATGCCCACAATAGAAGGAGAAACTGTAGGTGGTTTTATAGCTAGGTTTAACATCCTTAAAGATTTACAAAATAGAGGCTTATTAGACGAGACATACACAGAGGATAAAATTTATAAAACTGCTTTAAAAGATGCTGGTGTTACTTTACTGTTTGCATTGGGGGCTAACGCTGTTGGCTCAGTTATTATGAAACAACTAGGTAAAGGCGGATACTCTATCGATGGGTTTGATTACGATGCGTTTGAGTCTGCTTTTAACGATTTAAAACTTGCAGCAGAAGGCGACGAAGCAGCACAAAAAGTTTTAACTACCGCAACTGTACCAGAAATTATGGAAGCTGGTAATGTTGGTTCTATTATTACTAGAGAAGGTTATCAAGGTGAAATTTTAGACGCAGCATCTCAAGGCGGGAAACAAGCTCAACTAGTAAAAGCTAGATTAGACGAAGCCAGACGTGCAAGAGAAGAGGGTTTAGACGTTCAACTAGAAACTGCAGGCGACAGTATACCTACTAAACCAGGCACAGTACGAGAAAATTTAAAAGAATTAGAAGGCAGCGACATTGTTCTCCGAAGAGAACAAATGGGATTAGAGATGAAGGGAGAGTTTGACAGCTCTGTTGACCCTAGAGTTTTAGAAATTGAAAAACAAATAGAGAACACAAGAGGAAATTTTAGCGATCAATTAAACTTACTTAGCGACCCAGAAATAGAACCAGAGTATGCCCTTAAATACATACGAGATACTTTAGAAGAACTTCGTAAAGCATCAGGAAAGTCAAAAGGCAATAAAACAATTGACCCTTACGGTAGTTTTAAAGTCAAATTGAACAAGATGCTTGCGGATAACAAAAACAATGAAAAAGTTTTAGATAACATTCTAGACTTATCTAACACAGGTAATAGGAAATTCTTTCAAGAATTATTAGACGACGGTCAGTTTCCTGAAGCTCGAAATTATTTAAAAAATGCTTTACTTAATAAATATAAAAACACCATGGGTAGAGATGAGGCAGGAAACTTAATACCTTTAAGTGTTAAAAAACATGATGATTTTATTAATACAAATAAAAATTCAATAGACGATTTACTTACTAAAGAGGAAATAAGCTCCCTTACCGATGCTCGTCGTTGGGGCGAACAACTTGCAAGACAAGAAAAAAACTACAATAAAATTATCGATGATTTAAGAAAAGAACCATGGGGAGCAAGGGCTGACAAAGACCCAGAGTTTATTTTCAATGAAACTTGGACAAAACAAAAAAGTGGTATCACTAGAACTAGAAAAGTTAAAGAAATTATAGGAGACAATCAACAATTATCAGATGAGTACAAATTACAAATCTTAAAAGATATGAAAGATCAAACTACAAATTTTGATGGTGCTAAACTTGTTAAATACGCTGATGAATACGGAGCTATGTTAGATGAATGGTTTCCTAAAGATTTTTCTAAAAACCTAAGAACGTATGGTAAATTAATCGATAGATTAGAAGTAGGAAGAGGAATGAAAGATGCTCCTCCTTTTATGGTTGAGATTATGAAAAAATTAGCAAGGGTGTATATTGGGTTTTTTACTGCTCCTGGTAGGGCATTGAGTGCTGCTCAACAAGGTTTAGGAGTATATTCAAATAGAAAATTAGTGGAAGTATTAATGGATCCACAAAAATTATTAGATGAAAAAGCAGCACAAAACTTTTTACAATCTCCTGGAGCACGAGCTTTTCTCCGTGGTGTAGGTAGAGAATATGGTAGAAGCACAGAAAGTGTTTCGGGGTATACAGATAAAGACACAGGAAAAATACCAACTGCAGACCCCTTTACATTTGAAAACTACAACTCTCTGTTTAATATGGAAGACCTTGAACTTAATAGAGGCGGAGAATCGTTAATGGAGTTAAAATACTAACATGAGCGTATACGACAGACTTAATTTAAACAGATTTGATGAACGTGAGGAACTGCCGTCTCAAGGTAATTTTATTAGAAGAGCAATGGATGACGTTCGTTCTCAAATTACTCCACCTAGTAATCAAATGGCTACTCCACCTGTTATGCCGCAACAACAAATTAATTTAGGTGGTGGTTTAGGTGGTTTTAGTATTCCTCAAATAACTTTAGATAATATATTAGCCAATATGCCACAAGGTATATTTGGTTATCAACCACCAGCTATAGAACCAGAAGTAGAACCTGTTGAAACTGGTTTAGAAGATACAGGCGTTTCTGATGAAGTAGTAGAAGATGTTGAAGATACTACATCTGATTATGATTTATCTGATTATATGTTGGTTGTAGGAGATCCTACTAATCCTGGACCAGGAGTAGTAGTTAGAGATCCCGAAACAGGTGAATTTCCTCCAGGATATGTTCAAGGTGGTGTTGACGGTCCAGCAGGAACTATTCCACCAACAACTTATACACCCTCACCTACACCTCCTCCGCCCTCAGTTTTTTCTGAACCTAGCCCAACAATCGTGGACGGTGGTATAACTACTGTTACACCTACAGTTGACGATAGAAATTTAATTACTCCTAATGTAGAAGTACCTGAAGGCAGTATAACTGGTTTAGGTAGCTACTTTACAGCCCCACAAATTGACCAAATAGTTAACCCTGGATATAGTAGACCAGCTACCACAGACATGGATAGACTATTAGATATGCAAAGACAAACTTACGGTAATTTTTTATATGCACCGACACCTGCTCCTGCTCCTAGCCCAGACACAGGCACAGCTCCAGGAGAAGGTGACGCTGGTTCAGGGTACACAGGAGATGTTTATAATCCAGGTATAACTAATCCTGTTAACAACCCTATCACAGATATTTATACTAACCCAACAGGCATACAGTTTAATGATATTCAAAATCAAATGAGTATGAATCCTTATAGCTTTGACAACATAGGTAATTATTACACTGCTTATAACCCAGCACAAGAAATGCAACAAGGAATATTAAATAATATTTATAACAGAGGTTACGGTTCTATGGATTTTCCTGTGTTTAGTGGTATTACTAGTCTAGTACCTAGTGATACTAGGCAAACTATCGGTCGTTAAATTATTTTAACCAATCAGTAAACGTTTCTTCACCCAATACTAAGTTAGCTATAGACTGTTTTCTACGTAACGCTTTCACTATTTTTTCATCTACTGTCCGTTCACAAACTATATCTATATACGTTACTTTATTAGTTTGACCAATACGGTGAGCACGGTCTTCTGATTGTAACCGTTTTTCTAAGTCATAGTTGTTACTATAATAGATAACGGTACTGGCAGCAGTTAGTGTTATTCCGTACCCACCTGTTTGAGTATTGCCTACAAAAAATCTTAGAGGACTATTTGGGTCTTGAAACTCATCAATTACCCTTTCACGTTCAGCTTGTTCAACGCCACCGTAATAAGTTCCTACTGAATTTCTACCGTAAATGTCAATTAAAGTCTTTTCTATTTTTTGTATGTCGTATCTATAATTAGCCCAAATAATGACTTTTCCGTCAGTTTCTTCTAAAATAGAGAGCAATTCTGGGAGTCTTTGAGAAGTTATTTCGGTAGTAACTCCGTCATCAGTCACTGTGAATCCACATGAAATTTGGTGTAAACGTATAATTTGTGTTATAACATTTTTAATAGTAACGGTCTTAGAATTTTTTAATAAAGTCACAGCAAAACGTTGTAATTCTTTATACGCTTTCTGTTGGTCTTTTGTCATTTCTATAGTTCGTTTAATATAAACTTTTTCAGGTAGGTCTAAACAATCTTTTTTCAAAACTCTGTGGCTAAACTTAGTAAGTAGCTCATTTAACTCATCCATGTTTTTATAACCTGTGACAAATTTAAAAGTTCTACCTTGACCACTTTTTTCTACCAAATCTGCGTAGCGTGCACGGAAACTATAGTAACTACTGAAGCCCAATAACGCAGGGTTCAAAAACATACACTGACTATATAAGTCTAGAGGACTTTTAGTAACAGGTGAGCCAGTGAGTATTCTTCTATAGTAAGCGTACTTACCTAGTCGTACACAGTTCGCTGTCCGTTTAGCGTCTTGATTTTTTATAGTAGTGCTTTCATCAATAATAAAAATTGACTTACTTAGTTGTAAAAACTTATTAGCAAACTCAACACCTTTTTTAGTGCTAAAAGCTTCTATGTTCATAACTAGTATTTTTAAATTGAAGTCAGAAGAATAAATAACTTTTAATTCTTTTTGAAAAGACTTAGTGTGGTTACTTTGCCACTTCACTATGTCATGAGGTACGTGGTCAGGTAAGTGTGTTGGTATTTCTTTACTTACCCAATTATCATATACACCTTTAGGTGCAACTATAAGTGCATTATATATCTTGCCTTGGCTATATAAGTAAGCAATATTATCTATTATAACTTTTGACTTACCACAACCCATCTCCATAAATAGAGCATACTCATCTTTATCATGGGATACTTCTAATGCTTCTAACTGGTGGTCGTATGGTTTAGTTTTAAATTTAAAATCTTTCACTATCTTAGTCTCTTAAAGAAGTAAAGGTGTTAAGCCGTAACTTAACCGTTGTAGCCTAGTCTATTTGTCCAGGACTTACGACCTTTACTTATAGGTAATAATAAATTACTTCAGTATGAATTAAAAGCCTATTGTATGTTTTATGCTAATAGCGACGTAATACATTCAGCCAATACGCTACTAGCCCTTATATAATAAGCGTTTAAAAAAATTCTATTACAGCTATTAGCTAAACACAAATGTTTTTGGATTTTTAAAACATAAATTATTTTTACCTATATAGCACATAGGGTTTTATTTTTTAGTAGATTAGGTTTATAATTTTTTATAGGGTAGCTTAACTTAGTGTTAAGGTTATTCATATGTAATCTCCTTTCATGGCTATCTACTTACCCTTAATTAGTAGGTAGCCGTGATTTTAAGATAAAAAGAGACAAGATGGCAGTATACGTAGTACAAAAACCAGATAGTAAAAAGAACATACTTTCCGCTTCACAGTTTGGTGACTTTGAATTTATATTGGATAGAACTCCAGATATGATATTCAGCCCTGTTCCAACTGTAGCTAAAATACGTAAGAAACTAATTGACTTCAATGATGACGACTACCTTTTATTAATTGGCGATCCCGCAGTTATAGGTGTATGTGTACATTACGCTTTACAAAATAATAGAGGTAGGGCTAACTTACTTAAATGGGATAACCGTGAATATAAATACTTTAACATTGAGGTAAATACAAATGTTTGAACCAGAAGATAAACCAATGGGCGACGCTTCCCTTAAAGCGTTATCTGATAAATCTAAAGAACTAGAAAACCTAGACAACGCTATTAAAGATATAGAAGAAGAACTAGGTAAATATAAAGCCATGTATAGAGAAATAAGCGAGGTAGACATACCGAGTATGCTTAGTGAGTTAGGGCTTAGTGAAATTACACTAGCTAATGGTAATAAAATAAGTACCACTAGTTACTATTCAGCACGTATAAGTGAGGACAAACGTGACGAGGCTTTTCAATGGCTTAATAATAATGGCTTTGCTGATATTATTAAAAATACTGTTTCTGTAAGTTTTGGTAGAGAAGAAGACGACTCTGCTAAGAAGCTCGTAGATAGCTTAGAGGATAATGGGTACGCTACCGCTCAAAAAAAGTGGGTAGAACCTATGACACTCAAGGCTTTTGTACGGGAACAAGTGGAAAAGGGTTCCGACCTGCCCTTAGAAACTTTTAATGTTTATATAGGTCAAAAAACAAGGATAATTAAAAAATGACACAAGAAAAAAGTGAAATAAGTGAAAAGAAAACTACTGAACTAGCTGTGCCGTCAGCCTTTATGGAAGACGCTAACAGTGGTTTAGAAAATATAACCTCTGATGACCTTACCATACCTCGTTTAAAAATACTTCAAGCGTTAAGCCCAGAAGTAAACAAGCGTGACGGTAAGTATGTTGAAGGTGCCGATGCTGGTGACGCAATTAATACTGTTACTAGTAAGCTCTATAACGATGAAAACCCTCTGGTAGTTTTACCTGTGAGTTATAAACGTTTGTTTTTAGAGTGGCAACCTAGAGACTCTGGTGGTGGTTTAGTTACGTCGCATGATGACCAATCTATCCTTAGTAAAACTACTAAGAATGATAGGGGTCAGGATGTACTAGAAAACGGTAACTATATACAAACCTCAGCTAACCATTTTGTTATTGTATTAAATAACGACGGTAGCTTTGACCAAGCAGTTATTCCTATGGCTGGTACACAGCTTAAAAAGTCACGTACTTGGAACTCTGTTATGGCTAGTTTAAAACTACGATCAGGTGATAAGGTGTTTACCCCACCTAGCTTTAGTCACAGGTATAGTCTGAAAACGGTACAAGAGTCCAATGACCGTGGCTCTTGGTTCGGTTGGAATATTACTAACCTTGGACCAATTAGTGAAGAAGATATGTTTTTCTACGAAGCAGCAAAAGACTTTGCTTCATCTGTAGGAGAAGTTAGTATGTCAAGTAACAGTGGTGAAGCCTCAACTGAGGATGCACCGTTTTAACTCTTGGGGGCTTTATGCCCCCTTCTTTTACAGGAGATTGTATTGGAACTTGCACAACAGTTTAGTCAAATTTTTGAAGGCTCTAAACGTGCACACGGCATATTTGATATCAATGATTATAATAATGGTCAAAAGCAACAAGGTGTTGCTCGCACTATAAAGACCGTAGGTGCCACCCTACAAAACTGGACAGATCATTTAGAAGGTAAAACTGGCATAGGTATCATACCTATTAATGAGAATAATTTAGTTAAATGGGGAGTTATTGATATTGATACATACTCTCTTGACTTACCTAAACTAGTACAAAAAATAGAAGATTTTAAATTACCACTTATAGTATGTAGAAGTAAAAGTGGTGGAGCCCACGTATTCTGCTTTACCGATGATTGGGTACAAGCTGGGGATATGCAGGATAAACTAAGAGAGTTGGCTGCAGGGTTGGGTTACGGTGGTGTAGAAATATTTCCTAAACAACGTGAGGTACTTGTAGACCGTGGAGATATAGGTAGTTGGTTAAATATGCCTTACTTTGAAGGTAGTACCTCAGTAAGATATGCGTTAAGTGTAAAAGGTGAGGCACTTACTCCAGAAGAGTTTATAGCTTTTGTACAAAAGCGTAGAGTAAGTCTTGACGTATTAAATGCTTTATCTGTACCAGAAATAGAAGAATTAAAAGGTGGTCCTCCATGTTTAAAAACACTACTCAAACAAGGTTTTCCTGAAGGCACTCGTAATAATGGTTTATTTAATGTAGGTGTATATTTAAAACAAGCTACACCCGATAAATGGGAAACTGAAATAGAAGACTACAATAGAAAATTTGTTACTCCGCCTCTCCCTGCTCAAGAAGTACTTACTTTAATAAGTACATTAAAGAAAAAAGATTATAACTATAAGTGTAGTGATGAACCTATACGCTCTTACTGTGATGTACAAAAATGTCGTACTTGTAAGTTTGGCGTAGGAAAAGGTAATACTGCTCCTACATTTTCTAGTCTAGCTAAACTAGATACTAAACCACCTTTATGGTTTTTATCTATTGATGATAAACGTTTAGAGCTTACTACTGAACAACTACAAAATCAAACTAAGTTTCAACGTGCCTGTATGGATGTTATAAATCTTATGCCACCTAAAACTAATGAACGTGCTTGGCAGGCACAAATACAAAGTTTAATGGATAGTGGTATGGAAATTATAGAGGTTAGTAATGACGTGTCATTAGACGGTCAGTTTAAAGATTTACTAGAATCGTTTTGTACCGACTTAGCCCAAGCCAGTACACGTGAAGAAGTTTTACTAGGTAAACCCTATACAGAAAATGGTAACACCCACTTTAGAATTAAAGATTTACGTGAGTACCTAGTTAAACATAGATTCACTGAGCTAGACACTAATAAAATAGCTAGTAAATTACGAGACCTAAAGGCTAAACATACGTTCTGGAACCTAAAAGGTAGGGGAACTAATGTTTGGTACATACCTGAGATTGACTATAAAGATGAAACACTTGACGGTCATGATTTTACAGAGGATATGATGTGACTTGGAACGTTGTCCTTGGTCCTCCTGGAACAGGTAAAACTACTTACCTATTAAAAACTGTTGAAGAATTATTTAAAAAAGATATAAAACCTTACGAGTTAGCATATCTTGCTTTTACTAAAAAGGCAGCAACGGAAGCTCTACAAAGAGCTGTAGAAAAGTTTGAATATGAACCTGATCAATTAGTTTATTTTAGAACGATACATTCACTTTGCTATTTCTGGCAAGGACTAAGTAAGTCTGATGTATTAGATAGAAAAGATTTAAGGGCGTTTAGTCAAACTGTAGGTGAAAAAATAAGTTCTGCTTGGGATGGTGAAAACTTAATGGCGTTAAACTCTAAGGGTGATCAGATGTTATTCTTAGAAAATATGGCACGTAACAAAGGTGAACCTTATCGGCTAACTTGGAATAAAGCCAACACTGATATATCTTGGATACATTTTGATTGGTTTTGTAAAAACTATAACCAGTATAAAGCGTTGAATTACTTAATGGATTTTACAGATATGCTAACAGGTTTCTTAGAGTTTGAAACTAGACCACCTTTAAAAGCATTAATTGTAGATGAAGCTCAAGATTTATCGGCACTACAATGGAAGTGTGTACATAAACTAGCTCAAGATGTTGACCATGTTTATATAGCTGGGGACGATGACCAAGCTATTTATAAGTGGGCAGGTGCTGACCCAGATCACTTTATAAATTTAGCTGGTAAAGAAATATACTTAGAGCAAAGTTACCGTGTGCCTAAAAAGGTTCATGACGTAGCATTAAACATAGTAAAGAGAATACGTAATCGTAGACATAAAACTTGGATACCTAGAGAGGAAGAAGGAAGCGTTACCTACCATAATAATTTTGAACATATAGATATTTCTGACGGTGATTGGTTGTTCTTAGCTAGGAATAACTATTTATTGAATAACGTAGAAAAACATTTACGTACTAATGGGTACTTTTTTACCAAAAATAATAGAGCTTCTGTAAGTGAAAATTTATTGACCGCCATTAAAGATTGGGAACTTTTACGTAAAGGTGAAAGTATAGAAGCGAATAGAATCAAAAAAATATATGGTCACATGAGAGCAGGTAAAGGTGTACGTACTGGCTACAAAACTATGAAACAAGCTAGTCCTGATTTAATTTTAAACATTAATCAATTGAAAAAGAATTACGGATTATTAGTAGATGATATATGGCATAAGTCTTTTGATTTAATAGGCGATGCTCAACGTGAGTACATTATTTCTGGTTTACGTAAGGGTGAAAAAGTAAATTCTTCAAGAATTAAATTGAACACTATACACGCTACTAAGGGGGGTGAGTGTGAAAATGTTGTGCTTTTAACTGACGTAGCTAATAAAACTTATGAGGAATTATATAAAAGTCCTGATAATGAGTGTCGTGCTTTTTATGTGGGGGTTACTAGGACTAAAGAAAATCTACATATAGTGCAAGGTAAAACTAGAAAAGAGTTTAAAGTTATGATATAACTTTACTTCTACTTTACAAGTAAAGTAAAATAAACTATTACGGAGATAAATACTATGAATATATTTTATACATATAACGACCCAGTACTTGCTGCTCAGTCTTTACCTGACAAGCTAGTGGTTAAAATGCCTTTAGAATCAGCTCAAATGCTTTGCACTACTCAACGCTACTATTTTCACAGTAGCTATTGTGACCAGTTAGAAATTTATAAAACAGCATACGTAAACCACCCTTGTACTATATGGGCTAGGGAAAGTTTAGAAAACTATGAATGGCTTTATAAACATTTTGTAGCTTTATGTGACGAGTACACGTATCGCTACGGTAAAGTGCACGCTAGTGATACTAAACTGAGGCGTACCTTATCGTACATACCTGCTTCTATGCCTAGCTTAGGACTTACCCCTATAGCTCAAGCTATGCCTGATCAGTACAAAAACGCTGACCCTGTCGTGGCGTATCGTAACTACTTAATTAATGAAAAGCACTATGCTGCTTGGAATAAAACTAGACCTAAACCTAACTGGTGGAACACTAGTTGGCAAGTTGAGGAGTGTGCGTGATAGAGGAAAATATACAAAAGTTTTTTAATTATTTAAACGAACGTCATATCATATACTTACGCCGACAGAACGGTGTAGCTTATCCGTGGACTAGCGACGCTATACTTACCGAGTATAGTTTTTGTAACGTCTACCGTGAGTTAGATAGAGTTACTGAGTGGATAAGAGTTAACTGGCGTGAACCTTATGCTGACCATAAAAACTTACCTTTTGCTATGGGTGTGGCTAGGCAAATAAATTGGCCAGATACTTTAGAGGAAATAGGGTTTCCTGAAACTTGGGAACCTGAAAAGGTAAAGGCTATTATGCAAGCTAGAAAAGATAGAGGCGATAAGGTGTATACTGGTGCGTATATGTTGACAGGTACTTTAGGTGGTACAAAAATAGAGCAAACTATAGATAAGATACTCACACCGTTATACCAACACCACCCCTCTATGATAACTTGGTCACTAGAAGAAACTTGGAAAGGTTATTTACAAAAAGCAGGGTTTAGTGGTTTTATGGCTTATGAGGTAGTTACTGATTTACGCCACACTAGATATTTAAGTAAAGCTCAAGATATTATGACTTGGGCTAATCCTGGTCCTGGAGCACAGCGTGGGCTTAACAGAATAAAAGATAGAGAGTTAAATAAAACCATTAAGAAAGATAGGCTTAACTTTGAGATGCAGGAATTACTAGACCTTTCACCTAATTATTTACAAGGACATATGGAACCTCTAGAAATGAGAGACATAGAACATTGTCTTTGTGAGTTTGATAAATACGAGAGGGTGCGTTTAGGTCAAGGTAGACCACGTGCTAAATATAAACCAAAACCTGAGGAGGTTAACCTATGAAAATATTTATTCCGACCAGAGGCAGGGCTGACGATCAAGTGACCTTGTCCCATTTTCCTGAGGACTTACGTAAACAAGTTACGTTAGTTGTCAATGAATATGAAAAAGATTTATACGATAAATATGATTGTCAAATTATGGCTTGTCCTGAGTCCGTTGTCCACGATATAGCTAGTAAACGTAAGTATATTTGTGAAAACGCAGGTGGTGGCAAGATAGTTATGTTAGACGATGACTTACGTTTTTATATTCGTAAAGCTACTAACGACTGGCACCTTAGATACTTAGAGCCTGATGAGTTTCACGCTTTATTTGGGTTACTAGATAAATGGCTTGATGACTACGCCCACTGTGGCGTAAGTGCTAGGGAAGGTAATAATCGCGTTGAACACTTATCTGCTGAAACTACTAGGTATATGCGTGTACTAGCATACAATCTTGATATGTTTAAAGGTAAAGGTATTGAGTTATTCAGGACTAAAGTTATGAGTGACTTTGATATGAACTTACAGTTATTAAGCAAAGGTCTACCTAATAAAGTCAGCTACTATTATGCTCAAGGTCATGGCAGTAGTAATGCTCCTGGTGGTTGTAGTGAATGGCGTAATGTTCAAATGCAGTCAGAGGGTGCGGAAATTTTAAAATCTCATCACCCTGATGTGGTTAGGGTAGTAGAACGTGAAACTAAAACAGCTTGGGGTGCAGGAAAAGAAGGCACGGTTATACGTAAAGACGTCAACATACAATGGAAAAAAGCATTAAAACTAGGAGCACAAAATGGCGAATTATTCTGATATTTTAAATGGATATAAATCGGAACTTAAAGGTAAACGTGATTCTGTAACGGTTAATCTAAGTGTACTACTTGATAACCCTACCAGTATACCAGAACACGTAGATATTGTAGTAGAGGTAGATAAGCTGATAGAAAAGTTAGCTACCATACAAGAAAAAATAGAAATGGTAGATTTTGTTTTAAAATTCAAGGATAGTCAATGATAGTATTAAATTGTAGAAACGTTAACGATGGTTTTGTTAAAGCTATGGATCTTATTGGTCAAAATAAAGAGTACACTTTTCCCAGTAGAGCTGGCGAAGTTATAGAAGTACCTGAACCTGTAGCGACAGTGTATCGTAATTCAAAAGAAAGAGTTTTATTTGAAGACGCACGTAATGCTAATCCTTTCTTCCACTTAATAGAAAGTTTATGGATGTTGGGTGGCTGTAATGACCTAGAGTATATAGAGTATTATAATAAACGCATGAGTCAGTTTAGTGATGACGGTGAAACACTACAAGGTTCTTATGGCTTTAGGTGGCGTGAGCATTTTGGTGGTGATCAATTAGGTGTAATAGTAGAAAGGTTACGTAATGACCCTACCGATAGAAGATGTGTGCTTCAAATGTGGGATCCGTATGTTGACTTTAACACTGAAAGTGTAGACGTTCCTTGTAACACAGCTATTTATTTTAAAGTGCGTGACGGTAAGTTAGATATGACCGTTAGTAACAGGTCTAATGATGTTATATGGGGAGCATTTGGTGCTAACGTTGTACATATGTCTATACTTCAAGAATATATCGCCTACGGTGTAGGTGTAGAGATTGGTACATACACCCAAGTAAGCGACAGCCTACACGCCTACACAGATTTATTTTATGATATGTATAATCAAATGGAGGCAGAAGATGCTTTTGACTTTTATAGTCAAATGAGCTTAAGAAACCCCTACGATAATAAAGCTATTAATTCGTTCCCACTTATTAGCACAGATATCATGACTTGGGAACAAGACTTAACATGGTTTTTATGCCGTGCACCTATGTCGTCTGTAGATTTTGCTGACCCTTTCTTTAGTGAGGTGGCAGTTCCATTACAAGATGCTTGGTATTTATACAAGAGCGAAGAATATGATGAAGCGTTAATTGAAGTACAGTCTTGCCTAGCTAGTGACTGGGGTACTGCTGCTTATAATTGGCTAAATAAATCTATAAGTAACAAAGGAAAGTAAATGAGTAATATTACACAGTGGTCGTATAGCCGACTGAAAATGTATGAGGCGTGCCCTAAGAAAGCAGAATATGCGTTTATACAGCGTATAAAAGAACCTGGCAATAAAGCTATGGATCGTGGTAAAGATATCCATAAAATGTGTGAGGAATATATACGTGGGCGTTATGATGAAACCCCTTCACAACTCAGTGAGTTTAAAGAAGCTTTTGATTTATTAAAAGACTTACACCTTAAAGGTCATGTACTTTGTGAAGGTGACTGGGCTTTCGATAAAGAGTGGCAGTCTACTGGTTGGTTTGATGAAGACACTTGGGGTAGGGCTAAAGTAGATGCATTTGTTCATATTGAAGGTGATAAAAACGCTAGAGTAATAGATTTTAAAACAGGTAGGTATGAGGGTAATCAAGAAGGTCACAGAGAACAATGTGAGCTTTATGCCAGCATAGTATTTGAAAGGTTACCAGAGTTAGAAACTATAACTACTGAGTTATGGTATCTTGACCATGGTAAGCTAGACCGTTATGAGTATGACAAACCTACCGTAGACGGTAAGCGTGAACGTTTAAATGATAGGGCTGTAGACATGACCACTGCTACTGAGTTCCCTGCTAAACCTTCACAATTTAAATGTAAGTGGTGTTATTATGGTAAACAAAATATTTGCCCTAATAGAATTTAATAGGAGATTATATGTCTGCAGATTTTGATAAGATAGAAAAGTTAGCTCAACGTGATATAGCACAGCTAAAACACGCTGAAAAAAGTTACGGTGATAGTTGGCGTAAGCGTGGTGGCGTTGGTGCGTTTATGATGTTAGCACGTAAGTTTGACCGTATAGAAAACCAATCAATGAAAAACCATTGGGACGTATTTGGTGCCATACTAGAGGACCCTAGTAATGCTGGTATACTAGACGATATACGTGATTTACGTTGTTACCTTTATTTAGTAGAGGCTTATGCTTCTAGCTTAAAATTACACCCACCCAGTGCAGAGTAGTTTATTTATGCCTGAGACGGACTGGGTTCCCCCTAGTAGTTTACCAGACCTATCTAATTATAGTGAGGTAGCTATTGACTTAGAGACTTATGATCCGTTACTCATGTCTCACGGACCGTCTTGGGCATTCGAAAATAAAGGTCATGTAACTGGTATAGCTGTGGCTACTAAAGACTTTCAAATTTATTTACCTATACAGCACGTTGGTGGTGGGAATTTAGATAAGCGTGTAGTTATAAACTGGATGAATAAACAGTTTAGCTATAACAATGATAAAGTTTTTCATAACTCTTTATATGACTTAGGTTGGTTAAGGCGTTTAGGTGTCAAGGTAAACGGAACTATACACGATACTATGTTTGCTGCACCGTTAATTAATGAAAATCAATATGGGTATTCTTTAAATAAGTTAGGTGAAAGATACGTAGGTGAACTTAAAGATGAAAGTCTGTTAGAAGATGCAGCAAAAGCCTACGGTCTTAATCCTAAAAGCGAAATGTATAAACTACCAGCTAAGTATGTTGGACCATATGCCGAACAAGACGCAGGGCTAACTCTAAAACTTTGGGGTATATTAAAAAACCTTTTAGTTAAAGAAAACGTTATGAAAATATACGAGTTAGAAACTGCTTTAATTCCTTTATTACTAGATATGCGTTGGAAAGGTGTACGTGTAGATTTAGACAAAGCTGAAAAAATCAATAAGAAATTAACTAACGAAGAAAACAAAATACTAGAGGGTATTTATAAAGAATATGGTGTAGCTCCAGACTTATGGGCAGCAGCATCAGTGGCTACTGTATTTGATAGAGCAGGACTTAGTTACCCTAGAACAGAAAAAACTAACGCTCCTAGTTTTACCTCAGCTTGGCTTGAAGGACATGAGCATAAACTAGCTAAAGATATAGCCAGAGCTCGACAATTAAATAAAGCTAGAACCACTTTTATAGATAACATGATATTAGACCATAATGTTAAAGGTAGAATACATGGGGAGTTACATCCTTTACGTAGTGACCGTGGTGGTACAGTAACTGGTAGGTTCAGTAGTAGTAAGCCAAACTTACAGCAAGTGCCAGCTAGGCACGATGAAATAGGTCCTCTTATCAGGAGTATATTTATTCCCGAGGAAGGTATGCACTGGGGAGCTTTTGACTACTCTCAACAGGAACCAAGACTTACCGTACACTATGCCCATAAAACTCAACAAGAAGGTTCAGACGACGCAGTAGATGCCTACCGTAATAAAGACGCAGACTTTCATCAAGTAGTAGCAGATATGGCTAACATAAGTCGTAAAGAAGCTAAGATTATTAATCTAGGTTTAAGCTATGGCATGGGTAAAGACAAACTTATTCGTCAGTTAGATATTTCACCGCAGGAAGCTGAAATATTATTCGATACTTTTCATAGCCGTGTACCTTTTATTAAGGGGTTGCGTGATCAGTGTGCTAGGTTGGGTAGTAACCGTGGATTTATAACTACTGTGCTAGGGCGTAAGTGTAGGTTTAATTTATACGAACCTAGATACGAGTTTGGAAGTACACCTTTACCGTTCTCAGATGCTTTAGATAAATACGGTCAGGACATTAAGCGTTCCTTTACCTATAAAGCTATGAATAGGCTTATACAAGGCTCTGCTGCTGACATGACTAAAAAAGCTATGGTAGAGTTATATAAGGAAGGCATACTAGCCCACACACAAGTACACGACGAGTTAGATATATCTGTCGACTCTAAAGAAACTTGTGAAAAAATTATGCAAATTATGGCTGATTGTGTACCCCTAGTTGTACCTAATAAAGTTGATGCTGAAATAGGTCAAAGCTGGGGTGAAGCAACTATTAACTTCAAGGAGTATTTTAATGTCACGTAGAGATAAACAAAGAGCTAAGTATTTTGAAATTTTTATGATAACGCTCAATACTAATATGACACTTGAAGAAATAGGTGTCAGGTTTAAAATCACCAAACAAAGAGTATGGCAAATCGTTAGGTTTAATCACATAGGGGCAGGAGATTATTATCGAGGATACGATGCATATACTGACTTTAGTAATGCTTTACTAAATGATACGAGCCTTAGTAAACTAGAACGTAAGAACATGATGAGAAACTGGCTAAGAGAACATGACGTTAGACTCATCAGGAGTAGAAATGACACAAAAATTACTGCATGAAACTAGCAGTCTTCATGATTCCCCTTGTATTGGCATGTGTACTGTTACTCAGTGGGGCACACGTACCTGTAAAGGATGTGGTAGGACTGCCACAGAAATTAGGGACTGGAACACTTTTACGGAAGTCGAAAAGAAACTGATTGTTGTCCGTTGTTGGGAAGACTACCTACCTCGGCAAAAAAGAGAGTGTATAAAAAAGTATAGGAATATTTAGATCTTCCTTTTATCAGTAGCTAATCTAAGTTAAGTTATACGTACCTATTAAATAACTTAATAGGCATTTAAGATAGGAGAAACTTATGGCTCATAATATTGAGACTATGGCTTACGCTGGGGAAGTACCTTGGCATGGGCTTGGTGTACAAGTTGACGGCAACTTAACACCTAACGAGATGCTTCAACAAGCTGGACTTGACTGGACAGTGAGTAAGCGTAATATATTCACATATAATAACGCAGTTAGCGATAAAGCTGACGACCTTATTATGTCTGATGATTACTACATGCTTGTGCGTGATAGTGATAACAACATACTTGGACCGTGTGGACCAAGGTTTATACCAACGCAAAACCAGGAGGCTTTTACTTTCTTTAAAAAGTTTACAGACGCTGGTAATATGAATATGCATACTGCAGGTTCATTACGCAATGGTAAACAAATATGGGGGTTAGCTGAAATTAATGACGGCTTTACCCTGCCAGGCGATGATAGGATAGAGGGCTACTTATTAGTGTCCGTGTCCCATGAGTGGGGTAAGTCTAATGAAATTAGGTTTACACCAGTACGTGTAGTTTGTAATAATACTTTATCAATGGCTCTAGCTGATAAGTCACAACCTGCGTTTAAAATGCCTCACACTAAAGTATTTGACAGTCAGTTAATAACTACTGCAGAAGAAGCGTTAGGGTTAGCGAGTGTTAGACTTGACGAGTATCAAAAAAGTGCTGAGTTTTTAAGCAGTAAAAAGTATAACGAAAATAAAGTTGTTAGTTATATAGCTGACTTATTACAGCCTAAACTAGCTTTACAAGAAAAAATAATTGTAGAGAGTAGTAAAAATATAGATACTGCTTTAGCTGAGTCTAAACTTAGAACGCTTGAAGAGTTTCAACGTACTCCTCATAAAGTTTATGAGGCTCTTGAGCAGCAACCTGGAGCTGACCTTAAAAGCTCTAAGGGTACGTGGTGGGGTGCTGTTAACGCAGTAACTTACGTGGTTGACCATAAGTGGGGTCACGACCGTGACGCATCAATGCATAACGCTTGGTTCGGTGCTCGTGCTTCACTTAAAAACCGTGCTATGACTAAAGCTATAGAGTATGCCGAAGCAGCATAACTCTATAGAGTTTTTATGTTTCACCACCCCTGATTATTCAAGGGTGGTGAAAGTTGATATGGCAGAACTACATACTATTGTACAGGGTTACCAACGTATTGGTGACCCTGCTTTTATGTCACATCAAAATACAATTATACCAGAATCAAAAGCTCTTGAGATTTATAATAAATTTGCTAAACGTAAACTCAAGAATTTTAAAAATAAAAAAGATTGTCAAATTAAACTTTGGAATCTTTTTAATAAAATGGCTGTTAAGCCAGAGGAGAGTGACATGAGTAGAAGCAAGGTTTTTAAAGTTGACCGTAGCAAACCTAAACCAGACCCACTGTGTAAAGTTATAAGTGCTCGCGACCCTTACGACACAAGTCAAAAACTTACTCGTACTAATAAGATGCCTATGGCTTCTAAAAATATTGAACGTATGAAACAATACGAGAATATTAAAACTATTCAAGACGTACTTGATAAAGGTGTTCTTGATATACGTGCTATCAAGTATGATATTAAGTTAGGTTATGTCACGAAAGGCTAGTCGTTACGAATTACTTTGGGAAATGGTTTACCATAACCCTAAAGAAGTTGAAGGTACACCTGCTAGAATTTTAGTAGAAGTTGACACTAATAACACTATTTCAAAATCCCCCGACTTTGATCAATGGGTAGAAGATAATCGAGATAAAATAGCTTCCGCTATTATCAAAACTATAAGGAATAAAACAATTTCACGGTATAAATGTTTGCGTATTAAAGGCGTACCTTTTTATAAATCACTTTAATTTAGGGCTTACTGTGACGCGTTTTAAGGCGTTGTTTTTAAAAGGGTAGGGTAAGTATAGCGTAGGTAAATCAAACGCTCTAAAAGGCTCTAATTATATTAGGATTATACTATAACTTCTAAGTGAATACTTATATACTAAACTATAAAATTATTGGAGATATTTATGCAAGAAAGCACTAACGAATTACCAGTTATTGAAAGAGGTATTGAATTGCCAAAACCCAACTATAAAGAAAAATGGAATTTTCATAGACTAGAAGTAGGGGATAGTTTTGCTATACCATTTACTGATGAAAGAGAAGTTACACGGTTACGAACTTCAGCTTCGGCTCATGGTCAAAGGCATAGGGCTAAAATAACTACTCGCACAGTTTACGAAGAAGGCGTTAAGAAGTTAAGAGCGTGGAGAGTCGAATGAGTAAAAAAAGTAAAGAAGATATAGGAGGTTTTTATAAAGACCCCCGTGTTATGAAGTACTCAGACTTAACTAAAGCTAACGAACACGCAACAAAAAACGATTATAACAGAGCGTTAAACATGGATAAGTTTTTTATGACTATCAAAAGGTTTGGCTATGATCCTGAAGAATTATTATACCCTGTGCTTCCGTTATGTGTACATGAACACGCTCAAGGCAATAAAGTTGATGCGCATATGAGAGTAAAAATTGTAGGACCATTTGATGAAGAAACTGGTTTAGTAGTTCAAGGAATTTTAGATTGTTGCTTTGATATTTTCACTAAACTACCTGTATACGACCTTGAAAATCGTAAACTTATGAAAATGAATTAGGTTATAATAAATTATGTCTATAAAAATATTAGAAGAATACTGGAGGGATCAAGAGTACGCTACTCCTTTTGAAGTTTTAATGTTGGCTAAAGTCGATGAATCTTCAGAGAGCTACCTCAAACGTAGAGACGGACACATTATTTTAATGATAGCTTTTAAACATCTTAATGAAGAAAAAGAAATTAACACCTAAGCAAGAAAAGTTTGCACAGAACGTGGCTAAAGGTATGACTCAAAAAGATGCTGCCATTAAAGCAGGATACAGTGAAAAGAAAGCTATTAAAACAGGTTACGAATTAGCCAGTAAAAATAACCCTCACGTACAGGAAAAAATACAAGCACTTCAAGAAAAAGCCAGTAACAAAGTGGCTCTTGATTTAGCTACACATCTTACCGACCTAAAAGATATACGGGAGGGAGCTTTGCGTAACGGAGCATGGTCAGCAGCAGTCACTGCAGAAGTGGCTAGGGGTAAGGCAGCAGGACTGTACGTAAACCGTAGTGAACTGACCGTCAACCGTGTGGACGTTATGTCAAAAGAAGAAGTTTTAGAACGTATGAAACAACTCTATCATGATACAGGTGGCATACTGCCTACTGGTAAGGTGATAGAATTAGAGAAAGAAGAAACAGAAAATGTCGAATATTCATTACCTAAAGGGAGCACTTAAACACTTCAATCCTCAGTTTGACCACTGGGATGAACCTGTCGTGCGTAAAACTAAGAACGGTATGGTCTACGGTAGACCTAGTCGTGGTTTTGGTGACGCACCATTTGAGTATGCTGGTAAGCATATGAATCCTGAACCGTGGACTCCTGAACTAGAGGCTATAAAAGATCAAGCTGAAAACTTAGCTAGTGCTATTTATTTAGATTCAATTAAGTTTACCTTTTGTCTTTGTGGTTTGTATCCTGGAGAAGAAGGCATACCTCACCACAGTGATACTGTACCCACTCTTGATGATGTGGTTGTGTCTGTAAGTTTTGGTGCACCTAGAGTTTTTGCTTGGCGTACTTACCAAAACGCCATTAAACATCACACTAATACTAGCGATATTTTTTTCGAGGAAAATTTCCTAAACAAAGAAACGTTTTATATTTTAGAACACGGAGACGTACTTATATTTGACGGGCACAGTCAAATGAAAAGTACTCACGCTGTACCTGATTTACCTTTAGCTGAAGAAAGAATTAATTTAACCTTTAGGTCAGGTCTATGAAAAAAACTGCATATAATAAATTTGATAAACTTATGAAGTCTGGTAGGCTACAAAAAGTTATTAAACTTGCGATAGGCAAAAATAAAAATGCCAAAAAACAAAAAAGAAGCTAAGCACGTTCAAGTTATGAAACTTTGCATCATGACTGATGAAGATGTATTTAATGACAAAACATCTATTGATGAAATGATGGAGATAGTAGCTGAGCACATTGAAAACAAAAAATTCTATTTTGAATTAATAAACCCAGCGAGGAAAAAAGATGCCTGAGTACAGTAAGTTAGCACCATACAGATTAAAGAATACTATGCTAGGTATTAATAGTAGTTGGTGTATAGACAAAACAACTATCGAATTAATCCAGGAAAGTGAGCCTACCATACAAGAATATGAAGACAAGTGGGCACAGGTCAATATCGAAAATATTGTACAGGAGTACGTAAAAGAAGAAGTAAAAGACGTTTACTCTATACCATTATTTACTGAAGAATTTTGTACCATGATGCTTGATGAAATAAAAAATATGGAAGAAGTTTTTGGTTTTGATGTTAACCCTACCGAAGATAAACTTAGACAAATACCAGAGATTACGCTTCATGACCGTTGTCCTGAGTTGTTTAATAATATGTGGAGCGTGATACTTAATTATATGAACCCTGTCTTTATGAGTATTTGGCAACGGTACGTGGACCGTCCTGGCTCAATACAGTTAGCGAACTACAACTTAGCTGATAAGAATCAAGGTGCCTGGCATCATGATACGTCTGCAGATATTAGCGTTGTAGTTCCCTTAAATACTGGTGAATATGACGGTGGTGGTACAGAGTTTCATGGTAGGGGAATAGTAGATCCGCTTCCGTCTGGTCACGCTTTATTCTTTCCTAGTTTCAGTCACTTGCACCGTGGGCTACCAGTTAAAAAAGGCGATAGATATTTATTAGTGTTCTGGTTATTAGGAGCATTTGAATAGTATAATGATGCTAACAAAAACCTTTTATCTTTTTTACATCTAAGGTTTAATAAAATTAGGTTAAGCGTAAGCCGAAAGTCGCCAAGAAGGAAAACGCTACTTTGTAAGAGGTGAAGAACCCATAAGTGTCTAAGTGTGAAACTCAAGTCGCCAAAAAACGCAGTTTAACTTAGTGGTGCAGTATGGTAACGTCGACACGATTGCTTAATGAGGACCAAATAACTGCCACCAAATCCTCGCCACGCCTTTTATTTTTACATAGGGCTTTATTATCTTTGCGATGTAGGGCTAAATAACCTTATAGGTAATTTTTTAAAAACAAGGAATAATTATGAAACCACCACGTTTAAAACTAGTTAGCAATAACCCCAACCTGACTACATACTATGTACCGTTTACCTCTATACAGGTTGACTATTATCCAATAAAAGCTATCAGCCCTGAGCAAGCCATTATGAAAGCTAACTCAGGTGAATTTGACCGTTTAGAAAAACGTGTGTCGCTTATAGAAACTGCTAGTAATGTGGTTTATGACCACTTGAATATTGACCATGCTGAGTCTTTTGCTAGGGATATAGATATATACGATATAAAAGAACAAAACTATGACCAAGTACTTAACAATTAATAATGAGTGACCTCTGTACGTGGTGCGGAGAACCTATTAAACAACCTGAAGGTGTTGGTCGCCGTAGGAAATTTTGCTCAGATGAGTGTTCAAAACAAAAGAATTATTCTCTCAATAAATCTGTTTATGCAGAAAGTGGTATGGGAGCGTGTGGTCCCATAGGTCTTATAGAGGGGGAACACGTTACTACCTCATGGGCAGGTTCTTATGAAGAACATTACGTTGACCCTGTTATACTTGCACAAGCTGAACTAAATGAAAGCAATTTTGCTTATGCTAATGAAATCCTGCGTTCTAAAAATAAAGGTATTTCAATGCGTAGAGATGGAGGCTGGTCAAAACCTGTGTCGCCAAGAAACCTCAATCGTTTCGTGTAAAAAAACTTTCTGATCTAACTTTACTAAAACTCCGATCGTTTATACTATATATACTGGTATATTTATATACCCATTTATAGGAGAATGTATGGCTAATAAAACAGCTACCAAAAAGTCAATGCTAAGCAGTGCTAAGACTCAAACTGAAACTGCTAAAACAGAACCGAAAGTTAAATTCGGTAAATATAGCCCAGACGCTAAATTAAAAGCGACTGGGAAACGAGTAACAGCCGAGCACAATAATGAGCGTGTAAAAGCTGTCAGTGGTAAAACAGTCAAAGAAGCTATAGCTACTGGGTTGTATACCATGAGTGGTATCAGATATGACATTGAAAAAGTCAAAACTCTTGAGATCGCTTAGTTTTGCTCAATGTAAGGTGGGGTTAAGTTTTACCCCACTTTACTTTACTTTGTTTTTGATCAGTTTTAAATTTAATTACTTAAATAAATACCTTAGGAGGTAGTATGAAAGAAGAAAATAATGGCTTACGAGCTATACTGATTGACCCTTTTAAAGAAAAGGTTCGTGTTGCGTACCCTGTCAGAGACGATTATATGGCGGAGTTAAAAAAGTGGATGGATATATCTTGTATTGATATAGTCACCCTTGATAAAAATAATATGCTAGTCGTTGATGATGACGGTTTGCTTAGAAACCCTAACCGATATTTTCATTGGGCTCCGACTAACTATAATTTTGCTGGTAAGGCAGTAATATTAGGTTATGACGAAGAAGGTGAAACAGTTGACTGTACTTATGTTGCTAGTGTAGTGGAAGACCAGCTAGTTAAGTGGATTCCAGAAGGCTATAGAGAAGAACCCTTTATGAAGTTTATACCTATACCCTCATGACACAGTATAAGGATATAGTCAAAAAACGTAACGAAGAGTTAGTAGAGGAACGTGATATGAGTTCCGTTACAGCTATAACTCGTGTAATTAATAAAGCGAAAAACATTGATTACACTACGACCTATTATAAAGACGGCAAACAAGTGCGTTCTTATAAGGATAAACGAAAAAAAGATGAGGTTATACAGGAGGCTTTTATATGTTGACGTATCCTTTACCTCCTTTATAATGTGCGTTAACATGGTGAGATTTTTTAGTTTGCAAGAGTTTTGTCACTCACTTAAATCAACAAAGACTCTTCTAATTGAGCAAGGGTGTTGTATTATTGTCCCTTCATAGCAAGTTTGGCTCACTTGTGCTCAGAAACGAGCCTTTTATTTAAACAATATAGGAGTATATAATGGCTAGAGATTTAAATTCACTAGAAGAATTAATAGTAATATGGGCTAGGCAACGTGGACTTTTGACCGCTGACGTTCAGCCTGAAAAACAAATGCTTAAACTAGTTGAGGAAGTAGGCGAACTTGCTAAAGGCATAGCCTACCGAGACAAGTGGTCTACCTCTGACGGTATAGGTGATGTATTTGTTTGCTTAGTGGTATTAGCTGAGCAGTTAGACTTAAAAGTAACAGAGTGTATTGACCAAGCGTATGATGAAATCAAAAACCGTAAGGGAGTACTTGAAGATGGGCTGTTTAAAAAGAATAGTGATGTACCTGAACTACCTTAACCATCGTATTGATCGCGTTTACTATATATGTAGTTAAATAAATATTTGGAGAATATTATGAGTGATAACCCTATTATAAACATGTTACCTAAACACAGGTTTACCGACTATTGTGACGGCTGTCAACAATTAGGTGAAAAACAAGTAAGCGGTGTTAAACGACACCGTTCTATGCCACTTGATACGTGGCTCGTGGAACTTAGCTGTAGTGAGTTTGAAGATACACGTGAAACCGTGCTCTGTGCTAACTGTATTGACTCAGCTGGTAAAGAAGACTTTATGAATCTTAAAACTAATGAAGATTATAAACCTTTTTATGTTGATAAAGTTGTTGATGAAATTGTTGATAAACTTATTGATAGAGTTAATAAAATTTAAGGAGAAATTATGTATAGTAAACTAACTCATAAACAACAAGCAGAAAATGCTTATAATCATGGCGTTGAAGATGCCACTAACGGCAGGGAGCGTAAAAATTCTTCTGACTTTTATGGACCGTATAACAATGAATACGATAACGGCTATCAATCAGTTTTAAATAAAAGAAAAGAAAACATTGAAGACCTTTCTGCTTTCTTTGACTTTGGTGGTAAACGATGAGTAATTGTGAAATTTGTAATAGCAAAGGTTGGGTCATAGCAGAGGGCAGACTTGGAGATGAAATACAAGTTTGTCAAAACTGTTTTAAATACACTTCTGATAAACAAGCATATCAAAAAGCTGGTTTAGAAATAGATGTATCAAAATTTAAATGTGATGATTTTGTATTTGTTAAAGGAGAACGAAGATGAGTAGACTTAAAGATTTAATGCTAGACGTTCAGTCTGATTTAGAAGCTATACTTTCTAATAAACCTCACCTAACTAAAAGTCAAGCTGTCGCTACTGTTGCTGTCGCACGTGAGCTATCTAAACGTGAGTTTGTAGATACCGAGTTTATTGAACAAGTGTATAACCTCACTATGCAAGGTGGTCATGCAGATCTTTACTAAAATCTTTTTACTGAACTTACTTAACCATCATATACATCAAAGCTATATTAAAAGTTACTTAACTAAACAATTAAATATAGGAGGATGTTATGGTAAGTAGTGTAACTAAACAAATCGAGGATAATTTATTTATGACTCGTAAGGAAGACGGTATGTATTTTCATACTGCTCAGGCACTTAAATATAGTAGAAATGGTGCTCATTTTTACGACGGTGCTTATGTCACTAGGCTTAATTCTAAGCACGTAATAAACGAAAGGGATTATACTCCAGAGTTACTGGAAGAATTTGAGAATGCCCCTACGTTATTTCAATATAAAATGGGTCGCTAGTGGTTGAGTGTAAAAACTGTGGTGAACTTAATATTAGTCGGGAGCGTTATGCTCTCGGCTATTTTACTTGTTTAACCTGTGGTGAAAAAGAGGCTCAAACGCTCGCTAATACTCGTAAACAGCAAGTGGCTCCTGTGTACAATAAAGGAGCTTATCAATACATTACGGAAAATGATCTTGAAACTATCGGTAGGTAATTTTACTAGGGCTACGGTTATGATGCCTAAAATAGGACGCTATAGGACGCGTTTTAAGGCTATGATTTACTTAGGGCTACCTACCCCCTACCCCTATACATCAAACGGTCTAACGGCTTTAAAATAATTTATGATATTACTTAACCATCATATAGATCGTAGCTATTATAAACCTATAGTAAATAAGGAGTAAAACTATGAATAGAAAAAGTCTAAGAAAAGGTGTTACTTATATTTCCTATGATACGTGTGAAGACTTCGTTAAAGGTATGAGTATTGATACCGATATTGAAGTTACCGTTGATAACTGGCGTGAAGACCTAAAAGCTCATCAAGTCAATACTGACGCGGAAGTAGAGTTAAGCACAGGTGGGTTAGTGATATATAGCTGTTCCCATGGTGAGTTTAACTACGTCATACACCACTACTTAACTTATGTAGACGGTAAACATGGCGACTTATTTGACGTATTTACGGAATATGATAACTCAAGTTTATGGGTTGACAATGTCGTTGACGGTATGCTTGAATTAGTAATCAAATGACTAGTCTCTCTGTCCTCCATACTAACGAGGCTAGTTATGAAAGTAGATAACAAACCAATTTGATGGTAGCAACTACTTTCTTAAGAGCAAGAGGTTTATTTAGTACCTCTATATTAGCAAGCGTGGTTCACTTGTGCTCGCAAACGAACCACCTAAATAAGGAGAAATTATGAAATATAAAAGTCTTACAGGTTATTTTGAACCATATGTTAAGTACGCTCAGCCTGTGGTTGAAGCTATAAATAAACACCATAATGAATTTTACTTACTTCAATATTGTGGTATTCGTCCTCAAGACTTATGTGTTGATGAAGAAAATTTAATAAAGTTTGAGGCTAGTGGTGAACCTGGAGCTTTTAAAGGTGATATACCTTTAATATATGCCCAGTATGGCGAGGAAACTGGTGCCAGCCTAGCTATTGAACTTACTGCTGAACACCGTAAGTTACTGAGTAAAGAATTAGCTTTTGAACTTTTTGGTGAGCACTTTGATTTATGGGAAGACGGAGTTGTGTATGCGTTACTTGATCATGAATACTATCAAACCTGTAGTGGTTTTGCGGTTCATGAAATAGTTGACCCCACTAGTGGTGGTGTAGGTAATGCTCTTGACTTTATTTCAGAAAGACTAGGACTTACTTACCTTAACCTACATGAAGGTAATAGCAATTTAGACTTTATTTTAGACCAATGAAATTACATATAGCTAAATGTGACGAACATAATATTGTGTATGTTTACACCAATAAAAAAGCTATGTCAAAAGATTGCTATAAATATAAATTTACACCACAAGAACCAGTTGAATTTAATCAACGTCAAATGGCTAGTATTCTTGAAGCCATGCAAAAAATATCAAGAGTAACAGGTAACACTATTGATGTTATCATAGGTAATGCAATAGGAGAAAAAAATGTATACTGAAGAAGGAAAAAATAAATTTATAAATATCACACCAGATATGCATAAAGAATTAAAAGAGTTTTGTGATGAGCACGGGCTTACTATGGCAGGTGTCGCTGGGAAAGCGATCACAAAATATATGTCGGAATTAAAAACGCTATTTAAAATAATGGATAAGAAATGAGTTATAACATCGGCATATTAGGTTTTGGCTTTGTTGGGCAGGCAGTGGCAAATGCTTTTTATCCTTATAATAATAGAGTGTGGACCGTTGACCCCATTGTTGGCAATGACAGTAGCATACTCTATGATAAAAATCGTACACCTGACAAACTTATTGATTTCGTATTCGTATGTGTACCCACTCCTTCGCTTGACTCTGGTGAAATAGACGCACGTATCGTACAAAAATGTACAGACGATATACTGCGTAATACTGATGCCACGGTTATTATTAAGTCAACCGTTACTCCTGGTCTAATACCTATTAGTTCTAGGGTGGTTTATAACCCTGAGTTCTTAACGGAAGCTAACGCTGAGGAAGATTTTATTAACGCTGACTATCACATACTGGGCGGAGAACCTATAGCGTGTAATCTAGTAATGAAGCTCTACCGTGAGCAGTCAACCTTACTGCATAAAGATTTTATTGTTATGACTAAACAAGAAGCGAGCCTAGTTAAATACGCAACGAATGCTTTTCTAGCGACCAAAGTTACCTTCTTTAATCAACTGTATGACTTAGCTAACCAGTGCGGAGCCGACTATCAAACGATAGTAGATGCCGTAACTAACGATAAGCGTATAGGTGAGGGTCATACTAAGGTAGGTGACCGTGGGCGTAAAAGAGGTTACGGTGGTGCGTGTCTTCCTAAGGACGTGAATGCTTTGTTTCACTTTAGTAAGAAAAAGTTCAGTTTACTAAGGTTCGTGGACCGTATCAATAATAAGTACCGACGGTTGTACGCTCCTAACGAAAGAGAGCGTCGTAATAATATTAACTATCATACCTGAACTAGCTTAACCATCATAAGGATCACGGCTATTATATATTTAATAGTTAAATATAAACAAGGAGGAACTAACTATGAAAGTAATTAATAACTACGACGACTGGGCTAAGTATTACCCTGCTGAGGAATCTGAAATACCAGAAGGTGTTACTCTTCAAATGAATTTTGATTATCCCTTTCAACTTAATGCTCGTGGTGAAGGTAATATTATAACTTTTGTTCACGACGCACAGAATACTTACTTTGAAACAACAGGTGCTGCGTTTAATGCGGGAGGGTTTAAAATAAATAAACGCTTTACTGATTTAGAACTTTATGAGTTAGTGTACCATATGTTTAAATTAATGCTCGAGGAGGAAATGTGAGTAAACTTAAAGATATTATGATTGACGCACAGGCTACAGCCCAGTGCCTAATACATGGGGAAGGTTATACCTACAAGATGTTTATTAGTACTATGAAGGAAGACCACCCTGCGTGTCCCAGTGACTACTTTGATACACTCTGGAACGAGGAAATGCAAGAACGCTGGGATAAAACTCTAAGCCTCAAAGGTTTAATGAGGTCAAAACTCAAGTGATATTGTACCTCTGCCTATTAAGGGATCGATGGAGACATGGATTGTTTTCTATCTTGTAGAGAAAACAGCCAATAAGCCAATAGTGCATGGTCCGTGGTCCCTTGACACTACGATGTTTATTAAGGTTATTGCCTAACCTATTACCGACCTATTGGCTCTTAACAGCCAATAACAACGTGCGATGCTTATTTTTGATATCATCAGGAATCCACTGTTTCCCTATATAGCACCAACTATGATCCCCTCGGGAGACGGAGGGGGGACAAAAAGCTACAGTCCACGGTCCTAGATCCAGGAATCTTGCCCAGCCACCCACTACGATCGTAATGACACGCACAACGGTCCGTGGTCCAGGGTTCAGATCACGGGTATAAAGGGGGTAGGATCATGATCCCAGGATCCCAAATTAATTTAATCTTTTTTATACGAGCTATTTACTTTATATACGATCAAGCTTATACTATAGTCAGTTAGTTAAAAAGGAGGTTTATATGACTAATCTAAAAAAGGCTACTAAATCCGTAGCTCCTAAAGTCAACGCTCAAACGTTGACCTTCGTCCCTAATAAAGCTCGCGCCGAGCACAACGTCAAACGAGCTAAAGCCGTCAACGGTATGACCTACGAACAGGCTATAGAGCACTATAAGACGCTCGGCTTAAAGGAGCGAGCCCTCAAGTACGACTTGACGAAAATCAAGTCCTTGAAGCTAGGCTGACGGTCAGGGGAGCTTCGGCTCCCCTCTTTTTATCCCTGACCATTAGATCGCGATCGGGATCGTCGCCTGACGGCGACGACAACAGAAGACAGGAACCAGACACCAGGAACCAGGAGCGTCGCCTGACGGCGACGCACCAAGATCCAGGATCCGTCGCCTTCGGCGACGGACACACCTCGCAGATCCCAGGAATCTAAACGATCTCCGCCACAGGAATCTAAACGATCTCCGCCACCCGAGGATCACGATCCCTGTCTATATGATTAAAATCTTAAAATTTATTTTAGGCGTAAAAAAAGGGCTAGTTTAACTAGCCCTTTAGGTTAGGTTATTAGCCTAGCGTATAACCTTTAGGTACGCTTAGGCTTTTAACTTTAAATATATCGTAAGTTAAAGCCCTTAACGGTTTTAACTTAGGGTTATTAGGGTTTAACGCTTTAGCGTTAGTATAAATAGCTAACGCGTCTTTAAACGTTTTACCGTTTACGCTACTAGCCCTTTGACTATTAGCGGTAGCTAAACGCCCTTTATTATTAAAAGTTAATATAGGGTTAATAGTACCTATATTATCTTTAGTAATAACCGTATTACTAGTAACGTTAGTAGTAACGCTAGTAGTAGCTTTTTTAGTATTAGTTTTTGACATATTATTTTACCTTTAGGGCTAGTTTAAAAAGTAGTTAAAAAACGCCCTTTATTTAATAACTAAGGTAATTATACTAAATATATAGGCTTATAACGGTTATATACTAAAATAAACGTACTAATTTTAACGCCTTTTAAACCCGAGCGGTTACGACTTTTATACGTAAGTAAGTACTTACTTTAGGTTAGTAAGTACTTACTAACCCCCCGACCCGAGCGGTTACGATCGTCGCCTACGGCGAGATCTGCCGCCTTCGGCGGATACAAACTAAGACAAAACAGACAGACAGACAGACGCAGAAAAGACAGGCGGTACAGCTATAACAGACGTAACAGCTGCTACAAATCAACAGTCCTCCAGTAGTCCGCTGTGCCACCCCCCACCCCCCTTTATAGCAACTATGCATAGCGTAACGCCCACGTCAATAATCAGAAGAGCCATTTATTATAAACTTTACTTTTAGGTCAGTCACTATAAAATACTGAGTATGACGCGGAAAGGGACTCCTACTAAAAATTTTTACTGCAAAATTTTTTAGCTATGAGAGACTATTTGAAATCAATAACTGAGGTTTGCCCTTTTAGTCTAAAGCACTTTGACAACGGAGAAATACCCATACTACATTATTCAGAGCCTTTAGTCCGTGAGTTATATACCGAACTAGACAAGTATCCTGCTATTTTATTCAAAGTTCATAGCACGGTGTGTCGCAAAGTCCTAGAGTCCACGGCACACGAACTAGCAGATGAGTACCCTGAAGCAGAGTGGTTTTGGTCACATCCTGATGAAGGTGGCAACTCGACCGTGGTCCCTGTGTTAATTATGCAAAATAGAGAACACTTGGCTAATGCTCGTAAAGAGTTTAAACTAAACCGTAATGCCTAAACAGTGGTCAAAAGAAAGAATAGAGCATGTCAAAAAGAAGACATCTATAGGTAACTCACGTTTGAGCCACGGAGCAGGCACCAATAAAAATCAACGACGTAAAAAATACAGAGGGCAAGGCAAATAAAAACTAGCTCAGCTAAAGCTAAAGGTCGTCGCCTACAACAATGGGTACGGACTAAGCTCATAGAACTATTGTCCGTGGACCCAGAGGACATAGAATCACGACCTATGGGCAGTAGTGGTGAAGACCTCATTATGGGCGTACAAACTAAAAAACTATTTCCTTATAGTGTGGAGTGTAAAAATCAAGAAGCCGTCAACGTGTGGAAAGCCTACGAGCAATGTTCAAGTAACACTAGCCCAAACGTTGAAAGTCTAGTTATAATAAAAAGAAACAAAAGTAAACCGTTAGCTTTAGTTGACGCAGAATACTTTATTAACCTACACAAAGATGCCAACTCTTGAAGAACTACTAAGATATAAATACGGAGACAGTCAAACTCCAGAAGATGTTCTTGCTGAACTAGAAAACATCTATTTAGAACAGAAAAAGAACGCTAAAGCTATTCCTATTTCTCCACCAATTGATAGAATTGTACCCACTCAAGAAGACGACAGTCCATATGGTAAAGTAGAAAGAGGTTTATATAATGCACTACAAAAATATGGTCCGTCAACCTTTCAAGATCCGTACCGTGCTCATCAAACAGCACGTGGATTGACAGATGTTATATCTATGACTCCTGGAGCAGCAGAAATACTCGACTATAAACAAGGTAACTATTTAATGGAGCAAGGGGAAACGTTACCTGCTCTTGGTTACCACACCATGGCAGCTTTGCCTCTTATTCCCGCTAACCGTATACGTCGTGCTATCCCAGATGACATGGGTGGCGGTGGAACTATTAGCCCAGGCAGACCTGTAGCTAGAGGAATGCGATTCGACGTAGAAGAAAGAGGTGAAGAGATGTACAATGAACAGTATAAAAGAGGCTTGAATGAACAAAGTCCTTTTGCTGATGAAATTGACACGTTTTCAGATAAATACGATTTCAATCAAAAGCAGATGTACAAAAATTTAAAAAGAGACCGACCTGCTGTTACCACATTAGAAAAAGCCATAGAAGAACTCCCAGGATTCAACAACCCAAACAAAAAATACTCTATGCAGGAAATGCTAAATCTAGCAAGAAGATACGGTATAGAAGACACTAGGTCAGGCGTATATAATCAAAATGTTGTAAGTCAAATAGAAGAGTTTACTAAAACGTTAGCACAAACATCCCCCAATAAAGTAGCTAATCTAAGTGAAAAGATGACCAAGCAAGAATTACTAGATTTAATAAATCAAAATAATCCTAGATTTTCAGAAGTACGTACCACGTATTCTGGAGGATTTATGAATAACTTTTTTTCAAGAAACATGCCTGACGAATTATCTTACACATATCACAGCCCATTTGTTCCTAAATATGACGCACCACGTTCTATACAAGAAGCAGCAGAAAGAAAAATGCCAGATTTAACAATTAATTCTCAATTTGCTATTCACTCTCGTTTAGCTGGTGACCCCGAAATAGAAGGCATAGCAAACAAAACTTTTGAACCGAGTGGTGCTCATACTCAAATAGGCGAAGGTTTTCAATACTTTGGTCGAGTCGGTGACGACATACCTAAAGAAATTACACTCGGAGAACTTGACAATAATATATTCCACAATAGGTCTCACATATACGATGACTTTTTTGCAGAAGGAGACGGTTCTAGAGTATTGATTGCTAGTGAAAGTCAATCTCCTTACAAGTTTACAAGAGACCCAGAAAAAATTAGAGATCAAGGTTTATTAACTGTTACAGATGATGAAATAGAATCGCTAGTATATAACTTTAAAGAAATAACAGAAAATGTGAAAAATGCTAGTTTCACTGACAATGTTTTAGCAATGCCTGGAACATCGGCGAAAAGAACGAGAGAACTTAAAGGAGCATTAAGAGATTACGAAAGTTATGTAGGTGAAGGTCTAGAGGATAACTTACAACGAGATTTTGATAGATTTATAGAAAATCTTAATCCTATTTTTGAACCTAAAAGTAATATAAATAAGTTTATAGACATGAGCCCAGAAGCAGCAGCAGATTTTATAGACAATGTTCAAATAATGGGTGATCGACATTTAAAAAACATATATGAAACCCAATTCAGTAGAATACCTAAACCAAAATTTGCTCAGCTGTACCAAAAATATTATGACGACACATACAGAAACACTGGAACCTTGTATGATGAAATCGGTATAAACGGACCGTTTGATACTACAGATAATGTAGCACAAAATTTAAAGTTAGACAGTACACGAAAAAGAATTTTAGAAAAGTTTGATGAGCATGATCTTAAAAGAGTTGAAATCGAAAATGATTTAGAAAGGTCATTAAGGAAAGAACTTAGAAAAGCAACTCCAGGATCTGAACTAGTAATAGATGATTTTCCTATGGTGGGTCAATGGTTTAATACAAGCACAAAAGTTTCCATACAAGATGCAGTACAAAATAACGCAACAGATATTCTTTTTCCTAGTAATGCTAAAGCAGTTACAAGACAAAGTGGCACCGCAACCGATCTTTTACCAGATAACGCTAGAGACTTTGGAGATTTTCCTCCTGGAGAAGATCGTCAGTTTGGTTTATTTTTTGAAGATTTTGCTGATGATTATCAAACAAAACAAATCAATCGAGGTAGACAATACAAAGACCTTAGAATTAAAGCAATAAAACAAGCAGAACAAGACTATGGTATAAAACTTGATTTTGAAGAGTACCTTGATAACGCAGGTCAAGAATTTTTAAGAATAAAAATGACACCAGAAATACAAGAGGCTTTTACTGTCCTCCGTAAAAATACAGGTGGAGAAATTCAAAAACCTTTAATGCCTCTTAAATATTGAAAAAAGAATTATTAGAACAACTACCTGAGGATGTCCTCAAAGAACACTTAGAACTGACCGAAAGGTTAGCAGAAATAGAACGTGTTGAAACTTGTCAAAATGAATTTATAACTTTTGTTAAAAGTCAGTGGCCACAGTTTATAGCTGGTGCACACCATGCTAAAATGGCAGATGCTTTTGACCGTATAGCGAAAGGTAAAATAAAAAGGCTTATTATTAATATGCCACCACGGCACACGAAGAGTGAGTTTGCTTCACATTATTTTCCTGCTTATTTAGTAGGGCGTAACCCAAGTTTAAAAATACTACAAGCCACTCACACCGCAGACCTAGCAGTTAAGTTTGGTAGAAAAATTAGGGACTTAATGTTAACGGAAGACTTTCAAAAAATATTCCCCGACGTACTAATTAACCCAGATTCAAAAGCAGCAGGTAAATGGGAAACTCAAGATAAACGTGACCCAAAACGAAAGGGCGAGTACTATGCTGCTGGTGTAGGTGGTGCGTTAGCGGGACGTGGTGCGGACTTATTTATTATTGATGACCCTCACTCAGAACAAGACGCATTAAACCCTAAGTCTATGGAAGATACGTACGAGTGGTACACTTCTGGTCCAAGGCAAAGGTTACAGCCAGGAGGTGCCATTGTTATAGTCATGACACGTTGGAACGTTAACGATTTAACAGGTAGACTTTTAAAAGATATGGCTCGTGATCCTAAAGCAGATCAATGGGAACTTATTGAGCTTCCTGCTATATTGCCTAGTGGTGACCCACTATGGCCAGAGTACTGGTCAAAAGAAGAACTAGAAAGTGTACAAGCTACGTTAAGAGGTGGTCCTAAATGGCACGCCCAATATATGCAGAACCCTAGTTCAGAAGAAGGTGCTTTAATAAAACGTGAGTGGTGGCAAGAGTGGACTAATGAAAAACCGCCACGTTGTGAATATTTAATACAAAGTTACGATACTGCATTTTTAAAACGTGAAATGGCAGACTATTCAGCTATTACTACTTGGGGAGTATTTTACCCAGAAGGTAGTTTAGGTGAAAATTACTATGACGGTACAGCTCCACATATTATTTTATTAGACGCTATAAAAGGTAGGTACAGTTTTCCTGAACTAAAAGCTATAGCCCTAGAACAATATCACGAATGGCAACCTGACGTAACTATTATAGAAGGTAAAGCAAGTGGTATGCCCCTAACACAAGAATTACGAAATATAGGTATACCTGTACAAAACTTTACTCCAAGCAAAGGCAATGATAAAGTAGCTAGAGTAAACGCAAGTGCACCTTTATTTGAGTCGGGTATGGTTTGGGCACCTGATACTAAATGGGCACACGACGTTATAGAAGAATGTGCAATGTTTCCTGCTGGTGATCATGATGACTTAGTAGACTCAACCACACAAGCACTATTACGTTTTAGGCAAGGTGGATTTGTAAAACTACCCAGTGACTATGAAGACGAAGAGCTATATCCTAAACGAAAAATAAGTTATTATTAACCCATGGCAATAGAAAGACAAAATCTCCAAGAAGGTGGCTTACCTCAAGAACTATTAAATCCAGTACAAGAAACGCTAGAAGTTGAGCTTCCTGAAGAAATGAATATTCAAGGAGAACAAACTACTGCCTTTGAAGTTGATCCTTCTGGTAACTTAGTTCCTCTATTTGAAGAGGAAGAAATAATAGCTACCGAACACCAAGTGAATCTAGCAGAAGTTTTAGATTCATCTTCTTTACAAACTTTATCAAGCGAACTAGTTGATGCTTTTGAACAAGATAAAGAATCACGTAAAGATTGGCTTGATGTATTTACTAAAGGTTTAGAATTACTAGGTATACAAACTGAAGAAAGAGAAGAACCTTTTCCTGGAGCTACAGGTGTACATCACCCTTTACTCAGTGAAGCAGTAACACAATTTCAAGCTCAAGCCTATAAAGAATTATTACCAAGTGGTGGTCCAGTAAAAACACGTGTCATGGGCAACGAAAGTCCAGAGGCAATGGATCAAAGTCAACGTGTAAAAGAATTTATGAATTATCAAATTACTGAAGTTATGCAAGAGTATGACCCAGAAATGGATAGTTTATTGTTTTATTTACCGTTAGCTGGTAGTGCATTCAAAAAAGTTTATTACGACAATCTTTTAGGTAGGGCTACAAGTAGATTAGTTAAAGCTGAAGACCTAGTAGTAGCTTATGAAACTACAGATTTAGAAACTAGCCCACGTTTTACCCACGTTATCAGTATGACAGGTAACGATTTAAAGAAATTACAAATGAATGGTACGTACCGAGACGTACAAATAGGTGAAGCAGGGGTAGATTTAGAATATAATGAAGCAAAAGAAAAGATTGATGAGCTTCAAGGCATAGAACCACCTCTAGCTGACTATAATGAATACTCAGTTTTAGAGTTACACGTCAATTTAGAGCTTCCAGATATAGATAATTACGGTTTTGCCGTACCTTATATCGTTACTATTTTAGAAGATAGCGATGAAATACTCTCAATACGACGTAATTGGGAGCAAGGTGACGAATTATTCCGTAAAAAAGAGTATTTTGTACACTATAAGTTCCTTCCAGGGCTTGGATTTTACGGTTTTGGGCTAATTCACATGATTGGTGGGCTTACTAAGTCCGCTACATCAATTTTACGTCAGTTAATTGACGCTGGAACCCTAAGTAACCTACCTGCTGGCTTTAAAGCACGTGGTATGAGGGTACAAGGTGAAGATGAACCGTTACGTCCTGGTGAATTTAGAGATGTAGACGTTCCAGGAGGCACAATCCGTGATGCACTGATGCCTTTACCCTATAAAGAGCCTAGTAACGTACTAACTCAGCTATTAGGAGTCATAATTGACTCAGGTAGACGTTTTGCTAGCATAGCAGACATGCAAGTGGGCGATATAGGTAGTCAACAACTACCTGTAGGCACTACTGTAGCTATGTTAGAACGTGGTACTAAGGTTATGTCGGCTATTCATAAGCGTTTACACTTTGCTCAGAAGAAAGAGTTTAGGTTATTAGCTGGTATTTTTTCTCGTAGCCTACCCCCTGTTTATCCTTATGATGTTCCAGGAGCTAGTAGAGAAATTAAAGCTCAAGACTTTGATGCTAAAGTTGATATTATACCAGTAAGCGATCCTAACATATTTAGTATGGCTCAAAGGGTAATGCTAGCTCAACAAGAATTACAAATGGCACAGGCAGCACCGCAAATACACGATTTACGAGAAGCCTATAAACGTATGTACGAGGCACTAGAGGTAAAAGATATAGACGGTATACTACCGCCTGTTCAAGAAATACCACCTCGTGACCCGATAAGCGAACAACAAGCATCCATGACAGGACAACCTATTAAAGCGTTTGAGTTCCAGAACCATGATGCTTATATTGCTGCGCATAGTTCTTTCTTACAGAATCCTATGGTAGCTCAAAATCAAACAGCACAGATGGCTATTAGTGCAAACATACAAGAGCACCAAGCCATGTTATATAAACAACAAATAGAACAAGTATTAGGGCAACAATTACCAGAACTTGGCAATGAAATACCGCCAGAAGTGATGAATGAATTAGCTCTACTTGCAGCTCAAGCTACTCAAGTAGTAACTGGTCAAGCTCAGGCTATGGCTCAAGCACAAGAAAACGCACAAATGAATCCTATAGTGGAATTAAAACGTGAGGAAATTGCGCAAAAAGCACAGTCTGATGCCTTAAAATCTCAAGTAGATTTAGCTAAAATAGAATCAACGGAAGCTATAGCAGAAATGAAAATAGCTCAAGACAGGGAGGAAGCTCTTATGAAAGAAAAAGAGAGCATCCGTAAATCATACTCTGAGATACTTAAAGATGTAAGAAACTCAGATAACCAAAATAGAGGAAGATAAAATGCCAAGAGCAAAAAATAGAGGTAAAGCTAGTTCATCATTTGTAGCTGGTAATGCCAACCGTAGACGTATTGACGCTGAGTCAGTTAAGGGCAGAGCTAAAAAACGTGGCGGTGGTGCAATGGGAAGAGTCAAGTTAGAAAGAGGCGGTACAGGAAAAGAACAAAGAGCAGTTTCTGACAAAGATATGAAGACATTTATGGAAATGAATAAATCAAAAAAGAAATCCAAAAAACCTGCTAAAGGAAAAGCCAGAATGAAAACTGGCGGAAAAGCTAAAAAGAGGAAGTAACCATGAAAAAAGTAAATGTAAAAGGTCCTAATAAAATTGACTTATCAAAACCAGTACGAGTAAAAGATGTTTTATTCAAAAAAGTATTTGGTCAGGGTAAAGTTAAAACTCAAGGAACAGGTAAAGCTACACAGGGCACAAAACACAACGCAAGTTGGAGTGGGAAAGAGTAATGGGTAAAGAAACGCATAAAACTAAAGACGGTAGAACTGCTAAAAAAGGTCTATATTACAATATAAACCAAAAACGTAAAGAAGGCAGAAAAATGCGTAAGCCAGGAGCTAAAGGTGCACCTTCAGCATCAGATTTTAAGGCAGCAGCAAGAACTGCTAAAGCACACGGTGGTGAACTACACGGTGGTCAAACTAAACTAGATAAAAACAAAGACGGTAAATTATCTGGCGTAGATTTTAAAATGATGAAAAAAGGTGGTGGCTCTAATACTGTTATGTGTAAAGGTAATGGTGTGGCTAACAAAACTAAGGTTACTAAATTAGCATAATTAGGTATACTGATCACAATGGCAACACCAAGAAGAGGCAAGGCTAAAGTAAAAGTAACTAAGTCTGGTAAAAAGGTTAGTTATGGTCAAGCAGGTAAAGCCAAAGACGGTAAAAGAAGAGTCAGACCAGGAACATCTAAAGGCGACTCGTATTGTGCAAGAAGTTTAGGTATAAAAAAGAGGTTATCTAAGAAAAAACAAAATGATCCGAACACTCCTAATAACTTATCAAGAAAAAGATGGAAGTGTTCTGGTGCTAAATCTAGAAGAAAATCTAAGAAGAAGAAATAGTATAGATGTTCGATAAGTTAAAGAAGTTAATTGCAGAAAGAAAAGAGCAGTTAACAGAAACACTCGCTAATGGTGGAGTGCAAGATTTTGAAAGTTATCAAAAAATCGTAGGCGAAATATCAGGTCTGTCGTTTACGGAACTCTTAATTAGAGACCTGCATAAGGATATAGAAGATGACTAAAGAAGTTGCCGCATTCGGCAAAGGTGGCGAACCGATACCTAATTCGGTTGACCGTTTTAAAGAAGAGGAAGTTGAAACTAAGGAGGATTTAAAATTTACTCCTGATAATGTTGAAAAAGATTCTAATTTAAAAGAAGAACTCCCTACCCCCACAGGCTACAGACTAATGGTTTTACCTTTCAGCAGAAAGCAAAAAACTAAAGGTGGTTTATACTTAGCTAATGAAACATTAGAAAAAGAACGTATAGCCACTAATGTAGGATACGTAGTATCGCTTGGTCCAGACGCATACGCTGATAAGGATAGATATCCTGGAGGTGCATGGTGTCAAGAAGGTGACTGGGTGATATTCGGCAGGTACGCAGGAGCACGAATCAAAATTGAGGGTGGCGACTTGCGATTATTAAACGATGATGATGTATTAGCAGTGATAACTGATCCTGAGGATATAGTTTCAGGCTAATATGAATCACGCAACAACAGGAGCAAAACATGGCAGATGAAGCCTTGCAACAAGAAGAAGAGTTGACGGAAGTTGAACTTCCTGAAACTGAAGGTGATGAAGAGGGCGTAGTTGTAGAAGACGAACAACCTCAAGAAGAACCTAAAAAAGAAGAAGCTAAAGAATCAGATGAGATTGAAGATTATAGTGAAGGCGTTAAAAAACGTATCGCTAAACTTACTTATAAGATTCGAGAAGCTGAAAGACGTGAACAGGCAGCAATAGATTATGCTAAGTCTGTTCAGGGTGAACTTAATCAGACAAAAAATAAACTTTCAAAAACTGATCAGAACTTATATGATGAGTATAAAGGTAGAGTTGGGTCTGAACTTCAGTCTGCTCAAGACCGATATAAAAAGGCATACGAGATGGGCGATACAGACGCAATGCTCGAAGCTCAAAAAGATGTTGCTAAATTAGCAGTAGAAGAGGAAAGCCTTAATCGAGTCAAAGCAAAAAATACTGAAGAGGTACAAGAACCTGTTGTTGATGTTGAAAAAGAAATACAATCTAGAAGTCAACCTCAACAACAAGCTCAAGTAGAAGCAGATCCTAAAGCTCAGGAATGGGCTAAACAGAACGAATGGTTCGGCTCTGACGTAGCTATGACTACTAGTGCTTTTGCTTTTCATAGGCAACTAGTAGAACAAGAGGGTTACGATCCAACTTCTGATAGCTATTACGCAGAAGTGGATAAAAGAATGGCTGAGGCTTTTCCTCATAAATTAGGAAAAACTCAACAGAACACTGTGAACGAGGTAGTAGCTGGTTCAAGTAGAGGGTCTACAACAGCAAGAACACGTTCACGTAGAAAAGTACAACTCACACCGAGTCAAGTAGCAATAGCAAAAAGATTAGGTGTGCCACTAGAAGAATATGCTAAGCATGTTAAGGAGTAGAAAATGGTAGATAAAAATAATGAAACTACTAACACAGATCGAACCTCCAGATCTGCAGAAAGTCGAGAAAAAACTTCACGACGAAAACCATGGAGTCCACCGTCTTTATTAGACGCACCCAATCCACCAGAGGGCTATGTATACAGATGGATACGTGAGTCAATGGTTGGGCAACAAGATCAAGCGAATATGTCTAAACGTATTCGTGAAGGTTGGGAGCCAGTAATGGCTAAAGACCATCCTGATTTTGAAGCACCATCCCTTGATGAAGGTAAACACGCTGGAGTCATAGGAGTTGGTGGCTTAATCCTCGCTAAGATGCCAATCGAGACGATCGAAGAAAGAAGGCGATATTACGCCAGACTTGCTAACGATCAGATGGATGCAGTGGACAATAATCTTATGCGAGAGAGTAATCCTATTATGCCTATAGACAATCCGTCTAGGTCATCTAAGATTACTTTTGGAAGCGGAGGTTCTAAAGGCTAGTACTTTAGAACTATATTTTGAACTTATATTAACAATAAAGGTGATATAAATGGCTAATGTAAATGATCCTAACGGATTTACACCAGCATACCATATGAGTGGTGGCACTATTAGACCTTCAGAGTTCGCAATCGCAAGTGGGGCATCAGGTGATATTTTTTCAGGTGATGTCGTGAAATTGACAAGTGGTTACGTTCTTCAAGGTGGTGCAACCGACGCTCCTCTAGGTGTGTTTTACGGTGTACAATACACAGCAACAGATGGTACTCCAGTTTGGTCCAGAAAATGGCCAGATGGTACCGCAACACTAGGTTCTGCAGATGCTAAAGCATATGTATATGCTGATCCCGATATAGTCTATGAGGCACAGTACACAGGTACTCCTACTCAAGCAGACGTCGGTAAAGTACATACTATCTCTACAACTGCAGGTGATACTAACAACAACCGTTCTAAAGAAGGTGTGACTACTACTACTGCTAGTGGTATTGCTAAACAGGTTGGCTTCGTCGATAGACCAGACAACTCAATTGGGCAATATGCTAGAGGTTTATTCATATTCCCAGCTTCTGTATTCGGCAACGACTAAAAGGTGATATAAATGGCAATTAATAGAGCTCAACTAGTAAAAGAACTCGAACCAGGATTGAACGCACTTTTTGGTTTAGAGTACGATCGTTATGAGAACGAACATGCGGAAATTTTTGATACTGAGAATTCTGACAGAGCTTTCGAAGAGGAAGTAATGTTAGCTGGCTTTGCACAAGCTCCTGTAAAAGGGGAAGGTGCTTCAGTTAGTTATGATACAGCTCAAGAAACTTTCACATCTCGTTACACCCATGAAACTGTCGCTTTAGCCTTCTCATTGACAGAAGAAGCAATCGAAGATAACCTCTACGATAGCCTATCTTCTAGATATACAAGGGCTTTAGCACGTTCAATGGCTAACACCAAGCAGGTAAAAGCTGCGAATGTTCTTAACAATGGTTTCTCAACTTCCTTCCCAGGGGGCGACGGCAAACCTTTAATGACTACAGATCACCCAACTTTAACAGCTGGCGATCAGTCAAATGAACCTTCAACTGCTGCAGACTTGAATGAAACTTCATTGGAGAATGCTTTGATCGATATTTCTCAGTTTAAAGACGAGAGAGGAATTAAAATTAATGTTCAAGCAAGAAAATTAATCGTTCCTCCTCAACTGCAATTTGTAGCTGAGAGAATCCTTCAAACTCCAGGAAGAGTATCAACTTCTGATAATGACATCAACGCAATGAAAAACATGGGAATGTTCCCAGAAGGTTACGTTGTTAACCATTATCTAACAGATACTGATGCTTTCTTCATCAAGACTGATGCTCCTAATGGTATGAAGCACTTCGTAAGATCCCCTATGTCAACTGGCATGGAAGGTGACTTCGAAACAGGAAACGTAAGATACAAAGCAAGAGAAAGATATTCTTTCGGCTTTAGTGACTGGCGTGGAATGTACGGTTCACCAGGAGCTTAATCCTTTCGGGGTAGACGTTTTTACGTCATTTAAGGGAGCTTCGGCTCCCTTTCTTTTTTCTAGGATACGTTATATCATTCAATTCTAGGACTTTTTAACTTGTTTTACCAACTGACCTAGCAGACAAGCCAAGATGGTGAAACTTATTTCCGTAGGAGGAAATTATGGCAAATTCAACTTTTAGCGGACCAGTCCGCTCCAAAAACGGTTTTCAAACTATCTCAGAAAACTCAACTACTGGTACAGTTACTGTTACTAGTGGCGATAAAATGGCAAATGAAGCTGTTGCAAGTGCTGGTATTGAAGGCACAGCAGCAGTTTACATCACTCAGGTAGACAGACTACACAGTGATGTTGACACTAACGTTAACATAGTAAAATCTACCATCATGATTGACTTAACTGGGTTAAAAGACGGTGGAACTGCAGGCGATATTATTGGTAAAGATGGCTCAGGTGTTGCTTATATAGCACAAGTTACAACAGCCAACCAAGGTGTTGTTTTTGGTGTAACTATGACATGTGTAGAAACTCCAGCTGGCGGAAGCACAGACATTGATCTGTACTCAGCTACTGAAGGCACAGGTGTAAATGATACAGCTATCGGTGATTTAACTGAAACTCAAATCATTAACGCTGGTGCTGCATCTGCAGGCACTATGGTTGCTGGTGGAGACATTACTGCTGACCAATACCTATACTTAGTAAGTCAAGGTACAGGCGATGCTGCTTACACTGCTGGTCGTTTTATGATTGAGATACTCGGCTACGACGTAGCTTCTTAAGGAGTAATATATGGCAGACGCAGTAACTTCAACAACTCTGTCAGATAGTGATAGGTCAGCTGTTATTCAGCTGACCAACACATCCGATGGTTCAGGTGAGGCAGCAGTAAATAAGGTTGATGTAAGTGGTTTAGCAACTAGAACTAGTGATGGTAAAGCATGTACTGGTGTAAGGTTAGCTAAAATCGTTTATTCAACTTTTGGTATGAGTGTTAAACTTTTGTGGGATGCTACTACTAATACTATCTGTTGGGATTTAAACTCAGACTATACAACTGACGAAGATTTTACAGAGTTCGGTGGTATCAGGAACACTTCAGGCAGTGGAAAAACAGGAGATATACTACTAACAACTACAGGTGCCTCAAGTGGGGACTCGTACGTTATAGTAATTACTCTATTTAAAGAGTTTTAAATAAATGGCTTTTTCAGGCACTAAAACTTTTGCCTTAGATATAGCTGAAACTATAGAAGAGGCTTACGAACTAGCAGGACTAGAACAACGTACAGGGTACGATGCTAGAACTGCTAGACGTTCTATGAACATAATGTTTGCAGATTGGGCTAATAGAGGCGTTAATCTGTGGACTATAGAGCAAGAAACTCTAGATTTAACTAAAGGCACAGCCAGTTATAATCTAAACGGATACGATATTGATATATTGTCAGCTGTTGTCAGAGACACAAGTAAAAGCCCAGTTTTAGATATAGAAATAGATAGAATAGGTAGACAAGAATTTTTAAATATTCCTACTAAAACTACTCAAGCAAGACCTACACAGTATTTTGTTGATAGGCAAATTACTCCTGTAGTAAACCTCTGGCCAACACCAGACACTAATAACTATCAATTAATTTCCTATAGAATACAAAGGATTGACGATGTAAGTACATCAGCAGAAAATCCTGAAGTACCTTCAAGATTTATGCCTTGTATGGTTAGTGGGTTGGCCTACTACATAGCTTTAAAAAAGAATCCTCAAAAAGCAGGGCTACTAAAACAACAATACGAACAAGATTTTAAACTAGCAGCAGACGAGGATAGAAATAGGGCATCATTAATGTTGACTCCAGCTAGGAGATTTTATTAATGGCTTATGCTCAAGGTAAGTACGCACGAGCGATATGCGACCGATGTGGTTTTGATATACCTTATCTTGATTTAAGAAAAGAGTGGACTGGCTTTAAAGTTTGTGGCGAATGTTATGAGCCTAAATCCCCTCAATTAGATCCGCCACACAATATCGCAGACCCAGAAGCTTTATATCAACCAAGACCTACTATATCCGCCCCAACAGCAGGGCAAGGTTACGTTATAGTTTCTAATCCTAAAGACAGTAATGGTGTAAGTTCTCCTATCATGTGGGCACAAAATAGTGATACAATAGGTTCTATGTACAATATGTCTGCACTAACAGGTAGTGTGGGTGAATTAACGGTATCAGTATGAGTTTTACATACACAACTTTAAAAACAGCTATACAAGACTACCTAGAAAGCACAGAGTCTAGTTTTGTTACTAACTTACCTACGTTTATTACAACAACAGAAGAACGTATATTTAAAAATGTACAATTAGACGATTTTAGAAAAAATCAAGTTGGTGACTTAACAGCTTCAGGACCATACCTAGAATGCCCTACTGACTATTTAGCACCTTTTAGTTTAGCTGTAATAGACAGCAGTAGTAATTATAGTTATTTACTATTAAAACAAGTTTCTTTCATTAGGGATTTTACTCCTAATGCGTCCACAACAGGACTACCAAAATATTATGCAGAATTTGACGACAATACTTTTATAGTCGCACCCACCCCAGATTCAGCCTACGAGGTTGAACTGCACTACTACTATAGACCAGCATCACTTACTACCACTTCTGGTAGTGAAACAACATGGCTGTCTAAAAATGCTCCTAATGCCATGTTATATGGTAGTTTAGTTGAAGCATGCACGTATCTCAAAAATTACGAAGCAATACCAGCATACGAATCTAAGTTTCAGGAGGCTTTATTAGGATTAAAAAATCTTGGTGAAGCTAAATCAACTAGAGACCAATACAGGTACGACGAGATACGGAGACAACCACAAGCATGAGAATAAAAGAACTCGAGGGCAAGAATATTGCCATAGTTGCTATGGGCGAGAGTCAACTTGACTTTCACCTTAGTTTAGTACATTCAAAAACCTATGACGAAGTTTGGGGTATTAACTGCATGGGGGCTATTACTAAATGCGATAGAGTATTTATGCTTGATCCAGTTAGTAGGTTTATGGATACTGATGACGCAGGAAGTCAGACAGATGTTATGAGACGTTGGTTGCCTGTAGCTGATACACCTATATACACTTGTGAACTAGATGAGAGGTGCCCTTCTGCAGTTCTTTATCCTTTAGAGGAAGTTGCACAGGATGCAGATTGTGCTTACTTAAACAATACTGTGCCTTTTGCTTTTGCTTTTGCTTTATATAACAAAGTTGGCAGTATAAATTTATTTGGTATAGATTTTAGTTACAGGGGTAATTTACATTTTGCAGAAGCAGGTAAAGCATGTTGTGAGTTCTGGTTATCTAAGTGTATAGAAAGAGGTATGATTGTAAACGTTGCCGCTAGGTCAGGGCTACTAGACACAGATTGCCCTATAGAAAAAAGAGTTTATGGCTACCATAGACTTGAAGATCCAGATATACTAGTAGTTGATGATGAAAAAACTTATAGACAAATTAAACTTTCTGTTTACAATAAACTTTTATACGAAGAACAATTAAAAAATATCACAGAAGTAAGAACTGTGATGGATAGTCCACCAGAAGCTAAAAGGTATTAAAATGATAGACAACACTACGTTAGGGGATATCGGCTCTATTATAGTAGAAACACAGCAAAATAGAGGTCATCCGCCTGAGTTTTGGGCTGAAAAATTGACTGATAGAATATGTGGTATTAGTGATACTGCTGCACCTCATATAAGGCAACAAGCTGAAGCGTATAAACTAGCTATTTACAACGTAATCGTTTATTATATAAAGCAGGCGATCAATAGTGAACGATGCACGATGCGTAATCTATTGAAAGAACAGGGTCACGAAGACCTAGCTAAAATATTAAAGGAACTTTAACATGGCAATTACATCAACACTTACGACTAGTTTTAAGAAAGAGCTATTGGAAGCTAAACATAACTTTTTAGCGTCTGGCGGTAATTCTTTTAAATTAGCTTTGTACACTTCATCAGCTACTATGGGAGCTACCACAACTGCTTTTACCACAACTAATCAAGCTAGTGGTACTAACTATACTTCAGGTGGGTCAGCTTTAACCAATATTAATCCAACAAGTTCAGGAACCACAGGTTTTACTGATTTTGCTGATTTAACTTTTGGTACTGCTACTGTTACCGCAAGAGGATGTATGATTTATAACGACACTAACTCTGATAGATCTGTAGCTACTATTGATTTTGGTGGTGATAAAACATCAACCGCTGGGGACTTTACAATCGTCTTCCCAGCAGCAGCATCTGGAACAGCGATTATAAGAATCGCCTAGCCTTAAATGGCTTTTATTAACGGTTGGGGTAGAGGCACTTGGGGTCAACTCGGGTGGGGTGAAGGTGCTATACCAGTAGAAATATCTGGTGTTTCCGCAACTTCAGCATTAGGCGGTGTAGGTGTAAACGGTAAAGCTGTTGCTACAGTCGCTGGCGTAACCGCAACATTAGGCTCAGTTTCAGTAACAATTAACGCTGACGCGAATGCGACTCCAACAGGATTATCTAGCACTTCAGCAATAGGAACTCTAGCTAGTGTAACTGGTAAAGCAAATATAACTCCAGCCAGTCAGGTTGGAACTTCTGCTTTAGGTACGGTAACTCCAGAAGCTGATGCAAAAGTTTCTTTAACTGGAGCAAGTGCTACTTTAGGCAATGTTTCTGTATTGATTGACGCAGAAGCTACCATTATTATTAGCTCAGGTTTAGCAGGAACAAGTGCGTTAGGAACAACAACAACTAGAACTGTCAATGTTGTTAGGATATCAACAGTTCAACAGGCTTTTGGAGAATGCCCACTTACATTAACACCAAGAGCAGGAGCAAACGTAACGCTTACAGGAGTTTCGGCTACAGGTGCTATTAGCACACTTAATATTTGGTCACCAGTTATAGATAGTCAAACACCTAATTGGAGAGATATTGCAGCATAGGGTATAAACTTTATTCTTTTTGATTTATTATATACAATATAGGAACAAATTATGGCAACTTACGTTAACGATTTAAGACTCAAAGAAATCGCCACAGGGGACGAGAGTGGAACTTGGGGAACAAGCACTAACACAAATCTAGAGCTTATAGGTGATGCTTTTGGTTATGGAACAGAAGCAATAACAACTAACGCAGACACTCATACGACAACAATAGCAGACGGATCAGCAGATGCAGGTCGAGCTTTGTTCTTAAAATATACAGGCACACTTGATTCAGCTTGCACTATTACGATTGGACCTAATACAGTTTCAAAAGTATGGATTATAGAAAACGCTACTAGTGGCTCGCAAAACATAATTATTAAACAAGGTTCAGGAGCTACAGTTACTATACCTAATGGTATGGTTTCGGTGGTTTATTCTGACGGAGCAGGTTCAGGCGGAGCTATGATTGACGCTTTAACAGATTTAAATGTTGCATCTTCACTTAGTATAGGTGGTTCAGGTGTAGCTACAACAGGAAAAGCTATAGCAATGGCTTTGGTTTTCGGATAAAATTAGGACAACATTATGGCAAATCCAAATTTAGTAAATGTAACTTCTATATACGCTAACAGTATAAATGGAGCTTTAACAACTACTACAACAACTGATTTATTAACTTGTGCAAGTAACAAGCTAATAAAAATTAATAGCATTATTGTTGCAAATATTGACGGTACAAATGCCGCAAGCGTAACAATGGGTGTTATTAAAAGCGGTGGTTCAGTAGTTTTATTTGCTTCTACTATCTCTGTTCCTGCGGATGCTACTTTGGTTCTTATTGATAAGAACTCAGGTATCTATCTCGAAGAAGGAGATATTTTAGAGGGTGGTGCAAGTGCTAACTCAGACTTAACTTACACCATTAACTACGAAGAACTAGATGACGCATAAGGGGTACGAATATGGCTCACTTTGCAGAACTTAATAACAGCAACGAAGTATTACAAGTCGTTG
>JAAHTG010000132.1_pt1 | contig 71470 bp, 62 predicted proteins | sample 6116081 | NCBI WGS metagenome assembly JAAHTG01 (sample SAMN13939989, study PRJNA603662) | sponge metagenome | isolation source: marine sponge | host: Mycale hentscheli | place: New Zealand | collected 2005 | reverse complement strand
CCCCCCCCCCCCCCCCCCCCCCCCCCCCCCCCCCCCCCCCCCGCCGCTCTTCCGGCCCCGCGGGGCGGTACAGCGTGGACTGCAGCAACCGCCGCGTGGATCGGACAACGATAAGACGGTCAAGTCCGGGCGAAAAATGCTGCAGCGTTGAGGCCAGTGTATATTGGGGGTGTATTATGAAGACTTTGTATTTTCTCAGGCACGCTAAATCTGATTGGGGCAACATTGATATGCCTGACCACCAGCGACCGCTTAATGCGCGAGGCCGCAAGGCCTGCGCAAAGACCGGTGTCCGATTGCGTAAGAGAGGCTTTAATCCCGGGTTAGTTCTATGTTCTATCGCCGCACGCGCACAGGAAACACTGAATGCCGTTATGTCGGCGGCGGGCTGCAACTGGCCAGTACAAATGGAGCCGGAACTCTACGGTGCAAGTGCTGACCGCATTCTTGGCTTGATCCGCCAGCAATCTGACGCGCACGATAGCCTGTTGCTGGTTGGGCATAACCCCGGATTTCAGGATATTGTTATGGGCTTGGCTGGGGAGGAAAAACCAGCAGGCGCCCTTGCCCGCATCGCCCGGAAAATGCCAACAGCCGCTTTTTCCGAACTTGTTTTCGATACCGAAAGTTTTCAAAAAATTGGCATCGGCACAGGTTGCCTGATGGATTTCTTCACGCCAAAAGATAAAACCATGGTTTAGTTTCCTGAATTTGTAATTTGTTATAGGATAACGGTGGATAGTGGATATTGGCGCTGTATTTTGCTTAAGAGTGCTTTTTCGGCTATACTGTGCGTCATGTTAGGTGACTTTTTATTGGTTTTTTGTTTGCAAGCTTGAGCGGTGCAGCGACAGCAGAGATGGTCGAGATTATTTTGCAGCCGTCCGACCTTATAAGGCGCGGCAACGTTTACATCGAGCAGGGCGAGATCGAAAAGGCGAAAAAAACATTATCAAAAGCACTAAACTCTAAGTTGACATCAAGGCAGCGCGCCAATGCACATAACGGTTTGTGTGTCGTGAGCATCAAAGAGGAAGAGTGGGGCGAGGCGATGCGCCAATGCGATGCAGCGATCAAAATCAATAGGGTTAACTGGCGGTTTTATAACAATCGGGGCAATGTTTATTTGGGGCTGGGCCAGTTGGATCTGGCGCGAGAGAACTATCAGCGCGGGCTGCGTATTGCGCCAAAGTCCAGAACGCTTGCAATCAATGTAGCCATTCTGGAGGACTATGCCCAAAGGAACTAATCCAAGAATATTAACTATGAAAAACCAACCTGATTATTGATTTTCAGGACTTACTCACCCAATTGTTAAAAACAGAGACACTTTCGCGCGCTACTGTGAAACCTGCGAATGCGAATAAAGGAATAGTGTGCCCCGCCAACTAAGATATTTCTCAGTTTTGCTGATATTGCTGGTCACTGCTTGCGACAGTGTTGAGCGCATTCCGGCGGCCACAGGTGCACTTGTGGGCACACGGGCCAACATTAAGATGCATGGTCAGGATGTGATCGCAGAAATTACCCGGGTCGCTGATAAAGTAGTTTCAACCGAATTTCGGGACTGGCGCGGCGATGTAATTAGGGAAGTAAACCTTTATCGCGGCTTTTTTCCGGTAAGCGGTACGGATCAAGGTTTGAGTTACGAATCCAATTTTGATCAAAGTGAACTGGAAAACCTGTTTCCGCTTAAGCCCGGCAAATCGATCGGTGTTTCCGGCACCATGTATTATGTGGATGGCGGCGAATCTGCAGATTTTTACACTCACATTGAAGTTGTCGGCGAGAAAACTGTGGACCTGAAAGACGGTCCGCGAAGGACTTTCGTTATTCAACTGGAATGGGAATTCAGTTGGAACGGCAACACCCGACGAAAAACCGATACACTGTATTTCGATGCCGAACGCTCGATGGTTTTGAAATCGGTAGTTCGCGGTCAGAATTTCCAGAATTACTGGGTCGTTGTATCGGTGGACGAGCCAGATAACCCAGATGCAACACCGGAACCGGCAAACAGGCGTTCTGGCACGGTGATGATCTAGATGCCGTCAGACTCGTTCTATCAGATGCTGAAAATTTCACCGTTTTCTACCCGGTGTGCAATTGGCCTAAGGTAACGACCTTTGCAGGGCCCTGCGATGCATACACCATTCTTCCTGTCGAAAGTGGCACCGTGAGTGCGGCATAGAATATTTTGTCCGCGCATATCAAGAAACCGATCTCCAAACATATTCAGCGGCGTCCCCGCGTGGGGGCAATGGTTCAAAAATACAGCGACAAAATCACCTGTTTTTTGGACAAAAATACTGGTTCGATAACGGCCTTCTACGAAAATAATTTCCTTGCCGCCGTGGCTGGGTAGCTCATCAAGGCGGCAAATCAGGCTGCCGACTGGCGGAGTGCCATCAAGTTCTGACAGTGAAAGCGGGTCGGGTATGCTTTCGCTCAAAGTCCGGACATTCTGCAGATTATACCGTAAGCGTCAGCGTCAAGCGGCATCACCGACAAGCGCGGTTGCCTGACGAGAGCTATGGTTGCCAGGGTTGGCGTGGCTTTAATGTTCGCAAGCGTTGCGGGCGTTGAGGCAGATTTGACCGCGCTCAGATCCACCAGACAGAACCGTCCGCTGTCATCATCAGGATCCGGGTATGGCCCGACCGCAACGCGGCACAGGCCAACCACAGCTCTTTCTTTGCCGGAATGGTAAAACAATACGTTGTCGCCCACAGCCATGGCGCGCATGTTTTTCTGGGCTTGAAAATTGCGTACGCCGTCCCAGGGCTCTTGTTTTACACCCAGCTGATCTTGCCACGACCATGTGTGCGGCTCCGATTTAACCAGCCAATGTGCCATGGCGGTTGCCTCCTCACGTCTTGCTTTACTTAACTACCCGCGCCCCAAGCACCCATGCCGCGAGTCCAGGGGTGTATTTCAACTCGTTCAAACAGGCCCGCGGTTGCATATGGGTCATTGTTGGCGAAAAGCTGCACTGCTGCTTCGCTGGCAGCATCAATAACTATCATGCTGCCAATTGGTGTAGCCCCTTCGCCCGGACCCATCAAAGGACCCGTTAGTTTAACTCGGTCACCAGCACTGGCCAGATACTCCAAATGTAGGGGGCGCGTGGCTTGTCGCACGCCCAATCCGTCTGGTTTATCATAGCATAATATCGCAAACAGCATGGTTGTCTCCTATACAGTTTCGCCGGTAAACGGGCGCGCGAGCAAAGTATCCATCACATCTTTTGCTGGCCGATCTTCTTTTAGAATACGGTACACAGCGTTGGTGATCGGCATATCCAGGCTTTTTTCCTGAGCAATTTTGTAAACGATATCAACTGTGTGCGCCCCTTCAGCGACTGAGTTTCGCTCCGCCATAATCTCGCCCAGTGTTTTGCCTTCGCCGATTGCTTTGCCCAGCGACATGTTACGTGATTGTGTACTGGAACAGGTTAAAATAAGGTCACCAAGGCCAGATAGGCCCATCAGGGTTTCGCGCTGCGCGCCGTACAGGTTGCCGAAGCGAACCATCTCTGCCAACCCGCGTGTGATAACAGCAGCGCGGGCATTTTCGCCGGTTCCAAGCCCAGCGGCAATGCCGGTCGCAATCGCCAGTACATTTTTTATTGCTCCGCCGATTTGGGCGCCGATTATATCAGAACTTAGGTATGGCCGAAATGTTGGCAGCCCCAGGGCTGCGACCAATTGCTCGCCCAGTTCCTTATCTTCAACAGCGAGGGTTACTGCACAAGGCAGTCCGCGCGCGACTTCGCCGGCAAATGTTGGCCCCGAGAGAACACAAACCGAGTGCCCGGGTGCGGCTTCGCTGAGCGCGGTGCTGAGCAAACTGCCTGTCGACACCTCGATACCTTTGGAGCAAATAATCAGCGGGATATCCGGGCGGATATGCTGGGCGAGGTCTGTTGCCATGGCGCGTGTATACTGGGCAGGCGTTACCATAAGAATGGCATCACGGTCGGCTAGCTCTTCAAGTTTATTGGTGGCTGTCAGTTTTGGGTCAAGGTCGATACCGGGCAAAAATATGCTGTTTTCATGAGACTGGTTTACGGCGGCAACCACCTCTGTCTCGCGCGCCCACAAAAGTGTATCGCGGCCCGCTTGCGCCGCTGCTGCCGCAAGTGCAGTTCCCCACGCACCGCCGCCTAAAATGCCAATTTTATTCAAAATTAGTGACCCTCCGTAATTCTAACAGTGCCAACGCTTGGCCCGGACTGCAAGTTTCTTATGCTTTGGGCCCTTTGCGGCCGCTGCCTACTTTCGGTTTGGCGGCGCTGTCCAGCGGCCAGCGCGGGCGAGGCGCAAAACTCTTGTCATTGATGCTTGGGTCGCGGGCAAACCTCTCAAGACCTGCCCAGGCAATCATCGCTCCGTTATCGGTGCATAGGGCCAGGGGCGGCGCGTGAAAAGCCATGTTGTTGTCCTTCGCTGTTGCTTTGATGCGGTCGCGTAAATACTGGTTGGCGGCAACCCCGCCTGCAACCACTAGCGGTAGCCGTCCAGCACCGGCTTTCTCTCGGAACAGGCTAATAGCATTCTGGAGTCGGTCTTCAATGCTGGCTGCCATTGCTGCCTGAAAGGCAGCGCAGATATCAGCCCGGTCGTTCGGGTACAATGCCCCACGCTCTGCGACGCACGTTTCTGCAATGCGGCGCACAGCTGTCTTAAGGCCGGAAAAGGAAAAATCACAATCGGGTCGCCCCACCATCGGAGTTGGCAGGCTGAACCGGGCCGGATCACCGTTGCAGGCCGCTGTTTCCACCGCAGGTCCGCCGGGGTAACCAAGACCCAAAAGCTTGGCGGTCTTGTCGAAGGCTTCACCGGCAGCGTCATCAATGGTGCTGCCAAGACGTTCATAGTTGCCGACACCGTGCGCGGCCAATAGTTGGCAATGGCCACCTGACATTAGCAGGAGCAGATAGGGGAATTTGATATCCTCGACCAATCGCGCGGTTAGCGCATGGCCCTCAAGATGATTGACCGCAACAAACGGTTTGCCCGCTGCCGCAGCGATGGCTTTGCCCGTCATCACGCCGACCATAAGGCCACCCACCAGACCTGGACCGGTGGTTGCCGCAATCGCGTCCAGCTCATCAATGGAAACACCAGCTTCCGCCAATGTGCGGCGGATAAGATGGTCAAGGTTCGAAATATGCTGGCGCGCGGCAATTTCGGGGACGACACCGCCGTAGTCGGCATGATCATCGACCTGCGACAATACTATATGTGCAAGGATGTTTTTTTTGCCGTCAACAATTGCAACCGCGGTTTCGTCGCAGCTGGTTTCAATTCCCATCACCTTTAGGCCAGCGGCTTTTATGTGTGATGTGCCCGACATTTATACCATTATTTCTTTCTGCAACGCACGCCGTCATTGGCTTTGCGGGCTTATCGGTGGTCTTGCCCGGTGTTGTGCGCCGCACTTTGCACCGACTTCAGGCTTTACAGTCCCGCTTCTATACGCCAAGTAACAAAATGAGAAGTCTAAATCTATTGCTTTCACATGATTAGGAAAGGGCATTGGTGGCGGTCAAATTGAAAATAGGGACACGGGGAAGCCCGTTGGCGTTGGCACAAGCTGAAGACGTGCGCTCCCGGCTGGCTGCCGCCCACGAGGACCTGTCTTTAAACGATATAGGCATTACTGTGATCAAGACCAGCGGTGACCGTATTCTAGACCGGCATTTGATGAATGCTGGTGGAAAGGGCCTGTTTACTAAAGAAATTGAAGAGGCACTGCTGGCTGGTGCCATCGATTGTGCCGTTCACTCCAGTAAAGATATGCCGACGGCCCTGCCATCCGGGCTTGAGCTGGCAATTTTTCTAGCGCGCGAAGACCCGAGGGATGCTTTTATCAGTCCGAGGTTTTCGCATTTTATGGATTTGCCAACCGGTGCTGTTATTGGCACTGCGTCGTTGCGGCGCCGGGCTCAGGCACTTCGTCTGCGACCTGACCTGAAAATTGTAACCTTCCGCGGCAATGTGCAAACGCGTTTGCGCAAACTTGAAGACGGTGAAGCTGACGCCACTTTTCTGGCGGTTGCCGGGCTCAATCGCTTGTCTAAGGCGGCGACCATAACGGAAAAACTGAGCCTGGAAGATTTTTTGCCAGCACCGGCGCAAGGAGCGGTAACCGTGGAGGCCCGTATTGGCGATGAGGCGATGCTGTCACGCCTGAGACCGCTTCACGACGATGATACAGCACTGGCAGTCGCCGCTGAGAGGGCCTTGCTGGCTGCGTTGGATGGTTCCTGCAGAACCCCAATAGCAGCAAACGCGACACGGCAGGGGAATTTGGTTATTATGCAAGCCATGCTTTTATCGATCGATGGGCAGACTGTTTTTGAGGCAGGCGGATCAACGGCGGCGTCGCACAATGATGCTATGGCGCTGGGCACAGAATTAGGGGCAAAAATAAAGCTGGATGCTGGGGCAACGTTTTTTGATGACTTGGCAACACAGGTGAAAACGGAGTTCTCATGAGCACAATTTTAGTAACCAGACCGATCAATGAGGCTACGATTACCGCTGAAAAGCTAGAGGCAGTGGGCCACCGGGTGGTGATGGCGCCGGCCATTCGTGTGGAGCCGGTTTCTTTTGAGATACCGGAAAATAACCGCAGTATTATCGTCACCAGCCAAAATGGCGCCCGAATGGGGTTGATCAACGTTGGTGATAAAACGCGGCCTATTTTTGCGGTGGCTGAGAAGACAGCCGACGCAGTGCGAGAATTGGGATTCACAAATGTTACAGTTGGTCCAGGCACTGCCAGGCAGTTGGTGCCCTTGTTGCTGGAGTGCGGCCTGAGTGAAAAACGCAAATATACCCACCTTTGTGGCAGCACACTTTCCTACAACATTTGTGATGTTTTGAAGAATGAAGGGCTGGATGCTGAAAATACCGTTACCTATCAAACCACACCGGTGCAGGGGTTAAGTGCGGGTGTGCAGGAAGCGCTCGATGCAGAAGAAATTGATGTGGCACTCTTTTATTCGCCGCGTACAGCTACCATCTTTGAAGAAACAGTGGCGGATTACGGCCGGTCAGATTGGTTGCGCAGTATAGACGCCTTATGTTTGTCAACGCGCGTTGCCACTAATCTTTTAGGTCCGTGGCGTAATAAGGGTTATGCGGTGATCCCGACAGAAAAAGCCATGTTCAGCATGCTCGGCGCGGCTTGATATTTAAGCGATAGCCAGGAAAGTCATCAATGGCGACTAAAAAAATTGATCCAATAACCGGCACAAAACCTGATGCAAAGACGGGTGCAAAGCCCAAGGTGATAGACGCTGAGATTGTTGAAGAGCCTGTGGTTGAGCCTGCGCGGTCAACCAGACCGGAGACCGCAAAAACAGTCGAAGAAATGCCGGCGCCCAAGGCCAAGAGCAGCAAAGCAGGTTGGTATAGTGCGGGCCTACTGGCAGCATTTATCGGCGGTGTATTTGCTGCACCGTACGGTGAGGAAGGCTTGCGATCACTGGGTATTTTGGCGCCGCTTGCGTCAAGCGCGAGTGGTGCCAGCCCTGACCAACAAACAACCGATGCGCTGGCTTCGCTGGAACGCCAATTGGCTGACATGAGCGTATCTGCATCCCGTTTTCAGGAAATACTTGCTCAGCAGGCGTCGCGGCTTGATCAGGCTGATGCAGCGCGCCTGCAAATTAGCGATGATGTGGCCTTGATTGCTGCACAGCCAGGCCGAATAGATGCCGGTACCAGCAGTGACACACAGGCTGTACAGCAAATCGAAACCCGCCTTGCGGCGATAAACGCCGAACTTGCTCGGCTCGCCGCTTTGTCGGGGTCCAGCGACCCAGAGATCACCGGCTTGACCGGTTCGGTGGCATTGGCCCGGGCCGAAACAAACCAGGTGAAAGCCAAACTGGCGCTGCTAGAAGCAGCACTGCAGCAGATGCAGGCAGGTGCACTGGATGTGTCGCCCCGCGGTAGGCTTTTGCTGGCGTTGGGCCGTTTGAAGGACCAAGCGGTCTCTGGAGAACCGCTCGGCGGGGAGTTGGACGCAATCCGGTTGGATATTGCTGAGCTGCCGGCCCTTGACCAACAACTGATCGGCGCAGATGTGGCGGTATTGTTGGCAAATAGAGAGGGTGTCGAAACATATGAGGGTCTCACGCGTGGCTTTGACGGCGTGGCTAATGCCGCCAAAAAAGCCCAGGAAAAAGCTGACGGCAGTTTTCTAGCGTCGCTGTTTACGGTGCGGCGTACCGACGAAAATGCAACAGGTATTGATGCTGTTCTTTTGTCGGCAGAAAAACGTTTGGCGCTGAGGGATTTGGACGGCGCACTGGATGCACTTGCTGGCCTATCTGGCGACGGTGCAGCGGCGGTCGCCGAATGGCAGCAACATGCGACCGCGCACCGTGATGTCCTGGCTGCCTTTGACAGGCTGTTGCGGCAGATCTCAGTCTCGACGGCTGGAGGCAGCCGTTGATTCGCCTGGCAATTTGGTTCTTAGCAGTGCTGGCGTTGGCTGCAGGTGCGGCTTGGCTCGCTGATCATCCGGGCGCAGTAACGGTTAGCTTTCAGGCCTTTGAAATTGATACCAGTTTCGCCGCTCTGACCTTGATGTTTGTGATGGTCGCAGCAAGTGCCGCCGCGCTCGTGTGGCTGGTTGGGTGGCTCAGGCGCGACATGCCGGTTTTTGGCAGTAATCAGATGATCAAACGCCAGCGGCGTGGTTTTAAAATGTTGAACCAGTCGCTTGTTGCTTTGTCGGCGGGAGACCCCAGGCAAGCGCGCTTGTTGGTGGAACGCGCAGAGGTTTTGCTTCCGCCGCAACCCATGGTGCATTTGATTGCGGCGGAAGCCGCCACCAGAAGCGGAGATTTTGTAGCTGCGTCAAAACGATATTCTGAACTGGAGGACACGGAGGACGGGCGCCTGCTCGGTTTGCGCGGCCTGCTAGTTGAGGCGCGGCGCACTGGCCATGAGAATGAAGCGTTGCGGCTGGCACGCGTTGCGTTTGAGGAAAATCGAAAAAGCCCGTGGGTTCTTAAAACCCTGTTTGCGCTGGAAGTTTCTGCTGGAAACTGGCGGGAAGCCGAGGCTGCACTGGATAAGGTTGCCAAAGAAACCCTGCTGGAGAAAGATCAGATCACTCGACACCGCGGTGCCATCGCACACGCTGAAGCAACTGAGCTGAAACTGAAGGGTGACAAGGCGCAGGCACGCAAAACCCTGAAGAAGGCGATTAGCCTGAGGCCTGAGTTTACCCCGGCAATAGTCGCGCTGGCGCAGCTTGAAAAGGGTGACAATAACGATGGGCGCGCCAGCAAGATAATATCAGATGCTTGGGCGAGAGAACCGCACCCCAAGCTCGCGGCCGCCTTCAAGGAACTAGACGCTCAGGAAAGCGCAACCGACTGGTTGAAGCGCGTTCGGGCATTGGTAAAGCCCTCATCTGACCACCCGGAATCGAAATTGTTACTTGTCGATGCCATGATGGACGCCGGAGAGTATGATGCTGTTAAGCCACTGTTGGAGGGATTGCTTAAAGAAGCACCTTCCAGGGCAGCATGGCAGTATCGATTGGCGCTGGCACATGTGCTGAAGGAAAATCCGGACCCTATCGAAACAGCGCTTGCCCACGCAAGCGACGGTGCACATTGGCACTGCAATGATTGCGGACACCGGCCCAGGGGATGGTCGCCGCTTTGTCCATCGTGCAACGGTTTTGATAGTTTGGAATGGAGCGCAAAAGCTGTTGTTATCGTACCAAATCAGGCGTTTGAGCCTGACGGCACCATCGCTTTGTTGGCAGATAATCCCGGGCTTTAGCAGGCAATGATTGATGGTGGTTTTTTTGGCTTAATCGCCGGATGCATTAAGGTCAGCTGTTTCGTCGCCGCACTCAAGCATCCGTTTTTTTAGGGACCGGTTTACGTTTACTGCATCTGGATGTTGGTCTGTGTAGCCCAAGGATTTCAGTTTCGCTTGGGTTTGTTTCAATTCGGAAAGTCGAGTTATACATAATTTTGCGTCGAATTCTTGTTCGTTGGCTGCATCGAGGATGTCTCTGTCGCCCAGAATTTTGCGCACGCTTTCAAGTCGGGTTTGAAGCGTAGTATATTGCATTCGCATGGTGTTCAGTGCTTCGGTCAAATTTTTGACTTCCAGCTCCAGCCTTTCAATTTTTGCCTTGTCATCTGCTACGGGCTTGTCATCTGCCACCGCATATAGGGGTGCAGTGAAAAAGGCACTGATTAAGATTACAATTGAAAAGGCGCGCATAATATTTCCTCCGGCTTTGCGGCAGTATAGCATGCGCAATGGAAAAGGCCACTTGGTGGTCCTGCCACAAAAAAAGATGCACGGACTGAGGTAACATGCAGGCCGCCCACACAACATAAGTTGCGACAGCTAGGGGAATGGCTATTCTGTAGTTCATGATTGAAATCACGCCAGATATTATCGTCAATGACAGCGACATTCAGCTTAGTTTCATTCGCGCCGCCGGGCCAGGCGGTCAAAATGTTAATAAGGTAGCGACGGCGGTGCAACTGCGCTTTGACGCCAAAGCGTCGCCCGCCATTGATGCTCAAATGTTGGCGCGGCTACGGACAATTGCAGGCAAGAAGCTAACCCGAAACGGTGTACTGGTGTTAACTGCCAATCGGTTCCGCACTCAAGGTGAAAATCGTCGAGATGCCGTGGGACGGTTAACTGACCTGTTGAAGCAGGCGGCGGTAAAACCGGTTTTTAGGGTAAAAACCCGTCCGTCCAGGTCCGCCAAGGAAAAGCGGTTGACCACGAAAAAAATTCAAAGTGACAGGAAAAAGACCCGCGGTAGGGTCTCGCGAGAAGACTAAGCAACAAAGTTGCCCTTGTTCATTGCAATATCTTCCAGCCCTGTTGGTCAGTCACATTATAGTGTTGTGACTTTCCCTCAGGTATTTCCCGCCTAGGTAAAAGAGAAACCAGCGAGGATTGTCATGGCCGATAAAATTGAATTGTACGGATATACCACTAGTCCCTATGTGAGGAAGGTGTCCTGTTACTTGTATTATAAAGGACTAGAGTTTGACTTTATTGGCGTTAGCCCGGTGGAACCCGAAAAGACCATTGGATTTTCTGACGGCAGTCAGGTCCCCGTATTGAAAATCGGCGAGGAGTGGCGCCGCGACTCGTCCGCTATTGGAATTTGGCTCGATAGTCTGTTTCCGAAAAACTCCCTGCAAGGCACCACGCTTGACGAGCAGCAGAAAACAAAACAGGTAGATACTTGGGCCAGCGACCAGTTCATTCCGAGCATATTTTTCCGAACGGCCATTGAGGCAGAGATGACAGATGCCTTTCGCAGGCGCGCCTGGCGTCTCGCAGATATTGTGTCCAGCGCTGCCGAGATGCCCGACCCCGTCAAAAAGGCGTGGCCTGACCTTCTCAAGCAAGCCCCTTTCATTTTAAGGATGGTTAGTGAACTGGACCAGAGTGAGCCGTTGCACGACATGCAGCAAAGGTTGTTCATGGAACTCACAGCACATCTGGGAGACGGGTTGTACCTGAGTGGTGGATCAATTCCGTCGATGGCTGACTTCGCCATCTATCCCCAGATTATGTTCCCCTATCAGGTGGGTTTGCTGGATGACTTGATATTGCTTCAACACCCAACACTTGGACCGTGGCTCAAGCGGGTTGCAGGTCATTTGCCGCAAAACCCTTGGTGTGTAGATGAAGAGTTTATCGTTAACCCGTTGCCCTTTGATAGGGCGCCCTTTAGATGTGGAAGCTTTCCCCGCAACCGCACCGGCCCTTTTCGTTGGGGTTGGTGAACTTAAAGCCGGTGGAAAACATGGTGTCTTCCCAATCCATCTGAGTGCCCAGCAGGAACAACAGAGATTTGCGGTCGACAAAAACCTTAACACCTTTGTCCTCGACAACTTCGCAAGTCGGGTCTTCGTCGGTCAGATAGTCAACCGTATAGCCAAGGCCCGAGCATCCGTGAGTTTCCGTGCCCAGCTTGATGCCGATGGCGTCCTGGTTTTTTGCCAGCAGCGCCTTGATGTGCTCGGCGGCTTTGTCGCTAATTTCGATCGCTGATTTCATCATGCTACCCTTTACAATAAACCCAGTTCCAGACGGGCTTCGTCCGACATCATAGACATTTCCCATGGTGGTTCCCATACAAGGTCAACCCGAACGCCGTTTACGCCGTTAACCGAATTCACTTTCAACTCCACCTCACCGGGCATGGATTCTGCTACCGGGCAATGCGGTGTGGTCAGCGTCATGGTCACATGGGCTGAGTAATCCTTGGCAACATCAACCGAATAAATCAGTCCCAACTCGTATATATTCACCGGGATTTCCGGGTCATATATTTCTTGCAAAGCCGAAACGATGTTGCCTTGAAGCTCTTCGGGTGAAGAGGGTGTTTGAGAGTTGGTGGGGTCTGTTTGTACGCCCTGCGACTCGACATTCGAATCGTTCATCGACTCGGTAGATTCTGGTTCGTTTTGCTGATCCAGGAATTTATCTAGGAAATAGGCCCCCTCTTGCGGACTGACCATGGGTCGCTCCACCTTTTGAGGCTGATTTTCCGGCGGTACGTTCGCGGTGGTCACGTCCAAAATATCTCTTTTGCTATCGTCGGTCATCCGAATATATCCACTACTTTTTTCAGGCCCTCAATCAGGCTGTCGACGTCATTGCGGTCATTGTAAATACCAAAACTGGCGCGCACAGTGCCAGGAATTTCAAATCGGTCCATCACCGGCTGAGCACAGTGATGTCCGGCGCGAACCGCAATGCCTAGGCGGTCCAGAATGGTGCCAATATCATGCGGATGCGCTTCCTGCATTACAAAGCTTATAATAGCACCCTTGCCTTTGGCAGTGCCAATCAACCGAACGCTGTTCGAGCCCTCTAGTTGGCTGGTCGCATAGTCGCGAAGGTCGGCTTCGTGGGCAGCAATACGGTCAAATCCGATAGCGCTGACATAATCAAGCGCATGGCGGAAGGCGATGCCGCCAGCAATATTGGGTGTGCCCGCTTCAAATTTAGGCGGCAAATGATTGTAAGTTGTTGTGGCAAAAGTGACGGTCGAGATCATGTCTCCGCCGCCTTGCCACGGCGGCATTGCATCCAGCAAATCTTCTTTGCCGTATAGGACGCCGATACCTGTTGGGCCGTATACCTTGTGGGCAGAAAAAGCGTAAAAGTCTACGTCCAGTGCCTGTACATCAATGGGGCAGTGTGGTGCTGCCTGACAGCCATCAATCAGCACTTTCGCGCCCGCTGCATGGGCCATGCGGACAATGTCTTCAACAGGAAGATGAGTGCCGATGGAATTGGAAATATGGGCAACCGCAACCAGCTTGGTGCGTTCATTCAACAGCTCAGCAAAAACATCCATGTCTACTGACCCGTCATCCAAAAGCGGAATAACCTTGATCGAAGCACCCTTTTCCTCGGCCAACATCTGCCAGGGAACAATGTTAGAGTGATGCTCTAGCTCGGACAGGATAATTTCGTCGCCCTCACCAATATTTTGCCGGCCCCATGTCTGGGCAACCAGATTAATACCTTCGGTAGCACCACGGACAAAAATACATTCACGCGATCGCTGTGCGTTTATAAAGGCGCGCACTGTTTCGCGGGTTTGCTCATAGGCTTCGGTGGCATCCTGGCTGAATTTATAAACACCGCGGTGGATGTTGGCATAATATTGCTCATACAGATCCTTCTCAGCTTCAATAACAGCGCTTGGTTTTTGTGCGCTGGCAGCGGAGTCGAGAAAGATGAGCGGCTTGCCGTAAACCGTTTGGCTTAAAATAGGAAAATCACCGCGAATCGCAGCAACATCCAGCGGTTCTGGCGCGGTTGTAGTAGCATTGATATGTTGAACCGTGTCAGGCATTACGCTGCGTCTTTCCCTGATGTATTAGGCACATGTGCCATCATCCAGCCTTTTATCTGGTTACGTAGCGCGTCCGCGATTGCAGCATTGTCGATCCGCGCCAAAGCATCATCGGTGAAAGCCTCTACCAGCATCTGACGAGCAGTCGTTGGGTCAATGCCTCTCGACATCAGGTAAAACATTGCCTTTGCATCAAGCTCACCAATAGTGGCGCCGTGGCTGCATTTCACGTCATCAGCAAAAATTTCTAGCTCGGGTTTGGCGTTGGCTTCGGCTGTCCGGTCTAACAATAGAGCTTTGAAAGATTGATCCGCCAGCGTTTGCTGGGCACCGTCTGCGACAGTTATTTTGCCTTGAAACGAGCTTTTACCCAGCGCATCGGCTACGGTGCGGAAAACCTGATCGCTGTTCGTGGATGGCATGCGGTGGTCAACATGAACCAGCATGTCGTGACTTTGGCGACTGGCAGCCAGTGCAACGCCGTCGATGGTGGCATTTGCTCCATCAACCAGTAACCGCACCTGCGCATCAAAGCGTGCCAGCGATGCACCCAGTGAAACATTGCAGGCACTATAGTTGCCGCCCGCGCCTACGCTGACAGCGGCATTGGCAGTATGGATGGCTTGCGACCCGTCCATCTGCATCCGGTAATGGTTAAGTGCGGCCCCTTCGGCAACCCGGGCCTGAACCACAGAGTTCATCCAGTAAGCACTGTCATCGCCGATAAACCGTTCTAGGATTGTGGCTTTTGCACCCTCGCCCAGCTCAACCAGATGTCGCACCTGAGCGGCGGCGTTTTCTGCATCATGCATGATGTGGATAATCTCAATAGGGTCATCAATTTCAACACCCGCAGGTACCACTAGAACCAGTCCGTCGCGCATCAGCGCCGTATTTAAAACGCTTGTTGCTTCACGACCAACCCGCAATTCATTGGCACGTTCGCTGTTTGCCATTAGGTGGTTGGCAAGTGGGCGAACCGATATAGCCTGCAGCAAATCGCCGAAGTCGCTGCGTTCCTGGTCGAAGTGACCGTTTATTATTACTAGTCGTGCGGCCGTCGTGCAGATTGCGTCTGGAATTCGGGCATCAGATTGTATCTGCGCAGCGGCAAAGGCCTGACCGCGAAGTCGTTTTATGTCGCTATAGCGCCAGTTCTCGTCCCGCGCGGTGGGGAACCCGGTTTCGGCGAATCTGTCAATGGCCTTGTCTCGCAGACTGTCTAGACCAGCAAGGGTACCTGAGAGGCTGGCGGCCTGGTCGCGGTAGGTTGATTTTATTAACTCCGGCATGCGCCGATACTCCTAAATCGCTTGGATCGTGCTACTATTTACGCGACGTCCGCATAGCCTTTTTCTTCCAGTTCTGCGGCTAGTTCCTTGCCGCCGGATTTGATGATTTTTCCGTCGATCATCACATGCACAACGTCAGGCTGCACATAGTTCAGCAGCCGCTGATAATGGGTGATCAGCAATATGGCTGTGTCGTTTTTGCGCTGGGCATTGATGCCGTCTGCGACCACCTTAAGGGCGTCGATGTCGAGACCAGAATCAGTTTCGTCCAGCACCGCTAATTTGGGGTTCAGCACCGCCATTTGCACCATTTCGTTGCGCTTTTTCTCTCCGCCCGAAAAACCCACATTGACGAAGCGTTTGAGCATCTCTAAGTCCATTTTCAACTCAGCAGCTTTGGTGCGCACCAGCTTCATAAATTCGGCCGCAGACATATCTTCTTCGCCGCGGTAGCGCCGTACGCTGTTAAGCGCTGTGCGCATGAAGTTTAGGTTCGAGACGCCGGGGATTTCTACCGGATACTGGAAGCCCAGAAACAATCCTTCACCGACCCGCTCGTGCGGCTCCAGCTCGCTAATGTCTTTGCCGTCAAACTCGATGGAGCCTGCGGTCATCTCGTAGTCATCGCGCCCGGCGATGGTGTTCGCCAGGGTTGATTTCCCGGCCCCATTCAGGCCCATAATCGCATGTACCTCGCCTGGTTTTACTTCAAGGCTAAGGCCTTTGATAATTTCTTTATTTTCGACGCTTACGCGTAAATCTCTGACAGTTAACATAATATTTGGCCTATTTATCCAACGCTGCCTTCAAGGGAGATGCCAAGAAGCTTTTGAGCTTCCACGGCAAATTCCATCGGCAGATGTTGCATGACTTCTTTACAAAATCCGTTGACGATCATCGCGACCGCTTCTTCTTCACCCAGGCCCCTCGACTGGCAATAAAACAACTGGTCCTCTGATATTTTAGAGGTTGTCGCTTCATGCTCGATTTGGGCGGTGGGGTTTTTCACTTCGATGTAGGGAACGGTGTGTGCGCCGCTGGTCGACGACACCAAGAGCGAGTCGCACTGGGTGTAATTACGCACATTTTCAGCACCCGATAGTACTTTCACCAGTCCGCGATAGCAGTTTTGCGAACGCCCGGCAGAAATGCCTTTGGAAATGATGGTCGAGCGCGTGTTGGGCGCCATATGGATCATTTTTGTGCCGGTATCGGCTTGCTGCAGGTTGTTGGTAACAGCCACTGAATAAAACTCGCCCACTGAGCCTTCGCCCGCCAGCACACAACTGGGGTATTTCCAGGTGACGGCAGAACCGGTTTCAACCTGGGTCCAGGAAACCTTCGAGTTTTTGCCTTTGCAAAGCGCGCGCTTTGTCACGAAATTATAGATGCCGCCCTTGCCGTCTTTGTCGCCTGGGTACCAGTTCTGGACGGTGGAATATTTGATCTCGGCGTCATCAAGCGCCACCAGTTCGACCACGGCCGCATGTAGCTGGTTTTCGTCGCGCATAGGGGCGGTACAACCCTCAAGATAGGAAACATAGGAACCTTCCTCGGCGACAATCAAGGTACGTTCAAACTGGCCAGTGTTTTCCGCATTGATACGGAAGTAAGTGGACAGTTCCATCGGGCAGCGAACTCCTTTGGGGATGTAAACAAAGGTACCGTCCGAAAATACAGCGCAGTTAAGCGCGGCGAAATAATTGTCACGCTGCGGCACCACTGTGCCCAAATATTTCTGGATCAGCTCAGGGTGTTCATGCACCGCTTCCGAGATCGACATGAAAATTACGCCAGCTTTTTTCAATTCTTCCCGGAAGGTGGTGGCCACAGATACGGAATCGAATACTGCGTCCACAGCAATTTTGCGCGCGCCTTCAACGCCGGCCAGCACTTCTTGCTCAGCCAGAGGAATGCCTAGTTTTTCGTACACCCGCAGCAGTTCTGGGTCTACTTCGTCCAGGCTTTTTGGTTTGTCTTGGCTTTTGGGTGCAGCGTAAAAATAAATATCGTTATAATCGATTGCCGGATAGTTGACCTTGGCCCAATCAGGCTCATCCATTTTCAACCAGGCGCGGTAAGCCTTCAGTCGCCAACTCAGCAACCATTCGGGCTCGTCTTTCTTGGCAGATATAAAGCGAACAATATCTTCGGACAGACCTTTTGGTGCCATGTCCATTTCCACATCGGTCGAGAAGCCGTATTTATAGTCTCCGGTTATCTCGGCAACTTGTTCGCGGGTTTCCTGGGTACCTGCCATATGGCTGGCTCCTTACTCTCTAATTACATACTAATTTCTGGCGGCGCTTTGTGCCTGGGCCTCGAATTGGGCGACAAGCTCTTCGCCGCCGAGCGGAGTGACAAGCGATGACAGCACAACGTCATCAAGGGCACTTTTCACTGCACCGTTGATAAGCTGCCATTTGGGGCGCATCACGCAAATGTTGGTGTAGCCGCAGTCAATATCGCTGGGTTCTGCGCAGTGCGTAACAGCGATAGGGCCATCAATGGCTTCAATAATGTTCGCTACGCTAATTTCTTCGCACGAACGGGCCAGGGCAAAGCCACCTTTGAGTCCGCGGTGCGACACCAGCAGATCAGCGCGACCCAATGCATTTAATATTTTTGAAACAGTCGGTACCGGTATATTGGTGCTGCTAGAGAGCGTTTGTGCGCTCACACGCTCAGAGTTAACGGCGATTTCGCACATCAATACAACGGCATAATCCGCCAAATTTGTAAGTCTTATCATGGGTTTGGCCCTTTTTTCCCGCGATTTAGGACTTTGTCATTTAATATATGACTAAATCAGTCAGGTTTACATATGGGAACTGTAGGGGGTGAGTCAACCGTCTACGGTGCACTATGGGCAACCTGTGACATAATGTCATCAAAGCAGTTGAATGTGAATTATGGCTGATTTTTCTCATCTTTGCACGCTTTTTTAGTGAAAACCCTGTGAGGTGTCTTGGAAAAGAAGCCTTTTCCCGCTGGAAGGTGATGCTGGGTTCGTGTAGGGGTAGAACCATGAACGAAGTAGCCCTCAAACAATACCAAAGCTGCTGGTTTATCCGCTCCTTTGAAAAGGCGATTGCGGTCCAGGCGCGTGCGGGCAATGTGCCTGGGTTGGTGCATTTGAGCACAGGCTCAGAGGTAGCTGACATTCTTCTTGGCCAGCAGCTCGACCCGACGCGCGATCATGTAACCGGGTCTCATCGAAGTCACGGCCTCGCTCTGGCGTGCGGCGCGGACCCTGTTGCTGTCGCAAAGGAAATTCTTGGCCGTGAGGGCGGGCTCTCAGACGGGCTTGCGGGCACTCAGCATTTGCTGGCGCCGGAAACAGGTTTTCTTACGTCGAATGGCATTGTCGGCGCACAAGTTCCCTTGGCGGCAGGCGGCGCATTGAGCGCAAATACAGCTGCAGTTGGCGGTATCGGCGTTGCGGTTTTCGGCGACGGTGCAGCTAACCAGGGCGCGGTGCTGGAGACGATGAACCTGGCTGCGACGCTAAATCTGCCGATGCTTTTCGTCATGTATAATAATGGAATGGCACAAACCACTGCTGCTGTTGATGCCACCAGCGGCAGCTATTGCGCGCGCGCCGAAAGCTTTGGCCTCACTGCATGGTCTGCCGACAGCGATGCCTACACGGATTGCTTAAAAACACTTCGCGATGCGGTTACATATACGCGTTTGGGTAGCCCAGCGTTTGTTGAAGTTACGGTTTCGCGCGACCATGGCCATTATTTCGGCGATGAAGAAAGATCAGAATTCCCTCCGTCAAAAGCAATGGCCTGTTTTGCGAAATGGCTTTCTGAACAGGGTGTCAAGGACCAGTTGTTGAACACTGCACGATGTGCGGCAGAAAAAGATGCAGCCGCAGCTGTTGCGGCGGCGGCATCAGCACCATTTGCGGCGGCGAATGCGCTTTCACCCTGGCTTGGGGTGCAAGGAGGCACCGATGGCTGAGCAGGTTTTGACAATCAGGCAAGCGCTTAACAGCGCTCTTCATCAGGCCATGGCCGATGATGATACCATCATTTGTATTGGTGAGGACATCGCTGAAAATGGAGGCGTGTTCAAGGTTACGGAAGGTTTGTCTGGCAAGTTCGGAGCCGAACGTATGATTGACACGCCCATTTCTGAAACTGCTTTTGTCGGCATGGGTGTAGGAGCGGCCATGACGGGTTTGAAGCCAGTTGTAGAACTGATGTTTTGCGATTTTGCTGGTGTTTGCTTTGACCAGATTATGAACCAGGCGGCAAAAGCCCAGTTTCTGTCAAATGGTCGGCTTAAACTGCCGCTGGTTATTCGCACTACTATGGGCGCAGGTGATGGATCTGGTGCGATGCATAGCGCCAGCTTGCACAGCCTTTTCGCTTCGATCGCAGGCCTGACTGTGGTGTGCCCTTCCAACCCCGCTGATGCAGCCGGGTTGTTGAAAGCCGCCATCCGATACGATGGACCGGTTATCTTTATGGAAAACAAACAGCTCTATGATTTTGAGGGTCCAGTGGTAGCAGGCTTGCCCGAGATTTCGCTCGGCAAGGCGCGAACTATCCGGGAGGGCACGGACATCACTATTGTAGCTGCAAGTGCCATGGGCCATCGGGCTTTAGCGGCTGTAGAAACTCTGGGCACAAACGGTATTTCAGCGGAAGTGATTGACCCGCGCACGATCAAACCACTGGATGTGGGTGCGATTGTCGATAGTGTGGAAAAAACCGGGCGACTGTTGGTGGTCGACGAGGGCACTGCATTTGCCGGATTCGCTGATGCAGTTATTGCAGCGGTGAGCGCTCAAGCCTTTGGATCGCTTCGGTGTGCGCCCATGAAGTTATGCCCGCCCGATACACCGGTTCCATATGCGCCAGCGGCTGAGCTGCGATGGTTGCCCGACAGCGCCGATATTGTGGAAGCAGCAACGAATATGACGGAGGCTTAGGTGAACGAGGTAAACGGCGATAAAAAAATAAAAGTCTGGGACATCGCCACCCGACTGTTTCATTGGGCTCTTGCGGTATTGTTTTGCTTATCGGCCTATTCTGCGTTTCAAGACAAATTTGGTCTCTACGCAGATATGCACCGAAATGCAGGCGTTACGATTCTGATTTTGGTAGCGTGGCGTATCCTCTGGGGGATTGTTGGCAGTGATACAGCGCGTTTCAGTCACTTTATCAAAAGCCCGAGGGCGGTTTTCCAGCATTTAAAGCAAAGTTTCAGCAGCCTTCCTTACAAAACAATTGGACACAATCCGCTTGGCGGTTTGTCTGTGGCTCTTATGCTTGTGCTGCTGTTGGCTCAAGCGATCATGGGTTTGTTTGCCAGCGACGGAATGATTTTTTCAGGGCCGTTATCGAGGGAAGTTTCTGGTTCCTTGTCCAGCGACCTTACCAATTGGCATGAATTGCTTGGGCGTATCTTGATCGGTGTTGTGGCATTTCACGTGCTTGTTGTTTTGATGTACGGGGTTTTTAAACGGGTGAATTTAATTTGGCCAATGATAAGTGGAAACACCAGTGGTGAGCCTTCAACACTTGCCCCGAGAATGAAGCCCGGCTGGTTGGCTTTGTTGTTGTTTATCGTCGTTGGAGCGACTGTGTGTTTGTCGGTTTTCTGATAAAAAAAACGCCCTCGAATATGAGGGCGTTTGGATGTAGTTATGGATTTGGTGTCTAGTTTACCTGACTTTATATTCGTCGTGGCACCCCTTGCAATTTCGCCCAACAAGCCCGAACGCAGCTTTTATTTCATCCATGTCTGTTGTTTGTTTAGTGACCTCTGCAAATGCGGCGGTATCCGCCTCTAGGCTGTCCATACGTTTGGCAAAGTCTTCCCAGTTTTCCCAAACAGCGTCCTTTGCTTTGGTGAAACCTTCGGTGCCGCGAGTATCTTTTTCAAAGACCGATTTGGTCATGGTAGCTGTACTGGCCATGATTTGGGCGATCGCTGGCAAGTGGTCAGGGTTGCCTGTCCCTCGAAAAATAATGGGAACTAGTTTCTGCATCGAGTAATTAAAATGCTGCATCGTATCGTGGCGGTATTTCGAATCGAAAGAGCGTTCTTCTTCGCCCTCGTGGTTGTCGGCAACAGATGAAGAAAGCGGCAGCGCTGCACACATGAGGGCAGCTATTGCAATTTTTTTAAAGGTGAACTTTCTGGTCATTCGACTCTCCCTATATATAACCTCACATCAATAACGATGGTAACGTCGTCGCCAAAGAGGGCAAGAGTGAACCGGTAACTTATTGCGGAAGTCACTGAAAATCGGCCAAAAACCGCGAAAATGCAGAATTCGTACAGCTTCTTTTCAGCTTGGATACGTTGTTTTAGGGCCGGGCGGCGCCCTAAAGGATTGGTGGGCGCGTGTTGGGCCTGCGGTCACGGCGTGGTGGTTGTGCCTGATAAGCCTCAGCGCAGTGGCGCGCGCAGTAAGGCATGCCGGGCTCAGATGATTTGCCGCAGAAATGGAAGTCCGAGTCGCCGAGGTGACCGATAGGCCATTTACACATGCGGTCGGTTAGGTCCAAAAGCGACACCAACTTTTTATCGCTTTTCTTGGCGGCAGGTTTTGGTGCTGCTTTTTTCTTTTCCGTGTCGGTTTTTACCGGCGATGGACGAGACTTCAGACCTAGCCTGTGTGCCTTGCCTATTACCGCATTGCGCGTAACACCTTCGGCCAATTCTTTGGCGATTTGGCTGGCGCTCAAGCCGTCGTCCCAGAGTTTCTTGAGCTTTTCAATGCGGTCTTCCGTCCAGGCCATGAAGGTGTCCTTTGATTATGCGTTGCTGTTGGGCACTTATATATTTTTATGAGTCGACTTGCGAGTCGGAATTCGGATTCTTTATATCGCTTTGCGCCCCCTCTTGCCAAGACCTCATGTATCACCATATGAAGGAACCCTAATTTTCTCCTCTTTAGAGTCGGAGCGTGTACCGTGACAGACAGCAACAGCAAACCCTATCCGGAGCTTGGCGTTCGGACTATCGGGTTGGTGAATTGGGTTGGCTTGCAAACGCTGTATTTGAAGGAAACCAAGCGTTTCATGAAGGTGTGGACGCAGACGCTGATTGCGCCAGCGGTGACCACTATCCTGTTTATGGTGATTTTTTCGCTAGCGCTGGGCGGCCGTGGCCGCATGGTGGCTGACATGCCCTACGCTCAGTTTTTGGCGCCCGGGTTGATCGTTATGGCAATTTTGCAAAATGCCTTTGCCAATACCTCATCGTCGATTCTTATCTCAAAGGTGCAAGGCAACATCGTTGATACGTTGATGCCTCCGCTTTCAGCACTGGAATTGACCATTGGATTTGTGCTCGGTGGCGTAACCCGAGGCATTGTCGTTGGCCTGTCTGTTGGTACAGCTTTTGCCCTGATGCCCGGCGTTGGCATGAATGTGTCCCACTTGTGGGCAGTTCTGTATTTTGCGCTGGCTGCCAGCACAATGTTGTCGCTGATTGGAGTGTTAACCGGTGTTTGGGCCGAGAAGTTTGACCATTCAGCAGCTATTACCAATTTTGTGATCGCACCTCTTAGCCTCTTGTCGGGCACCTTCTATTCGATTGAGCGGTTAAGCGAAGGCTGGCAAGTCTTCTCCAGTATTAATCCATTTTTCTACCTGATAGACGGTTTTCGTTATGGTTTTATTGACCGGGCAGACAGCAATTTAATGGTTGGTCTACTCTTTACTTTGAGTATCAATTTTATCCTGACTGTTGCGGTTTATCTGGTGTTTAAAAAGGGTTACCGCCTTAAAGCGTAGATAGCGGGTTATCTCGGTGCAAAGCTCGCTCTCGGTGGCAACTGATCTTGTTGCAACCAGACAATTCAAGTGCTGCTTCAGACCATAGAAAATATAGCTTCGCTAGCATTGACAACTTGCGGGGCCGGAGGCATCCTCGCCCTCCGTTGGCCGGAGCGCAGCTGCGCCTTCGCCCGACCTTTTTGAGCCTAGGGGATTGTCGGCTCAGAAAGCGCCCAACAGAGGTACCCAAAGAAGGACACCCGCAAAACTGTCTAGCCCAGAAGGGAGACACATTGTGATTACACCATTGATGCCAACTTATGCCCGTAACCCCATCGCATTTGAGCGCGGCGAAGGCATGTATTTATATGACACTGACGGCAAGCAATATCTGGATTTCTATTCAGGTATCGGCGTCATGTGCCTTGGTCATAGCCATCCGAGCCTAGTGAAAGCCCTGCAGGAGCAAGGTAGCAAGCTTTGGCACACAGCTAATGGTTTCACTATTCCTGAGGGCGAGCGATTGGCCACTCGGCTAACCGATGCCTGCGTGGCTGATACGGTATTTTTTGGTAACTCTGGCGCTGAGGCAATTGAGTGCGCAATTAAAATGGTGCGTAAATACCACCATGATAAAGGCCAGAAGGGTCGCTACCGCATTGTAACCATGGCATCAGCTTTCCATGGCCGCACCTTGGCGGGTATCGCTGCCGCTGGTCAGGAAAAATTGACAAAAGGGTTTGAGCCGTTGCCGGAAGGCTTCGATGTCGTACCTTTCGATGACCTTGAAGCAGTTAAAGCAGCGATTGGCCCCAACACCGGCGGCATTATGGTGGAACCTGTACAAGGCGAGGGCGGTATTCGGCCGATCCCCGCTGAAACCATGCAGGCCCTGCGGCAAATATGCGACGAAAACGGCCTGTTGCTTGTGGTTGATGAAATTCAATGCGGTATGGGACGGACCGGCAAATTGTTTGCCTATGAATGGTCGGGCATTGAACCAGACATCATCACCGCAGCCAAGGGCATTGGCGGCGGCTTTCCGCTGGGCGCATGTCTGGCCACTGAAGATGCCGCATCGGGCATGATTGTTGGCACCCACGGCTCCACCTACGGCGGTAATCCGCTTGCAATGGCGGTGGGTAATGCAGTGCTTGATGAAATGTTGAAACCGGGTTTCTTTGATCATGTCATTGAAATGGGCGACATGCTGCATGGCCGTCTTGCCGCCCTTCAGCAGCGACATAGCGACCTAATTAGCGAAGTGCGCGGCAAAGGTCTGATGGCGGGTATTCGTGTGCCGGACATCCCAACCCGTGACATTGTGGTTGACCTTATTGGCCGGGGTATGATTCCAGCGGTTGCCGGTGATATGGTTGTGCGTATGCTGCCACCGCTTATTCTGGACGAAAGCCATATTGAAGAAGCGATGAATCATCTGGACGCATCACTGACCTCGTTGCGCGCCAAAAAATAGCGCGCATTTGCTGGCGAATGCTGGGCTGAATATTGGAATGAACCCATGAGTGCTACAGCACCAAACAGTCACTTTCTTGACCTGAAAGATCTGCCATCTGAAGTGCTGCGGCACATTCTCAACACGGCGAAGGTCTGGAAAGCGGCGCGTGCGGGCATGCCCAAAGGCGCGGTCGACGTCGGCACTCCGCTTGCTGGGCATACGCTTGCAATGATTTTTGAAAAATCATCCACTCGTACCCGTATCAGCTTTGAAATGGCAATGCGGCAACTGGGCGGCAGCAGCGTGGTTTTGCAAGGCGCTGCCATGCAGCTTGGCCGCGGCGAAAGCGTTGCCGACACGGCGCGGGTTATTAGTCGCTATGTGGATGCCGTTATGGTGCGGGCAAATGACCATGCAACGGTTGTTGAACTGGCGGAAGTCGGGACAGTACCTGTTATTAATGCACTGACAGACCGGTCGCACCCATGCCAGCTGATGGCGGATATGCTTACGTTGGAAGAACGTTTTGGATCGATGGAAGAACGCAAGGTTACGTGGATTGGCGACGGCAACAATGTAGCAACATCCTTAATTGAGGCTGCGACGCGTTTTAACTTTTCGCTGACGCTGGCTTGTCCCCGTGGTTTTGAACCCTCGGAGGACGCTGTCGCTTGGGCCGAAGCCGAAGGCGGCGATGTGACGCTCACAAGCGATCCGCAAGGGGCGACACGTGGTGCCGATGCGGTCATCACCGACACCTGGGTTTCCATGGGGGACGTCGACGCCGCCGAGCGCATGAAAGCTTTTGGGCCGTTTCAGGTAACGTCGGATATCATGAAAAATGCGTCGGCCGACGCCGTGTTTCTTCATTGTTTGCCCGCGCACCGCGGCGAGGAAGTGGCAGCTGAAGTGATCGACGGTCCGCGGTCTGTGGTGTGGGAAGAGGCGGAAAACCGGTTGCACGCCCAAAAAGCGATCTTGGCCTGGTGCCTTGGTAAAATATAATCGGGCAAGATGTAGATAAAGAGTGACAGTGCGACATGACTGAGACAGATCACAAAAAACCGATTGTTGTTAGCGATCCCGATGGTAGCCGTGACAATGAAGTACGTCCTTTTCATATCGAAGGTATGGACGTGCGGGGCCGTGCAATAAGGCTGGGTACGGTTGTTGACCAGATTTTGCGAGCGCATGATTACCCCGACCCTGTTGCACGCATTCTCGGCGAACTGTTGACATTGACCGGGATGCTCGGGTCGATCATGAAATTTAACGGCATTGTGACGGTGCAAACCAAATCGAGCGGTGCGGTTCCGATGATGGTAGCAGATTATGAGCGACGCGACGACGGAGTGGGCCGACTGCGCGGTTATGCCGATATCGATGAGGCTAAACTGTCCACCTACGGCAAGAACCCGAGTTTCAACGGTTTGATTGGTTCAAAATCTGGCTATTTGGCGCTGACCATTGACCAAGGCGACGACATGGAACGCTATCAAGGCATCGTTGATCTGGCCGGCGGTAGTGTTGCGGACGTTGCGCGCAATTATTTCATGAATTCCGAGCAAACGCCGACCGAGCTTCGTTTGGTGTGCAACAAAAACGAGGTAACCGGCCACTGGCGTGCTGGCGGTATTATGGTGCAGCATCTGGCGCGCGGCGAAGAAGGACAAGAGCGAATTCTCGACCGCGAGACACAAGAGCACTGGGACCGCGCCAGCGCACTTATGCACAGCGTCAAAATAGACGAACTTTTGGACCCGCAATTGGATTTAGATAGCCTATTGTATCGGCTATATAACGAAGACGGTGTGCGGGTGTTTGAACCGGCTCGATTGGTTCATGTCTGCCGTTGTTCGCGCGAGCGTTTGCAGAATGTTTTAGGTCAGTTTGAGAAAGCTGAGCTTGAAGATATGGTCAAGGACGGCATCATCGATGTGAATTGCCAGTTCTGTAACCAGACCTATGAGTTTGTTCTGGAAGACGTGGCCGAAAAACCCAGTTAACGTCGTTGTTTCCTGTAGCTCAATAAAAAAGCTCCGGGCGGCAAGACACCCAGAGCTTCTTTTGTTTGGTTCGTGATTACCGGCTTTTGGCGTTGTCGTCGCCTGCCGCCAATATATCGATAGTGCCAACGAGCTTCAGATTGTCGTTAGAGTTGCGATCAATCAGTTTGTTGTAGGGATCAACGCCGATGAATGCGGGCCGACCGTTGACGATCAACTCGATCGTGGATGCACCGTCAGCTACAACCTGTTTTTGCATATGCAAAACATGCTCGGGCCCGAAATCGCTGTCAGCCGGGTTTTTACTAAAAATGCCGATATCGACCGGAATGTCGAATTTGGCAACGGTTTCGTTGCCCTCGGCGTCGGCGTATATTTTGCCAACTTCCAAATCAATCGACACCTTGAAGGTGCCGTCTGCTTGTTCCTGCACGCGGCTATCTTCGGCTTTCACGTCGAAAATGGTGATTTTTTCGAAGAAATCCTCGATCAAACCTACTTTTTCAGGTGCTTCTTCTTTGAAAATCGAAATCAAATCGGTGGAAATTGCATAGGGGTCGCTGCGATACGCCCGGTTGGCTATCAGCCGCCGCAATGATCGGTTGACCACATCTTCACCCAAATAGTCCTTGAGTGCATACATGATCACTGACCCTTTTCGGTAATGGATATACTGCTGGTTTTCCACCCGGTAGAGCGGCAGCTCGCCTTCTGGATCTGTCGCCCGGCCAGAAAGATACCGATCAAGCTCAAATTTGAGAAACCTCCTGATTTGATCTTTGCCGTATTTCTGTTCCATCACCAACAAGGCACCATATTGTGCCAGTGTTTCCACCAACATTGTGCCGCCCTGCGTGTTGGCGGACATCACCTGATGCGCCCACCACTGGTGCGCCATCTCGTGCGCTGTGATGTAGTAGGGCATGTCGATATCATCTTCACCAGCAACGTTTGCAATAAAGCCTATGCCTTCCGAGTAGGGAATGGTGTTCGGGAACGCCTGTGCAAATGTGCGGTAGGCGGGGAACTCCAAAATCCGCACCTGGCGGTGTTGATAGGGGCTGAAAGCGGTGTTGAAATAGCTGATGCTGTCTTTCACACTGTCGATCATCCGCGCCACATTATAGGTGTGTGGCTTATGATGAAACACCTCAATCTGGATGTCGTTCCAGTTTTCGCTAACCACCTCATATTCGGCGGACAGGAAACTGTAAAAGTTCAGTATCGGCGCATCCATCTTGTAGGTGAAATAGCGCCTGTCGCCATCGGTCCATTCGCGTTCCAGGTATCCTGGCGCGACCACCCGCTGACCTGCCACCGTTGACACGGTGGTTTCGAAGGTTACGAAATCGCTGTCTTGCCGCAGATAGTTGTTGCCGTGCTGGCTGGTGTCTTCCAGTTTCGGTGTGCGGGGCAATGGCTCCAGTCCGTATTCGCGACGAGTGTTCCTGTCGCTGAGCATGCCGCCCTGCCAGAAGCCAATATAGGGTGAAAACTCAGAGTTGTTGATGAAAGTTCCGTTCCTGACCAGCGTCACGCTGTTGCGCTCATGGGCAAAGCCCTTTTGCTGGATCAGCGTTTCGTATGAAAGCGATCTTTTTTCGACCGGCAGCATGGGTTGATCCAAGCCACAGATATGGTAGTTGAAACGATTGTCGAATTTTGTGAGAGCTGCGCCTTCCAGGGCAAGGTCTATGACTTCGGCCTGCGGTGGAAACACGCAATGCACCGTTGAGATTGGTTCAGTTGTCTTGTTTTCCAGAATTTGCTGCGACCGAACTTCCACGCGCCGCCCGTATGGAAAAATATCCACATCCACTTTGACATCAGTGGTTCGCGGCATTGGCAGGTCGGCATACTGACGGTAATCAGCTTCGTATTCGACCGAAAGCTCTTCGAGGTCGTCCAGCGTAAAATACTCGTTGAGAATATTTGTATTATAGTAGATGACACTGCCCGTGCTGACGGCCCCCACGATAAGCAGCGTTGCCGCCGCACCCGTTACTGGTTGCAAAAAGGCACGCAGCCTCCGCAGTCGATATTTGAGTGGCTGCAATGTACCGCGATTCCACAACATGTAGGTCAGCATCAAAAGCAGGCCGGATACAAATGCCCAGTATGCAATTAGCCAGTAATCTGCGTTGATGAAACGCCCAGAGCCGTTCATGTCGGACATGGGCGTGTCAATATTACTGCCAAAGCGATACAGCGGATGCTCGAATCCAAGTTGCTGCAACACGATTGTAGATATCAGATACAAAACCATGATCATCATGCCGACAAAACGGTTTTTAGCTAGAACCTGCACAAAGGCCGACAGAACAGCGACAAGAATGAACGGGGTAACAAAATGTAGCAGCCCGCGATGCAGGTAAAGACTTATCTCCAGTGCACTATAACCGCTAAGAAGCTGGACAACGATCGACATCACAACGCCCAGCACCATGATGGATACAAGAACCAATGCCAAAGCAACTAATTTGCTGATGACAAACACCCAGTTCGGTGTTGGTAGCGCGTCAATAATTTCGTTGAACTTAGCAACGCGTTCGCGCCAGATGATGTCGGCGCTGTAAAAAATAAGCAGCACCACAAGCGCAAGACCAAAGCCCCCCTGTATCGCGTTAATCATCAGGCGGGTAACCGGGTAGGCGTCCAAACCGTATCCAACGTTGCGGTTTATCAGGGCTGTTATTGTTATGAATAGACTGAAGCCGACGATGATCAAAAATGGCAAGCTTTTGAATGCCGAGCCAATTTCAAAGCGGGTGCGTAACCGAAGTTGCGCAAACAACGTGCTTCCATTCCACACCGGCGCCCCTTTGATGTTTGTTTGGATATCATCTTTTCTGGCCTCTTCAGCTAGGGCTTTTTTGCTTTTCTTTTCCTTCGGCATTTTGGCTGCGGCTCGGAAAGAAAACATAATGTAGGAAAGCGCGCCCAGTCCAAAAGTAATGCCCAGCCAAATCAGTCGGTTTGTCAGCAGATAGCCTTCGTAACTCAACAGGTTTGTGTTGCGCTCAACGGCGGTCCAATAGCGAGTCATTTCAAGGAATGTACTGAAAACAAACGGGTCTGCCAGCGCGTTTAATTCGCGGTACTCAGGCCCCTGCAACAGATTGATGCCAACAATGTAAAGGATCAATAGGCCCATGGCAGCAATGTAGGTATACATCAGCGACCGGGTTTTGATTGCGATGGCATAAATGAGCGCGCTGATAACCAGTGAAACCGGTAGCACCAGTAATCCGTATATATATAGGTAGTGGCCTATATTCGTTGGTGATAGTGTTTCAGGGTCGACCGTTGGCCAGAATGTACCCACCAACATGCCAAACGGCGCCCCAAACATTGCGATACTCATTGCTACAAAAGCACCAATGAACCGCCCGAAAAGATAGGCCGGTTTAGAAATTGGCGCAGCGAATAGAATACCATCGAATTTATTATCGAAGTCCTTGAGAACTGCGTTGGCAAGAAACGACGGAACCACGAAAACAGCAAACACATTGAGAGTTAGTAAGGTCATAGTGATGGCATAGGGCGAATTTACATCCACATTGCCGCCACCGCCGATGGTAATATTTGTGCTAATCATTGCAAAGAAAGACAGCAGGAAGAAGATTGAGAAAGCCACCACAGTTTGTGGAGACTTGAGCATATAGCGCAGCTCGTGCGCAGCGATATGGAGCATCATGATATTACTCCTTATGCTGCGGTTGCGGCAGCGGTGTCGCTGCCATTACGGCTTTCAGCAATCGCTGAAAAATACACATCTTCCAGAGTCGGCGTAGACGCTTCAAATCCTTCACCGGGATTAGCCGGAGCGTTGACAAAAATCACCGTTTTACCGACCGTTAGGTGGGACGAGATGACGTTGTGTGATTTCTTGTAGGCCTCAAGTTCGCTCTTCTCGATCACTTTTTTCCAGATCGCACCGTCAATTGCTTCCGTCAATTCTGCAGGGGTTCCCTTGCTGATGATTTCGCCTCCTGCAAGGATCGCCATGTTGGGGCACAGGTCAGCCACATCATCGACAATATGGGTGGACAGAATAACCACCACGTCTTCGCCGATTTCAGCCAGAAGATTATGGAAACGGTTGCGTTCTTCCGGATCCAGCCCTGCGGTTGGCTCGTCAACAATGATCAGTTGCGGATCGCCGATCAGCGCCTGGGCAATGCCAAAGCGTTGGCGCATGCCGCCGGAATATGTTGAGAGCTTTTTCTTGCGAACCTCAAAAAGATTAGTTTGCACCAACAACCCTTCAACAACCTGTTTGCGTTCTTTGCTGTTTGTGATTCCCTTCAGCACAGCCAGATGATCTAGAAGATCGTAGGCAGAACCGCGGGGATAAACGCCGAAATCTTGCGGCAGGTAGCCCAGCGTGCGCCGGATCGTGTCCGGGTCTGTCAACACATCAGTGTTCCCAAAGGTTATCGAGCCGGATGTGGGTTGTTGCAGCGTTGCAATCGTGCGCATCAGGCTGGATTTACCCGCACCGTTTGGCCCCAATAGGCCAAACATGCCTTTGGGCACATCAAGTGATACATTCTTGAGTGCCTGCACGCCGTTTGGATAGGTGTGAGTTAAATTCTTGATCGAAAGCATGTCGTTCCCCTCGCTATTTTCAGCTATTTTTGTTTGGCCACTTGGCAGCCGTTTCTTATTAAAAGCTCTCTATATTTATTATCGTAAAACAGAAAGTCAATGGGTTAGTATTTTGTCGGCACATTCCGGTTGGCTTGTTCTATCGCCCCGTCGCTGCTAGCGTTCTGCTGGGGAAACAAGCGATAGCTGCCGAATTGCGGTCGTTGGATATGGGGACTATATGAGCGAAGAACAGACGCAAGGTGAACCGCTGACAGCTGATGGGGCCGACCAACTAACCGTTCAGGCCGTTGATTTGACAGGGCTTCTCAGATTTACAGTGCCGTCGCTCATTGGTATTCTGATTTTCCTTACACCGGTTACCGTAGGCGGCAAAAGCACCATTGTTATGGGCGTGATCATGGATTTTGTGCGCGCGCCTTTTGATGCTTTTCTGCTTGAAATTCTCGTTGGGTTTGTGTGCATGACGGTTGCAGGCGCAGGGTATTTTCTGGTGCGCAAGCCCGCATGGGAAAATAGCAGGCCAATACTGTTTGCAATGTTTGAGACCACGCCGGGTTGGTTTTTGATGCGACTGTTGGGGGCAGCTATTGGCCTGATGGTTTATTTTGAAGTTGGGCCGGCGGTTGTGTTTGCGCCTGATACCGGTGGCACAGTGTTCGCCGAAATTGGGCCAGCCCTGTTTTTTACTGTATTGGTAGCCCTTCTATTTTTGCCGTTCCTCACAGATTTTGGTTTTTTGGAGTTCACTGGCACGCTATTGCGTAAGCCCTTTGAAAAGTTGTTTACTCTTCCGGGCCGTGCTGCGATCGATGCCACGTCTTCGTTGGTTGCCGCAGCTTCTGTGGGCTTATTGATCACTCTCAAGCAGTATGAAGATGGCCGCTATACGGCACGCGAAGCCGCCTCGGTGGCAACCAATTTCTCTATCGTTTCACTACCTTTCAGTCTAGTGATCGCCGCGACCGCTAAACTGGATCACATGTTTTTCACCTGGTATCTGACCGTTATTGGTGCGTGTCTTATCTGTGCCGCTGTTATGGTTCGCCTCAAGCCACTACGGGCGCTTTCGGACACCTACTACGAGCCGGTGGGCAAGCAAATTCATGAAGAACGCGAAGGCGATGTTTCGCTGTTCAATTGGGCGTTGATGCAGGCGGTTGGCCGAGCCGCGAGTGCTCCTAATATTTTTCAGTTATTTTTGGGTGGCTTTAAAGCAGCGCTAACGACGCTGTCTAAAGTTATCGGCCCATCGCTCGCCATCGCCACCATCACCAGCATATTGGCGTTCCACACAAGTGTATTTGATGTCGTTGCCTGGCCGATTTATCTGGTTCTGGATTGGGCGGCTCTGCCGGAAGCGCAGAGAGTGGCGCCGGGCTTGCTGGTTGGGTTTATGGAGCAGTTCACTCCCGCTGTTATTGCTTCGGGGGTTGAGGACGAACGCATGCGTTTCGTCCTTGCGGGGCTGTCGGTATCACAGCTTATCTACATGTCCGAAGTTGGGGTGCTGATAATGCGCTCGCATTTGCCGCTAAATTTCGCGGATCTGCTCAAAATTTTCGCGCTCAGAACATTGATTCTGTTCCCAGTTTTCCTCGGTGCAGGGCATCTTCTGATTTAGCGCTTAGTTCTCGGCGGCCTCTTCGGCAAGACTGTTGTGGCCCTGTGCAACCACGTAGGCGCGAATGGCTTCAATTTCCTCAAGCGTCAGTAGTTCGCTGAAAGAAACCATGCCTTGGTCTGCAAGCACACCTTCCGCCACCACTGCCTGCCATGCGTCCGCACTGCCACTATAGGCCGACCATCGCAGGTCTGGCAGTACGCCGGAGCTGATCGCCAGTGCGCCGTGGCACGCTGTGCAAACGCGCGCATAATGAACCATGCCTGAGTTGAGCTGGTCAGCAGTTCCATAGCGCTCGGCTTTAACTGTTCTTTCTATCTCGATCATGTCGGGCACGGGGATTGTGCCCGTTGCACCCAACTTGAAGGTCACAACTTTGCCCACTGTTGGTGATACTGTTTCGTCGAAACCATAGCCGGTGATCAAAGCAAACCCGGAGCCCCAACCGGTGGTTATCGTGACAAATTGCTCATCGCCGATTGAGTAGGTCGCGGGCCCGGATATGCCGCCGGACCTCAAATTATGGTTCCAAAGGCTTTCGCCAGTTTCAGCATTGTAAGCAACAAAATCGCCATCAAGCTTGCCTTGAAATACCAGCTTGCCCGCTGTTGAGAGTATACCTCCGTTCCAGGCATTGTTGTGTTCTACGGTCCAGCGTGGTTCCTGTTTGACTGGGTCCCAGGCGATCAGTCGCCCCTTCAGGCTTGCACGCAGAAATTTCGTGATGCCAGGCGGCAGGTCGACGGGAACACCAGTTGTAAAATCGGCACCTGTATTCCATTTGGCCGGTTTGGTGGCCCAGAGGGGATCAAATGCGTAAGTTTCCGGAATTTCCTGTGCTGGAATATAGGCAAGCTTCAGGTCGGGATTATAGGCCATTGGATGCCAGTTGTGCGCCCCGAACGGACCCGGCATTTGAGTGTGGGGTACATTGGTATACCGCGCGGCTGGAACTTCGATCGGCCTGCCGTTTTGATCCAGTCCTGTTGCCCAGTTCTGTGGTCCAAAAGGCTTACCTGAGATAAATTTGCCGGTTGCTGCATCCAATACATAGTAGAAGCCGTTTTTCGGCGCCTGCATCACCACTCGCCTTGGCGTACCGTTTTTGCCCAGCGGTAGCTCGGCCAGAATGATCGACTGGGTCGCGGTATAGTCCCAGTTATCGCCCGGGGTGGTCTGAAAATGCCACTTGTAATTACCGGTTTTTGCGTCGACCGCTACGATGGATGACAGGAACAGATTGTCGCCGCCAGAGGGGTCTCGGATGGTACGATTCCACGGTGATCCGTTCCCTACACCGAAGATGACCTGGTCGCCCACATGGTCGTAGACGATACTGTCCCAAACGGTGCCACCGCCGCCGTCGGTGACCCATTCGCCGTCATCGCCCCAGCTGACATTGCCGATAGATTCGAACGCTGCGTCAGACGCAGCGTCGTCGGGTTCTTTATTTGGGTTGGGTACTGTATAGAAGCGCCAAACCAAGTCGCCGGTTTCGGCACTATAAGCTGATATATAGCCGCGCACGCCCAGTTCAGCACCACCGTTGCCGATCAGGACAAGGCCTTCGACTACTCTCGGCGCTCCGGTGATTGTGTAGGGTTTGGCTTGGTCAACCGTAACGGTGCTCCAGACAACCGCACCGGTTTTTGCGTCCAGCGCTTCCAATCGACCGTCGATAACACCCACGAATATCTTGTCACCGTATACAGCGACGCCGCGGTTTACCACGTCGCAACAGGCATTCACCCCAACCCGCTTGTCCACCTCGGGGTCGTACACCCACCGCTCTTCGCCGGTGCGGGCATCGAGGGCGTATACCAGCGACCAGGCCGAGGTAATATACATGATACCGTCAGCGACAATGGGAGTTGCTTCCACACCCCGGTTGGTTGCCAGATCATAGGTCCAGGCGACGCCAAGATTAGAGACGTTTTCGCTGGTGATTTGGGCGAGCGGAGAATGGCGTTGCTCGTCGTAGCCGCCGCTATGGGAAAGCCATTCCGCACCCGGGCTGGCTTGCAGGATGCGCTGGGTATCTACTCCTGGGATAGTGTCTTGCTGGGGCGCAGCGGTGTCAGATGGCTCACTGCAAGAAGCCAGCACCAGAATCCCAGTACATAACAGTCCGAGTTTAATCCAGTTTGTGTACATTGCTTCCCTCCAGCTTGTTCCCTTGGGAATAAGTTAGCGCGTGGAGACACAATGACCAATAGTGATAAAGGATAGGGTGGTTAGAATTGCTAGATCAGGAACGATCTAGCGACCAAGGCTTGCCTGTGATTTAGTTGGCAGAATGCTTGTAACTTGATCCATGACATCAACACGGGCACTGGCGACCATTTGATCACCACGCGCGTGAACGGCTTTGGAGATTGTGTCCTGCAAATCTAGCAGGCGCGGGAAAAAGGGTGACGCCTCGCGCTTGGCCATTATTGATGCCAGCTCTGTCGCAGTGAAATGTTCCACATAAATCTCTGCCATCAGCTGATTCCAACGCGGCGCATATATCTTATGCGCTGCCTTGATCGCGTCCACGACAGTTTCTTGAACCTTGGGCATACCATAAAGCGCAATAGCATCTTTGATCTGGCGGCGGTTCTTAACGTCTTGCAGAACCAATAGTGACAAGTTTTTTGTGATGCCGGTACGTTTGATAAATTTAAGGGCAACTTTGTTATTCTGGTCAGTTGCGTAGGGTGACAATCCCTCTAGCGGAGCTATTGGGGCCGCTAAAATCTTGGTTGGTGCTTTAGATGTTGTTGCATTTGCATTTATAGTAAACGCTAAAACACCGATGGAACCTGCCATCAGTGATTTTGCGAAAACGTTTAAAAATTTGCCAAAAATACGTTGCATTGTAGCCTCAAAAAACCATGCGCCAAGCGCCTTAAAACACCAGCTACACGACTAAAGCGGGCTTGTCCGTACTTTTCTGACCATGTCATAAAAACTTCATATGGAGATTTTCGAATCACGTCGAAAATGACTAAAGCACTGGGTAAAAAAGAGAATTTTTATTTGTTACAGAAAAAATTTTTTTAATGAACTAAATCAAGCGGTTAATTTACACTGGCTATAAATTTATCTTCTATGTTACACATAACTGTAACAAACATGTTGATAATAGAAAGGTTTGCCATAGGGTCAGAATTATGAGTATTTCAAAAAAAGTAAAAAAAGTCGCTGTAAGCTTGTTTGCTGCAGGACTGTCACTTTCTGCTTATAGCGCGTCAGCCGCTGAGCAAGTATCCGAGCCACTGCTAACAGTGATGATGCAGGAGCAGGATAAGGAAAAATATGCCGCAGACGAATTAAGCACCGGCGATTGGAGCAAGGCTGAAGCGGCTTTGTTGAAATCAGATGTTGCCAAAGAAGACGAAGTCTTCGCCAAATTAAATTTGGCATTTGTATATAGCACTACCGGCAGACGTGACATGGCAGTCGCCATTTACAATGAAATTCTTTCATCCAAGAAAAATCCTTATGCGCTGACAGTGTCTGGCCAGCCGCGCAGGGTAAAGTCTATTGCGAAACTTGCGCTGGCACGGCTGAACACAGCCAATTAAAAAGCGCCCTTGATCGGTGGGCTATATCGAAACCAAAAAACACGCTGTTGAAGCGTGTTTTTTTGTGACCTTCGCCGGGCCATTGCCCCATCCATGATTTGTTGTGGCGGCAAGCAAAACCGTTTTGTTATATAGAAGACAATGTGTAACTACATTGACTGGCCGTTATGCGATTATTCATATGTTTCCAGCAATAGAACGTGCAATTAGGTGACTAAAATACCTGCCGATGAAAAAATCCTCACGGGACTGACAGGCAAAAGATTTTATCTGAGTGCCGCAGTTATTGTTGCAGCAACTGCCTGGCTGGCCTTTAAATCGGATCAGCCCCTTCTGTTGTCCGTGCTTTTATACGTAAACCTTGTTTCTTTAGCTTTGTATGATTTGCGTTTTTTTCGACTGCCCAATCTTCTAAACATGACGCTGTTAGTTGGCGGCGTCGTTTCTGTTTGGTTGTACCCGCGTTTCGGGCCTACCCATCATGTTGTTGGCGCGGTTGTCGGACTAATTTTGTTTCCTACCTTAAATTATTTATACCGCATGCTTCGCGGACGGGACGGCATCGGACTTGGTGACGCCAAGTTGCTCGCTGGGCTTGGCCTTTGGCTGGGGTGGCAGTCGCTGCCGCCGCTTCTGTTGATAGCATCGCTGTCGGGATTGATGTTTGCTTTGATTGTAAGCCTGGTCGCGCCAAAGCCAGTTGAACAAAACAGGATGGCTCAACCCTTGCCGTTTGGCCTGTTTCTTTGCCTGGGCGGCTGGCTAACCTGGCTGTTTCTATAGGAAAACTGCTCGGTTTTGGGCCGTAAGCGCATGCATGCTACAGCGTCGCCCAAGATATCATAGCTCTAATAAAAAGTGTCATACTTCCGAAACCAAACTGTCACAGTTCCTCGTTACATGTCTTGACCCATGGATGGGCACGCTGATTTTGCGCTGACTATCCGCAACAAAAATCATGAACGTGATGGCGAAAGTCGCCGCTGGGGAACAAGATGACAAACCTTCAGATATTCAAAAACACCTTAATGGCGGCAGTCGCATCTGTCGCGTTGGTTGCGTGCGGCGACGACAGCACTGAGTTGGCCTCACCTGGGACCGTTGCGCCCAACCCGGGCACTGGCGGGGGCGGCAACCCGGACCCTGACCCGGGTCCCAATCCAGACCCAGCAGTTAAAGTTGGTCGCGGTGGCATCGAATATACATCAGCAGGCACATGCCCTACTGGAACGTCAGCTGCAACAGTTGGCGAGCAAACCCACTGTACTCTGTCGGGGACAATTACATCTGACGTTACCTTGACCGCCGATAATATTTACCAGCTTTCTGGTAAAGTCACCATCGGCGTTGACACCGGAGCAGACGGAACGGCAGCGGCAGGCGATAGCGCTATTTTGAGCATTGAGGCTGGCGCGGTTTTGTACGGCGCGACGGCTTCCGACGTACTGGTTATCTCTCGCGGCTCTGAAATCGATGCCGCGGGTAGCGCAACCAACCCCATTGTTTTCACTTCAGCATTGGACCTCGATCTTGCAACAGAACTGGGCCTAACTGCAGCGTCGTCTTTCAGCGGCGCGCTTCTGGAAGAGCCGTTTACCTCTGAATGGGGTGGCCTGGTCATAAACGGTGCAGCATCCCTGAACACTTGTAACGGTTCGGGTACTTGTGAAGCTGAAGGCGAAGGCGACAGTGGTCTATACGGCGGTGACAATGATGCCGATTCGAGCGGTACAATGCGTTACGTTCAGGTTAAATACGCGGGTAATCCGATTACAGCAGACGATGAATTGAACGGAATTGCCTTTCAGGGCGTTGGTTCAGGCACCGAGTTGGACTTCATTCAGGTTCACAACGGCGCAGATGACGGCGTTGAATTCTTCGGTGGAACTGCACAGATTAAGCACCTTGTTATTACAGGCGCAGACGATGATAGCCTTGATTGGACTCAGGGCTGGCGCGGTAAGGGCCAGTTTGTGGTCATTATTCAAAACCCTGCCCAGCCAGCATCTGACCAAGGCATTGAGGCTGATAATTTCGGTGACGGAAATGACTTCCTGCCGCGGGCACAGCCTGAACTGTCCAACCTGACAATTGTTGGGTCGCAGTCAAAAGGCGGCGAAAGCGACATCGGCATTCTACTGCGTGAAGGAACCGGCGCGAATATCTGGAACGCTGTTGTCTCTGATTTCGGCGACGCATGCTTTGATATTGACCAGGATGCGACATTCACCAACGCTGGGTCCAGCGCAACTAGTCTTAGCGGCGGACTGACAATCGAGTCGACTCTGCTGGGTACTGATTGCAACACAGTATTTAAAGACGACGGCAATGTGTTTGACCTTGAAGCTTATTTCACTGGCCAGGCCAATAACGTTGTCGGTGCAACGACATTGTCCAACAACTTCATCAACGGCTCAGCAGAAAACGCTGTAACGGCGACTGACGTAAGTGCCATTAATGCCTTCTTTGACAGTGTAGATTTCGCCGGCGCTGTTAAAAGCGACGCGGTGGCTGATAACTGGACACTGAACTGGACATACGGCCTGAACCCCGACCCAGAGTGCCCAACTGGCACAACGGCCAACGCAGACGGCACTGTTTGCACATTGTCGGGCACTTACACCGACGACCTTCGCCTTGTTTCTGGCCTTGACTACCAACTTTCTGGCAAAGTTGTATTCGGCGTTGATATGGGCCCGGATGCATCCAGTCCACTGGCTACAGGTGACGCGGCGACCTTGACCATCGAGCCCGGTGTAACCGTCATGGGTGAAGACAATACGTCCTATCTGGTTATCTCGCGCGGTTCCAAGTTGAATTCAAACGGTACGCAGGATGCACCGGTAACTTTCACCGCCACCAACCCTGATACACGCGATCTCGATGTGGATACGTCACTTTGGGGCGGCCTTGTTATCAATGGCCGCGCAACCATCAACACCTGTAATGGTTCAGGCACCTGTGAAGCTGAAGGCGAAGGCGATAGCGGTCTATACGGCGGCACCGACGATACTGACGGCAGCGGTCAGATTTTCTACACCCGGGTCGTTTATGCAGGTAACCCAATTACAGCAGATGACGAATTGAACGGTATTGCTTTTCAGGGTGTTGGTTCCAGCACCGAAATCGACTTCTTACAGGTGCACAACGGCGCTGATGACGGCATCGAGTTCTTCGGCGGTACAGCACAAGCGAAACACATAGTGATTACCGGCGCAGATGATGACAGCTTGGATTGGACACAGGGTTGGCGCGGCAAGGTGCAACATCTGGTCATTATCCAGAACCCGAACCAGCCTGCAACAGACCAGGGCATTGAGGCTGATAACTTCGGTGACGGTAACGACTTCCTACCGCGTGCGCAGCCACAAATTGCTAATGCAACCATCCTCGGTTCAGCGGCAGCTGGCGGCGAGAGTGACATTGGTATTCTTCTCCGCGAAGGTACAGGCGGTAACCTTTGGAATGTGGTTGTGGCTGACTTTGGCGATGCCTGTCTCGACATTGATCAGGATGCTACATTCGCATCGTCCGGCGCTGATGCAACAACCCTTACCGGTACACTCACAATGGAATCGACACTGCTGAGTGACAGTTGCAACACGGTCTTCAAAGATGACGGCAACGTGTTCGATCTGGCGACTTGGTTCAACAACCAAGCCAACAATCAGGTCGCAACCGATACTCTGACCGGGTTGGCGAGCGCAGCAAGTTTCAAGACCTATATTAACGGTGCAACAGAAACTGGTGTGACGGCAACAGATGTCAACGCACTGGATAGCTTCTTTGATGTAACGACTTATGTCGGTGCAGTTGAAAATGCAGCCAATGACTGGACCCTGGGTTGGACAGTTTGGCTCAATCAGTAAGCATGTGATCGGGGCGCCGCAGCGGAGCAATATGCTCCTCTGCGGCGCTGCGCATAAGAAAAGAAAGCCAAATGGTGGTCGCGATGGTAATGAAACAGAAAAATATTAGATATTTGCTGATGGCTTCAACGGTGTTGGTGGCACCGTCGATGGCTTCGGCGCAGGACAATCCGCAGCCCGCAGACGATGTTGAGGAAATTACAGTTCTTGGGCGATATATTCCCGACGAGAAACGGGCAACATCAGAGATCGCCAATGTTCTCGACGCTGACGCATTCACTCTCGCGGGCGACAGTAATGTTGCGGCCGGGTTGCAGCGGCTGCCGGGTGTGTCGCTGGTTGGCGGAAAATATGTTTATGTCCGCGGCCTTGGTGATCGGTATTCGTCGACTTTGTTGAACGGATCGGGCATCCCTAGTCCGGAGCCGTTGCGTAAAGTGGTGCCGCTGGATCTTTTCCCGACAAGTATAATTGAATCGGTATTGGTGCAGAAAACTTATTCGCCGAAATACCCTGCGGAATTTGGTGGCGGTGTTATCGACCTCCGTACAAAAACTGTACCAGATGAGTTCATTTTCGAATTTGGCATTTCCGGTAAATATAACTCGGAATCAACCGGTAAAACTGGTCTGAGCTATGATGGTACTGGCAGTGAAATATTTGGTTTTGGTGGCTCACGCCGAAACATCCCAGATGAAATATTACAAGATGTATCGCTAGTCAGCCTGACACCTGAAGAGCTTCAAGCGGCGGGTCGGGCTATCCCGAACATTTGGTCTATCGATAGCGAGAAGCTCTATCCGGGCGCGGGCCTGAATTTCGTTATTGGCAACCGGTTTGATGTCGGCGATGAAAGTGCGTTCGGTTTCTTCGCGGCCGTCGATTACGATGTAAACACCAGAAACCGCATCGGCGTGCGCCGCACCGTGACAACATCAAACGCTGGGCCCGTGATCCGGACCAACTTTGCTCCGGAGGTTTGCGAATCCCCGGATTTTGTTGATGCCGGTTTTGATGATTGCGGTCTGCGCCAAACCAATTTGGATGTCTCGTTAAACGGGCTTTTTTCGGCTGGCTTCGAGTTTAATGCGGATCATTCTATTTCCTATACCGGCACCGTGCTGCGTCAGTCGACCAAACGCTCGCTGATTGAAAAAGGTCTATTTGCTCAAGAAGATGGTTTGCGCACTCGCTCAACCATCGACTGGATCGAGAGCCAGGTTTGGACCAATCAGCTTACCGGTGAGCATATCGTTAGCCTATTTGGTGACAGCGACACCTTCCAGCAAACAGAAATAAATTGGCGCGCCAATATTTCGCGATCTGATCGTGATGTTCCGCTGCGCCGCACCACAGTTTATGAATTCAATCCGCAACTGAACGCAGATCTGATTTTTGCGCGTACAGACGGCAACACAACCATCTACAACGCGCTTGATGAAGAAACCAAAGAATTTGGTTTGGACTTTGTGCAGCCTATGTATGTGGCTGATCTGCCGATTGATATTCTGGGTGGATTTACATACGTAGATAAAGACCGCAGCTTCGGCCTGGTGCGCTATAACTTCGAGTTGCCGCCCGGTGTAACCACCGACTTGCGCCAGCTTGCACCTGAAATTATCTTCGGCCCGGCAAACATCGGTCCGGGCCAAATTGAGCTGACCGAAATTTTTGACGCTTCAGATTTTTACACCGCAACATTTGAAAATGTTCAGGGGTATCTGGGCGCTGATATTGAAGTATCGGAAAAGATGCGTATCGCTTTTGGAGTTCGCTACGAAGACAGTATTCAGGTGGTCGACACGGTTGACCGGATCACGCTTGAGCCAATCACGGTGACACAGCGCGGCGAGTTTTGGTTGCCGTCGGCGACAATGACCTACGAAATTGTCGAGAATATGCAAGTGCGCCTGGCCTTCAGCCAAACCATCAACCGCCCTGACTTGCGCGAGCTTTCAACCGCAAGATTTGTCGATGATGAGCGCGGCCTGACATATCAAGGTAATCCGGAACTTCGTATCGCTGAGATTAACAATTTTGATGCTCGTTTTGAGTGGTATTTCGCATCCGGCGAAAGCCTGACCGTAGGGGCATTCTATAAAGAGTTCACTAACCCGATCGAGCAGAGCAGTCGGGCACTGGGCGAAGGCCGATTGGCCACTTATGTGAATGCTTCTTCTGCTGAACTTAAGGGTGTTGAGGTTGAAGTTGAGAAAATTCTGCCTTTTCAGGACTGGTTTGGTTGGGACTGGCTCGGTTCTCGTGAACTGTTTATGAAGGTCAACGGGTCATACATTGACGGCGAAACCGTAACAGATGAGGCCGACCTGGGTGTTGTGACCAACGCAGTGCGCTCGTTCCAGGGGCAGTCAGAATGGTTGGGTAACCTACAGTTTGGTTGGCGTGATTATGATCGCGGTGAAAACCTGGCGATTGTTCTTAACTACACTGGCACGCGTTTGGCGCTGGTGGGTGTTTTTGAAGCGCCGGACGAGTTTGAAAGTCCACCGTTGATGCTCAATGTTGCTTACAGTAAAGAGTTTGAGGCTTGGGGTAATATCCTTGAATTGAGCATTGAGGCTGAGAACTTGTTAGGCGATGAGATAGAGTTTAGCCAGGATGGTGTTATTACCGAAGGCTACGAGCTCGGCCGGACAGTTTCACTTGATTTTACATATAAATTCTAGACGTCAAAAGAAAATAGGCCTATCTCGTACGTGGTGAATCTTTTGAGTTGTATGATTTACACTAGCCCAAAAGAAGCCGGAAAAAAAGAATGTTAATGCCGATGGAGACGTACTATCTCTATGGATAACGATGAATTTCGTTCGGCGGACAGGGCTCCTCGCTCTGAATGTTCTTCTGTGCTCTCGCGGGGTATGCGTGCGGGCATAATATTCGTTGAGCTGGCTTTGGTCGGCCTGATTGCTGTTTTATTGGCAATCTTTACCCTCAATAGGCTGGCGGTCGAACCAGAGCAACTGGTTCCCCCGCCGCCGATCCAGCGTCCAGCTGCAGTTAAAGATACTAGCCGTCTTCTCTCATTTGATCCTTTTTTCCGGGATGCAGTTGAGAGCAATATACAGGCATTGGCCGTCTTGCCCGAAAGTACATTAAATATTCAAGTGTTTGGCCTGCGTGCCGGCATCGACGGGTCGGGTACGGCTATCATTAAACTGCAAGACGGTGAGCAAAAACTCATACTAGTTGGCGATAGAATTGCTTCAGGAGTAGAGCTGGCAGCAGTTTACGCTGACCGGCTGGAATTGCTGCGTGCTGGTGTTAAAGAAGCAGTGTATCTGCGACCGCAACGAGAACGGACTGCTACTGAAGCAAAGCCTGTGCAGTTGATGCGCGGCACCAACGCATCGGGTGCGGAAACGCAGTTAGGGCCGCTGCTTTCCAGTTTGGAATTAACGCCGGTTCGCCGTGACCGCCGCATTATTGGCTTTATGTTGCCGGAGCCAACACCGCTTGCGCTTTTGGGAACTGGCCTGGAAGGCGGTGATATTTTAACAAGCGTTAATGGATCACAGTTGTCGTCGTTTGAACGATTGCAGGAAGTGAGCGAGGCCTTGCCGCTTTCGCCCAGCCTGCTGCTGGAAATAGAGCGGCGCGGCCAAAAGATTGAACTAACCGTCAACTTCGAAGGAAATGGCTAGATGAAGCGCATATTTACAAGTTTGACGGTGACCCAAAAAACGGTTCAGAGGCTAGGCAAATGTCTTGCAGTGCTGATGGCCGTTCAGGTCGCAGCTGTATCTGTCGCTTACGGACAGGACGATGGCCATATCCTGAACTACCGGGATGCAGAAATTCGTGCTTTCATTGATGATATCGCCGCTATTACGGGCAGAACATTCATTATTGACCCGCGGGTGCGCGGCAAAATCAACGTTGTATCCTCTGAAACAGTGACAGTTGAAGGCGTTTTCCAAACATTTTTGTCAGCACTTAAAGTGAATGGGTTTACTCTGGTTCCATCTGCAAGTGGTGCGTTCAAAATTGTGCCGGACGAGATTGCCGCGCAGGATGCTGGTCCAGTAAACCAGGAGCGCGCTGGTGACGTGCTCATGACCAGAGTGTTTAGTCTGAAATATGCAGACCCCCTTGCCGTGCAAGCTGCGGCGAAACCATTTGTTTTCAAAAATGGCCGTGTTTTCGCTCGCAAGGGCATGCCCGTGGTCATCGTGACCGACTATGCCGACAATTTGGAGCGCATCGCCCAGTTGGTTGCCAGCATGGACGTTGACCATTCAGTCATTCGCACCTTGGCCCTGGAAAACACCTCTGCTGGTGAGATGGCTGATATCGCGCTCAAACTGGCTGCGCAGCCTGGCTTTGACGACAACGTTCTACAGTCTTTGACCGCGATGCCGCTCGATTCCAGCAACACACTCATTCTCAAAGGCCCGTTGGACTTAATTGAAACCTTTCTCCCGGTACTGAGAGAATTGGATGAAAACAACGCGTCACGCGGTGATTTGCGGGTTATTTATTTGAAACACGCAAATGCGGAAAAACTGATGCCCATGTTGGAGACAGTTACCAAATCCTTGTCTCGAAAGGACAAATCAGGCAAAGCGATTTCAGCAGACGGCGACGTGTCTATTTCTGCTTACGCTGGAGCGAACGCGGTTGTTATCAATGCGTCCAGTGAAATGCAGCAGCGCATTGCTAACGTTATTAATATGCTGGATGTCGCCCGGGCGCAGGTGCTGGTTGAGGCTATTGTGGTTGAGGTGTCGGACAGCGCCGCCAAAGAACTTGGTGTGCAGTATTTGCTGGCGGGCGGCGACAACAGCGCAATCCCCTTTACCATGGCGAACTACTCCAATACTGCGCCGAATTTACTGGCTTTGGCAGGTGCATTGCAAACATCTGATGATGATAGTGACACCAGTAGTGCAAGCGACTTGTTCGGTGCAGCGGCAGTAGACTCGCTGCTAGGGTTCAATGGTTTTGCGCTTGGTGCTGCTGGTGAGACAGATGGCGGTACAATTTTCGGCGTCGTTTTGAATGCAATTAAGCAAGACACCGGCAGCAATATTCTTTCTACGCCGTCAATCATGACAATGGACAACGAACCTGCAAAATTCTTGTCAGGACAGGAAATTCCGATTTCAACCGGCGAAACGCTCGGTGCAAACAATGTCAATCCGTTTCGGACCATTGAGCGCAAGGATGTGGGCATCCAGCTTGAAGTTACGCCGCAGATAAACGATGGCGATGAAATCCGGCTGCAAATTCGCCAGGAAATTTCATCTATCGCCGGCCCGGTCAGTTCAAGCTTTACCGAACTCGTAACCAACAAACGCGAAATTGAGACCACAGTAAGCATTCAAAGTGGCGACATCGTTGTGCTTGGTGGCCTGGTGCAAGAAGACGAAATCACTTCTGTCGATAAAGTGCCGCTTTTGGGTGATATTCCGTTGTTGGGGCGCTTGTTCCGTTCGGACCGTAAAAGCCGGGCAAAAACAAATTTGATGATTTTCCTGCGTCCGACAATTGTTCGAAGCGCTGGTGATGCCAAGGCGCTGACAGCAACAAAATACGATTACATTCGTGGTCAGCAATCCAAAGTAAATTCGGGCGGCCTGACAATTGATCAGTTAGTTAAAGATGTGATGGGCGGGCAACCGGTTCCACCGCTACAGGAATAGGGACAGATATTGACCGACAAGTCGGACCATATTCTTCGTTATACTTTCGCCCGCGATTACGGATTTGCGATCATTAATACCGGCGGCGATGCGGCCAAAGTAGCCATGCGTGATGATGCGGTGGTTGCTATGCTGCCAGAAGTGAGGCGGATAGCTGGCAAACGCCTGCAATTAGAAACTTATAGACGACCAGAATTCGATACGTTGTTGTCTGAAATTCACGCGGTTGACGCGATCGACTCTGATATCGGTGACGAGATGCCCGCCGAAAGCCTCGATCAGGCGCTTGAGGGCATGCCCGCTGCGGCAGACTTGTTGGCAAGCGAAGACGATGCGCCGGTTATTCGCCTTATCAACAGCTTAATAGCAGAAGCAGTAAAAAATGTGGCGTCTGACATACATCTGGAGCCGTTTGAAAACCGGCTTTCCGTTCGACTGCGCGTTGATGGTGTTCTAAACGAGGTTGCTAGTTTAGCAGCCCGTATGACGCCTTATATCGTGTCGCGCATCAAAGTAATGGCGCGGCTGGATATTGCCGAAAAACGAATTCCCCAAGATGGCAGGCTATCGCTTAAGCTGGGCTCTCGGGAATTTGACGTTCGTGTATCGACACTGCCAGCCAGGCAGGGTGAGAGGGTGGTATTACGGCTTCTGGATGCATCGCAAGCACATTTGTCGTTGGAAGACTTGGGCATGAGACCGGACAGCGAGCAGAAACTGAGATCGCTGCTGTCAGAGCCAAATGGCATCATTTTGGTCAGCGGGCCAACCGGTTCAGGCAAAACAACCACTCTTTATGCGGGACTTGGTTTGTTGAATGACCAAAGTCGTAATATCATGACAGTGGAAGACCCGGTAGAATATGCGCTCGACGGCGTCAGCCAAACGCAAGTGAATCCCAAGGTTGGGATGACTTTTGCTTCGGGATTGCGTGCCATATTGCGCCAGGATCCCGACGTTGTCATGGTCGGCGAAATTCGGGATATGGAAACAGCTGAGATGGCAATCCAGGCCAGTCTTACCGGCCATCTTGTTTTGTCGACCGTGCACACCAATAGCTCTGTTGCGGCCATTACCCGGCTTCGCGATATGGGGGTAGAACCTTTTTTGCTGGCGTCGACAGTCAAAGGGATTTTGGCACAACGACTGGTCAGGAAACTGTGTATTAGCTGCAAAAAGCCCGCAGACAATGTTGATGAATTGAAAGACCGTTTCCGTGCAGGTGATGATGAAAAGGCAACTTTCTTTTCGCCTACAATAGGCGCCGGATGTGCAGATTGCGGCGGCAAGGGGTATCGAGGCCGTATAGGAATATACGAGTTCGCTCTGATTGGACCGGATCTTCGTAGGATGATCCAGGACGGCGCTTCCGAGCAAGATATTGAGGCGGTCGCCTTTGGCGGGTTGAACACGCTAGCGTCAAATGGCCGCGAGCTGGTGCTTGATGGCACCACCACTATTGAGGAAGTGCTTCGGGTTTCCAGAATACAGGAGGCGGCAAGTGCAAGCGTTTGACTATAGCGCAATTGATGCCTCAGGAAAAACCCGCCGGGGTACAATTGCCGCCGAGGGTGAGAAGGAAGCTCGTAAAACCCTGATGGTACGCGAGCTTTACGCCACCGAGATTAAAGCTGTCGCAGGTGATGCTGGGCGAGACGGTGACTGGTTTTCTACTGTTTTCCGGCGAAAACAACGGATAAAATCTAAAGATGTGGCGCTTGTCACTCGTCAAATGGCGACCATGATCGCAGCCGCGTCGCCGGTTGAAGAGGTACTGGCGGCACTTGTCCAGCAGGCTGAAAAAGCCGAAATTCGAGACGTGCTGACCAGGGTTCGGACGCATGTCATGGCAGGTATGCGATTGTCCGGTGCTATGGCACAGGAAAGTGACACTTTTGACCCGCTGTACTGCGCCATGGTTGCAGCAGGCGAGGCGGCGGGATCGCTGGGCGCGGTTCTTGGCCGGGTTGCGGAAAACCGCGAAAAAACCGAAGAGATGCGATCAAAAGTTCAGTCCGCGTTGATTTATCCTGCGGTTTTGATGACGGTTGCGATCGGCGTTGTGACAGCGCTGATGATACTTGTGGTGCCTAAGGTTGTGGCCCAGTTCGAAAGCTTCGGCAGCGAATTGCCACTGTTAACCCAAATTGTTGTTGCCACATCGGGCTTCTTGACCAGCTATGGTTTGATGCTGGCTGTATTATTGTTTTTGGCAGTTTTTGGGTTTGTGGTGTTGATGCGCTACCCGTCGATACAATATTTTGTTCATATTGGCCTTTTGCGATTGCCTATTGTTGGACGGCTTATCCGTTCGGTGAATGCTGCGCGGTTTGCCCGCTCATTTGGCACGTTAGTGCTAGGTGGCAGCCCGGCTCTTGAAGCTCTGGCGGCGGCGAAAGTAACTGTCAAAAATGTGGTGATCGAAAAACAAGTGGCCGCCGCCGTTGTGCAGGTGCGTGAAGGCACAGGCGTTGCAAGCAGCTTGCGCGGTGTGAGCGGTCTGCCGCCCATGTTGGCGTATATGGCAGCAGCAGGAGAGCGCAGCGGCCAATTGGGCGATATGATGCACAAAGCCGCCGACTATCTTGAAAGCGAGTTTGACGGGTATACCAAAACGGCCCTTAGTCTTCTGGAGCCGATGATTGTCATCTTTATGGGGGCTGTTGTCGGGGCGATTGTTTTGTCGATTATGTTGCCAATATTACGGCTCAACAGCCTTGTCCTGATGTAGGAGAGAAACTTATGGAATTATCATTCAGCAAACTACGGAAAATTGCCCTTGCGGCCAAACGGGATGATGTCGGGTTTTCCCTGATCGAATTGATGGTTGTAATTGTGATTATAGGGCTTTTGACTACCATCGTCGTCGTCAATGTTTTACCCAGTCAGGACCGAGCGATGGTTGAAAAGGCCAGGGCAGATGTGCGGTTAATCGAAACTGCGCTTGAACTCTATAAACTGGACACCAGACGCTACCCCTCTCTGGAAGAAGGCATCGATGTTTTGCTACAAGCGCCGCGCGGGTCTGCTGTTCGGTCTGAAGGATATATCAAATCGCTGCTGACCGACCCTTGGGGTAACCAATATCAATATCTGGTTCCCGGCGAGCATGGCACATTTGATGTTTTTTCCTATGGAGCTGATGGCCGACTCGGCGGTGAAGGCCTGAACGCCGATATAGGTAATTGGTAGCCAAGGCTTGTGTGCATGCGTAATAGAAAGTCAGAAATCGGTTTTTCCCTTGTCGAGATGATGGTCGTGGTGGTCATTGTTGGCTTGATGACAAGTGTTGTGGTTTTGACTTTACCAACTAGTGATTCGGGCTTGGAACAACGGGCTGCGCGCACCGAAGAGGCACTGACTGCATTGTCCCGACGCAGTGTTATGACGGGTCAGATACTGGGAGTGAGGTTTTCTGCAGAGGGGTTTGAAACAGTCAGACTTTCTAGCGACGGCTGGGTTGTCGAAAATGCGATTTTGAAACCAGAGGTTCAAAGCTGGCCATCTGCCAGACTTTTGGAACTGGCAGTCGATAATGTCGATATCGATTTTTCAGAGTTGGAGACGAATCCTCATATCTGGTTTTTGCCGACCGGCGAATATCCGTCTTTCAATCTAATGCTGTCAGCAGGGACTGAAAAGGCATCGATTACAGCGCCTGCTTCTGGGTTGATTGAGGCTTTATACAATGGTTAGAGCAATGCGGCGCACCATATGTAGTTCTGACAGTGGGTTTTCGCTGGTAGAACTTTTGGTGGCGGTAACAATACTCTCGCTCGCGGCAGTAACACTGTTGGAAAGTCAGTCGCAGGCAATTGGGCTAACTGGTGCGATTGAACAGCGCAGTCTGGCGTCTATTGTCGCGGAAAACCGCCTTAACATTGGCTTGGGTTTGGTGGAGGCACCGATACCGGGCACGCGTACAGGTTTTGACCAGCAGATGGGCGCAGAGTTTCTGTGGCGCGAAACTGTAAAACCAGCACCCGGCGGTGATTTGCTGGTTATAGATGTTGTGGTGTTCGTAGAGGGGAACGAGCGAGAGCTTGCCCGGTTGACCGGCTTCCGGGGGCGTCAGTGATATGAAGCGGACTTTGCGAAAAGATGCCGGTTTCTCGTTGGTTGAAATGCTCGTGGCGACATTTATTTTTGCCATGGTAAGCGCGTCGGCAGTTGCAATTTTGTCAGGCTTTGAAAGTAGCAGGATCAGACTGCAAGACGCAAGCAGTCAGCTAGCGGCGCTTGACCGGGCGCGGGCGATTATGAGGGCAGATTTTTTTGCAGCCCATAACCGACCGGTCCGTGATGAATTTGGCGATACCATTGCTGCGTTTGAAAGCGGTATTCAAATGCCCGAGGGCGCGCTATTGCGCCTAGTACGTGGCGGCAATCCTGCAGCGGCATTGTTTGGCAATATGTCCGCGCTTCAGCGCATAGACTATATGCTTGCGGGCGAGACCTTATATCGCCGGATATATGACCGAACGGATATTGTAACTGCGGCGGATTTTATCGACCAGGAACTTGTTTCGGGTGTTCAGTCCGTCTCCCTGCGTTATGCGGCTGACGGAATTTGGGTTGAAGAGTGGGGAACGCTCGTCAACAGTTCTGATCTGCCGCGACTGGCTGAGGTCAGTATCATTTTTCGGTCCGGCCAAGAGGTTAAAATGATGTTTCTTGTGGGAACGAAAGCATGACTGGCGGCCTGGCAACATTCAGGTTCAAAGGTGAAACCGGTGCGGCGTTGGTTACGGTTTTGCTAATTGTTTCGGTTATGGCTATTGGCGCAGTGGTGACCTTTGAGGCTCTGGGTTATTCGATAAAACGGTCCAGCGCCCAACGTCAGTTTGATCAGGCTAGCTTGTACGCTCTCGGCGGAGAACAGCTGGCAGTTGCTGCCGCCGAAAGTCTTTATAACGAAGGGGCACAGTTAAATGAACCCAGACCAGTTTCCTTTGAAATTGAAGGTGGCCGCATCAATGGGTTGATTGCCGACGCGAGCAATTGCTTCAATGTTAACAGCTTGGTCCAGCGTCGTGAAAATGGCAAATACGTAGCGAACACAGGCAATGTTCAACACTATCGTCGCCTGCTGGGGGCTGCTGGAATTTCCGACCGGCAGGCTGACCAATTGGCAGCAACTTTGGTTGACTGGATCGACAGCGACAGCAGACCGGCACCGTCTGGCGCTGAAGATTATGATTATGGTGCGTTGGAACGGCCTTACCGCACCGCAAATACCTTGGTTGCCGACATATCGGAATTGCATTTAATCAAAGGCTATGATGCAGGCGTTATGTCTATTGTGGCGCCGCTTGTTTGCGCCTCTGACACGACTATGCCTTCTGTGATAAATATCAATACGCTGACTGTTGATGAGGCCGCGCTTTTGATCGGCCTTGTTGGTGAAGGTTTTAGTTTAGAAAATGCTATTGAGCTTATTTTGTCACGACCCGGAAAAGGCTACGATAATGTCGCTGATTTCTGGCGGGAGCCCGTGTTGGCGACGCGAGAGGTAGAGCAGAGCGTGCGCAGGCAAACATCCGTTAAACCTCAGCGTTTTATCAGCCGTATTCGGGTGAAGCATTTCGATGCAACCAGCTCTTTGAACTCAATTATTCAAGTCGATGACACCGGCGTTGGCCGATTGCTTTCGCATCAACGCGGGGTGTTACCATGAGCGAGTTAGTCGTTATCGAAATAGTAGAAGACGTGACTGCGCCGCTATTGGCCAATTTGTTTTCTGAAAGTGGTGATTGGCAGCGTGTGCTTGATGAAAACGCTCTGGCAGACGCATGCACGGCCAGAAAAGTGGTTATTGTTGTTGACGGTCGGTTGACGGCACTACATTTGGCTGCGATGCCTGCGCTTGATGATGCAAAGCTCGTTAAGGTCCTACCCGGTCTCATGGATGATAAAGTTGCAACCAATATTCAGGACAACCAGTTCGCTCTTTTGGACAAACGCGACCCTGAAACTGGTATGCGACCTGTTGCCGTTATTGAAAAGAAGATTCTGAATAAAATACTGGAACGGCTTGCCGAGCTCAATGTTAATCCAGATATGGTGACGTCTGATTTTGCATTGCTGGCACGGCCCGCTAGTGGCGCAAAGATTGTGGCCTTGCATGATCGTTTTGTTGTTCGAAATGCGGACGGAAGTGGTTTGGCTGGCGAAAAAAATCTAGTTGAAAAGCTAATTTCGGAACCACTGAAGGCGGAACCGGTTGCACCGAGCGAATGGCAACAGTTGCTGTCGCAATCAGCTGATTTGACTGGTAATTTTCTACACAGTGAATATGCGCAAAAAAACAGTTGGATGGCGGCCTTGGTCTGGTGGAAAAGAGCCGCTTATCTGGCATTGTTTGCCAGTGCGTTATATGGAACGCTTTCGTTTTATGAGGCGTCAGAAAACTTTAGTCGTGCGGAAAAACTGTACGGCGAGTCTGAGCAGATATTTCGGACAAGCCTGCCGGATGTGCAGCGGATTGTTAACATGGAAGCACAAATGCGCCGGGCAGTTTTAGTCCGCGATCAAGAGGGCGGTGGCGAGTTTTTTGCACTTGTAGCGGTTGTTGTAAAAGCAATTGAGTCCGACACCACAGCGTCTCTCGAAAGCTTGCGATACGACCAGAGCGACGGCGCACTATTGCTGAGTGTATCTTTCCTTTCTTTCGCCGAAACTGCAAAGTTTAATGATGTTTTGCGCCGCGAAGGTATGCGGATAAACGAGGGCAGTAGCTGCCAGGAGGGCGGGCGCATTTTTGCCGAAATTCAGGTGCGCAGACAATGATGAATTCATATTGGCAAACACTAACAGTGCGCGAACGAACACTGGTTTCTGCAGCAGTTACTTTGCTGGTGGTGACGCTCGTTTATTTTCTGGCCATTCGTCCGCTGGGTGCCTATCAGGCTGAAAGCGAGCGTTCATATAGCGCTGCGCTGGACCAATTTCAGGCAGTTCGATCCTATGCCAACCAACTGCAAGCTACAAACCGCGAGGCCGGGGATACAGCCGTACCACAGCGGCCGGAAAACCTACGCACCGCAGTTTCTAATGCGGCACGTAGGTCTGGTGTGATCATTAGTCGTCTGCAACCTTCGGAAGACGGGTCGTTGACTATCTGGGCAGAGAAAATCCAGTCTCCGCAGCTATTCTTGTGGCTTGACACACTGTCCAAGGCCTATGCGGTGGGACCGAGCAATGTGCTGATCCAGAAGACCTCAATCCCGGGCGACCTGAGGGTTCAATTGCAGTTTTCGGATTCTTCTTCGTGACGAAATTTAGGTATCTTCTTGCCGTTGCAGCGCTGGTTTTTGTCAGTGTTTTGATCGTTTTTGCGCCTGCTCGGATTGTGCCGCGTTTTATCGAGCTTCCTGCTGCCCTTAGCTATTCAGGGCTTGAAGGCTCTTTTTGGAGACCGACTTTCACTAATGTTCATTGGCGATCTCGAGCGTTTGGTGATGTCCGTTTATCTCTCAAGCCGCTGTCGGCTGTTTTGGGTTTGGCAAAAGCGCAGGTTGAGCTAAGCGGGCTTGATCAAAAGGCGTCTGGCTTGGTAACTTTGCTCGATGGTGTTTTGCTTGAGGATTTTGAAGCTGAAAGCCAGATGCAGACCACTTTGGGTACACGGCCAGTTGCAGGTTTGGTGAAGGTTTCGGGTGCTCAGTTGGCCTGGGACAAGCAAGGGCAATGTACGCTAGCGCAGGCGAGTCTGACCACGAACATTCCGGCTGCGTTGCTTGCGGATTTTGATAAAAATTTGACCGAAACAGTTGCGAATTTTATCTGCGAAGATGGGCGGCTTTCGTTTGTGTTTGAGCAGGGTTTTGCCGTTGGAACGCTATCGGGCACCGGGAAGTTCGTCGCCGTTGATACGGTTAACCTGGAGCTTGTTTTGCGTTTTGCTGGCGAGGCTGCTATTCCAGACGCAGCGATTGTTTTCATGCGCCGACTTGGTTTCGAGCAGAAGCAGAATGGCTGGTATAACGACGTGGTTATGCAACTATGATCAATAAGGAACCTTCGGGCCTCAGGCCTATTGCTCTGTGTTTTGCATCTTTATTGCTCACAGCCTGTTCGCTCACACCCGGTCCATCACCGGAAACACCGAGCAATGTTGAAAGTGCCCCCGTGCCTGTTGAGGCCTTGGGGACCGATGAAGTATTATCGCGGATAAAACCGTTGCCATCTCAGCAAATTCCTACAGGTGAATGCGGATTGTTCCTTTGGGCCAAACACCAGGATACGCCTTTGGTGTTTTTCCAGCGCTCCGGTGGCGACGCATTCATGCATTTGGACGACGTTGCCGCTGGCCTGACGCGCACAAGCGCAGGCGATCAAATTGCCCTGCAATTTTACGAGACGCAGACCTTCACGGTTGCTGATGTCACGGTCAAGGTTGATGTGAATCCTGAGCAAATTCGCAGTTTGCAGCAGGGGTTGAAATTACCCTCCGGTAGTATTTCGGTGACCACTAAAGCCGGATGGTCGGCAGCCATGCCGGTTGCAGGCGCCATTGGGTGTCAATAAATTCGTGAGATAGATTTCGCGCTTGAATGGCAATAAGTATTTGATTCATTTTATTTTTTTGAGATACTTGTGATACCGTTCTCTAACGGTTGACCGCCGAATTGGGATTGATATGATCGCTCTACTTTCTAAAAGCATCAACCTCCTGCCATGGCTTTGCCACGGCTTTTTTGCTTTGCCATCAACGTCGAAAGCGTTTGATGGTCCATATGCGGACGGCTTAGAAGCCTTGACTTGGAAGCCCTGATTATGAACTAATGTGCATCATTAAAGAGCGCGTTTCTTCGGGGGGATGCGGCGATATAGGGGAGAGACCAAGTGAGGCTCAAACAATTCATGACCGTCAGCTTATTGGCGCTGTCAAGCGGCGGCGCATTGGCGCAGGCTGAACCAACCAATTTATATTGGGGCGATACTCATTTGCATACGTCTTACTCGTTCGATGCCTTTATGAACGGTAACAAAAGCGCAGACCCCGATACCGCTTACCGCTGGGCAAAGGGACAGCCCGTTATACATCCCTATAACCGGGCTCGCGTGCAACTGGATCGGCCTTTGGATTTTCTTGTTGTTGCTGACCACGCGGAGCTGATGGGCGTAATCCGGTCAATCCATTTAGGCGATCCGGAACTGCCAGAAATGGGCTGGTGGGGCAGCCTCAAACGGTGGTTTGCCATTCGCACTCTGAATTCCAAATTGGAAGATGGTACGGCGGCCGAGGTTTTTTTGAATTTGCTGCCCAGCAGCGCGGAAAACCCAGGCACAGACCCGGTTGCGGACCCTAATGGCCCAACTCCAGCGCGGGCATTTGGAGATACCAATGCCATGGAAAAAATCGCCTGGGACGAGATTATTGATGCCGCCGAGCGTCACAATCAACCCGGCAAGTTTACCAGTTTTATCGGTTGGGAGTGGAGTTCGATCCCGACAGGTGCGAACCTGCATAGGATCGTTATGTCGCCAAACGGCGGTGAGACATCCAAAAAGTATCAACCGTATGGTTCAGATGACAGTCAGTACCCGCAGGACCTGTGGGCGTGGCTTGATGAAACGTCTGAGAAAACCGGCGCGGAATTCATTGCAATTCCACATAATTCAAACATTTCAAAAGGCTATATGTTTCAGGACACGACCTTGAAAGGTGCGGCGATAACCCCCGATTATGCGCGCACCCGCAATCACTGGGAACCGGTAACCGAGATTACACAAATCAAGGGTGATTCTGAAACCCACCCCAGTTTGTCGCCTGAAGATGAGTTTGCCGATTTCGAGCAATATAGTTTTTACATCCAAAAAACCGATGGCGGTTATGAATATACCCTTAGCAAAGCTGACTTTGTTCGTTCTGCCTTGAAAATCGGATTGGAAACCGAAGAAAAAGTTGGCGTTAACCCCTATAAATTCGGCGTCATTGGTTCAACCGACAGCCATAGTGGCCTTGCATCGGCCGACGAAAATAACTTTTGGGGCAAAATGGCGCGCGATAGCACGCCTGAGACTAAAAGAAACTTTGGTATTGGCAGGCGAACTGTCACTGGCTGGAATATGGCCGCACAGGGCCTGGCGGCTGTATGGGCGGAAGATAATAACCGTGATGCCATTTTTGCGGCTTTCAAACGAAAAGAGGTATACGGCACTACCGGACCGCGCATGAAAGTTCGTTTCTTTGGCGGCTGGGACTTTTCTGGCCTGAACGATCGGCTTACTAATATTGCTGAAGTTGGCTACCGAGACGGTGTGCCCATGGGCGGCGATCTGACGCGGCCAACCGGCGCGGGTTCAGCACCTAATTTTATCATCCAGGCGGTCAAAGACCCAATTGGGGTAAATTTGGACCGAGTGCAGGTAATCAAGGGATGGGTCGATGCAGACGGCCAAAGCCATGAGCGCATCTATAATGTTGCTTGGTCTGAAGGCCGGGCCATGGATGCAGATGGTCGGCTCGCAGCAATTGCGGACACAGTTGACCGCGCCACGGGTAAATTAACTTCGGACGGTGGAGCACCTGAGCTGGTAACCGTATGGCGTGACCCTGACTTCGATACTGATCAGCGGGCATTTTATTATGTTCGTGTGTTGCAAGTGCCGACCGCACGGCATTCACTGCTTGACGCTGTGGCGCTACAAATGGATCCGCCGGAAGAAGGCCCTGCCGTTCAACAGGAGCGTGCGTATACATCGCCGATCTGGTACACACCCTAAATAGTGAGATTATTCTAAGGGAGCTGGAGAGATGATACATTTTCTCAAGCAGCCGCTCGTTCAGTTTTTGATCGGCGGAGCACTTTTGTACGGTGCGCTTGCCGCATTTGGCCCGCGCGAAAACGAGGGTGACAATAGCTATCTGGTTGTTGTTGATGACCCGGTGCTGCTGACTTATCTTCAATATCAGGATAAGGCATTTGATATTGTGCAAGCCCGCCAGCTGCTGTCTTCGCTGGACGCCGTTGGCCGAGCGCGGTTAGAGGCAGAATATATCCGCGATGAAATAATGGTTCGTGAGGCCGTTGCGCTGGGACTAGATCAAAACGATGATGTTATTCGCCAGCGTCTTATTCAGAAAATGGACTTTATCTTTCAGGGGTTCGGCGAGGAAAAAGGCGATGTCAGCAATGCGGATATAGAAGCCTATTATACTTCCAATAGCAGCCGTTACCAGCAACCGGCGCAGGCAACATTCACCCATATTTTCTTCAATGGCAGAGACCGCGGCCCCGACGAGGCCAAGCGTGATGCAGAAACATGTTTGGTACAACTTAACAAAGATCAGGTGCCTTTTGAGCAAGCTGGGCAATATGGCGACCGTTTCTTTTTTCTGCGAAATTACATCGAACGCTCAGACCGCTTGGTGGCTGACCACTTTGGGCCCGATATGGCGACCCAGATATTTGCAGCTGATGCGAGCCCGGCTTGGACTGGACCTTTCCTGTCGAAATATGGCTATCATTTGGTGATGATGCGAGGCAAACAGCCAGCGCAAACCATAGCGCTTGAAGCTGTTGTCTCGCAGGTGATAGCAGATATGGAGCGTGACAGATTAGATGCAGCTCGGCTCGCCGCCTATCAGCGGGCGGCGGATAATTACACCGTTGTCCTGCAGGCGCCTACTGAGCTTGAGGCGCAGTGACATGAGCCGCAGTCTTATATTTCTAATCCTGTTTGCGGCCAGTGTTTTTGGGATTTTACCATCCGGTGCGCACGAGGGGCGGCCAATTTATGTGGAAATTAACGAGGCCGACGAAGGGGCTTTTACACTGCGTTGGAAAATTCCACCGGTTCTTACCAAAAGCGAAATTCCGGTTATTGCTATGGCAGGCGAACAGTGTGTACCGACAGCACCGCCTGCAGCACCGTCATTTGTCGGACGACGACTATACAAGTGCGAGGACGAGGCTCGGCCATCGCAGATCAAGTTAACCTATGTTGGAGCCAATCCGGTGTTGTCGACTCTGGTTTTGTTTCGCGAATTTGGCGGTGAAAGCCACAGTTTTTTGGCACCGCCATCGGACCGCAGCATCGAACTGCCGGCAAAGCCTGATTTCAAAACCGTTGTTCAAACATATGGCCTGGGTGGTTTTACTCATATTCTGGATGGCTATGATCATTTGTTGTTTGTTTTTTGTCTCATGCTTCTGATCGGTGACGTGCGGCGAATATTGTGGGCGGTAACAGGTTTTACCATTGGCCATTCGCTTACGCTTGGAATGACAGCGCTCAGTGGCATCTCATTGGCGCCCGACTTTGTTGAACCGCTGATCGCTTTCAGCATCGTTTTGTTGGCCGCGGAAAAGCGCGCTGGCCGCAAGGAAGCGCTTGCGATCAAGTATCCGGTTACGCTAGCCGGCTGTTTCGGCCTGTTGCACGGCTTTGGTTTTGGTGGTGCATTGGCCGAAATTGGGCTGCCTTACAATTTTAAGCTACAGGCATTGGCCTTTTTCAATTTGGGGGTCGAAGTCGGCCAGATTCTCTTCATTATCTGTGTGTTGATTGTCGCAAAAACCGGACAGCTGGCGGTGCGAGCCGTAGTCAAAACTCCATCGTACGATCTGCCGCTTAAACTTGCCGTTAACTTCGCCGGGCTAGTTGCAGGCTATTGGACGGTTGAGCGCGTGGTGTCAGTGTGGGTGCAACGATTGCTTGAATGAGCGCTGGCACCCCTTTACATGCGCGCCGCACCGGCGTTACAGTCTGCGCGGGTTATGGACATACAAAATAATCATTAGTTTCAGCAGTCTGCCTTGGTGGGTCGGTGCCGCTGAATTATTTCCGCAGTTTAAAAAGAAAGGCTTGAGTTGTGAACAAATTGATTTCTGTTTCCGCGGCCGCCATTTTGCTGGCCGCATGCTCTCCTGAAAATGCAGGGCAAACCGACACTGAAAGCGTAGTTGAATCTGCGTCCTATGCGCCGACCGGATGGACCAACAAGTCTTTGCCTGAAATAGCAGCAGCGCTGCAAAGCGGCGAGGTTAGCTCGGAAGATATGGTCAAAGCCTATCTGGAGCGTATTGAAAATGTTGATCGCTCTGGGCCAACCTTGCAAAGCGTGCTGTCTGTCAACCCGGCAGCGCTGGATGAAGCCCGTGCATTGGATGCCAGGCGCGCTGCCGGAGACATCGCCGGGCCATTACACGGTGTTCCGATCTTGCTCAAGGACAACATTGAAACCAAAGACCAGTTGGCAACCACCGCAGGTGCATTGGCGTTGAAAGACAATATCACAGGCCGTGATTCACCGCTTGTTGCAGGCCTGCGCGACGCGGGCGCGATTGTTCTCGGCAAAGCCAACCTCAGTCAATGGGCGAACTTCCGGTCAAACGATAGCATGAGTGGCTGGACGGCGCTTGGTGGTCAGGTACGCAACCCGCACCAACTTGATCGCAACCCCTGCGGCTCAAGTTCAGGTTCTGGCGCAGCGGCGGCTGCGTCGATGGCAGCTGGTACGGTGGGTACTGAGACCAACGGCTCTGTTATTTGTCCGTCAACGGTAAACGGTGTTGTAGGCTTCAAGCCGACCGTTGGACTGGTGTCGCAGCAATATATCATTCCTATATCCTCGTCGCAGGACACAGCGGGCCCGATGACAAAGTCGGTTAAGGGTGCAGCGATGTTGATGAACGCCATGGCGACAGGCGACGCGAAAGTAGATTATGTGGCGGCGTTGGACGCGGGTATTTTGGATGGAAAACGTGTTGGTGTGTTGCGCTTTGCAGAAGGTTCCAACGCTGACATTATTGCCTTGTTTAACGCAGCGGTTGCCGAACTGGAAGCGGCGGGTGCGACAGTTGTTGAAGTTGCTGACAACCCAATCACCGATGATGATTTTGGCGCCAATTCGCGCCAGGTGCTTTATCATGAATTTAAAGCGACCCTGAACGACTATCTGGCTTCCACGCCGGAAGATGCGGTTAAAACTCGTACGCTTTCGCAGCTTATCGCCTTTAACCTAGCCAATGCGGATATTGAGTTGGCGCTGTACGACCAAAGTATCTTTGATATTTCGGTGCCGCTGCCGGGTCTTGATGACCCGGTCTATATTGAAGCGCGGGATATGGTTCAAGCCGCTACCCGCGCGAATGGCATTGATGCCATGATGGCAGAGCATAGTGTGGACATTTTGGTGTCGCCTTCAGGGCCGGTGCCAGGCCGGATTGATGCAATTAACGGTGATGTCTGGCCTTCGTTCCCTGGCGCTGGCTGGATCGCCGCTATCGCGGGATACCCACATGTGAGCGTACCCATGGGCACCGTGCATGGCATGCCCATCGGTTTTTCCTTTATCGGCGCCAAGGATCAGGATGCGAAAGTGCTCTCATATGGTTATGCTTACGAACAACGCACCAACCTGCGCGCGGAACCGCAATATTTGCCGACAGCTGAGGCCCGCGAGGAAATTGCAGGCCCGATGAAAGGTTATTTGCGGCGGTAGTTACCCCAGAAAGCTTTGGCCTAGAAAAACATTGACCCGCTAGCGTCGTTGCGGCGGGTCAAATTCAATATACTCACTGTCACTTTCTAACGCCTGTCTGATGATGAGCAGTGCAAGCGTGCCATTTTCTAGAAAAGCAGCTGCAGGGTCAGCGGTTGGCACAAACCCATCAATAGATTGCAAGTGTTGGTTGGTTTTGGACTTCAGATCATACAACATTGTTGCGCGTTCCTGCCGGTGAAAATAGGCGATGGCTTCACCCGTCAACCGCCAGTTGCCCCAATCGGAAAATTCTAGATCTGCCAGAACTAATTCCGGCTCGCCTTCTGTGCCCGACAGCTTCCATATACCTGGTTTGTTGGGCCGAACGTGATACAGCACGCCGCCTTCCGTCATATAACCAAAATAGCCACCGTTTTTAGTAAGCTGTACCTCCGTGTCGGTTACCAGATCCAGTTCCCAAAGTTCTAGTGACCCAGTGGTTTCTTTTGCATAAATAAGACCACTGCCACCGGGTAACCAAGTGGGTGCATAGCGGTTGACATCGTCAGTTGAAACTACCGCCAATTCGCTCCCGTCTGCGTTCATCACATAAATTTGGGCGGTATCTTCCGGCCGCGCGTCGAAGGCAATTTTACTGCCGTCAGGCGAAAAGCGTGGATGCGCGGTGAAACCCGCCCGGAAATCGGTTAGCCTTGCCAGCCCACCTCCTCCTTTATCAACGCTCCAAATCTCGAAAAAACCTGACCGATTTGAAGAAAAAGCCACCGTTCCATCCGACATGGTCGGGTGCAGCACTTCGGCATTGAATTGTAGCAAATCTCTTGGTGTTCCATCTCGACCATCAAAAGACTGAAGAGACATCACCCGGTTGATTACCTCGTAGGTCAAGCGTCCACTACCGCTTGAAAACACAGGGTTGATAACGCCAGACTGCGAAATCGGTAACCTGCTCAGCGCCGCGGTGTCATCATCAACGGACCATATGGCGTACCGACCGTTCCGGTTGCTGGCGAACAGGGTTTCGCCTTCTGTTCGGGTTAGCCCCATGATGTTGCGCCCGTCGAAGGTTATGCGGGTTTCCTTGCCCGTTGAAAGGTCTATTTTGTAGAGATCCTGCATGGCTTCCGAAACCGAACGGGCGAAATAAAGCGTGTTGCCGTCTTTCGCAAAAATCGGGTCATAATCGCCCCAAATTCCGGGCGGTGGTGTGGTTAGTGCACTGCGTTGCCCGGTTTCTATTTCCAGGCTGTAAATAGCATGGGTGCTGTGATCAGGTGGGTGAGCGCTGAAAGCAATTAAGCGGCCGTCGGTCGAAACAGCTGTATCGGGGAAACTACTACCCTTGCAGCTACCAATCACCCGTTCGGCATTGTCGATCAGCGATAATAATATAACCGAGCAGTCTGCAGGTTGTAGGCGCATGAAAACGATAGATTCATTGTCCGGCATAGTGGTGGGCGCAAAGTTGTAGCCGCGTTGGGTCAGTTGTCGATCGGCGTTGCCGCGCTCGATGCCGTGAAGAAAGATATTTTCACCGCGAGAGTTTGATGACGCAGCGTTGTCAGATGCTTTAGAATAGACCAAAAACCGACCGTTGGGACTGATCGATGGATCTCGCTCGCGCCCAGGCCTGCTGGTCAGCGGTTGTGATATCAGCAAATCACTATTGCTGGCCTGTTTTTCGTCTGTGCGCTGGGCTGACCAATAGAAGCCAATTACCAATAGGCTAACAAGCACTGCTGCGATGTATCGAGGGAAGGTTGGCTTTGTTTCATCGACCCTTTCAAATTCAACCGAATGCACGTCAACGAGCAGGCGGTATCCCTTTTTGCGAATTGTCTCGATATAAATCGGAGTGTCTGGGTCATCGCCCAGCAACTTTCGCAGTTTTGAGACCGCCTGCGACAGGCTCTCATCGGTGACCGACAAGCCTCGCCAGACAGTGTCGATAATATCATCTTTGCCGACAAGTTCACGCGGCGTTTTCGCCAGCAACACCAGGAGACGCATGAGCCGTGGCTCCAGTGCGTGCTCCTGGCGTTTTTTGCTCATTCGGTTGAGCTCGGGCTCGACTAGCCAGGGCCCAATTTTGAAAGAATTACTCATTAGTTCTGTCTACTCTAACAATGACAGATCACCAAAATCTTCAGCAAAAATTCAGCCAATCTTCAGGTGATTTTCAAGCCAGCCTTGTGCGTGTCTGCCATGACAGTTGTGCATTCATAGCGAAAAAGGACAATAAAATGAAACGACACAGCATACGGAAACTTTCGGCGATAGTTGGTACGGTGACGAGTGTGATAATGCTCAGCACACCAGTATCGTTTGTGCAGGGCAGCGAACCAGATGACACGCGGCAAATCATTCATGGCATTGAGGTCAATGACCCGTTTCGTTGGATGGAATTGGAAGAGTCCGATGCGGTAATTAACTGGGTCAAGAGCCAAACCGCGCGGACAACCGACTTTACCAAAGGTGCTGACTATGAGGCCATGCGCGCCCGTATTTTTGAACTGTCGAACTTTGATTTACAGTTTGGGGCCAAGGTGCACGGCGAGCGGCTGTTTTACCTTAAGAGGCATCAGGCCAGCCCTTCATTGGAGCTGCGCCTGAAAGAAAACGGCGTTGACCGGCTTATTTTAAGCTCGGAAAATGTACCTGACAGTACGATGCAGGAAACCTATATCGCGGGGCGTAATTTTGGCGGCGGCCATTGGCCAGACCGCGCCGGAAACTTTGTAGTTTATGGATACAATGACGGCATTTCCGTGGAAGGAAAATTGCGGATTATTGATCAGCGCTCTGGTTTGCATTTACCAGATGCTATCGGTGAAGTTGGCCACGGTCTCCTGAGTGTTGTCTGGGCGGCCGATAGTAGTGGGTTTTATTATTACCGCTCTCGTTCGGTGCCGGTTGAAGATGGCGCTGGTACCCGCACCCGTCAGTTGGGGTTATATTTCCACCAGTTAGGAACGCAGCAATCGGAAGACACTGCGGTTATTGAGCAGGCCGACGGCGACAGGGTGTTGTATCGTCCCTATGTTTCCAAGAACGGCAAGCATTTGATTGTTTCTCGCCGTGAGGGGCTGGTGGCTCAAAACAGCTATCTCATATATTCAACCAAAGATGTAATGGCTGCACCCAAGGAATTGTTTTCTGAGCTTGGTGACCAGTTCCGGTTTCTGGGTGATCAAGGCAACCGGCTATTTTTCCAAACCAATTACGACGCCCCCAACGGGCGGGTAATTTATGTTGATCTGGATCGCCCTGCCGACCTTGTCGAGGTTGTGGCCGAAACCGACAGGTCCATGCTGGTGGGCAGTAGCGCTGGCGGCGATATTATTGGTTATGCGGACGGCTACATTCTTATTGGTTACTTGAACGACGGCGTGCCTGAGGTTTCGGTCTTTGACCAGAGCGGCGCATTTAAATATGTGCTTGAGCTGGCGCCTGGTAAAACCATTTGGGGAGGGATTCAAGCCAATGTCGGCAGTCCTTTGATAACCATTGGTACTCTGAGCGCGCTGTCACCGTCCGAAGTTAGTACTGTGGATGTTCGCGCCGGTGCTATCAGCCAAGAATTCGCGTCCCCGGTCCCGATCAATCCGGATGACTTTGTAATCGAGCACGTGTTTTACAACAGCAAAGACGGCACCCGCGTGCCCATGTATGTGGCGCGCCATCGGTCGACCAAGCTGGACGGTAGCAATCCGGCGCTCATGTATGGTTATGGCATGCATAAATGGGTGAGTTTTCTCTTTTATCAGCCGCATATTCTGCACTGGATGGAAATGGGCGGCGTATACGCTATGCCCGCAATCAGGGGCGGCGGCGAGTATGGTACCAGTTGGCACCAGTCAGGCATTAAACTGAACCGGCAAAATGCGATTGATGACTTTGTCGCCGCTGGGCAATGGTTAGTGGACAACGACTATACCAGCCGCACGAAATTGGCGGCCAATGGCTCTAGCGCCAGTGGGCCACTGGCAGGCATTGTTGCGTTGCGCCACAACGACTTGTTCGCGGCAAGCACTGTCGATTATCCGGTCACTGACATGGTTCGTGCGCCCCTGTTTGGCAACGGCGCTTTAATGACCGAGGAGTATGGCTCGCTTGATGTGGAGGCCGAAGCCCGGGCAATTCTTGACCAGTCCGCCTATCATGTGGCGCAGGAGAAAGGTTGCCGGATGCCCACGCTGATTATGGTCGGTGAGTTGGACCGTGTGGTGCTGCCATTTCATGGCTTGAAGTTGGCCGGCGCCATGCAGGAGGCGCAGTCGTGCGATAAACCTATTCTGTTTCGCATGATGCCCGAAACCGGCCATAATTATGGGGGCACCCCTGAGCAGGCCGCTACAAATTCAGCGGTTCAACTGATGTTCCTGAAGCGAGTCCTGGACTTTTGAGTATCCAACAAGCACTACTGGCGCTCGGAATGTCCGAGCGCTGGTTTAGCGTTTAACCGGCGTCGGCACCTTTGCTTTTGCCGCTAGGTCCAGCGCATCAAACATGGGCTGAAACGCCGGGCGCTTAACGTAGTTTCCATCGCCTTTAGCGGTCATCAACTCGCCCGCTTTGTAGCGCAACTTTCCGCCGCTGATGGTGTGCGACGGTAAGCCTTTCACTTCCATACCTTCAAAAATATTGAAGTCGATATTCTGTTTGTGGGTTTTGGCAGAGATGGTTTTGTGTGCTTCCGGGTCCCACACAACGATGTCTGCGTCCGCCCCCACTGCAATGCGGCCTTTGCGTGGATATATATTGAAAATTTTTGCAGTGTTTGCGCTTGTAACAGCGACAAATTCTTCGCGTGTCAGTCGCCCGGTGGAAACGCCGTGGGTCCATAGAACTGCTAGCCGGTCTTCCACGCCTGCGGTGCCGTTAGGGATCAGGGTGAAGTCGTCTTTTCCAGCGGCCTTTTGGTCGGCGCAGAAACAGCAATGGTCCGTGGCGGTGGTTTGCAGACTGCCTGATTGCAGTCCTTTCCACAGCGCATCCTGATGCAATTTTTCGCGGAAAGGCGGTGACATCACATGGGCCGCAGCCGTGGCAAAATCAGGGTGCCGATAAACGCTGTCATCAATCAGCAGGTGGCCAGCGAGGGCTTCGCCGAAAACACGCTGACCAGCAAGCCGCGCGCGGATAATTTCGTCCAGGCCATCTTTGGTTGATACATGCACCAGATACAGCGGAACGCCGATAACTTCCGCGAGCCGAATGGCGCGGTTGGCTGCTTCGCCTTCTGCCGCTGGTGGACGCGATAGTGGATGCGCCTCGGGCCCGGTTATGCCCATTTCCAACAGTTTCTTTTGCAGCTGGAAGACCAACTCGCCGTTTTCAGCGTGCGCTGTAACAATGGCGCCTAATTCAACCGCACGACTGAAGCTATTATACATAATTTCATCATCGGCCATGATTGCGTTTTTGTAGGCCATGAAATGCTTGAAGCTGTTTACACCTTCTTCGCGTACCAGGGTGCCCATGTCTTTATGCACACCTTCATTCCACCAGGTTACCGCCACATGAAAGCTATAATCGGCGCAGGACTTTTCCGCCCAGCCGCGCCATGTTTTGTAGGCATCCATCAAGGGTTGCTCAGGGTCCGGGATCACAAAATCAATGATCATGGTGGTTCCGCCCGCCAAACCAGCCGCCGTGCCGGTGTAAAAATCTTCGCTGGCGACTGTCCCCATGAAGGGCAGCTGCATGTGCGTATGCGGGTCGATACCGCCGGGCATAACATATTGGCCGCCTGCGTCGATAACTTCAGCACCCGAGGGAACCTCGAGATTTTCGCGCACGGCGACAATCACACCGTCAGAAATCAAAACATCCGCCCGTATGCTGGCGTCTGCATTGACAACGGTTCCACCTTTGATGATCAGCGACATTGTAACTTCCTTTGCGTATCCTATATGATGTTAGCGCTGGAGGCGCGGCGTAAGGCCGCCCTCGCCAGCAAACGAGTGGAATCCAGCGTTGGCAGGGGCGAATTTTGGTCATTCATTATTAACGGGATCTCTGTGCAGCCAAGAACAACAGCATCACACCCCTCGTCTTTCATCCTGTCTATAACACGCTGAAAATACGTAATGGCAGCAGGCTCAAATTTGCCTTTAACAAATTCGTCCATAATCAGCGTGTTGATATGCTCAATCTCGTCTGGCAGCGGGCGAATATATTTTAGCTCATGCCCTGACAGTTTATCTGGATAAACAGTGCTTTCAACTAGCCACTTGGTGCCTGTAAGCCCTAGGCAGTTGAAACCGCGGGCAACCGCATCATCAGCGACAACGTCGGCGATATGAATCCAAGGTAGCGGCGATTGGTCACCAAAATATTGAAATGCCTGATGAATTGTATTGTCTGGGCAGATTAGAAAATCTGCACCCATTTGAGCAAGTTTGCTCGCAGAGGTCAGCATCAGCTCGGCGACAGCTGGCCAATCGCCCCGGTAGATGCAGGTGTTATAGTTGGCTAGAGACTGAGTATGCATCGAAATTTCAGGGTGCGCGTGCGTTCCAAAATAAGATTCACCTTCCCGGCAGATTGTTGTGTAGCAGAGCGCAGCACCTTCCGCCGAACAGGCGACAATTCCGATATGTTGGGCGTCGGTCATCCGATATATCGTCCGGTTTCCTTCACGTTTTCTTGGCCAATGCCCAATAAAGTCCACCCGCGATAAACAGGCCGACAAACCAGGCATAGCTATAAAGTGTGTCGAATATGGTGGGCACACTGTCCAGCGCTCCTGCGGCATGCAAAAATCCCGGTAGGTTGGGCAAAATTCCGACAACCAATGCGATCAAACCCGCTGAGTTCCAGGCCGCATAGCTACCGCCGTGTTTGAACAGGCTGTCTTGCTCTAGCTCGCATTTGCGCAGGAAAAAGTAATCGACGATCAATATGCCTGCGATTGGGCCGAGCAGCGCCGAATAACCCACAAGCCATACGAATAAATAACCGCCTGCGGTTTCCAGCAGCTTCCAGGGGAAAATGGCGATACCGATACCGGCGGTGATATAGCCGCCCATGGTGAAGCTGACTTTGCTGGGGCTAAGATTGGAAAAGCCGTAAGCAGGAGCCACCGTGTTGGCTGCCAAATTAGTGGTGAGGGTTGCAATAACAAGTGCTGCCAGTGCCACGACAACGCCCAAACCGCCCATGCGTCCGGCCAATGCAACTGGGTCCCAAATGGCTTCGCCGTATATGGTGACGGTCGCACTTGTTACCGCTACGCTGATGAAGGCAAAAAGCGCCATCGGCAGCGGCAAGCCAAGCGCCTGGCCGATAACCTGGTCACGCTGTGATTTGGCAAAACGAGTGAAGTCAGGAATGTTCAAGGCCATGGTTGCCCAGAAACCAACCATTGCGGTTAGGCTGGCGATAAACACAGTCCAGAACTGGCCCTCACGCGCGCCGCCTTCAATGAACTGCGACGGGGCTGCCAGCATCTCGCCGAAACCACCAGCGGTGACATAAGCCCATGCAAGTAACACCAGTCCCATCAAAATCAAGAAGGGTGCAGCCAGCGTTTCTAACCAGCGAATGCTTTCAGTGCCGTTTTTGATGAAATACAGATGCAAAGCCCAAAAACCGATAAAACTGGCAAATTGGCCTAAGTCAATGCCGAGAAACGGAAGGGGGCTGCCAGAAATTGCGCCTGATGTAAGCGCATTGATGATCACGTAAATCGCTGACCCGCCTACCCATGTGTTGATGCCGAACCAGCCGCAAGCCACCAGTCCGCGCGCCAGGGCAGGAATGCGCGCGCCCTTGGTCCCGAAGGCCGAGCGCAGGAGAACCGGGAAGGGTATGCCGTGTTTGGCCCCGGCGTGGCCGATCAGGATCATGGGCACCAGAACAATCATGTTGCCGAGGAGTACGGTGACAACAGCTTGCCACCAGTTCATGCCCTCAGACACCAGCCCGCCTGCAAGCATATATGTCGGCACACAAACCACCATGGCAACCCAAAGGGCAGCGTATGATTTCCAGTCCCATGTGCGGGTCTCGGCTGTCGTTGGGGCCAGGTCCTCGTTCCAAAGGTCTGTGTCAAAATCGCTCATATTGCCCCCTGATGGCTAGTGTGTTTTGTGGTGAATGCGCCTTATTCTACTCGCCTTCGACCAACCGCCCATATGTGCTTGGGCGTCTGTCACGAAAAAACTGCCAGTTGTTGCGCACTTTGGCAACCATGCTCATGTCCATGTCGTGGATGATCAGCTCATCCTGGTCACGACTGGCCTCGGCTTCAATTTGCCCGCGCGGGTTAACAAAGTAGCTTTGGCCGTAAAATTCGCCGATATCCCACGGACCTTCGGTGCCCACGCGGTTGATTGCCCCGATCCAGCAGCCATTGGCAGCGGCTGAAGCTGGTTGCTCCAGCTTCCACAAATATTCCGAAAGGCCTGCCACTGTTGCAGATGGATTAACAATATATTCGGCGCCGTTCAGTGCCAGCGCACGCCAACCTTCGGGGAAGTGGCGGTCATAGCAAATGTAAACACCCAGTTTACAATACTGAGTCTCAAATACTGGCCAGTTGGAAGCGCCTGGTTTGAAGAAAAACTTCTCCCAAAACCCTGCAACCTGGGGAATGTGGGTTTTGCGGTATTTGCCCAGATAACTGCCATCGGCATCGATAACTGCGGCGGTGTTGTAATAAATGCCCGTCACATCATCGCGCTCATATATTGGTACCACGATGACCATTTTGTATTTTTTCGCGTACTCCTGCATCAGGGTGGTGGTCGGCCCGCCCGGAATTGCTTCAGCGCTTTCGTACCACTTGGCATCTTGGCTGGGGCAGAAATATGGTTGGGTGAAAACTTCTTGGAAGCACAAAACTTGCACGCCTTTTTCGCCTGCTTCTTCGATCATCGGAATATGAGCCTCGATCATCGCTTTGCGGATAGTTTCAGGGTCATTGTCGGTTGACGACTTGAGCGCCATTTGAATTAGCCCGCCGCGCAGGGTCGCATTTGTGTTGATTGTCATCGCTAGTCCTCCGTTATCCCTTTCATAGGGTACCTCGTATTGGTATTAACCCATGCTGGGGAAAGTAAATTCTGCGCCTGCCCGAATACCGTTGGGCCAGCGCGACGTAACTGTTTTTAGTCTCGTGTAAAAATGAACTGCTTCCGGTCCGTATATGCCGTGAGCACCAAATATGGATCGCTTCCAACCGCCGAAGCTGTGGTAGGCAACAGGTACAGGAATGGGCACGTTAATACCGACCATGCCTACCTGAATTTTTGCGGCAAAGTCGCGCGCTGCGTCGCCGTCCCGCGTGAAAATCGCAGTGCCGTTGCCGTATTCGTGGTCGTTGATCAAGCCAACCGCCTCGTCGTAAGTGCCTGCGCGTAATACGCTCAGCACCGGGCCAAAAATTTCCTGTTTGTAAACGCTCATTTCCGGAGTTACCTGGTCCAGTAACGTGCCGCCGACCCAGAAGCCGTTCTCGTACCCCTGCAGCCGGTGGCCTCGGCCATCTACCACAACGTCCGCGCCTTCACTTTCGCCCGCTGCGATCAGACCCTCGATGCGTTCCTGCGCTTCGCGGGTAATCACAGGGCCCATTTCTGCCTCGCTGTCTGTGCTGGGTCCGATTTTTAGGGCTTGGACTTGCGGTGCCAGTTTCTCAACCAATTTGTTTGCCGTTTCCTCACCCACCGGGACAGCAACACTGACTGCCATGCAGCGCTCTCCGGCTGAACCAAAACCTGCACCCATCAGCGCATCTGCGGCTTGGTCAATGTCGGCATCGGGCAGGATAATCATGTGGTTTTTGGCCCCGCCGAGCGCCTGCACGCGTTTGCCCGCTGAGCAGCCACGGCTGTAGATATATTCAGCCACTGGGGTGGAACCAACAAAACTGATTGCCTGAACGTCTGGGTGGTCAAGCAGTGTATCAACTGCATCCTTGCCCCCGTGTACAACATTCAACACGCCTTCAGGTAGGCCCGCTTCGGCAAACAGGTCGTGCACCAAATTGGCGCTCGAGGGGTCGCGCTCTGACGGTTTGAGAACAAATGTATTGCCGCAGGCGAGCGCCATGGGAATCATCCACAGGGGCACCATTGCCGGGAAATTGAACGGCGTAATGCCCGCCACGACGCCAAGTGGCTGACGCTCGTCGCAGCTGTCGACGCCTGGACCGACATCGCGGCTGAAACTGCCTTTCAGTTTTTCCGGAATGCCGCAGGCATATTCAACCACTTCCAGTGCGCGGGTCACTTCGCCCAGCGCATCATCGTGGGTTTTGCCGTGCTCAGCCGATATGGTGCGGGCAACTTCGTCTGCGCGGGCTTCAAGGATATCGCGCATCCTGAACATAACGCGGGCTCGTTTGGCGGGCGGCGTTGCCGACCATCTGGCAAAGGCCGCCTTGGCGCTTGCAACCGCGGTGTTAATTTCGGACTGGCCACCCATGGCAACGTCGGCAACCTGCTCGCCGGTGGCTGGGTTATAGACGGCAGCAACAGCACCGCTGTCACCGCTGTTGCGCTTGCCGTCGATGATATGGTCGATGCGTGTCATATTGGTCCTCAGTCTAGCGATTTGATGATCGTGCGCAGCGTTTCAAACGCGAAATCGATGTGGCTTTTTTCAATAATGAGCGGCGGCGAAAGCGCAATGGTGTCACCGGTTGTGCGAATAAGCAGACCAGCATCATACGCCTTGAGGAATGCATCAAATGCACGCGCTGTCGGCGCCCCCGGTCTTGGTTCCAACTCGATACCGGCAATCAGACCCATGTTCCGCAGGTCGATAACATTTGGTAGGCCCTTCAGGCTGTGTACTGCATCTTCCCAGTATCCACCCAGCCCAGTGCCACGCGTTAGCAAACCGTCCTCTTCATATGTATCCAGGGTACCAAGCGCTGCCGCACATGCCATAGGATTGCCAGAGAAAGTATAGCCGTGGAAAAATTCGACCATATTTTCCGGGCCCTGCATGAAGGCGTCGTAGATTTTGTCCTGAACAAAAACAGCCCCCATGGGGATAACGCCGTTTGCCAGCGCCTTGGCGGTGGTGGTAATGTCAGGAATTACATCGAAATAATTGGCTGCGAACGGTGTGCCCAGCCGCCCGAACGCGGTGATAACTTCGTCGAAAATAAGCAAAATGCCGTGCTTGTCGCATATTTCGCGCAGGCGTTGCAGGTACCCCATTGGAGGCGCAATAACACCGGCTGACCCGGCCCGGGGCCCAACAATTACGGCGGGGGGGGGGGGGGGGGGGGGGGGGGGGGGGGGGGGGGGGGGGGGGGGGG
>JAAHTG010000129.1_pt1 | contig 72164 bp, 64 predicted proteins | sample 6116081 | NCBI WGS metagenome assembly JAAHTG01 (sample SAMN13939989, study PRJNA603662) | sponge metagenome | isolation source: marine sponge | host: Mycale hentscheli | place: New Zealand | collected 2005 | reverse complement strand
CCCCCCCCCCCCCCCCCCCCCCCCCCCCGCCCCCCCCCGCCCTCTGCGCGCTGCCCTTCCGTCTTTCCCTCCCCGACGCTCTGCCGATCTTCGGTTCGCGCGTTTGACAAGGCGCATATGATGATCGATGCCGATGTGGTTGAGGGTAGAGGCGCAAGCAATTTGATTGAGCGATTTTTTACTGATCCTGCAACCGATTACATCCATATCCACTATGCCAAGCGCGGCTGTTATGCGGCCAAGGCGGTACGGGCGTAGGAGGCTAACCGCCTAATTCATCAGCTGTTTTGCTTTCCGCATAGAAAAGGGCGCCGACAGATATGTCAGCGCCCTCGTTTTCGCTATGCGCCATGATGACACCTGAGCTGTTTCGTTACGTCCTAGTCAGTATCTAGTGCCTCAGCAATCTTACTGGCCAGATTCTGGAAATGGACACCCGTTAAGGTGCCGCCGTTTCTATTGCCTATACGCTCAAGGTCGTCCTGCAGGCCCGAAAGCGTTGCACGAGAAAGCGAACGGTAGTCGTCACTAACTGCATCGTCGCCGCTGGTTGGCGCTTCAACGCCAGCGATAAGCAAATTTACCATCGTGGACTGAAGATTACGCCGGTAGGCGTCAACTTCAGGTCGGCGCTGCTTCAACTCTTCAAACACTGCGTCCTTCACATCGTTAAACAAAGCAACCGGGCTGTATGTTTCCAAGCCTGCCGCCTGAAATTTGATAATACGATCAACCCGAGCAGACGATAAAAGCCGATTCAGTGGGCGTGTGCCCAGCCGAGTGACGGTATCCATATAGAAGTCATAGCCAACACGTTTCAGCACTTCCTCGTTTTTCCAGAATGCAGGCAGTTTGAAGGCATTTTCCGCAATGAACGCCATCGCTTCTTCCTGTTTCTCCAGCGGGTAGGTGCTAAACACTTCAGTTTCTGCTTGGCCTTGCGCCAGTTCACGGCGGTAGGTAGCAGAGCCAACATATTTGGTTACATGGCCGACTTCGCGCGCATACTGAGACACAAGAGCGCCGTAGGCTACTTTCACTTCATCGTAGGTTCGGCCATCTTCGTAGGTCGCGGCACTCACCACATTTGCCATAATGCGCTCAAGGTTTTTCATGCCCAACCGCGTTGCGGCAATTGCATCATTACCGATGTCTTCGGTTTGAATGCGGGGGTCATACTGGGCGCCGTCTGAATACGAATCCCAGCGGAACGCTTTGTTGGTTAGCTGGCGGTCTGCAATTGCGTTCAGCAACGGAATTTCTTCCTCCGCCGTGCGATCACCAGGAAATTCGGTGTACCCCCATTCAACGGCGAAATTGTCATACGGTCCCGGTACATAATCGATCGGTGAAACACCGTCCTCGGGCTGCATGACATAGTTAAACCGGGCGTAGTCCATAATGGATGAGGCAACGCCGTTTTTCGCAACAAATTCAGGGTCACGCAGCTGTTCAACGGTATAAGCATTGGAGCCAATGAAATTATGGTGCAAACCAATGGAATGGCCCACTTCGTGGGCAACCACAAAGCGCACCAGGTCGTGCATGACATCGTCAGGCAAAGGTAGCTGCTTCGCGCGCGGGTCTGTTGCGCCAGCCTGTGCAAAATACCACTCTTCAATCAGCTTGATTACATTGTGGTACATGCGCACATCAGCTTCGATGATCTCACCGGTGCGCGGGTCCGCTACATGGGGCCCGTTTGCGTTTGGAATGACAGATGGCACCCAGCGAATAACAGCATAGCGGGCATCTTCAGGGTCCCAGTCCGGGTCTTCTTCTACCGTAGGCGCCATTTTGGCGACGATGGCATTTTTAAACCCGGCCTTCTCGAAGGCTGACTGCCAAAACTCAATGCCCTCACGCGTGGCTTCAATGTAGCGTGTTGGCGTGCCCCGATCGATATACCAGGTAATTGGTTTTACCGGCTCGCTCACGGCGGCATTCGGGTCTTTCTTCACTAGGCGCCACCGGTTGATAAACCGCTTGGTCTCCACCTTGTTTTTAATACCGTTATAATCCGTGTAACGATCGTCGAAGAAACCAACACGGTGGTTATAGTGGCGCGGTTTCATCAGGTCGTCAGGCAGTGCCAGAATTGAATGACGAATTTCTGCCGTTACATTCTCGGTTTTTTTGTCAACCTTGCGGGCGAAGACACCCAGCACACGAGCTTCCACGTTGCGCTCAAATGCTTTTACATTTTTCACAACAGAAGCCTTGTCGTTCATCTTGTCGTCGTTCAGGCCTTCCAGGCCTTTAACCTTTCCCATGAAGGCGGGGGTAATATCAATCACCGGCGTTTTATTTTCACCGAATGTGACAATTGGGAATTTACCGAGCACGCCGTCAAGGTGCGCTGCATTAATCACAAACGTTTCAGGTTCCCCCTCCGCTTTGATAACCGTGTGGTCTTTCGCGCGCAAAATCAGGTCGTCGCCGATGCGCTCAAAGTAAACATACTGGCGCGCGCTGTCTGCGCTGATCAGCCCTTTGCCGTTTTGAATGCCAGCAACTTTCACCGACCAGACGAATTCGCGTCCAAGCTGGCCCATCGGAACTTCGAAATAAGCCTTGCCTTCAACCAAATGAGTGGTGAAAACGCCGGCTTGCGTCACAGCCTTGTCGGTGATGACATCGCTGTATTTTTTTATTTTCGACTTTTTCTTCTTGGCCTTCTCGCCGTCTTTCTTCTCGGCCTTTTCGTCCGAGACAGCCTTTTCGTCTTGTTTATTCTGGGTGGTGTTAAAATCGGCAATATCGGCCGCAAAACTGTACGGCGCCGACAGTGCCAGCATGCTTGTGGCGCATGCCAGTTTAATCAGATTATTCATTAGCCTCTCCTGTGCAAGTGTCCCTTGGCAAAGCTAGTAGCTATTTAACGCCCAATTGAAAATAGCAGTTGCCGGAAATGTTACTGGCATATGGGTTATGGCACTTTGGTCCCTTTTGGGGCGGCCTGTGTGTGTGGTGCGATAAAGCGCAATCGCTTGTGTTACCTTATATCGCTAACCTGTTGCACAGCGCCCAAAAGCAGCGTGTTTGGCATTATTTTTTCAGGGCAGCAAGATAGTGATTCACCGCAGATTGCACGTGGCGGAACCTGTCACCACCCAAATGTTTGCCGCCGTACCACCGTGTCACAACAATGATATGATCTCGTATGTTTTCCCGCTCGAGCATGCGCAGGATGATCATCCCCGCGCCGCTTTCACCGTCGTCATTTTTAAGGGAGCCATCACCGCAGATCACACCCCATGTATTGTGCGTTGCTTTGGCGAATTTTTTGGTGCGCTTCAGTTCTTTGATGAACGTTTTTGCCTCTGCAGTGGAATTGCATGGTCCGCCCGCGACGGCATACTTTGAGCCGCGGTCTGATATGATATTGTCAAAAACCAACGTGGGCTAAAGCCATAGGGCAGGCGTTCACCGCGCGCAAGAATTGCTTTGGATTGAAGCGCAGATGAAGCCTAACTTTAATGTCAGCTTTCGGCCAATATCGGACACTTATTCAAGTGCCACTGAGCGGCTTCTACTGACCCGTTGCGGTCCTATTCTAACAACATCTTGTTGCGCATAGTCGCCAAAAAAGGGGCCCTACTTTAATCACCGGGCGGTTACACATGGCTGGTTATTTTACTTCTTAATTCTAAGGCTTCAGTTTTCGAAGTCAGCAGTAGCTTCGGCGCACAACCCCTGCCAGGACGGGGGCATAGTCAATTCAAGGTAATTCCTAATCGAAGGGGATCCAGCTTGCCTCCTTCTACAACGCATTTAAACTGCGTGCTCACCATCTCATCGGTGGTTCTTGGGCGGTTTCAAAAGACTTCAGGTTGAAATTGTCTTAGTGCTACGCTAGCGCAAAGTTTTCCTATAGCAATATGTGATTGAGTATCTCTGGCCATGTTTGCATCAAGGACCAAGGGGGTAGACAAATGGATGATGAACTCAGCAAAAAACTGGACCGGAAAAATAGGAAGGACGAAGACGACGTCACTGTTCGTGTTGCTGTACCGGAGGGGGAGAAGTTCCCGGATCCGAAGTCCCGTTCCGGAGAAAAGGATAAGGGCAAAAAAGGCCAGGTAGGCGGTGCCAGCGATAAAGGCGGCGAGGGCAAGAAAGGCGAGGAGCAAAAGAAGCCCCACGACAGAATGTCTTTATTTGAAGACTACAACGAGTATGTTGGTTACTTTCTGAAAGACCATATCACAGGCGACGACCCCGAGATCAACCTGACCGGTTGTTTTAATCCGTTCCACGTCGAGTATCTCCTGAATGAAGCATCACAGCTGCTCGAAGAAGCCTCAAAGTTGAGGCTTCAGATGGATAGCTTGGCTGCAGAAGCACAACTGGCGCATATTACGGATGGGTTTGACGATCTGGCGCTTGGTACCAAGGAGCAAACCAGCAAGACCAGATACGAAGCCGATATGAAAGTCTTGCGGACCCAGGCACGGATGTATGACCCTGCCTATGAGCCCCTTGAAAAACCGCAGCAGGCAAATGCCGTAGACAATTCAGACCAAGTAACTAATTGGGAAGCGCGCAAGGCAACGTCTAAATACGACCCGTCCGACCCTTTTGATCCAAATAACCCTAAACCTAGACCCAAAGATTGGATCACCGAGCGGATAGTCCAAATCAAAAATGCCATGAAAGAAGAAGATGGTGCACGGCAGAAACAATCTGGTTGGGCCGACACCGTTTCAAAAGAATTGTATAAGGGGGCAACCGACGAGGCTGTTGCTACGCGGGGCCTATACAGAGAGGGCACCAACGAGAAATTCCTCCAAAGCCAGCGCTCTAGATTCACCCAGCTGAAGGCGGCTTATGACGAGCGTTCTCGTCAGGTGCAACACCGCGAGCATGCCCGAGCGATGATGAAAGCAAGAGAAGCGGCCCGGGAAGCCGAAGAAAAAGAGCTTGTGATCGCTCAAAATCGACTTAACGAGTTGATGGAGCACCGAAAAAAAGATGGCAAGACCGCATTGAACTATCAAAAGCGCTACGCAGTGTTAGTTGCCAATTTTATGGAAAAACTAGAGGCTTCTTACGAACGTATGACACATTTAGCTGTCGGGCTAAAGCTGGTTTTTGAAACGAATTTTAAAGACGAGGTTGACCAGTTCCCCATGCCGGGCAAATTGCCAGAATGGAAGAAGGATAGCGAATTGCCCGATGATTTGGTTGCTCACTGTGTCCGTTGGCTCAGCAAGGTCCGCGAAAAGCTGGTCTGTTATGTGCAGGATGACTATGAGACCTGGGTTGTGCTCTCGCTTAAGGAGTTACTCGGTAGAGAGGGTTTCGTAAAAGCGATGAAGTCCACTACCGGCTTCACCTTTGATATTAAAAATACGGGTTCGTCCCACACTGCGATTCCGCTGCCCAAAAAACCCGTCCGACTTCGCGAGGCTGCTTTGTCTTTGAAGGCCGATCACAAAACAAATACTGTTTTCCAGGGGTTCCTAAAGGCCCCCAAGCAGAAAAAGGTGACTAACCTTCTAGGTGACCACCCAGCGATCGAGAGATATGAAGAGCCAGTTACCTGCCATATGGGGGTGGTCCGGCAATATTCACCGGACGGTATCAAGCTCTACAACACAGGTGACGCGCTTGTGAATATGGACCCCATTGGAGAATGGCACGTGAAATTGCTTAACGCCTCGAGCACAAGCGCGGAGGAAAGTAAGAACATCGCAGACATATGGCTTCATCTGCACTTTGCGGCAATCAGGGGTTAGTCAGACATGGATGTCAGAACGCCAGTGATTGGTCCGCGTACAAAAGAAGGGCTTTCCTACAATCCCGCTGTTGCCTCTATTGGGGGCCGGCGTATGCCGAGAATGCTACAGCCCAGGGACATTTATGGATCGACGGCGACGTCTCTAGCTGACGAGCAGGCGCGCTTCATACTAGACACTGCTTTGTTCGCCGCCACGCTTTATATTGCGGGCGCCCTTGCACCTGCAGCCAGTATCTATGTTCTTTCGAACCGAATATTAATAGCCGCTAACATCCATCTCGGCTTCATGGTGGCCCCTTGGCTTGCCATGAAGGCCGAAGAAGAAGGATATATTTCAAGCAACACGCTGAGAACGGTCCTTTTAGGACTAGAGGCGGGAAAGATGGTTTCGGCTGGAAGGGGGCTTGTTAAGGCTACTTCTGGCGTCGACAAGTTCTCCTCAACAGTTAGCTTTTTCGATACGACGGGCAGTAGTTTTAGCGAGGTTGAACGGATAAAAGCGGAACACGCTCTCTCCCAGCAGGTGCAGGAGACTGCGACAAACCAAGATACAGGCTTCAGATTCTACGAGGTTAACGGGGCAGTTGGAACCACGGGCGGCTTTTCCGCAAGTTACAATTCATCGGACGGCTTTTCATTCGGTATCTTTTTCGGTACGAGCTTCTAAGCACGCGGAACTGCGCGAGAAATAGCCGTCAGCTGGGCAACCGGGCAGGCGCTCTCTGCACTTGACATGACCGCCCTCGCGCTCGTCCTCGATGATGGGTGTGGCTTGGTCCAGGTTGGCGTTCAACCCGTGCCGTTTGGCAACCTCGGCAACCAAGGTGTCCGGCGCGCGTACTTCAGTCACCACTCTGTGCTTGAAACCGTCCTCATACGGCCGTCGCGGTACCGTCCCTCTAGACACTGCTAAGTGTCCACCTATTTTAAGCGGACACTTAGCACGCTTCTCTCACGCCACATTACCAATGGTAGATTAGTCGAGGTAAGTAGGGTTCACCGGGCGCTTACGCTGGTTAATACATTGGGTCGATTTTAGATTTTCAGCACATCGCACGACCCCGTATGTGCAAGGGCAGCTTCTGGCGAAAAGCGGGCTGTGTTCTAACTATCTTCAATGGGCCGCTTTGGGTTGAAAGCGGACAAGTTCAATCCTGCAAAAACGCCTTAATATGATCGTTAATAAACGTATTGTCGTCAGAGTTAAGGCCAGAACCAGCCAAATGACCCCAGATAGAAGGAATGGGCTTGAACTGCACAGATGGAATGAACTCAGATTCGTACTTCAGTGATGCAAGCGGGAAGTACATGTCTGTTGCGCACGGCATATAGAGCACGTCCGCCTTTATGGAGGCGAGCGCTTTCTCGGCGTCACCACCGAAGCCGAGGGTGTTGCCCACATTGTTCGTTTGCCACGCACGGGCAAGGGTAATGAAATCGTTCGCGTCTCCTTGAGACAAGCCCTTTTGCCAAAATTCGCGCAGGTAATCTTCTACGCGGTCAAAACCAAAACCTTTGAATTTTTCCTGCCGGTACCATTCCTGTGACAAGCCCCATGCAGCCCAGTGCGTGCCGCCTGCGCGCAGCCCCACAATTGGCGGTTCGTTATAGTCGCCATTGTTGTATGCAGCATCAGCGGTAATGGCCGCAATCCATCCCTCCAGGCGAACGACACCGTGTGGATATTCCTTGGCAGAGCCACAGTAAGGCGCAATTTTGGACACATAGTCAGGGTGGCTGACAGCCCATTGTAGGGCCTGCTGTGCACCCATCGAAAAACCTACAACGGCATATAGATGGTCAATGCCGAACTCTTCCCTCAGCAACCGGTACCCCGCATCGATATTATCACGCACAGCGATGGCCGGGAAACGCGGCCCGTCAAACGGTGCCGGTGTATTGCTGGGTGAGCTCGAGAGCCCGCTTGAGAACATATCCGTTGCGATGATGAAATACTGTTCTGGGTCCAGTGCTTTGCCGGGGCCAATCAGGAAATCATAGCCATGATGATCACCGCCGTAAGCGGACGGCACGAGGACCGCATTGCTCTTATCGGTATTAAGTGTTCCGTGCGTCACGTACGATAGCTTTGTGTTTGGTAAAATAGTGCCAGATTCGAATTGGAATGACCTGAGTTCGAAGACCTTGTGACCCCCGTCAGCGAACGCAGCCTGTGTTGTACAGACAAGGCCAACAGCGATAAATTGCAGGATGCGTTTTAAGCGTATTGGAAACTTTATCATTTCATCTCCTGTGGGCTGAACCATCTGATTGACAAATAGCAAAGCTCTGTATGCCCATAATGGGCAAAGTGTAGGCAACGCTATTTTCAGTTGCAAGCGAAGTGGGGCACATGTGGTGGTTTTTACCAAATGGTTGGCTCTTTCTTTGTCTCAGCCAGTTTTAAGCTCTATCGTTAAAATAGCTGACCAATGAACAGGAAGGCCGCCGCCTCGCCGCCGCTGCCGATACCGCCGCCAAGATATATGGGTCCAATAATGGTGTCGGCGCCAACGAACAGGCTGCTGCTCCATTTCAGGTCCCCCAGGCTGATATCGCTGGCATCGTTCCACACGTTTCCGGCCTCGATGGTTGCGCCCAAATAAAGCGGCGTTTGCGTCAAATATTTCGGTCCGCCTGCAACCCTGCGGTAATAGATCAAGCCTGCTGTACCGCCGTGATTACCGCTCAATTGGCCGGGGGCGAAGGCTGTCAGGCTCAGGAAGCCACCCACCGGGAACACATCGGTTTCGTTGGGCGTGCCGTTGAACGACGTGCCGAAATTGCCGGTCAGACCAATCGTGTTTTTGCCCCATGAAATGGGCTTGTATACGCCGAACTGCAGGTTATCCACCCGGCTGTCACCGCCAAACCAACCCAAGCTGTTGCGGTAGCCAACCTCAAGCGCAAGCCCTTCGTGGGGAAAGCGCGGGTTATCCAGCGTGTCCACCTCAAAGCCCAAATTAAGCGTGGTGGAATCCACGGAAATGCCGGTTAGCCCGGGCAGTCCAATGCGCCGATTAATTCGACTGAAAGTGCGTTGCAGGCTTATGCGCGCGCTACCCCAATTGCCGAAGTTTCGCCCGCCGCCCACCTGAAAATTAACGCCAGAAACACGCGCCTGCGCTAGCAAGTCACCGCTGCCGTCGCCAGCGATTATATTGTTATTGGACTTGCTGGCTTCAGCGTTGGCGAACAGAAAAAATCGATCCGTATAGTCCAGCGGCTGATAGAATTCAGTGAACAGGCTAAACCGGTCGCCGATGACAAATTGGGCGGCCAGTTCGCCGCCGTGGCTGTTGACCGCCAGCTGGTTCAGCCCCGCAGCAATCTGGTAACCGCTGCCGCCCTCAAAATCATCCTGCAATGCCAAACCGAACCGCAATTGGGCGTCGCCGTTTTCCCGGCGGCGCGCGCGCACCTCCAGCCCGGTTTGGTCGCCCTCTGTCACCGTGCGGTAACCCACTTCATCAAACAGTTCGATGCCGTATATACGTGTTAGGTCCTCCGATAAAGCTTTGATGTTCAGCGGTTTGCCCAGCTGTTGCGACAGCCGATTGCGGATCGTCCGGTCGTCAAGGTCTGAGGTATTGTCGATGCGAACAAAATCGATTGTTGGCGCTCGCTCGTCGCCGGGAAATCGCGCATTCAAATGCTGCGCCCACGCCGCCCCGTCTAGCGCCAGCGCCCTGAGTTGCCCCAGTACAGCCTCCGTTGCGGCTTCGCCCTTGGGTACAACCTCGTCGGTGCGGTCAAAATCCACCAGGCCGATGCCTTCGATATCTGGGCGGATAACAATGTCTCGCGCACCCAGTGTGGCCATCTGGGCGGCGGCATTTTTATTGGTCATAATCAGGGTTAGTTGGGTGATCACCGAAGTGAAGGATGAAATTTCCTCCCTGCTTTTCATCGGTGTGCTGATGTCCACCACAATCACAATATCCGCGCCCATGGCCCGCGCCACATCGATCGGCACATTGTTGGAAACCCCGCCGTCCACCAGCAGCCGTTCGTCCAGTTCAACGGGAGGAAACAGCGCTGGCACTGCCATGCTGGCCACCATCGATGACGCCAAATCACCGCCCGACAGCACTACGGGCTGCCCGCTTTCCAGGTCGGTCGCCACCGCCCGGAACGGTATCGGCAGCTTGTCAAAATTGCGCACAGCGTGCGCGTTTGCTGCCAGCTCGCGCAGCAAAAGCCGCAGGTTGTTGGGCGTCACCAGCCCGGAAGGTAGTTTCAGTTTGCCGTCTTTCACGCCTAGCCGGAACTGGATCAGGAAACCGTCATCGTCCTGCTTGCGCCGGAACGAACGTTTGCGGCGCGGCGCTTCGGATGACAGAACCGCCTGCCAATCAATGTCTTCCAGAATGGTGGTCAGCTCATCGGCGGAATAGCCCGATGCATACAGGCCCCCCACCAGCGCACCGAAACTGGTGCCTGCAATCACATCAACCGGAATTTGGTTTTCCTCCAAAACCTTCAACACACCCAAATGCGCCGCCCCCCGCGCCCCGCCGCCCGACAGCACCAGGCCTATCTTGGGGCGCTTCAGGTTTGCGGTTTCGTCATCTTGCGCTTGCAACGGGGGCGGTGTCGCTACGGCCAATCCAATGATTAAGCTTACCGCGAGCAATAATTGAGAGCCAGGCATCCTATATCCCCTTGCGTATCGACTTTTGGTGTCGGTGGTCTGTTGCCGCTGATAATGCACCAAAGGCCTGCCCTAAACATCTGCTTTTTTTACCGCACTTGACCCAGGTCATGCGCGCTTGCCAGTGCGCTGCTAATCATGACGCTGGGAGAGTTTGGGATAACAACAAAACCGGGGAATGTATGTACCGCACCACCACCAGCCAAATGGCGAGCCTTGCCGTCACCAAAGTGAACTACATGAAGGCCAAACCGCTGGGTTTCCTCATCTCCACCATGATGGCCGGGGCGTACGTTGGCATCGGCATTATCCTGATCCTCACGCTGGGTAATGAGGCCGAGCCCCTCTCGCGCAACCTGATTATGGGTTGTTTCTTCGGCATCACGCTCACGCTGATCATCTTCGCCGGGGCCGAGCTGTTCTCGGGCCACACCATGTTCATGACCTTCGGCTTTCTTTATCGCAAGCTTACTGCCACCCAGGTGGTGGTTGACTGGACAGCCTGCTGGAGCGGTAACCTGATCGGTGCCATGCTTTTGGGCCTGCTGTTTGCGCTGGGCGGTGGCGGCGGGTGGCTGGATGACCCCACTGCGCTGGTGCACCAAATCGCCGCCGCCAAGGTGGAAAGCGGCATCGTTCAACTGGTGGCGCGCGCTATTATCTGCAACTGGCTCATATGCCTTGCCATCTGGATGACTTCGCGCACAAAGAATGACACTGCCAAATGCATCCTCATTTTCTGGTGCCTGTTTGCGTTCGTCGCCGCGGGATACGAGCACGGCGTTGCCAACATGACCGTCTTCACCATTTCCATGCTGGGCGCGCACGCCGACAGCGTTACGGTCACTTCCGCATGGTACAACCTTATCTGGGTGTCCTTCGGCAACATCATCGGCGGCGCAGGCTTTATCGGCGTCGCCTACTGGTTAACTGGCACGGATGAAAAAACTGATGAAGCTATCGGCGAGGCTGATTAGTCGCTTGCTTCTTCTTCCGCAGGCTCAATTGTTTTGTGCGTCCATATCAGCAGCACAAGCCCGGTGATGATAAACATGGCAAAGCCGGACGGCATCCAGCTGTTCACCCACCACTGCTCGCCCCACTCAAATTTGCCTGACATAATGTTGGCCCAGCCGCCAAAATGCTGCCGTGCCGCAACCGCAAAGCCAAATCCGGCGAGCACGGTGGCCACCCAGCGGCTTATCCAGTGCGTGGCTGTCGGCAGCAGGTACAGAATGCCCAGCAGGCCAATAACCGTGCGCTGGGTCCGGCAGAAGGGGCACACATAAACAAGGTCCATCAAATCAACCGACCATGTGAAAACCGAGATCAAAACCGCAACCCCGCCCACAATCATCCTGTTGGCATACAGCCAGTTAAGCAACCTGTCGTCCATTGGTGTTCCCCCCGAAGTAAAAATTTAAAGAGTATGTAGTTCTATTGAAATGAATTTAAGTATATTGGCGGGACTATAACCGAGCATTATGGGCGTCTCAACCCGACTGCGATGAGGCGGTAACGCTGTGGGATGAGAAGCGCCTATTTCCGCGCCTGTTTCCTGATCTGTTTCCTGGCCGGTTTATTGGTGGTACATATGGGGGGTCGAGGTTCAGGGCATCGCCGCCCTCACATACGGAAAGCCAAACACCAAACCAGAATCACCGCACGGCGCTATATGAGACACAGCCACATCATCGTCGTCCTTCTTGCCGTCTGCCTGTCCTTGTCCGGGTACGCAAGCACCCACTCAGCAAATGATGATTTTGTCCTTGAGGACAGCCTTGAAGAAAATCTGGATCGCTTTTTTGCCGCGAACGTCAGCGCAGGCAAGCCGGGGGTGGCGATAAAAGTCGTGCACGGCGGCACCCTGCACTATGACAAGGCCTTTGGGTTGGCACAGCTGGAAAGTAAGGCCCCCATCACACCTTCCACCCCTTTTTACCTGGCATCGGTGGGCAAGCAAATCACCTCGGTGGCGGTCATGATGCTGGCGGAAAAAGGGCTGCTTGATTACCAGGACTCCATCAGCAAATTCTTCCCCGAAGCCCCCGCCAGCTGGAACGCCATCACCGTTCACCACTTGCTGGTGCACCAGTCCGGCCTGCCTGATTTTTTCGGCCCGCTGCGCCGCCGCATTAACGGCATAACCAACAGCGATGTTCTTAAGTGGGCACTGGGGAACGGCGCCCCTGATTTCGCGCCCGGCACCCGCGCGCAGTATAGCAACACAGGCTATGTGCTGCTGGCATTGTTGGCGGAGCGGGTCTCGGGTACGCCCATAGAGCTGTTCATGAAAAACAACCTGTTCACGCCTGCCGGTATGAACCGCACCTATGTTGCCAACGAGGAAAAACCCACAATCGAAGGCCGCGCCACCGGCTATGACAGTCAGGGCAGGCGGCTTGATTATACCGCACACACCGTCGGCAGTGGCGGCATATATTCCACAACCGATGATTTACTGAAATGGAGCGCCGCGCTGGACGCAAACCTGTTCATCAGCGCCGAAACACTCCAAATGGCCACCCAGCCCCATGTTGAAAATTTTTACGGTACCTATGGTTACGGCTACGGCTGGGCCGTGTCGGAAAAGAACGGCGATAAAATAGCCCTTCACACCGGCGGCAACCGCAGTTTCAGAACGCTTCTGTCGAAAATACCCGGCAAAGGCATAACCATCATCATGCTATCCAACGGTGGCCACAGCTGGCTGCAGACCCTGCATGACAATATTGTTGATTACCTCTATTCAACCGCCACCGATGATGCACCAGATGCCCATAAGGGGAATAGAAATTCGTTTTAAGGGGTTAGCCTTCTGTGGATTGGATTAGGAAGGCCTATGCGTGAGCTGCTTCAAACAGCTGCAAGACTGGGCTAGCGGCATTCAGGCGTTGAAAAAATTGTGGGGGCTGAAAAGATTCATAGTGTCTTCGGATATCTTTCAGATCAACGCAATTTTTGAGCGGTAAAACTTTGCTGAAAATTATTGCGTGGCCCATATCAAGATCAGCGTAATATTCAAAAAACTCGATTTCGCTAAGGCCGACGGATTCCGAAAACTTTTCCCAAATAGCGACCGGGCTAGCTGAAAAAACGGATGAAACATGGCCAATCGCTTCCACCGTCCCTTTTGGCACTTTACTGTATATCCAAACACGGTCACCACACTTGACGTTAATCTTGCGACGACGCAGTTCCATTTTTTTTGTGCCAGACAGCAGATTTTTCGCGTGTCTTTCCTCAACTGAAATTAATATATCTGATTTAGTCGCCATCTTTCCATCCGTCTTTGATAACTTGTTCTAATTCATGTGCGGAGATGGTTTTGGCTGTCACCAGATTGGAATCATCAGCACAGTTCAATTGTTTTAATCTGGCGAAAGGGACGGGTGAGGGAAGTTTTAGGATGTTATCAAAGCTAACTGACAAAATCTGTTTACCCTTTACTATTTCATGAAACATTTTTTCATCCAGTACACCATCTGTCAGTACATCAATAGGGATATCGTCTTTAAATTCAATACGAGAAGACAATACCCTACCAATAGCAATTGCTGAAGACCGTCCACTCCCGCCGCCTGATTCATAAAACACCAATGCGGTTCCCGGTTTCAAAATTGATGCTGCTCGCGGCGTACAAAAATAGGTTCTTACACGTTTTAATACGGCCTCTTTGTGTTCAAGCAGCGAATTGTGGTCCGAAGTTCCAAGAAGGTCATCTGCATATGCTCGTCTGATTGGTACAATAGCACATGGCCTGGATGAGAACAAAACAAGAACAGGTGATAATAAGTTTTCCAACTCTTTTGAATCGATTGTGACATTTTTGCCATTTGGCGTTTGCAATTGAATTAAGAGTTTGCCGTTAGAACTTTTTGGCATTTTTGCGGGTAAACTCACGCCTGATATTTTCTTTATTTTGCGAGCTGCTTTTTTCCAATTCTCGCTTGTTAAGGGTCGACCAAATGCTATTTTTTGCAGTGAATTTGGGGCAGACAATTCTTCATCTACGGATCGAAATCCATGCGCTACACTAATTTTGCGTATCAATGAGTTTTGAGTTGTGATCGGCAATGACATTACAACAGGGGACTTTGAGCTTAAATATGTGGAAGCGGTTTCGATCAGATGTTCTGCAATGATTTTGCTGTTAATGCATGCGTCATCTACATAAATATTTATCTCTGCGAAGCCTCTTGGATTAGCTGCGCTGTCCCAAAGCCCGGTCGCCACAATAGAATCGCCTTCAAAAACGGCTAAGCCACTAGCTTCGGACCAAGCTGCGCCCTTACCAAGCAATCGTAGAACTTCTGTGCGAGGTACGCGCTGTGATATTAAGAACGCTACTAAATCCCTTTTTTGAGTAGACCGGTAATCAACGATAGTTATGTGTTGATCGGTAGAAGTTGCAACGGCACCAACGGATAGGCTGTCACGCGGATCGGCATCTTGATTTTCGATGAGTTCTTCTGGCGCAATGATCTCTAGTCCGTACTTTTTCCAAAGGTCATCTGTGGCTCTTAGAAGCGCCTTTTCTGAAGTGACAAATCCAGTTATTCCGTGATGAATTGACGTGGCGATGTGTCGTATATCGGACTTGTCTTGGGTAGATAGCTTGTTATCTCGCAATTGATTGGGAAAAATCATTGCTGTGAGATCAGTAAGCATTTCTGTGAAATCGTTGCCGCTAGAGGGGGCAGCTAGCTTCGGTAGGGTTTGAGCTAATTTTAACATCGGATCATTGGGAAATTGAGAAGATACTCTGCGTAACTCTTCCAAAAATTCAGCTGATATACTAAGCCGTATGTGGTTATTGAAAGCTAATCCGAGCACTTGCCCTGCCTGCGTGGAACGAGGCCTGTCTTTTACAATATCGAAAATGACATTTAGATCGAACGCATAAATTGGGGCGCTAGAGGTTGTGTCAACACCTATGCCGAGACTTTGTGGAATTGTAGAGGCGGGCTTTGACATGAAATCAAGTAAACTAGGAACATCTAAATCGCGTGTTCGAATATTTATTCGTCGACCGGCACTTTTGCCGCCATCAACAACCTTTATTGTTTTGAATCCGACTTTTTGCCAAAATTTGTTTGCGTCCGTTAAATCGTCAGCGACTCTCGCAACTACACTTAAAAAGCCACGTTGCTTGCATTTTTCTATTGCTGAATCGACCAACATCTTTCCAATGTTTCTACCGCGCCCAGAGGTCGTGACATACGCTTGAAAAATCCGGCCTTGCAGGTTGCTGCCGCCAAAAATTATGTGGCCAAAATATCGTTTCTTTCCGCTAACGGCCTCAATTGCCACATGAATTTTTTCTTGGAGAGCCCAGTCTTTATATGCATTTTGGGACAGAAAACCAAAGGCTTGCCGATGAGCATCTGCATGTTCGATTACGCTGTCGAGAAATTGGGCGACATCTTCGCGACTTGTCAAAATAACAATAGCCATAACGCCTCCCGTTAAGCTTGCGTTGCAAGCTTACGTTCTGGAGTTTCCATTTAAAACCATAGGTTTAAAAACTTCAAGAATATATTGTATACAGAACTTTTACTTCGGGGTTGTTGAGTAACACCTTGAAGTAGCCACCGGAATCCATCCGCGCCGCTGAAATGTATGACTCTCCCTCTTGCCCACCCCCTCATTTGCCTGTAAACAGCCGCTCATGACAGACCTGAAACATATTCGCAATTTCTCGATCATTGCGCACATCGACCACGGCAAATCCACGCTGGCGGACCGGATGATTCAGCGCACCGGCGCGCTTTCGGACCGCGAGATGCAGGAACAAGTGCTGGACAGCATGGATATTGAGCGCGAGCGCGGTATCACGATCAAAGCGCAAACCGTGCGGCTGGATTACACCGCCGCTGACGGTGAGAAATATGTGCTGAACCTGATGGATACGCCCGGCCATGTTGACTTTGCCTACGAAGTCAGCCGCTGCCTGTCGGCATGCGAAGGCTCGCTTTTGGTGGTTGACGCATCTCAGGGTGTTGAGGCGCAAACGCTGGCTAATGTGTACCAAGCCATTGAGCATGACCATGAGATTGTGCCGGTGCTGAATAAAATTGACCTGCCTGCGGCCGAACCGGAACGCGTGCGCACACAGATTGAAGATGTTATCGGCATTGATGCCAGCGATGCCATTGAATGCTCGGCCAAATCAGGCATCGGCATTGATGAGGTGCTGGAAGCAGTGGTAACACGCCTGCCGGCACCCGGCGGCGACCGGGACGCGCCGCTGAAAGCCCTTTTGGTGGACAGCTGGTATGATGCATACCTTGGTGTGATGGTTCTTATTCGTGTGCTGGACGGCACCGTGAAGCGGGGCCAGAGCATTAAAATGATGGCCGCCGACACGGTTCACCAAGTGGACAAGGTTGGTGTGTTCACCCCCAAAGGTGTGACGGTGCCCGAGCTGGGGCCGGGCGAGGTTGGCTTCATTACCGCCTCAATCAAGGAAGTGGCCGACACCAGCGTGGGTGACACCATCACCGACGCCAAAAAGCCCTGCGCCGAGGCGCTGCCGGGTTTTAAGCCAAGCCAGTCTGTGGTGTTTTGCGGGCTGTTCCCGGCGGACACAAGTGAGTATGAGCCGCTGAAAGAAGCACTGGCGAAACTGCGCCTGAACGATGCCAGCTTTGATTTTGAGACCGAAAGCAGCACTGCGCTGGGCTTTGGTTTCCGCTGTGGTTTCCTTGGCATGCTGCACTTAGAGATTATTCAGGAACGTATCAACCGCGAGTTTGATATTGAGCTGATTACCACCAGCCCCAGCGTGATTTATGAGGTTAACCTGAATAACGGCGAGATGCTGGAAATGCACAACCCCGCCGACCTACCTGATGTGGTGTATATTGACCATATCAAGGAACCCTGGATTGACGCGACCATTTTGGTGCCTGATGACTATTTGGGTGTGGTGCTGAAGCTGTGCGAGGACAAGCGCGGCATTCAGGAAGACCTGACCTATGTGGGCAGCCGCGCCATGCTGAAATATAAGCTGCCGCTGAACGAAGTGGTTTATGACTTTTACGACAGGCTGAAATCGGTCAGTCGGGGCTATGCCAGCTTTGACTATGAGGTTAGCGGCTACGAAGAGAGCGACCTGGTGAAAATGTCTATTCTGGTGAACGCCGAGCCGGTTGATGCGCTTTCAATGCTGGTGCACCGCTCTCAGGCCGAAAGCCGGGGCCGGGCGCTGTGTGCGCGGCTCAAGGACCTGATCCCGCGGCAATTGTTTAAAATTCCCATACAGGCGGCGATTGGCGGCAAAATTATTGGCCGCGAGACCATTTCCGCCATGCGCAAGGATGTGACCGCCAAATGTTACGGCGGCGACGTGACGCGCAAGAAAAAGCTGCTGGAAAAGCAGAAAAAGGGCAAGGCCAAGATGCGCATGTACGGCAAGGTGGAAATTCCGCACAGTGCGTTCATTGCTGCCCTAAAGATGCGCGATACTTAAAATGCGAGACACCTAAAGGCCGGGATATCTCAGCGCCCGCTGTTCATGTCACCCCGTGCTCATGTTACCCTTTGCTTATTTCATCCTGGTTTATGCCACACTGGCGTCGTCGGCGGTGGCGTGCAGGTGTTCGACCAGTTCGTCCGCCAACCCAAGCCGCGCGGCCAGCATGGTCAGGTACCCTTTTTCCGCTGGGCTGTCGCCCTTGATGATCAGAATAGATGCCATATAAATCTCTGCCGCTTGCTCTTGGTTTTGCGCCGCCGCTGCCAGCGCTTCAATATCGATCGGCTTGGCCAGTTCTTCCTCAAGGAACTGCCGGTTTTCCGGATCGATTTGAAGGCTTGCCAGCTGGTTGCCGATGCGGCCGCGCTCCTGTTCGGTGATATGGCCGTCAGCTTTCGCCGCGGAGATCATTGCGCGCACCAGCGTGGTGGTTAGCGCGGTTTGCTCCGCGGGCAGGGATGGTAAAAAATTGGTGCCGAACAAAGGGGAAGCAGATGCGGGCTGGCCCGGCGCAGCCGACGCATCAGGGGAAGGGCGAGAAGCGGTGTTTGTTGAACTCCATTTTTGCCAGGCGTTATAGGCAAGCCCGCCAACCACGGCAGCACCGCCCAGCTTAAGCGCGGACGAGGCAAGTTTGCGCGGTTTCTTGCCGCCCAGAAATAGTCCGGCAAGCCCGCCGACAACGGCACCGGTTGCCAGCCCACCCGGCCCCGAAAGCAGTTGCCCGACACCGCCGCCTGACGCGGGGCTGGCCGCACCCCGGTCAGAGCCCTGATCAGATGGTTTCAGGAAATTATTCATAAGGTTGGCGGCGGTATCGAACATTCGGTGGACCTCTTAACTAAACTGTCTGTTACTCTTCCGATATGGGCAGGCGGTGGGTGCCGCTCAAGGGTTCGGCGTTACGTTTTGTGATAGAAAAAAGCTATCGTAACGGGGATTTTGATTAGATTTGATTGATTGCTCTCGGCTGGAGGGGTTTGCGCGGCGCGGTCGGCGCTGGCTTTTGCGGTCTGGCCTGACAACGCTTAGAACTTAGAACCTGGGAACTTAGAACCTGGGAACTAAAAACCCGGAGTTGAAAATCCGACCTGAGAATCCGGCCTGAAAATTCAACTCAGCAGATCGGAGTGAAAAGACCTCATTCGAAAATCCTTCACTGGCAAATTTCGCCAGTCACAAATTGCGCCAATCACAAGTTTCATTTCGATAACGAAATAATTTGCGCTGATACCTGCCCGATAAAATCCGGGTCGTGAAGTCCGGGCCATGAAATCCGGGCAAAAGAATTGCACCAGAAAATTTAACCGGCTCGTTTCCAATTTCAGAATATCGAACCTATCGCGCCTGTTTTCTGTTTTTCGCGCCTCCGGAGTCAAAAGTTGGCTTGCACATCTTTCACTCCAAAATTTGAACTTTGATTTGCGCGATCTTAAGGTCAAAATTCTCAAATTTATCACACCTGGTTTCTGTTTTTGGTTCTTTCGGCCTCAAAGCCTCGAATCTATCGTGCCTCGATTCTCATTTTCCCGAGTTTAGTTCTGATTTTGGCCAGTTTGATTCCTTTTTTGACTAGTTCGATTCCCATTTTTCGTGTTTTTTTGCTAAAAAAGCCGGTTATTTCATCAAAAATGCCCTCAAAACCCTCTTTTTATCCATTTCCGTTTACCGATTTTTAACGCCTCCAGTTGCATTATGATTGTATTGATACAGCTCATTAGCTCCCTTGATCAGCTTGTGTCCAGCGGGACCGCCTCTTCTCCCCCGATTGCGGTTCCGCTTTCTTTTGCTCAGTCCTCGAATTATGCTAAGCCTTTGTATCGTCGGGTTTTTGTTGCTTTTCTGGCGCCATTGTTGTACTCAAAAACAGCAAGCCAGCGGCACATCCTGCTTGCATTTGGCCTCGAAAACGCCCTTAAATACCCATACACGCGCCGTGGGGGCCTGGTTGGTGAGTCGACGATGAAATTTTTTGCTGCTACATTCTTGTTTTTATTAAGTTTTATTGCTGCCGTGCCGCCTGCGACTGCTCAAAATCTGATCGACACTGATGACCCACGCCAGCTGGCGCTTGACATTTATGCCGGGGTTCAGCGCGCTGGTGACCCGGCGCCAATTGCCCTTATATTACAGGCTGTTATCCGAATTTTTCGCTACCGCTGTACCCGGTTGACCGATTATCAGGTTTTTGCCCAGCGTACCAATATTGTCGATTTTAAAGCCAAATGCAGCGGTGATCCGATCTACGGCGTAACCGTTGCTTCCAATGGGTATGTTGCAGTTTATGGCGGTAACGGCATCCTGTCCGGGTTTAACCGCACTGACGGATTGATCCTCAGTTTTGCAAACGACGGGGACCTGCAGGGCGATAGCGCGCTTACCGTTGAGCAGGCGGTGGGCGAAACCGTTGATAGGCTTGACCTTGAGAATGAAGTTAATTTGGTTTCGGTATTTGGCATCATCGCTGGAACCCTGGGTTTTATCCTGGCTTTCAGCCTTATTTGGTGGCGTGCCTGGAAATTTAAGCAAAGCCGGAAACCAAGGCAGCGCATGAAACCCATGGCAAAACACAGGGTTGGCGCCTCTACCAGCGACAAAGACCTGTTCATGGATGAAAGCAAAGAGGTGGGCAAAGGGGTTTACAAACACCCGGGCGGCTTTTTCATTTCGCGTGGCAAGCGCGGTAAGCGACGGTTTTTCAAAAGCTTTTTGTGGGCAAAGCTTTATGCCGCGCGCGGTTGGCGTATGTTTGAGATTAGCGCACCAAAACGTGCCGAAAGCGTTTAAATAGCCGCTATCGACCAGGTCTGGCTATCACCATGATTGCCTTATCGCCTGAACGGGGATGTCCAGGTCACGCCGGTAACCGCCGCAATAAAGTCGGCGGCAAATACCAAAAATACAATCAAGCCGGTGAGTTGGATGTAAAAATGCGGCACCATTGGTACAATGCCGAGCAATGCCCGCTTTTCGCGCCAGCGACCAAACAGCCAAATGGCAACTCCTGCGATCATACCGATAAATGCATATATGCTCATGGGCTCGCCTGCCGCGTTTGGGGTGTTTTTCTGTCGCCTGTCGAATTTTGCCAAATATGCCCAATCAATAGCAGCGGGTGCGGCCTGACCTGATTGAAATGCTGTGTCATGTCGGGCCTTTGTTTTCGTACTTATTAAGTCATTGTGCTTGCTGGGTTACAGAGTTTCTTGCTGGAATCCCAAGCTCATAGAGTTATAGCGCTATTGTCCTGGGTCTCAAGCTGCTGGCTACGGCATTATGTTGTCACTCTCATTGTTACCGTTCGGTTTTCGGCGAGAACTCTGGTCTGCCTAATAATATCCCTGACCGAAATCAACCCCCAACGATTTGAGGAACTCCGCTTGAAACGACGTTTCAATATGCTGGCCGATGGTTTTGATGCCCAGGTCATGACACAGGCGTACGATCGATAATAGGAAGGTTGGCTTGTAATTCGTCTTGTCCATGTCCTGAACATAGGAGCCATTGATTTTGACATAGTCCACATTGAATGATCGCAGATATTGGTACCCGGATGCCCCAACGCCGAAGTCATCCAGACACAAGCGGTATCCGCAGGCTTTCAGGTCGTTCAAAATGGCTTCAGCTTTTTCTATATTGTTGATCGCTTTGGTCTCGGTCAACTCGAGCACCATATAGCGTGCCACGTCTTTCGAACCAGTTAGCAGCGAAACAAACTGATCACCAAAACGTCCGCTTTCAAGTGTTCGGCCGGATAGGTTGACTGATAAAGTCAGTGGTTCGCCGAGGCGTTTCATCTTGCGAACATAGTCGATAGCCTTCTTGCACAGGGCGATATCAAATTCTTCGATCATGCCGACATTTTCTGCGAATTCGATGATATCTTTTGGGCTGTCAGCGCCTGGGCCGCCTTCAAATCGGCTGAGAACTTCATTGTGAAGTATATCTCCGGACTGTAGCGCTACAACTGGCTGAAAAGCCATTTTGAATGAACCGCTTTCAATCATCGAGCGCATGCTGGTAACCCGGGCTTGGGCCTCGATTGCCATAGCGTCATAGGCGGCGGTCAACTCGCTGAAATCTACAGAGGCCGAGTTTTCGCAGAATTTGGACAAAACATAGGACAAGGTGCGTAAAATTTGGCCTTCTGAAATACTGCCGTTGTTTGCCGATATGGTCGAAACCGAGGTTTTTAGCTGAACTTTGTCTTCGACTTTCTTGAGGCTTTCACCAATATATTCACCGTCGCCCTGCGTTCGGTGTAGAAAGGCAAATTGTTTGTCGCCGATTTGGCTGGCCATCGCACCGTCAACAGACAGGGTTTTCAGTTGTGCCGCCATTTGACCGAGCAGATTATGAGCAAATTTGGGGCCGAATTTCTTTTGCGCCTCATCGAGGCCGTCAATCTCAACAGCAGTCATATACAGATTGTTGTGAGCAGTATTTTCCGCCATGGTTGTCGCTGCCAGATTGAGGAAGCTGTCGCGGGTCAACAGTCCGGTTTCCTCATCAGTTGCTTGTTCGCCGGCGCCGCCTCCCAACGGGGCCGACCGAAGCGCTAGAAACGTGCGGCTGTTCGCGCCTGGCATATGAAGTCCAAACAGACGTAACGCAAAATTGCGGCCTTCGCTGCTGGTGAAACGAATGGGGATGGGGCCAAGCCGCCCTTTATATTCCAGATGAGTTTTCAGCGCGTTAAATACGTCGCGGTCATCTTTGTCGATTATGTCGAAAATCGTGGTGCCAATCAGGCTGGCTCCGTCGCGTTTTGGCCCGACTTTTTCAACCGCACCACCCTCAAATAAAATGGTGCCAACAGCGTCCAGCTCGAAAAAAATTTCCGCTGCAGCAAAGGCGAAGGCAACAAACCTTTCGCGCTCTTTTCTCAAATCATCGATAATCGCTGACATACTTACCCCAAAATCCAGTCAGTCCTTAATTATCAGCCAAGTCTTAAAAAACTGTGTGCGAATCTACATTGATTGATTCTCTGATTTTAAGCCTCCACCGCGTATAGCACAATTTTAATTCGCGCCAGCTCTGGCATAATTTCACTAAAGCTTTTCAAGTCGCAGTCGCGCTGATAGGTTTCAGCATGTGGAATCTACCGTTTGAAGACTGATACTGGCTTGTCTTAGGTAGCGCCAAAGATTGAACAAAAGATGGGGAGCGGACCAGTGAAAAAAACTAAGAAGATAGTTGGATTAAATTTAATGTTGAAAGTTGGTGCGGTGGCTGCTGCCAGCATGCTTGTGCCAGCAATGTTATATGCCGCAGAACCGGTTCCAAACGGGCTGCAATATTCCGATGTTTTTAATCTGGAATATGCCGCAGGCCCGCAAATGGCACCAGACGGTCTTTCGGTGGTGTATGAGCGGCGCGCTATGGATGTGATGACCGACAGGGTGCGCTCCAACATTTGGTCTGTGGGTCTCGATGGCACCGGCCACCGGCCGATATTGTCCGGTAAAGCGCAGTTTCGCATGCCGCGTTTCTCGCCTGACGGTACGCGTTTGGCCTATCTGTCGACGGTTGAAGGCAAAACCCAGATTTATGTGCGCTGGCTGGATAGCGGTGCTACCGCGCGTGTGACTGACCTGAAACTGTCGCCGTCAAATATCAGCTGGTCCCCAGACGGAAAGCACATCGCTTTTACCATGTTTGCACCCGACAAGGGCCCGTCGTTGTTTAAAATGCCAGCCAAGCCCAAAGGCGCCAAATGGGCTGGCAATGCCAAAGTTATTGACCGGATGACATACCGGATTGACGGCGCAGGTTATTTGCCTACCGGCTTTACCCAAGTGTTTATCGTGCCTTCCGATGGAGGCTCGCCGCGCCAGGTAACCAGCGGTAACTTTAACCATAACGGTGGAATTGCGTGGGCGGCGGATTCTGCCAGTATCGTGATTTCCGCCAACCGGTCGCCGGACTGGGAAATGAATCCACGGGAAAGTGAGCTATACGCCTTTGCCATTGATGGTGACGCTGTAACCCAGTTGACTCAGCGCGCCGGACCGGACAGCAACCCGGTGATGTCACCCGATGGTAGTAAAATTGCCTACACCGGCAATGATGAAAACGGCTTGTCTCAACAGAATGCGGACTTGTATGTGATGAATGCGGATGGGTCTGGCGTCCAGAATTTGACCGCAGGTCTGGACCGCGGCGTGAGTAATGTTCAATGGAACGCCGAGGGTACCGGGCTTTATTATTCCTATAATAACTCAGGCAAAAAACTGGTGGCTTTCACCAATATGGCTGGCAATGGCCGTATTATTTCCGATGCCCTTGGCGGCACGTCGCTTGGGCGGCCTTATGCCAGCGGCACGTACCGCGTGGCGCCTGATGGCCGGGTTGTCTTTACCCGCAGCCGCGCTGACCGTCCCGCTGATCTGGCGGTGATTGACCGGATTGGGTCGGTAACTCAGTTGACTGATCTGAACGAAGACACACTTGGCACCCGCGCCATGGGGCAGGTGGAACGTATTGCTGTTAACTCAAGCTTTGACGGGCGCGAGATTGAAGGCTGGATCGTGCGGCCTGCCAACTTCGATGCCAGCAAGCAATATCCGCTGATACTTGAAATTCACGGTGGCCCGCACGCGGCTTACGGTCCGGGCTATAGCACCGAGGTGCAACTGATGGCGGCACAGGGTTATGTGGTTCTCTATACCAACCCGCGCGGCAGCACGTCCTATGGTGCTGACTTTGCCAACCTTATCCACCAAAACTACCCGTCGGAAGACTATGACGACATGATTGACTTAGTTGACGCAACCATTGCGCAGGGCTCTATCGATAGTGACCAGCTTTATGTCACTGGTGGTTCGGGCGGCGGGGTGCTGACCGCCTGGATTGTCGGCAAAACGGATCGTTTCCGAGCAGCTGTTGTGGCCAAGCCGGTGATCAACTGGTCCAGTTTTGTACTGACTGCTGATTTTAGTGCATTGTTCACTAAATATTGGTTCCCGGACATGCCTTGGAACGCGGCTGACCACTACTGGAAACGCTCGCCCTTGTCTTTGGTTGGTAATGTGAAAACCCCGACCATGATTTTAAGCGGCGAAGATGATCATCGCACGCCGATTTCCGAAGCTGAACAATATTATAAGGCGCTTAAGCTTGTGGGTGTGCCAGCGGCCATGGTGCGTGTGCCCGGTGCTAGCCACGGTATTGCCGGAAAGCCCAGCAATCTGGTGCAGAAGGTGGGCAATATTATCGGATGGTTCAAAAAATACGAGAGCGATGCCCCTGCGGACTAGGCAGGAAATTACAGCCAAGAAAAAAGGGCCGGTGTGGCCCTTTTTTTGTGCATTATTTTCTGAATCAATTCGGGGCTATTGCTGCGCCTGAAAAATAATCTCGCCGTCCACCACAGTTAACACGGCTTTGCCTTTTGGAATGTCTGCTTCGATAGCTGTCATCAGGTCCACATCAAAGGCGGTGAAGTCCGCGCGTTTGCCAACAGCGATGGAGCCGACTTGATCCTCGGCGAAGGAAGCAAAGGCCGGCCATAGAGTAAACATTTTCAGCGCTTCAGAGCGGGTGAGGGCCTCTTGCGGTCGCCAGTTGGGGCCTTGAAAGCCATTGAGGTCTCTTCTGGCTGTGGCAGCATAAAATTCGATTAGCGGGTCGCCGCGCTCCACCGGCGCGTCAGAACCACCTGCGATAATCACCCCGGTTTCCAGAAAGCTGGACCAGGCATATGCGCCGTCAAGCCGTTCATCGCCCAGCCGGTCGGGTGCGAAATGCATATCGCCGATAGCGTGGCTTGGCTGCATTGAAGGAATAACGCCCAGTAGCGAATAGCGCGGGATGTCATCCGGGTGGACAATTTGGGTATGCTCGTCGCGCCAGCGCGGGGTTGCGACTGCTCGCTCAACCGGCGGCACCGCGTTAAAACTGGCCTCGAACCAGTTCAGTAGTTCCCGGTTGGCGCGGTCGCCGATGGCATGCATATTCACCTGAATGCCCTGCCTGAGCGCGGTGTTCAGCATTGGCATTACATCCTCCAGTTTGGAGAGAACGAGGCCAGTTGAATTGGCGTCGGCGTAGGGGGCTAACAGTGCTGCGCCGCGAGAGCCAAGTGCCCCGTCCATATAAAGCTTTATCGCCCGGGTGGCGATGCGGCCATTAGCGCTGAAGCGGTGGCCGCTTTGTACCAGCTTTTCTAGTTCGTCTGGGTTGACCGAGTTATAAACCCGAATAGCGAGGTCGCCGTCGTCTGAAAGGGCCTCCATCAGTTCTACTTCAGTCCAACTGACCGACATGTTATGGAGCCCAGTCCAGCCATACTCGCTGTATACCCGACCGCCGACCGTAAGATGCTCGCTGGTATCTTCGCGCGTCGGCGTGGGGATTAGCTGGCCGACCAGGTTCATGGCGGCATCGATGAGAATGCCGGTGGGCTCGCCCAGAGCGTTTTTCTGGATTTCGCCGCCAAAAGGAGCAGTTGTAGTGTCAGTGATGCCCGCGGCGTTAATTGCAGCGCTGTTGGCAACTGCGGCATGGCCGTCTGCGCGGAAAAGAATAACAGGTCGTTCGCTTTCAATATCGTCCAGGTCCCAGCGTGAAGGGAAGCGACCTTCGGGCCAGTGGGTTTCGATCCAGCCGCGCCCAACAATCACTGCTTGCTGGTTGGTATTTGCATAGGCGGAGAGAGCCATTTGCACCGCCCTAAGCGATGCGATGCCTTCCAGGTTGAGGGTTAACTCGCGCGCACCAATGCCGGAAAGATGTGCGTGGGCGTCCACAAACCCAGGGTAAAGGGTGGCGCCGGCAAGGTCGATAATCTGCGTTGTGGCTGAAACATAAGATGCTGCTACTGCGCGAGGCCCGACAAAGATAATGCGCCTGTCGCTGACTACTACAGCCTCGACCGTTGAGTTACTGTCTTCGGCAGTGTATATGGCGCCGCCCCAAATCACCATGTCGGCTGTTCGCAGAGGTGCGCCGTCAGGTACGGTATCCTGCGATTGTGCAACCGCCGCAACCCAGGGCGCAGTAACCATAGCCAATAGGGCGAGCCAACGTGTGATCAGTTTCATAGGGAATGCTCCTTTACCCGCTATGCTATGCCGGGCCGCAGGCTTGTCAAGCACTCAAACTTGCGTGCAATTGCAATAGCAGGCACAATAGGCAATAGAGATGACGTAGATTGATGGTGGACGATTAGCGAAATGAAAAGCGCGCTGGTAGCATTGCTGATATTTGTATGGATGCCGTTCATGCTGTTCAAACCGCATATTGGTGTGTTGGTTTGGAACTGGGTGTCGCACATGTCACCCCATGCCTATACTTACGGGTTTGCATTTTCCTTCCCTTTCTTGGTGCTTGTCGGTGGTCTCACTGCACTAGGTATGGTTGTTAGTGGGGAGCCTAAGCACTTTCCAAAGCATCCCGTCATGATCGCTATAATTACCTATGTATTGTGGACGCTAGTGACCTATTCATTAGGGTTTGAACCCTCGGTGGGTGAAACAAAAATCACCCAATTTATGAAAATGGTTGCCTTCGCGATAATCACCGCCGTGGTGATGCAATCACCGAACAGATTGAAAGCTTTCATGTATGTGATGATTGCTTCTCTTATGTTTGTTGCTGCAAAGGGAGGATTGTTCACAATTGTGACCGGCGGCGGCAATAGTGTGAATGACGGTCGCGGTATGATGGCAGATAACAATCAGTTAGCCATGGCGCTGGCAATGTTGTTTCCACTTTCTATTTTCATTGCAAAATACCCACCCTATAAAATTATGAAACTGCCGTTGCAGATGGCGGTATTTTTGGTGCCAATTGCGGCAATTGGCACTCAGTCTCGGGGGGGGATGGTGGCGATTTCGGCGGTTCTTTTTATGTTGCTGTTGAAAAGTAAGCGTAAATTCATGCTAATCGCGATTATGGTGCCACTTGTCATTGGTGCGGTTACTTTTATGCCGGACAGCTGGAAAAATCGAATGCAGTCTACGGGCAACGCGACTGAAGACGGTAGCTTTAAAGGTCGGGTTTCCATGTGGAAGTTCGCGACGAATGTTGCCGATGACCACCCTATTGAAGGGGGTGGATTTGATGTTTTTTACATTCCCCGGCTTGGCCCGGAATATATGCCGCCCGGTTTTGCCATGCGTGCGCCTCACTCGATCTATTTTGAAGTACTGGGAGAACATGGCTATGTGGGACTGTTCCTGTTTCTGACCATGTTGTTCGTCGGGTATTATTCTGCTGGAACCAACGCTAAACTTTTCAGGCAGTATCAGGAAACTGCTTGGCTTGGGGACCTTTCAGGGGCAATCCAGTTAAGTTTAATAGGGTATGCCGTTGGTGGGTTAACAGTAAATATTGCCTCTTTTGATGTTTTCTATCACTTGCTCATTATCGTTGTTTTGTGCCGGGTTATCGGTGATAAAATGGTTGAGAAGGGTGTCGCCAAAATTGTTCTCGAGAAGGAGGAGGTGACTAAAGCTAAAGGCAAGTGGAAACCACCATCGCCGTCTGAAAGGCCGCCGCTCCCCGCCGAGCGATTGATAAACTGACGGGATGCCTGAAAGGGTTTCGGTTGATTAGGGTTTGTCCTGACCGTCTTCCATCATATCAGCCAATGAGCTGCCGCTGCCGCCGCGTGACCATTTCAGGACTGCAAATCCGGCCCCAACAACACCCGCTATTAGAATGATGCCGCCAAATATCATGGCCAAGCCCAGCGCCCAGGTGCCGATGGTGAAATCGCTTTCGCAGCCATTTTCGCAAATTGTCACAGTGGGGTCACCGACAAAATTCAGGAATAGCACCAGCAAAACCACACTGACGACAATCAGGCGAATGATTATCTTGGTCGTCAAAAACCCGTCGCGCCGTTTGCGGTGCCGTTGCCGCTTTTTTATGAAAATATTGTCTGACATAGGGGTACTATGGGCGGGTCAGCGCTGCTGTACAAGTCACGAACAGTCAATATTATGTTTTTTGATGGCGTGGCGCAGCTGGTCGTAGCTGATTTTCAGCTGCTTTGCTGCTGCCCGCTGGTTGAAGCGTGTATTGCTTAGCGCGGTCTCAATCAGCTTTTTCTCGAAAATCGCGACTTCACCTTTTAAGTTAACCTGACCCGTTGGTAGCTGGGGCTGTTGCTCGTCGCGCTGCGACGATGGTGCGTCTTCTTGTTGTGAATTATCAATGGGTAGCCTTTGGGGGCGATAGGGACTGTCGAATGGATCAAAAACCAAGCCGCACACTGGCGCTTCGCCGTCCCAGCAGCAATAGACCGCCCGTTCAACCACATTTTTCAGCTCGCGGATGTTGCCTGGCCAGCTGTAGCTGAGCATTTCCTCTGCTGCGGTTTCGGAAAATCCAGGAAAGGTGAGCCATTCCAGTTCGCGCGCCATCGCAGCACCAAAATGCTCGGCCAATGTCAGGATGTCATCACGACGTTCGCGCAGGGGCGGCACGGTAATCACATCGAAAGCCAACCGGTCCAACAAGTCGTGGCGGAAATCACCGGCGTTGGCGGCGGAGGGCAGATCGATGTTGGTGGCGCCTATGACCCGTACGTTTACGGTGACAGTCTCGGTGCCGCCAACCCGTTCCAGTTCGCCGTATTCAATTACCCGCAACAGTTTTTCCTGAGCTTGCATCGCCATGGTGCCAATTTCGTCGAGGAAAAGACTGCCGTCATGGGCGGCTTCAAACCGCCCGGCGCGACGATTGCGTGCACCGGTGAACGCGCCAGGTTCGTATCCAAACAGTTCGCTTTCCAGCAGCGAGGGCGCAAGGGCGGCGCAGTTCATTTTCTGGAACACCTGGTCCCACCGGCGTGACAGAAAATGCAACCGGGCAGCGATCATCTCTTTGCCGGTGCCGCGTTCACCGACAACTAAGAGAGGGCGATCCAGCGGCGCGGCGCGGCTTATTTTGTCCATTAAATCGAGGAAGGCGGGCGATGAGCCAATAATTTGGTCAGGCTGTAAATTCATAATCCTAATATATGGTGTAAAAACCTAAATGTTAGGATTATTTTTGACATATTTTATATACCTTAGAAGCATTTCTCAAAAAAATATAATAATATCAATCAGTTAGTATTTTTTTAAAAACTGGCACGCCTCCTGCTATTACAGGGGTAACAACCCGGGATAGAAGAGGTTGGCGTTAAAAATGACAGCGAAACACGATCAGAGATACGACCTGAGACACGACAAGAGCAAAGCCCGAGTATGACAGCGAGGGCTCAACTGACTAAATAACAATAATAAAAAAAGAGCGAACCAACAAAGAAGCCAAAAGGCTCAGCAAAGGGTCGCCCACGGAATGCTCGCTAACGGAGCCGTCCTAAAAAAAGGCCAAGCCGTCCTAAAAAAAGGCCAAGCCGTCCTAAAAAAAGGCCAAAAGGCCAAGAGGTCGAAAAAGACCACAGGACAAGCAGCGCGACACACCGCGAGGATTATTAGAAAGGAACTAAGACTATGGGTATTTTTTCCCGCCTGACAGACATTGTAAATTCCAACATTAATTCCATTCTGGATTCGGCGGAGGACCCCGAAAAAATCATCCGTATGGTCATCCAGGAAATGGAAGACACACTGGTTGAGGTGCGCTCAAGTGCTGCTAAAACCATCGCGGACCAAAAAGACATCAATCGCCGCCTCGTCAAGATGGACAAGGCGCAGTCTGATTGGGAAAAGAAAGCTGAACTGGCAATCTCAAAAGGTCGCGACGACCTAGCTAAGGGTGCTTTGGTTGAAAAAGCCAAGGTCGCTGACATGGCTGCGCATTTGGCTGAAGAGGCTGCTCATCTTGATGCCGCTTTGAAGCAAAATGAAGAAGATGTGATTAAGCTGGATGCTAAACTGCGCGAAGCCCGCGCCAAAAAAGCAACGCTGGCTGCACGCCATAAAACAGTGTCCAACACTGTGCGTATCCGCAAGAATCTGAATGACAACCGCATTCAGGATGCCTTTGATCGTTTTGATAAAGTAGATGCGCGACTGGACCGTATAGAAGCAGAAGCCGAATCAATGGAGATTGGTAAAGGTCAGACGCTGGCAGAAGAGATCACCAGTCTAGAGGTTGATGATACCATTGAAAAAGAACTGGAACAACTGAAAGCGAAAGCGAGCGGCACGGCCAATGATAACAAAAAAGCCGCAGCCAAGCCGACTAAGTCTAAAAAGACCGCCGCCAAGTAATCAGCGTGCGCGCTGCTGCAATGTTAGCGGCGCGCCAATAACAAGAACCCAATTGATATAAGGGCCAGAAAAATGGATGTAGTACCAATTCTTTTAGTTGTGATCGTGGCACCGCTGTGGATCATTTTTCACTACACAACGAAGTGGAAGCAAATGAAAGGTATCACGCCGGAAGACGAAGCCTCTCTCGGCGACCTGCGCACTTCGGCCGACCGCCTTGAAGAACGTCTTCGGGTGATGGAACGGATCATGGATGACGAAGTGCCAGACTGGAGGAGCCGCAACAATGACAAGTTTTAACAAAAGCCCCACCCGCCTATACAAAAACCCCCGCGATGGCAAAATTATGGGTGTTTGTGCCGGTATCGCCGACTATTTCGGCATTACCACGACACCAGTGCGAGTGCTGACGGTTATCGGTATGTTTACCCCGCTCAGCGGTTTCATTCTCATCGGTTATTTTGTCCTTGGTTTTTGTTTGTCGCCAAAACCTATTGATCTGTATGAAGACGAGCAAGAAGAAGAGTTTTGGAAACAGACACGCAAGTCCCCTGATTATACTGCGGCAGATATGCGCCGCCGCTTTCGTGACATTGAGCGTAGAACCGGTGATATGGAAGCCTACATGACCAGCAAGCGCTTCCGCCTCGAGCGTGAGCTCAGAGCTCTGGAAGACTAAAAACCACATTGAGTGATCAGAGTTTAAACCAGACTATCTTTCCTTTTCCTCCCGGAATAAGAAAGAACCACGGCGGGCCACATATTGGGTCCGCCGTTTTTTTATTCGTCTTGTTATTGATCCAGCGCTGCCAGTTCCCGCTCGGTTTCCTGATCTACAGCGTGCATGTAGGCTTTGCGGCCCCACAGGAAGGTCAGGATACCAACTGGGATTGTGAACAACGCCACAGCTAAATAGGAATAGCGTAGCGAATCTGGTCCGCTGAACAGATTATCCGACATGAAGCCTATGGCCAAAGGTCCACCACCGTAACCGATCAGGCTGGTGGCCATAATGTATATCGAAATGATCTGTCCGCGCATCTGGTTAGGCGTGATGATTTGCAAGCTGGCGTAGGCAATGCCCGACGGGCTGTTGACGAAGAAGTTGCTGATGCCCAGCAAAATCCATGCAACCGCAGTATTCTCCACAAACACGATAGCGATTGCCGGGATGGCAAAGCCGATTGGTGCCATCATTAACGCGCGGATGTGGGCGTCTTTTTTCCCTTCGCGGTACCATTTGTCGGCTAGGTAACCGCCGAATAGCAGCCCCAAAGGCCCCATAATGAGGGAGATAAATCCAAATATCACACCCACATCTGAGCCGCTGACGCCGTGATAGCGGCCAAAGAAAAACGCTAGGAATGTAGCGCTGCCAAAGCCAAAGGCCGCGTTCATCGAAACGCCGAAACAAATCGCAGTATAGGCCTTGTAGCGACCCTTGAAAAAGGTGAAGACTTCTTTCAGCGGGATCGCGCCAGCTGGGCCGATTTGGCCTTGGCGCTCTGGCTCCTTAAGGGTAAGTACAAGCGCCGTTAACAGGATGCCCGGCACCCCAACCAGCAATAAAGCCTTTTGCCAGCCGTTATCAACGCTGAAACTGAGGAACGCAATGTCCGGCATCCGGTCAGCGATCGGGATGATGTAACCACCAATGATGAAGGCCAACGCAGATCCCACTGGAATGCCCATTGCGTATACCGAAAGCGCCGTGGATAGCTTATGTTTGGGGAAGCTGTCGGCGATCAGCGAGTTTGCCGATGGACCCAGAGTGGCTTCCCCCACGCCCACGCCCATGCGCAGCACAAACAATTGCAGGAAGTTTTTGGCAAAGGCCGATGCCGCTGTTGCAAGGCTCCAGAGAAACAAACCAATGGCGATCAGGCCAATCCTGCTGCGGCTGTCGGCAATGCGGGCGCAAAACAAACCGATCAGTGTGTAAAAAAGCGCAAAGGCAAACCCAACCAACAGTCCAAATTCAGTGTCAGAAATCTTGAAATCCGCCTGGATCGCAGGCCCAAGCAGGCTCAAAATTTGGCGGTCAATGAAGGAAAAAGTGTATATCAGCAGTAGAAGCGCAACCATATACCAGGCATATTTGGGCTTTGGATATGTGTGAGTATCCTCTGACATACTGTTTCCTTTTTTGGGCTGGCGTGTGGCGGCGTGGCAAAATGGTTATTGATTTTTGAGGTCAGTGAAGTAGACAGTCGGTCAAACGGTGACAATGTCAAGTTTTTGTCACCAAAATTATTTTACTGCAGATTGACCACACCCAGTTGGCTTTAGTCAGGATTAATCGATGGCACTGAATGATACATCGCTCACCGAGATATTGGAGACCTTTGAGTTTCTTGATGACTGGGAAGACCGTTATCGAATGATCATCGACCTGGGCAAAAAGCTGGTACCGCTGGCGCCTGAGGAAATGACGGATGCCTTCAAAGTGCGCGGTTGCCAAAGCCAGGTGTGGCTGGTGCCAACCACTGACGCGGACGGGCGTATCCATTTTCGCGGCGACAGCGATGCCCACATAGTCAAGGGCTTGGTTGCTCTGATGATTGTGGTGTTCTCGGGTAAAACCGGTGCTGAAATCACCAACATTGACGCTAAGGCGATATTGGACCAATTGGGTTTGTCGGCGCATCTGTCGCCCATGCGGGCCAACGGGTTGTTTTCCATGGTTGAACGTATTCAGGAAATTGCAGGTTCTGCCGCTGTAACCAACTAGGGTTACTGGGGCAAGTGTAGGTCATAAAAAAGGGAGCTCGAGGCTCCCTTTTTTGTCGATTAAGTACGGTGTTAGCCCGCGATTAGTGTGTTGTATAAAATTGAAAGGAACACGGCACCAATGGCAACTGGGCATACAAAGCGCACCAGGAACAGCCAGATTTTGAAGGTGCCTTCCTCCATCGCCAATTCTGCCATCATGTTCTTGCGGCTGACAAACCAGCCGACAAAGATAGCGATGAACATACCGCCAAGTGGCATCATGATATTGTTGGTGATGTAATCTTTGAAGCTCATGAAATCGAGACCGAAGATTTTTATGTCACCAAGAATATTGCCGCCCTGACCCCAGGCTGAAAGAGTACCGAGCGCAAAGGCTGCGGCACCGATATATACGGCAACCTTTTTCCGGTCGATACCGGTCCGTTCCTCCACGTAAGACACAGCAGGTTCCAACAGGGAAATCGCGCTGGTTACAGCCGCCACTGTAAGCAGGAAGAAGAACATGGTACCAACAAATACACCGCCGGGCATTTGGCCAAAGGCGATGGGCAGGGTAGTGAACACCAGCCCAACGCTTTGACCTGGGTTCAGGCCGTAGGCAAATACAATGGGGAAAATTGCCAGCCCGGCCATTAGCGCAACGCCGCTGTCGGCCGCCGCGATCATTACGGCAGAGCCTGGCACATTCATGTCCTTGGTGAGATACGAACCGTAGGTCATGATCGACCCCAGCGCCAAAGATAGCGAGAAGAAGGCCAGTCCCAGCGCCTGCAAAACCGTCTCAATAGTTAGTTTGGCGAAATCGGGGTTGAACAGGAAGTTAACCGCAGCACCAAAGTCACCGGTAATGCCAGAATAGATCATCATGCCTACCAGCAGCAAAAATAGTGCTGGCATAAGGAAAGTAACAGCCTTTTCCAAACCGCCTTGTACGCCTCGGGCGACGATGCCGATAGTGATAAGTAGGAATGCAAAATGGGCGACAATAGGATTGATCGGGTCGGTCACGAAAGTGCCGAATGTTTGTGTGGACATTGCAGCATCATAGCCGCTGAAGCCAGACACGGCTTTTATTAGGTAGGCCAGTACCCAGCCGCCTACCACGGAATAAAAGCTGATAACAATAAAACCACCAACAACGCCGGACCAGCCAATAAGGCCCCAGGCTTTGCTGCGGCCTTCTTCGTTGGCAATTTTTGCCATCGATCCGATGGGTGACATTTGACCGCGTCGCCCCAGCGAAAGTTCAGCGATCAGAACCGGCAGGCCAACCGCAAAAACAAAGGCAAGATAGACCAGAACGAATGCGCCGCCACCGCCTTCGCCTGCTTCATACGGAAATTTCCAGATGTTACCAAGGCCTACGGCACTGCCGACAGCCGCAAGTAAAAATGTCCAGCGCGATGACCAATGCGCATGTTGTGGTGATCCAGCCATAAGTCCCAAACTCCCCCGAGTTAATTGGTGGGTGTAATGATAAGCGGTATGCAGGCCATATATGCTCTGCACCTGACCCGCTCCCCAGCTGGTCAGAAAATACCTAAGGCAGCTTTACCGTCCGCTACTGTGATGTGTCAATAACCGCGCAATATTCTTGCTGGCTTTTTATCGCGTTGCATAAGTGGCTGCGTCGGCTTTGTCGCTGACTCGTACACCCAACCGTACTGCAACGCTGCCGCCCACTTCAAGTTCCCATTGGTCGATGACTCCTGCCAGTGGTGGGAATTTGGCTTCCACGGTGGCGCGGTTTTTCATGGCTGTATCCATGGAACGGTAACTGGTCAGATGTACAAACCATTGGCCGAGCGGAGATTGGCTTGTGGGGCGGGTGATCGTGCTAGATCGGCCGCTGGGAACAACGCCAGAGAATTTTACCGGGTCAACCACACGGATCGGCCCTGAGGGCGCAATACCGTCATGCAGACGCGGTTCGGGTGCGAGATTCACATCCATTGCCGACAGCACTTGCGATATGCTTGCAAGACGACGGGCTGCTTCATCAACGACCAGCCCGTTTGCCAGTACTCTGTCCGGGCAGCGGGCACGCACACTGTCTTTGGATGCAGTTTGCATAACTCTGGCATACAAGAGCCGGGCACGGGTTCCCAGGCCAGCTTCATCGAGCGCGAGTGCGATGTAAAATCTGTCGGTGGGGGACATTAGTGGTTCGGCGGTTAGCGTATCGATTGCTTCTTGCGCGCGGCCCTGGCAAATGGCCGCCTGTAAATTTGCGGGCAACTCCTGGACTGTGCCACCAGCAATGCGTGCAGACGGCCCGCTGTTTGATAGGCCCCCGCCGCCACACGCTGCTACAATCAGCAGCGGCGATAGCTTAAGGATAGTTACAAGTTTTTGGTGAAACGGTTCCCGTGTCATGATCTATTGCCCCCGCGCATCTAATATCAGGCGGTTGCCGCGGTTTTGCAGCGGGCGAGCATTGCTGGCCCCAACAACACTTTTAACCAGATTAATCTGTTCTTTGGATGCGTCAATCGGTTGTTTGAAAATATACCAATTGACCCCTTCGCTGCAGGGAGGTGTTGTTAGTGACCCCATGTAGCGGAAATAGCTTTTGTCTGATGGCATCAGGTCGCGGGCATTGACCAATATTGCTTTGTTGCGGTTGCGCTGATCTGGTTCCAGCGGCATGTTGGCGATAAATTCGCCCAAGGCACGGTTGGGACGACCTTCTTTCACCAACGTGACGACAACTGAACGACTACCATCGCTGCCCCGGTGCATAAACTGAAGCGACATCGGATAGCTTTCACCCGCCACGCGGTGTTCGGCGGGGGTACGGAAGGTAATGCCGTTGAGTGTTAGCATTTTCTTGCCAATCCGAAGGAAACTGCCTTGCTCATAGTCCATGGAAATCATCAGTCGATTATGAGACAGATTGATTTCGGACACGTTGTAGTCAGGGCGCAGGCGGTGCATCACTGCAGGCTCCGTCGCGTCGACGTTAATTGGTGATTGGTTCTGGCCAGCAGCGCATACGGCGTTAGCGCCTGAGAGAGTGTGCCATTGAGTTGGGCCGTTGGCGCCCGTATAACTCCAGTTTTCCTGAGCGAATAGTCCAGATGCGCCGAGCAATGTTGCTGCGGCTAGCACTGTTCCTGATTTGACCCATCGTGGCAGCATTTGTTTCTCCAAACCTTTAATTCGTTGTCGTGTTCAGCACTTTGTATATGGCGCTGGAAAATTTTTTGACAGCATCTTCGATTTTTTCGTCAGCCAAATTGGCAAAACCCATCAGCAGCCCCTGCTGTTTTGGTGCAAACTGATATGTGTTTGATACCGGTACCGCGCCTATGCCTGCAGTTTGCGCCAGTTCTGCAAGCTGTTTGTCCTCTATCCCGGCTTTCACCATATCGTCGGTCATATAGGCCAGCAAATGTAAGCCAGCGTCAGACGGTTGAAAATCCAAGAATCGCCTAAGCTGAGTGTGGGCAAAATTGGTGAATAAATTCTTACGTTTGGCGTGGACTATTCTAAGGCGCCTGATGTGGCGAGTGAACTCGCCGTCTTCCATGAAGGCGTTTAGGGCAATTTGCCCGGTAATTGACGGGAAGCTGTCGATTGCACTGCGGAATTTTTGTATCCGTTCAATCAGTGGTTTGGGCACAACCAAATAGCCCAATCGAAGCGCGGGAAACAGCGATTTTGAAAAGGTGCCGCCGTATATAACACGTTCGCCCTCATCAATGCCTTGCAGGCTATTAAGTGGGCGGCCGCTGTAGCGAAATTCGCTGTCATAATCGTCCTCGAAAATCAGGCTACCCGTAGTGCGCGCCCACGCCAGTATCTCCAACCGTCTGCTGTGAGGCATGGTGTGGCCAAGTGGGTATTGCCGCGACGGGCTGGTAACCAGCATACCACCAGCCTGCTCAGGTGGTAGGGCGCCGTGGTCGTCGACGCCAGTATAGCGGATCGGATGGCCTGTGGCAGTCGCAGACGCTAGCATGCCGTCATAGCCGGGGTCCTCCAGAATAATCGGCGCGTCAGGTTTCAGCGCAGCATTGGCTAGCAAAAACAGTCCCTGCTGCAGGCCAGAAACAACCATAATTTGCGAAGCATCGCACACGGCACTGCGCGACGCCTGCAAATAGTCAGCAATGTTGCGCCGAAGCGGCGCATACCCCATTACGTCGTTGTGGTACATCATGTCGGTATTTAGTTTGCGCATGGCTCGGCTGGTCGTTCGCGCCCAATTCGCTGTTGGAAATTGATCAAGCGCAGGCATGCCTGATAGCAGGATATGCCGGTGATTAGTTGGCGCGCTTTCTTGCCTGGAAACATACTTTATATTGGTTTGAAATAGCTGGTCCGGACTTCCGGCTACCACAAATGTGCCCGCGCCGGTTCGTGTTTCCAGATATCCTTCTGCAATTAACTGGTCGTATGCCTGCGTCACTGTAATGCGCGCAACTCCCAGTCTATTTGCCAGCGTCCGGCTGGCCGGCAACCTTGCGCCGTCCACTAATTTGCCGTCCAGAATTGCTGTGCGAATTTTGGTATGCAGTTGCTGTTGCAGGGTTTTCCCTGATGATGGATCTAGCCCACCACCCCAAAGAGTTGCGATGTCATCTTTCATATTGGACCTATCAAAAAGAAAAAATTGGACCTTTATATAAGTTCAATGATGTCACACATTCTGGGCCTGATAAATCAAATATGGAAAAACCGATGTCACTTCAGCTTACGATTGGGCGCACAACCTTTTTGGTTCGCAGGGAACCAGTAGTTACGGCAAGTCGTGTGGCAGGCTCTCAAGAGATGAAAACTTCCTTTGCTGCCGCGTGGATGCAAATTTTCAATGGTACATGGGAAGCAAAAGCCGGTGCGTGCTTCCCCTCTCAGCTTTCGGCGCAGCCGTCAACGCAGCGAAACGTCGCAGATATGGAGGAAACCGATGACCAAAAATAGCGATGGCGAATTCGTCGCCAACGATCGTAACCGGGTGCGCCGCGGACTGAAACGCGCCAGTTACGACAAAAAAAAGGTTTACGATATCATCGACGGCCATTTTCTGTGTCATGTGGCATTTGAAGTGGACGGCCAGCCCTTTGTGATTCCCACCTCTCATTGGCGTGAGGGCAATCGGCTCTATTGGCATGGTTCTTCAAAAAGTATGATGATCCGCCATCTGGCTAAGGGCAATCCGGCCAGCGTTGCGGTTACTCAGTTGGACGGCCTCGTGTTGGCCCGCTCAGCCTTCAGTACCAGCGTAAATTACCGCTCTGTGGTGGCATATGGCAAGCCGCGGTTAGTTGAAGACGCCGCTGCTTTTAATTATCACATGGAGCGTTTCTTTGAGATGCTTGCGCCAGGGCGCTGGTCACAGCTACGCCCAATGACGGACACCGAGCGCAAGGCAACCGGCCTACTGGAGATGGAAATCGAAGACGCCAGCGCCAAGGTGAGAGCTGACCCACCTGGTGACCGCGATGAGGCTGATTATCCGGTATGGGCCGGTGTCGTGCCAATCAGCATGCGCCAGCACGCTCCAGAAGTTGCGCCTGAAGGCGAGGCTGCCCCGCTTTCCCACAGTTTGCTCGATGCGTACAAATTACCGCTGCGCTAGGCCGCAGGGTCTAATTTGTTTATTTTTCCAGTGCACCGGCATCAATGTCGAGAATGGTGCGCACCAAAACGTCTGCGCCCTTGGCCATGGCTTGCGGCGTGGTAAATTCGTTGGGCGAGTGGCTAACGCCGCCGACCGACGGCACGAATATCATGCCGGTGGGGGCAATGTGGACCATGTCCTGCGCGTCGTGACCCGCGCCAGACGGCATGGTGCGGTAGCTATAGCCCAATGCCTGTGTCGCAGATTCGATAATTTTGCGCATGCGCGGGTCGGTGGGCGCAGGTTCCGACGCCACATCAATTTCTTCGAAACTGATGCTTGTTCCAGTGCGCACCGCTATCCCGGCGGCAGCTTTTTCAACCGCAGCGTAAACCTGATCAATTTTGGCTTGCTTCAGGTCGCGAATTTCAAGACTCATTTCCACGCGGCCGGGAATGACATTAGGTGCACCCGGAAAAGCCTGAATACGGCCAACTGTGGCCACTTGCCGCCCTTCCATTTCAAGAGCTATGCGGTTGACAGCAAGGGTCAATTCGGCGGCAGAGACCATGGCGTCGCGCCGGTTATTCATGGCGCTGGTGCCGCCGTGGTTGGCATAGCCGTTGATGGTTACGTCCCACCAGCCGATACCGACGATGCCTTCTACCACGCCGATATCCAGTTTCTCTTCGTCCAAAATACCGCCTTGTTCAATATGCAGTTCGATGAAGGCTTCATACTTGTCGGCTTCAACTTCGGCACTGGCAACATCGGCTATATTTCCGCCGATGAAGTTGGTGCCTGCGCCGATCGATCTGCCGCTGGCGTTCACGACAGTCAGCGCGCTTTCCTTAAGGTGCCCACGCATGGCAAGCGACCCCACAAGGCCGCCTTCTTCATTGGAGAAGACAACCAGTTCCAGCGGACGGCTGGTTTGGATGTTTGCGGCATTCAACAGATCAATTGCTTCCATGGCAGCAATAACGCCGGTAGGGCCATCATAGTTGCCGCCCCCCGGCACCGAATCGATATGAGACCCAAACAATATGGGCTTGGCCGATGGATTGCTGCCGGTGCGGCGGGCAAAAATATTGGCGGCGGCATCAATGCGCACGTTCAGCCCCATTGCTTCCAGCTCGCGGATGATATAGGCGCGCCCCTGCAGGTCAGCATCCGAATAGGCAACCCGGTCCACGCCGCCATCAGCGTTTTTGCCAAACTGAGACAAGGCTTTAATGCGGGTTTCCATTCGGTCGGGGCTGGCTTTTTCTATTGTGTCAGAGGGCTTGTCGGTGGCGAGGACGGGTTGAAAAAGGCCCATAAAAAAGACCAGACAAACCGCAATGTTTCTGTGCCCCGTGATTGTCATAAATTACCCCTAAAACTTTGTATGCTGTGTTGAATTTCTACAGTATAGGGAACACAGGCCTTGCCTGCAAACCAACGGGCAAAAAGTAAACCAACAGGACGACCGGGAGAAAACCGATGCTTGAAATGAAGCCTTCTTGCGAACACTGCGACATGGATTTGCCTAACGAGAGCTCGGAAGCAATGATATGTTCGTACGAGTGTACTTTTTGCGCTGACTGTGTGTCTGACGTTCTGGAAAATGTCTGCCCTAATTGCGGTGGTGGTTTCAAAAAAAGGCCAACCCGACCGACAAAAGAGTGGTGCAAAGGTGTCTCTGCCCAACATCAACCGCCTTCGGATGAGCGGTGCCTGAAGCCGGTTGATCTGGAAGCCCATCTGGAATTTGCTTCGGCGATCAAGAAAATCGGTCCGCGCAACCGTTAGTCCTATGGCGGCCAAACAAGGATGATTTCAATGGTAGAGCGAGATCTGGCAAATTGGACGGCGCGAGGCGCTGCCGGTGAAATAAAACTGGTTGGCGCATACTGTCGGCTGGTTCCATTTGTGTCCGACCTGCACGGAGCAGGCTTGTTCGCGGCGGTTGGCGGCCCGAGCAATGATGCCCTGTGGACTTACATCCCCATGGGGCCTTACGGCAGCGCGGACGAACTAAATGCAATGCTGGCCCATGTTCGAACTGAACGCAGTTGGCGCACCATGGTGATAATGGACGCAAGCAGTGACGAGATTGTGGGTATGGCAAGTTACATGCGTCGACGCCCCGAGCACGGCAGCGCCGAAGTGGGCTGCGTGGTTTTTGGACCCGACTTGCAGCGCACCCGTGCCGCCACCGAAGCGCTGTATCTTATGGCGCGTCATGTGTTTGAGGATTTGGGTTATCGACGATTCGAATGGAAATGCAATGCTGCCAACGTCGCTTCGATGCGATCGGCACTTCGATTCGGTTTTGCCTTTGAAGGTATTTTCAGAAACGACATGGTGGTAAAAGGCGCAAACCGCGATACCGCATGGTATTCGATGGTCGACAGCGACTGGTCGCGTATAGACGCGGGGTTTCAGGCTTGGCTCAATGCAGATAATTTCGACAGTGCAGGCAAACAACTCAGCAAATTGACGATACCACCGGCTGACTGAATTTACTCTTTCAACAGGTCGTAAGCGCTTTGGATTTGGTGGAAGCGCTCTGACGCTGCAGGATCACCGGGGTTGGCGTCCGGGTGGTACATTTTGGCCAGTTTGCGATATTGGCTTTTAACCGCGTCCTGCCCGGCACTGCTGTCCAGCTCCAGCGTGTCAAACGCGGCCTGCTCGGTTGTGGAATAGCCGTTTTCGTCTTCAGCACCGCCCCATTCGAAGGTGCGGGCGCCGGCAAATGCGTCAGATGACTGACTGTTGTCTTCCATGTGCTGCTTGGCTTCGTCGTCGCTCATGCCTTCGAAGAAATTCCAGTTGCGGTTATATTCTGCAGCGTGGGGTCGGCAAAAATGCCAGCGCTCATTCGAGCCCGGTGATTTGGGTGCCGGGTGGTCGCCGCGTTCGTTGCAGCCGGTATATTCGCACATGCGAACGGCTTGGGCGTCTTTGTCCTTGCCGTACTCGCCCCAGCGGGGAAAACCAAAACTTCTGATGTGATCACTTGGCATGGGGCTATTTTACCGGACAATTGAAAGAAAGTCTTTAGTGCCGTTAGGCATTTCAGGCGGCGCACTGTCGTTCAACTGGGCATGAATTTCAAGACCTAGATTTGCTTGCGGCGTATTTGATGATTTAGGCGATGGAAATCCCGGTTTTGTTACTTGTGAATACTGGACGCCAGCTTTTGCGGCGCATAGTCTAGAACGAAAGAAAAATAGCGAGGGAATAGCGTGCGTAACATAGACGAATTGTTTGAACTGGCGGCGTCGCATCGCGGCAATCGCGAGGTTATCGAGGATATGATGCCTGCGATCAAATCTGCGGATGAGATTAAGGCCTTGTCGGAAGACCGCATACTCGCCGGTATGACCAGGGCAATTTTTCAGGCCGGCTTCAGTTGGAAAGTGATCGAAAATAAATGGACTGGATTCGAGGAAGCCTTTGAGGGCTTCGTGCCGGTACGCTGGAAGTTCATGTCTGATGACGATCTGGATAGCCTTCTGCAAGACACCCGCATTGTCAGGAACGGTATCAAAATTCAAACCGTGCGCGATAACGCCATTATGCTGTGTGATTTGGAAGATGAATACGGCGCTGCAGCGGCCTGCATTGCTGATTGGCCAATGGAGGATTTTGTCGGACTTCTGGCCATGCTGCACAAGCGTGGCAGTAGGCTTGGCGGTTCCACGGCGCAGTACTTCCTGCGTTTTCTTGGCAAAGATGGCTGGGTGATGGGCCGCGATGTGGTTGCGGCATTGGTGCGAGAGGGCGTGGTAGACAAAGCGCCCACCGGTAAGGGTGCGCAAGCGAGTGTGCAAGCGGCTTTTAACCAATGGGCGTCGGAAAGTGGTAGACCTTTTGCTCATATTTCCCGGCTTCTGGCGCTTAGCACAGGCCCCAATCTTTGATGAAATTTTACCGCGCGCATCGAACCTGTTGCCGCAGTGGGCTTTCATGTCCGTGCGCCAGCAGTAGTATTATTGATGACCAAGACTAAACAGAGAGTGATCTATGTTTGATAAAATGACCAAATTGCTGGGCCTGAAAAGCCAGGAGCAAGAAAAGACCCACAGTGATTTGCATCTGGCGACAGCCGCGTTGCTGGTTTATGTGTCGCGGGCCGACGGTGACTTCAGTGTCGATGAACGGGCGCAGTTGCTGGCCTGTATGACAGATCGTTTTGACTTGGAAAGCGCGGACGCTGAGCAAATTATCGATGACGCCGAGGCGCAGCAACAGGAAGCAACCTGTTTGTACAAATTCACCAAAGCTATCACCGACGAGCTGGACCAGACGGGTCGCCAAGAAATTGTGAGGCTGCTGTGGCGTGTGGCTTTTGCCGACAACCATATCGATAACTTCGAAGCCAACCTGCTGGCAAAAGTGTCGGGTTTGCTGGGCGTTTCGACCCGCGACCGGGTGACCCTCAAACATGAGGTTGAGGAGGAACAGGCTGGCGCTCAATGACCTTGCGGCCTGAAATGTCTGGCGGAAACCCTGTAAATGCGGCCACCATGGGCCTTGAGGCACAACCTGCATGGCACACAAGCTACTGGTTGGTTGCAGCGCTGCCTGCGCTTTTATTGTTTGGCTCCGACGGCCTTGAAATTCTGATGTATGAGCACGCGCGGGCACCGAATGCTGGCATCGTTGCGCAGCTATCCTTGTTGCTGGTATTTTACGCAGCGTGGCCCTTGGTGCCGTGGCTAATCTGGAAAACTGTGAGCCAAAACCTCCCCGGACAGTCGGACGTTGTAACCGGGTTTAAGCACATTATTGGAAAACTGGGCCTGTTGGGGCTGGGTGCGAATTTGCTTCACTTGACGCTTTTGGCCATTGTTTTGCGCATTTTATACTCGCCGCCGGGCTGGGGTGTGATGCACCTGGTCGATTCGGTTGTCGAACTATGGATCCAGAATGCCGGCCTGTGGTTTTTCGTTTATCTGGTTTTTTGCTTGGGTATTTACTATTTCATTGTAAGGGGCCAGGGCCCCGCGGAAACTCAGCCATCGCCGGTTTATAAGGTTCGGACCGGCAACAAAATTGTCCCGGTAAAAATGACCGATGTTAGTTGGATTGAGGCCTGCGGCAATTATGCCCAATTGCACAGCCAGCAGGGTGTTTTTCTGGTAAGAAAGTCGTTGGCGACAATTGAGCAGGAAATGAAAGCATATGCTGTTGTGCGGTCTCATCGCAGTGCATTGGTGAACACTGACTTTGTATCTGCTATTACCCGCGACGCCACTGACGGGCAATATCGAATTGAACTTCGCTGCGGCGAAACCGCTCCCCTCAGCCGTAGGCGCTTGGCGTCATTTAAGGCGAAAATAGCGTCGCATTAGGCCAACTGATCCATTCACGTATTTTTTTCGACCGTTCACACCAACCGACTTGTCCGACGGCCATGTGCCGCCAAAACTTCCTAAATCTTTAGGCTAGTGAGGAACGGCAATGATAAAAAAATCAAACATTTGGACGCGGAAAATGTCGCAGGCTATATTGGCATGCGGGTGCCTGACGGCAATGACAGGTTCTATATTTGCTCAAGATGCAGTTCAGGAAATTACACCGGGTTCAGCGCTTTTTAATGTGCCGCTGCTGAAAGACTATGAGGCACGTTACAATAGTTCTTTCTCTAAAACCGGGGAGTTCACTCTTCAAGTTCGTCTTACCGGTGACGGCAAAAAACTAAGCATGATTGATATCATTCCGGGCGAGAATGTGGTGATTGTGGCCCAGCGCCAAATCGACGTGGCAACCCAGCTTCTCGAGTTTACAGCGGGGCCTAATTTCGCGTGGGGGCCAGAGTTTATTGTTAAGCAGTTTGACGGTAAAACCTATGACTGGGCGCGCGTGCCTTCGGGCGGCGGCGAACCCAAGCGCGCAAATGGCCCTCTCGCCAATGGTGGCTCAGTCAGTGAGATGTTTTCCCCGCTTTTGGCGACTTTGATGCCGATGAATGTGGGCAGCCGATTCCGGTTGCCTGCGGCTTACGCTCGCAAAGGCGAAATTGCTTCATCAGAGTTTGACGACTTTGAGGTCACCGGACGCGAAGAATTGCAAACAGCGTCAGGTATAAGCTGCCACTGTTGGGTGATCGATAAGAAAACCTGGGGTGGCAGCCTCGAGCGAGTTTGGGTTGCCCGCGAAGCGCCGTATGTGTTCAAGCGGCACCGTGATGTCGGCGGCCCGCGTAGTTTTATCTCGGAACTGACGGGGTTCCGAGTGCTGGACAAATAAAAAAGCCGCACCTGTTAAGGTGCGGCCATAATTATAGCTGGTTGCTGGTTCAGGCTGCGCTTGGTGCCGCCGCGTTTACACTGTCATCAACATGGCTAGCGAAGGTTTCAAAGTTGTTGATAAACAGCTCCACCAAGTAGCGTGCCTTGGCGTCGTAGGCATCTTTGTCGGCCCAGGTGTCGCGCGGATTGAGGATCAGGCTGTCAACGCCTGCAACTTCAACCGGCACTTCGAATCCAAAATTGGGATCGATGCGCATGGGCGCATTATTCAGGCTTCCGTCAAGAGCAGCATGCAACAATGCGCGGGTGTCTTTAATTGGCATACGGTGGCCAGTACCGTATACGCCGCCGGTCCAGCCGGTGTTTACCAACCAGCAATTAACCCCGGTTTCCGCGATTTTTTTCCTGAGAAGGTCGCCGTAAACACTGGGGTGGCGCGGCATGAAGGGCGCACCGAAGCAGGTTGAGAAAGTCGCCTGTGGCTCTTTAACGCCGATTTCGGTGCCCGCAACTTTTGCGGTATAACCGGACAGGAAGTGGTACATGGCCTGCTCGGGCGTTAGCTTTGAAATGGGTGGTAACACGCCGAAGGCATCCGCTGTCAGCATAATGATGTTTTTGGGTTTGCCGCCGCGGTTATGCTCGCTGGTATTGGGAATATAGTTGATCGGATAGGCGCCGCGGGTATTTTCCGCCAGTGTATTGTCATCCAGATCTAGCTGGCGCGTCTCCGGGTCCATCACCACATTTTCCAGCACTGTGCCGTACATGCGTGTGGTGGCATAAATTTCGGGCTCAGCCTCTTCGGACAGGTTTATCAGCTTGGCATAACAGCCGCCTTCGAAGTTGAAAACACTGTCTTCAGACCAACCGTGTTCATCGTCACCGATTAGGGTGCGTGCACTGTCGGCTGACAGGGTGGTTTTACCGGTGCCAGATAGTCCAAAGAATATTGCTACATCGCCCTCGGGGCCGATATTGGCCGAGCAGTGCATGGGCATAATGCCGTCTTTGGGCAACAGGTAATTCAGGATCGAGAAAACGGACTTTTTATTTTCGCCCGCATATTCAGTGCCGCCGATCAGTACCAGACCTTTGGCGAAGTTCACCGCAATGATAGTTTCGGAATTACAACCCATTGTCGTCGGATCGGCTTTGAAACTTGGCAGGTTAATGATGGTAAACTGTGGTGCCATGCCCGCTTTTTCATGCTCTTCTGGGCGCACCAGCATGGTGCGGCAAAACAGGCTGTGCCAGGCAAACTCTCCGACGGTGCGAACCGCTACTCTATGGTCCGGGTCTGAGCCACCCCAAAGGTCTTGCACAAACAAGTCTTTACCTTCAGCGTGTTTGAGGAAAGCGGCGTGAACAGCGTCAAAATTCTCAGGTGTCATCGGGCGGTTTACGTCGCCCCACCAAACAGTGTTCTCGGTCGTGTCGTCGCGCACGGTGAATTTGTCATTGGCGGACCGTCCGGTGCAGCGGCCGGTTTTGACAACCAGCGCCCCACCGTCGGCAATTGAGCCTTCGCCGCGGCGAATCGCTTCCTCGTAAAGTTGGGCGGTACCCAGATTCCAATATTGATTTCCGGTATCGCTGATGCCTTGGGCATCCAAACTGACTGTACTGTGACAAGCACCAAAGATTTGCAACCTCTTGTCCTCCAACGTGAATTTATTGCAGCGCCTTTGCCAGCAGCGAAAGCGCAAAAAAATATCAGGTAACTAATTTACTGTGTCGCTCGACCCGTGAGCGTCCCAACCCATCCTTAAAATGGACGACAAGCTTGCGGAAACGACGTCATAAATCAACCTGAATCTTGGCGGTTTTGAATTGATAGCGCTGTCATTTGAATGATCCGATTCTGGACCATTTGGTCAGCTTTTGCGCTGTGGCTATGCGCATGCCAATTTGCGGGCAAGGCCGGCAAATCTTTGAGAAATCAACCGAAGCAAGTAAACCATTGAGAGGTCTACAAAATGACCCTGATTTAGCCTTGGGTATACCTAAGTGTTGACCTCAATTTGACCCTAAGATGGCACTGGGCTGCCATGTTTTGGTCGCAAATCATGCTTAACGCTTTACCCTGTTCTGTATTTGACTAGAATTACACGGCAAATTCAGCCTATTGCAGGTGCGGGACAGAGTAAAAACGGGACAAACAAATAAAAAGGGGACCCCCGATGACAGCAACCATCGCGCTGGTTGATGATGACCGCAATATCTTAACTTCGGTTACGATCGCTCTGGAGGCTGAAGGCTTTCGCGTGCGCACATACCCTGATGGGCAAAAGGCTTGGGACGCGCTTTCCAAAAATCCAGCCGACTTAGCAGTGCTTGACATCAAAATGCCGCGGATGGACGGCATGGAATTGTTGCGAAAACTGCGGGAAGTTTCATCCATGCCCGTGATTTTCCTCACATCTAAAGACGAAGAGATTGACCAGTTGTTGGGTCTGCGGATGGGAGCCGATGATTATATTGGCAAGCCCTTTTCCCAGCGGTTGCTGATTGAGCGAATTCGGGCCTTACTGCGCCGCGTTGAGATGACGTCAAAGGATGATGGTGACGATGCACCGATCGAGGCAGGTGACGAGGTTATGGTGCGCGGAAACCTTATTCTGGATCCGCTGCGTCACAGCGTAACCTGGTGCGGCGACGATGTTACTCTGACGGTTACCGAATTTTTGATTTTGCAAACCCTGGCCCAGCATTTGGGCCATGTAAAAAGTCGTGACCAGCTGATGGATGCAGCATATACTGATGATGTCTATGTGGACGACCGAACAATCGATAGCCATATCAAGCGGTTGCGCAAGAAATTCAGAATGGTCGACAAAGAATTTTCCGCAATAGAGACGCTTTACGGCGTTGGCTACAGATATAAAGATGGCTAGGGCACCCAAACAACGTGGCGGCAGACAAAAGCAAGAAACACCAGTACGAGACCGGAGCCCGCTTGCCGAGCCGCCCGCAAAAAAAACTGCATCCACGCCACTATACGCGAGGCCTTTCGCCGCTGATGGTGCGCATTATGTTTGTCAACGCGCTGGCGTTGGTCATTCTGGTTGGCAGCGTTCTTTATCTAAATGAATTCCGGCAAAATCTGATCGAGGCGCGTACAGCGGCACTTTCAGTGCAAGCCAGCATAATCGCTGGCGCGCTGGGCGAGTCTGCGGTGGCGGGGCCTGAATCGATCGATATTGACCCCGCACCTGCTCGCCAGATAATCACACGTCTAGTTGGGCCAACTGAAAACCGGGCCCGTTTGTTTGCCACCAGCGGCGGTATGATTGCCGACAGTCTGTTTTTGGCCGGTGATAAGGAATTGATCGAAGAACCCCTGCGCAGGCTGGATTACCAGCCGTCGCTCAAGGAGCAAATTGTCAATCGACTACATGATTTTCTCGATGCAATCACCAAGGAAATTTCAGCTCCAGCCAATATTGACCGACCCACTGTCAGGTCTACCGACCTGATTGAAGTGGAACAGGCGTTGGCCGGGGTGCTGACTAGCCAAATCAGGCAACGTGCAGACGGCGATCTCGTGATTAATATCGCGGTGCCGGTTCAGCGTTTCAGGCGGGTGCTTGGTGCGCTTTTGCTGACCGCCCAGACCGATGATATTGATACCATTGTCCGCGCCGAGCAGATGCTGACCATCAAAATATTTGTCGGCGCATTTGCGTTGACTATTTTGCTGTCTTTCTTTTTGGGCCGAACGCTTGTGCGCCCGATCAGAGTTTTGGCGCGAGCGGCGGAACGGGTGCGCCGTGGCATTGGACGCGAGGAACGTATTCCGGAGTTTGCCGAAAGACGCGATGAAATTGGTGACTTGTCGCGCTCATTGTCTGATATGACGGGCGCGCTTTATAACCAAATTGACGCTGTCGAGCAATTTGCCGCTGACGTGGCGCATGAGATCAAGAATCCCTTGTCGAGCATGCGCAGTGCGCTTGAAACAATTCAAATGAACGACAAACCGGAGGTGCGCAAAAAATTGCTGGCAATTTTGGAAGATGATGTGAAACGCATCGACCGATTGATCACCGATATCTCAGATGCCTCGCGCCTCGACGCCGAGCTTACTCGCAGTCACACATCGGTTGTCGATTTGGGCGTTATGATTGCTACGCTGGTGAGGGCCTATAATACAACGGGAAAACTGGGTGATATCGAGCTGGCCTTTTCTGACGACGAAGCGGGGGTGTTTGTCGTGGCGGGCATCGATGCGCGGTTGGGGCAGGTGTGGCTTAATTTGATTGACAATGCAGTTAGCTTTAGCCCGGCAGGCGGACGGATTCAGATAAAACTGTCGGTCAAGAACCGCACTGTGTTTCTGACGGTTTCTGATCAAGGGCCGGGAGTACCTGAAGGCTCGGAAGACAAAATCTTTAGCCGCTTTTATTCTGAACGGCCATCGGAAGAACAATTCGGCAGCCATTCGGGCTTGGGCCTTGCTATTTCCAAGCAGGTTATCGAGGCGCACGGCGGCACTATTGTTGTGGAAAATATCGGCGCAGAGGGTGAAGGTGAAACCGGCGCTAGATTTGTCGTGACATTGCCGCTGGCGCCCGCTTAATTGAACCAGTTCGGTGCGGGGCAAACAACAACGCTAAAATATAGAGCCATAGGGGCAAGGCAGGTGCAAACAAACCACGGTACAGTTGTTGATGTTGCGGGTGTAGGTGTAGTTTTGCGCGGGCCGTCGGGGTCGGGCAAATCTGACCTGGCACTGCGACTGATTGACCGGGGTGCCACCCTTGTTGCAGATGACCAGTATCTGACCCGGCCTTCCAGGCGCGGGTTGGTCGCTTATGCGCCCGAAGCCTTGTATGGGTTGCTTGAAGTGCGCGGGCTGGGCATCCTTTCCATACCAGCGATCAAAACAACCATTATAGGACTGGTTGTAGATTTGGTCAGCGCAGACGACGTTGCCCGGTTGCCGGAAATCGAATTTTCTGTGATCGCAGGCGAAAAAATTCATGCCTTGAAGTCGAATGCATTTGAACAGTCGACCCCAATTAAAATAGAGTTGGCTGTGCGGGATTTAACACGAATTGGGAAGGGAGGCGGAGTTGACGGGTGACAAAAGCGACAATGCGATCAAACCTAACAAAGCCTCTGCGGCGAGTAAGGGGCCGTTGAAGCCGCCTTCCAAGCGGCAATTGGTTATTGTAACGGGCCTATCTGGTGCGGGGAAGTCGGCAGCACTGCACGCTTTTGAAGACATCGGCTTTCAGGCGGTGGATAACCTGCCGCTTACCATGGTAGAAGCGCTCATTGATGACCAAAATTTGGAATCGCTTGACCGACCCGTGGTTATCGGCATCGACAGTCGCACGCTGCATTTTTCGCCAGATTTGTTTGTTGAGGTGCAAAAGCGACTGAGGCAGAGGAAAGACCTTCGCCTGCATGTGCTGTTCATGGATGCATCAGACGATGTGTTGACCACGCGTTTTTCAGAAACCCGCCGACCACACCCACTGGGCGACAGGCAATTGTTGCGCGCAGCGATCAAACAAGAACGCGATATGATGACCGTGGTACGGGAAAATATCGATGGTATTCTTGATACCAGTACCCGAACTGGGGCAGAAACCCGCCGAATTATCCGTCGCCGTTTTGCCAAAGAATCTGACGATTTGATCGTGACTTTTATGTCGTTTGGCTTTGCCCACGGCGCACCCCGCGACGCCGATATTGTTCTTGATGTGAGGTTTTTGCGTAACACTCATTATGTTCCGGACCTGAAACCATTGACCGGTCGCGACGATGCCGTGTCCAATTATGTCCGCGCCGACGATGCATTTCCGCCGTTTCTGGACAAGGTCCACGGGCTGTTGAGTTTTCTGTTGCCCCGCTATCAAGCCGAAGGAAAAGCCTATTTAACCATTGCATTTGGTTGCACAGGAGGTCAGCATCGGTCGGTGGCTACAGCGGAAGCTGTTGCAGGGCAAATGGCAATTGACGGTCTTGCTGTTAATTTATATCACCGGGAATTATCCAGTAGCTGATGACGCAAAAGAGGAATGAAGTTCAATGATTGGGATGGTACTGGTAACGCATGGCCGATTGGCCGAAGAGTTTATTGCCGCGACTGAACATGTGGTTGGCGCGCAGCAGAATATTCAGGCCGTATGCATCGGACCAGATGACGATATGGAACAGCGACGCCTTGAGATTTTGGAAGCGGTAAAAACTGTCGATAGTGGTGACGGTGTTGTTCTGCTGACCGATATGTTTGGTGGAACGCCGTCCAATTTGGCAATTTCCATTATGGAAAAAGGCAAAGTTGAAGTGATTGCCGGCATCAACTTGCCTATGTTGATCAAGCTCGCCAGCGTGCGGGCTGCGCTCGGGTTGGAAGAAGCTGTTGATGCGGCAAAAGAAGCTGGTATCAAATATATTAATGTTGCCAGTCAGATTCTCGGGAAATAACTATGGCTGATAACGCTGCGGGCGTATCCCGGTCGGTTGAAATTGTAAACCGGCGCGGTTTGCATGCACGGGCATCAGCTCGTTTGGCCAGGGATGCTGGCCTGTTTCAGGCCGTGATCAAGGTTTGCAAACATGACACCTGTGTAACCGCAACCTCTATAATGGGTTTGATGATGCTGGGTGCCGCCAAGGGTGATACCATTAGTATTACAGCAGAAGGGGTGGATCAGGACGTCGCCCTCGAACAGATTGCTGCGCTTGTCTCAAACCGGTTCGACGAAACCGAATAAACATTCCTATTTTCTTATATAAAGAAATCTTTATCTTTAATTAACTCCCTGCTATATAAGCTGCCAAATTACATTGCAGTTAAAGTAGGACGTACTATGACCGATTATAAAGTTGCTGACATCTCCCTTGCTGAATGGGGACGCAAAGAAATCAATATCGCCGAAACAGAAATGCCGGGCCTGATGGCGCTGCGCGACGAGTTTGGTGCCAGCCAGCCACTTGCAGGTGCCCGTATCGCCGGTTGTTTGCATATGACAATCCAGACGGCGGTTTTGATTGAAACGCTGACGGCACTGGGCGCTGAAGTACGCTGGTCAAGCTGTAATATCTTTTCAACCCAAGACCAAGCCGCCGCCGCCATGGCCGCGTCAGGTATTCCGGTTTTTGCTTGGAAGGGCGAGACGGAAGAAGAAGCAGAATGGTGCATCCACCAGACAATCAAGGGCCCGGACGGATGGGTACCCAACATGATTCTCGATGATGGTGGTGACCTGACGGTGATGATGCATGATGACTACCCTGAATTGATGGAAGGGGTGCGCGGCATTTCTGAGGAAACAACAACTGGTGTTATGCGGTTGTATGAAATGGCCAAAGAAGATCGCCTGCTGGTTTCGGCCATTAATGTTAATGACAGCGTGACCAAGTCTAAATTCGATAATCTTTATGGTTGCCGCGAATCGCTGGTTGACGGTGTTAAGCGCGCCACGGACGTGATGATTGCCGGTAAAGTTGCTGTTGTTTGTGGCTACGGCGATGTGGGCAAAGGTAGCGCAGAATCGCTGCGCAGCCAAGGAGCGCGGGTTCTGGTGACCGAAATCGATCCCATATGTGCGCTGCAGGCCGCTATGCAGGGCTATGAAGTTGTTACAATGGACGACGCAGCCAAGCTGGGTGATATTTTTGTCACCGCAACTGGCAACAAGGATGTCATCACCCTTGATCATATGCGCGATATGAAAGACCGCAGTATCGTATGTAATATTGGCCATTTTGATAGCGAAATTCAGATCGCTGGCCTGGAAAATTACAAATGGGAAGAAGTGAAACCGCAAGTGGATGAGGTTGTGTTCCCAGACGGCAAACGCCTTATCGTTTTGGCAAAAGGCCGTTTGGTGAATCTTGGTTGCGCTACTGGCCATCCAAGCTTTGTGATGTCGGCTAGCTTTACCAATCAGGTTCTTGCGCAAATTGAACTTTGGGAAAATTACAAAAATTACAAGCTTGATGTTTATGTGTTGCCTAAGCATTTAGACGAAAAAGTGGCTGCATTGCACCTAGAGAAACTGGGCGCACAATTAACCACGCTGACAGCGGAACAGTCTGACTATCTGGGCATTGAGACTCAGGGCCCGTTCAAGCCTGAACATTATCGCTACTAGAGCAAGTTGATTAGGCAAACGGCCTGAAGGAGTTTCAAATGAAAGAATATTTGTTTACCAGTGAATCGGTTTCAGAAGGCCACCCGGATAAGGTTGCCGACAGAATTTCCGACGAAATTGTTGATTTGTATCTGGGTGCTCAACCCGATGCACGCGTTGCCGCTGAAACAATGGTGACCACAAACCGGATTATAGTAGCTGGCGAAGTACGCGGTCCAAACAGCATCACACGCGACGACATCGAGCATGTCGCCCGCAATGCCGTTAAAGACATTGGTTACGAACAGGATGGTTTTCACTGGGAAAACGCTTCATTCGAGAATTTCCTTCACGAGCAATCAACCGATATTGCGGCGGGCGTGGATGCAGCAGGCAACAAAGATGAAGGCGCTGGTGATCAAGGCATCATGTTTGGCTATGCTTGCGATGAAACCGCGAGCCTGATGCCTGCACCGATCGACTTTTCTCATCGTATATTGAGGTCGCTGGCTGATGCACGCCATGCCGATGCTGGCTCGGCTCTGGAGCCGGACAGCAAAAGCCAGGTAACCCTGCGCTATGTGGATGGTCGCCCGGTTGGCGCTACCAGTGTTGTGGTTTCCACTCAGCATAAGGAAAATGTCACCCAGGAAGAGCTGCGCGAACTTGTGCGTGGCCACGTGGTTGATGTGCTGCCCGAAGGCTGGATGTGCTCCGAAGACGAATTCTATGTGAACCCTACCGGTAATTTTGTCATCGGAGGGCCTGACGGTGATGCCGGGCTAACTGGCCGCAAAATTATCGTTGATACATATGGCGGCGCCGCGCCGCACGGCGGCGGTGCTTTTTCCGGCAAGGACCCAACCAAGGTGGACAGGTCTGCGGCTTATGCCTCGCGCTATCTGGCGAAAAATGTCGTTGCAGCGGGTTTGGCAGACAATTGCACCATCCAGTTGGCCTATGCCATCGGTGTCTCGAAGCCTCTGTCGGTGTATGTTGACCTATGGGGTGACAAACCTGTTGTTGATCCAGCGCGCTTGTCTTCTGTCTTACAGGAACTTGTCGATCTTAGCCCCCGGGGTATCCGCGAGCATCTGGGTTTGAATAAAGCAATATATGCACGCACGGCGGCATACGGTCATTTTGGGCGCGACCCGCACGCTGACGGCGGCTTCTCGTGGGAGAAAACCGACCTGATTGACGCCTTGAAATCCGAGTTTGGTGTCTAGTAGCAAATCCGGCGAATGGCCCATCTACTCTTGGGCTCAAATAGAAAGTCTTAAGCAGGCAGGGACAAAGTCCGCTGCCTGTTTTTTTGTGAGGTGGTGCATCTGCCGCTTGTACTGGTGGCTGTTCCAGCGTTAGTCTGCTTTCATGCAAATTTTCTTGGATAAATTCAGTGGCTGAGGTCGGTGAAACTCTTTCGCCCCTGTGGCTGGTTCTGGCTGTGACAGCGCTTGTTTGGATAGGGGCTAGTCTCTACGCCTTTTGGCGCGCAGGCCGTATGTCAGACCGCGCCAGGTCCTTGCAGGACCTAGCGGATTTCCTGGATACTATGATCAAGACAGATCACCGAATTCCGGTTTGGCTTTGGCCGGATGGACGCCTGCAGGCGGACCCGGCAGCGCTGTCGATCGCGGGCTTTCCAGGCAAGGTTTCCCGGCTGGATGACTTGGCTGGCGAGGAGGGCTACGGGCTGCCTGACAAGACTGTTCAGCTTATTCGCGGCGGTGTGGAACAAGGCCTTGATGTTCCCTCACCGATAGTGGTGGACAACGGCCCCGGCAAAGCTCGGATGATTATTGATCTGCAGTGGCTTCCTGCCCGAGACGCCCGCTGGCCCAGTGGTATTATGTGGTTGGAACAGTCGGTAGATAGGCCAGTTCGCACCAACAGGCTCGGCGTGCGGGCATTGGAGTTACGGCTGAAAGACCTGACTGGCGCATTCAACCATTTGCCGTTTCCGGTGTGGTTGCGCAGCCCGGACTTTAAGCTGCTGGAGGTTAACGACGCATATGTACAGGCCATCGATGGCGGTTCGGTTGCCAATGTAATTGAACGGGGATTGGAATTGTTCGGTAATGCTGGTCCGGCATCTGCCAGTAAAGCGTTTGGTCAGGGTTCGCCGATTATGGAGCGCAGATTTGGGGTAACCGACGGCCAGCGACGGGCTTTCAATGTTACCAATACCCCGCTGGATACTGAAGGCAATAGTATGGGTATTGCCATCGACGTTACTGGCGAGGAAGAAGCTCTGACTGAATTGTCTCGTGTGCTCGAATCGCAATCAGAAACATTAAACCGGCTTCGCAGCCCAGTGGCGATTTTTGGGCCAGGCCAAACACTCAGGTTCTACAACAGTGCATTCACTCGGTTGACTAGTGTTTCTGAAGAACAGCTAGCGGGCGGCATTCGCCACAGTGAATTGTTGGAGGCAATGCACGAACGGCGCAAGCTGCCGGAGCAGGCTAATTTTCGCAAGTGGAAAGAAGGTATATTAAAGCAATATACCACGCTGCTGGAGCCATCCGAGGAGATGTGGCATTTGCCTGATGGTACTGCGCACCGAGTGGTAACTCAGCCGCATCCGCTGGGCGGACTGTTGATATTGTTCGAAGATGTCACCGACAAGCTCGCTCTTGAGCGATCTTACAACACGTTGATTGCCGTCCAGCAGGAGACGCTTGATAACATGCGTGAAAGTGTTGCTGTATTTGGCACCGATGGACGGCTCCAACTTTCAAACCCGGCTTTCAGTGATATATGGCAATTGAGCTCGGTGCAGGTGCAAGGCTCGCCGCATTTGACCGATTTGGTGAGCGGTGCGAACCTAAACAACAGTGCTGGCGCCAGCAGTGGTTTCTCTGAAAATTTGGTGACATGGGTTGCTGCACGCAGTTATAAAACCGGCAAATGGTACCGCGGCGACGGTGCGGTTATTGACTATACAATTGTACCATTGCCCGATGGCGGCGTGATGTTGACGCAGACCGATGTCACTGACAGTTTTAAAGTTGAGCAGGCGCTGCGTGAGCGGTCCCAGGCGCTTGAGGCGGCAGACAAGCTGAAAAGCGAATTCATTACCAACATGTCTTATGAGCTTAGGACGCCCTTGAATACCATCATTGGTTTCGGTGAACTGTTGGACCAGAATGTTTTCGGGCCGCTTAATGAGCAACAAGCTGACTATGTGAAAAATATCCTCAGTGCGTCGGATGACCTCAAAAATTTGATATCTGATGTTCTTGATCTGGCAGTGATCGAATCTGGTGAATTATCGCTGGAATTCAGTGCAACGCCTATCGCTGATATGCTCAGGGAAGCCGCTGTTTTGGCCCAGGAACTGGCCCACAAGGCCTCTACCAAACTGGAACTAACGATCGACGATGAAATAGGTACGATTATGGCGGATGGTTCGCGCATCAAACAGGCCTTCTATAATATGGTCTCGTCGATGTTGGGTTTCACTCGCCATGGCGGCGAACTGATCATAGATTTGATCGATTTGGGCAGCGAAATACACGTATGCATCACCAATATCGAATCTGGCCTAACACCTGTCGAACGCACGCGTTTGCTAACAACGGTTGCTATGGGTGTTTCTCCGGGTGCGCGCCGTGCAACTGGTTTGGACCTTGCTTTGGTGCGCAGTATTGTGCGTCTGCACGGCGGAAGGGTAACTCTTGATGCAGTCGGTGAAGCCGGATTGGGCTTGTCCTGTTACCTGCCGCGCGAACGCCCAATTGTTGACGCATCCTGATATGTTGAGCCGATAATGGTCGAAATATACCGCACAATTCTATCCGGCGAAGCCGCTACCGAGCGTTTTGCCGCCTCACTTGCACCGCTGATAAAATCGGGTGATTTGCTTGCGCTTTCCGGCGACCTGGGTACAGGTAAAACCACTTTTGCTCGTGCTTTTCTCCGCGCTTTTTGCCGTGTTAGCGACCTTGAGGTGCCCAGCCCCACATTCACGCTGGTGCAAACATACAGCGCCGAGGAGGGCACAGTAATTTATCATAGCGATCTATACCGCTTGAAAGGGCCGGACGAAATTGAAGACCTTGGTCTGGACGATGAGCGCGAAACAGCAGTTCTCTTGGTGGAATGGCCCGACCGCATGCCTGTAGACTGGTGGAAAAATGCACTGAAAATTTCGTTTAACCATGTGCGGGGCGATGCGGACGCAAGCCGTACTCTGGAAATTTCCGCCGACAATGTCGATTGGCAGAAACGGCTGGTTGGCCGATTTGGGCCGCGGTGAATGAAGTCCATGGGCCCAAAAATCCATACGATCGACGCAGGGCAGTCCTTTGTTGATGAACTGGCGCGGGGACTATTGGACAGATACGGCACTGACCCTCTGCTTCTGTCATCGGTTACTGTATTATTGCCCAACCGGCGAGCATCGCGCTCGTTAAGGGAAGCTTTTCTTAGGCTGGGTGACGGCAGGCCGATCTTGTTACCTACCATGCGAGCAATCGGTGATATCGATGACGGCGAGATCGAATTTCTGGGCGCAGGGCTGGGGCTAGATCTTTCGCAGGTAACACCATCTATTTCACCATTGCGCCGCCAGATACTGCTAACAAAATTGGTCGAGGCCTGGCGTTTGCCGGGTTCCATGGACAAAGGATTGGCCCCAGCGCAGGCTTGGCGTTTGGCAGGCGAATTGGCGCTATTGATTGACCAGGTGGACACGGCTGGATTGTCCTTCGACAACCTTGCTGAATTGGTGCCTGACAGCCTAGCAGCGCACTGGAATGAAACACTGCAATTTCTACAAATTGTAACCCAGCATTGGCCCGCTATATTGGAGGGCGAAGGCACTCGCGACCCGGCAGTTTACCGTGACCAAACACTTCGGGCTTATGCAGAAATATTGCAGGCAGAAGCAGACTGCGGGCCAATTGTCGCTGCAGGTTCTACTGGTTCGATCCCAGCGACAGCACAGTTGCTGCGGGTAGTATCAAGGCTTCCGCAAGGCAGCGTGGTATTGCCTGCGCTTGATCTAAATATTGATGACAATATTTGGTCGGTTCTGGCGGATAGTCATCCGCAAAGTAGCATGAAACGTTTGCTTGAAACGATGGGAGCAAGCCGCCATGAAGTTGAGCCGTGGTCCAAGGCCTCACCTGAACCCCAACCAAAAAATAAGCGGATGCAACTGCTGCGCAACGCTTTGTTGCCCGCCGCTGCGACGACGCAGTGGCGAGACCTAGGTTTCCGCGACCTAGCCGACAAGGATTTGTTTGGTAATTTGAAGGCGGTGGTAGCAGGGTCTCGCCGCGAAGAAGCGGGTGCAATCGCTGTTATCATGCGTGAAATATTGGAAACACCCGGCAAAACTGCTGCCCTAGTTACACCAGACCGTCAACTGGCGTTGTATGTTCGTGCGGCATTACGCACATGGGGGGTCAGCATCGACGATTCCGGTGGCGACAAGGCGATAAACAGTCTGCCCGGACGGTTGCTCGGTCTGATTGCAGAGGCTGTGAGCGACGGTTTCGGGCCGCTTTCTACCCTGAGTTTACTGCAACATCCGCTGGTGTCCGTTGGGCTTGCACGTGAAGACTTTCTTGGGTTTGTTCGCGACCTGGACCAGCAGATTTTACGCGGGGTACGCCCGGCTGGTGGGCTTGACGGGATTGTTGCCAAAGCAAAAGATTACGCCAAAGGGTTTAAAAGGAATGATGCTGCAAAACGAGCTGCCACCGCATTATTGATCAAGCAGCTAGAGCGGATGGTAACTATCTTGCAGCCGCTGGAACGGCAGTTAGCAGCGCCAACGGACGTGGCGGAAACGCTGCGGATGCACATTAGAGCCGCTGAGCAGCTGTGTGCAACAGACGCGGCAAGCGGCAGTAATAACCTGTGGCGCGGTGACAGTGGTTCGGCTTTATCAGAGCATATAACTAGTCTTATAGATCACGGTGACAATTTGCTGGTGCCCAGCGCTGAAAGCTACAGTGCACTATTCGCTGAAATGACTGCAAGCGTGACCGTGCGCCCCAACTGGAACCAGCACCCTCGCCTTGCCATTTGGGGCCCGCTTGAAGCCAGACTGCAGCGTGCAGATCTAATGATTTTGGGTGGTTTGAATGAGGGTGTATGGCCCGCTGAACCGGCCAGCGACCCTTGGATGAGTAGGGATATGCGCAAACAGTTTGGCTTGCCCTCTCATGACCGGCGCATCGGCCAATCTGCTCACGACTTTATTTTGGGCTCCAGTGCACCAGAGGTGATCTTGACCCGGTCGGAAAAAACCGGTGGCACGCCGACGGTGCCAAGTCGTTGGTGGTTCCGCATCGAAGCGGTGGCTGGCAGAAATATTCCGAGGGCTACACATTATTTGCGCTGGGCCCAGCAATTGATTGCACCTGCTGTGATAACGCCGATTTCGCCGCCTGCGCCCAAACCGCCGGTTGCCGCGCGGCCAACCGAGCTTTCGGTGACCCAGATTCAGGAATTAATGCGCGACCCTTATGCGCTATATGCCCGGAAAGTCCTGCGCCTATCTGCGCTTGATCCACTTGATGATGCACCCAACGCCGCACAGAAAGGTACGCTGCTGCACGAGGCGCTTGAAGTTTTCATGGCAACCGACGGCACGACTATTGGCTCTGAAGGGTTGGCCCGCCTGATGGATGTGGGGCGCGAGATCTTTGCGCCGGTGATCAGCCAACCGGCGGTATATGCATTCTGGTGGCCCCGGTTCGAACGGATTGCCAAGTGGTTTGTGGAAAACCAACAAGCCAGGCAGGAGACTTTTGATCCGGTGCTGATTGAGGGGTGGGCGCGCCATTCATCGATCTTTGACCCGGCTGTTCCGGAGCTTACCCTGATCGCGAAGGCTGACCGGATCGACCGCAACCGCGTAACCGGCGAACTGGAAATCATAGACTATAAAACAGGGGAAACCCCGACGGCCAAGCAGGTTGAGGCAGGTTATGCGCCGCAATTGCCGCTGGAAGGCTGGTTGGCCGCACAAGGCGCTTTTGAGGGGCTTTCTGCCGGTGCTGTTGAAGACCTTGTTTTCTGGAAGTTATCTGGCGGCCAGCCGGTGCAGGAAACCAAGCGCCCGATCAAGGACGTATCTGCGTCTATCGAGCAGGCAGCAAAGGGCTTGAAAAAACTAGTTGCTACATTTGCTGACCCAGGCACAGCGTATCTGTCAAACCCTCGCCCCGAAATTACCGGATACGGCGATTATGACCATTTGGCGCGGATTAAAGAATGGCGTAATTCCATAGATCCGCTAGTCAGAGATGTTGGCTGGCCTGAGTCGGAGCGAGAATCGTGAGCGGCGTTGTGGCAAATTCCGCGATGCCGGGCATGACCTATGACCAGGCCCGGGCGACGCACCCCAAAATTTCCGCGTGGGTGGGCGCGTCGGCGGGCACCGGCAAAACTCACGTTCTGACCGCGCGGGTGCTGCGGCTGATGCTCACTGGCACACCGCCGGAAAATATCGTTTGCCTTACTTTTACCAAGGCCGCTGCTGCGGAAATGAAAAACCGGATTTTTGCAGAGCTGGGCCGCTGGACAACGCTGTCCGACAATGAGCTGACCGCAGAAATCGCGGCGCGCGTTGATGAAAAAGCTGGCGAGAAAATGTTGGCGAGAGCGCGCCAATTGTTCGCGTCGGTGCTTGATCTGTCTGGCGGACTGCAGATTCAGACTTTCCACAGTTTCTGTCAGGCGCTTTTGGGGCGTTTTCCGCTTGAGGCGGATATGTCTCCGGGCTTTGAAGGCATAGACGAGGCGGATGCCAACGAGTTAATGCAGTCTGCCAAAGACAAGATGTTGGCAGCGACGCGTGCGCCATTGGCTATTGAATTGCAGCAGGCACTGGATGTTGTGGCAGAGCTGGTGACCGAGCGCACCTTCGACGAAGTTGTTGATCGACTATCGTTCGAGGCACCGCTTCTAAAGCGCGCCGTTCGTGCGTGCGGCGGCACCGCTGGTCTTTTGACGGAGCTATACAAGCGGCTGGGTGCGACTGTTGGCGAGACTGTGGATGACATCATCACAAAAGCCTGCGCCAGCGAGCGACTGGATCAAAGCGCTTTGTTGGGTCTTGCCGGTGCAATGCAGTTTGGGTCAAAAAATGATCAGTCGAGGGCCGCTGCAATCACTCAATTCGTGGAACATCCTGAAAACCAGCGCCTGGGATATTTTGCAGCCTATAAAGCCGCGTTTTTGACCAAAACAGGCACTGCCCTCAAAACTGTCGCGACGAAAAAAATTCTGCAGACCGATGATAGCCTCGCGGTAATTATTGAAGCTGAGCAGCGACGGTTGATGTTGGTTGAAGAGACGTGTGTGCGACAGCGTGCAGCAACTGCAACCGCAGCACTTCTGCGACTAGGGTTGGAGCAGCTGCGGCTATACAATCACGTGAAAGGCGAACGCGGCCTGGTTGATTTTGATGACCTGATTGATCGCACAGTCACATTGTTTTCGCGGCACGAAGTCGCGCCCTGGATTCTCTATAAGCTGGATAATCGCATCGATCATATTCTGGTGGACGAAGCCCAAGACACCAATCGTGATCAATGGCGGGTTGTCGAGACCCTGGCAGCGGAATTTTTCGCGGGCGCAGGTGCTCGCGACATTGAGCGAACCATCTTCGCGGTGGGTGATGCCAAACAGTCGATTTTTTCTTTTCAACGAGCCGACCCGCGCGAGTTTATCGGTGCCCGCAATCGGGTTTTTGCCAAAGCAAATAACGTTGGCCACCGAACCGAGGCTGTTCCGCTCTCGCTGTCTTTTCGGTCGGGCGAAGCTGTGCTCTCGCTGGTCGATAGCGTATTTTCAGAGGGCGCGCGCGCGTGGGAAGGCCTGTCGGCTGACGGTGAGATTGTTGCCCACCGTTTTAAGCGGGTTGGCCACGCCGGCAGGGTTGAGCTATGGCCCTTAGAACATGTAGCCAAGCCCGAAAAACCTGATGTCGTTGAGGAACCTGACGAAGGTGGATGGCAGATGCCGGTCGATCAGGTGCCGGTTGATGACGCCGAACAGCGCTGTGCCTGGCGTATTGCCAACCACATCCACCGGTCGGTGGGCACACGATTGTTGCCGTCCAAGGCCCGCGCGGTGCAGGCGGGTGATATTTTGGTTCTGGTGCGCCGCCGTACGGCATTTGTCGACCATCTTGTCAAAGCACTTAAAACACTGGGGGTTCCTGTGGCAGGCCGCGACAGGATGGTATTGTTGGATGAATTGCCGGTGATGGACTTGTTGGCCGTGGCGCAGTTTGCGGTCCTGCCAACCGATGATCTGACGTTGGCGGTCGTGCTGAAAAGTCCGTTTGTGGGTCTGAATGATGATGATTTGTTCCGACTGGCCCACAGCCGATCAGGCTCACTTTGGAAAGCACTATACGCAATGCGGGAAGATGCCCACTTCAAGGGCGCATACCAATTGCTGGTCGGCATTTTAAACCGGGCCGATATCGGTGGTCCTTTTGACTTTTTCAATCATATTCTTATTGACCTGGACGGTAGGCGAAAGCTGGCGAGCAGGTTGGGTGAAGAAATTCACGACCCGATTGATGAGCTTTTGGAAGAGGCACTCGCGTTTGAGCTTACTCATTCAGCGTCGTTGCTTGCGTTTGTTGAACGGGTCCGGCGCAATAACACTCAGATCAAACGGGACATGGAACAGGCCGGCGACCGGGTTCGTATCATGACCACTCACAGCGCCAAGGGGCTGCAGGCGCCGATCGTGTATTTGTCCGACCTCGTTGGATTACCGGACCTGTCACGTGACGGCCGTTTGCTGCCACTTGAACCGGAGACGCCTTCAGGGCCAACAATTTCAGTGTGGGCAAGTCAAGCTCGTGGTTTACCGGAAATTGAAGCGGCGCGAGAGCAGTTAAAGGCGCGCCAACTTTCTGAATACCGGCGGCTATTGTATGTGGCGTTAACGCGAGCGGAGGATGAACTGTATATTGCAGGATGGCGCGGTGCGAACGAACCAAGCGAAGACTGTTGGTACAATTTGATTAGTGATGGGTTTGAAGGATTAGATACAGCGGAACATATGATCGAAGGGCGTAACATTCGCTGTCTTGAGGTTGAGCAAACGGCAGCGGTTAAAGCGTCCACAGACGTGGGTGGCGGCCAAATGGTTGACGCACCCACGCCTGCCTGGCTTTTTGAGGCCATGCCGTTAGAGCCTACGCCTGTGAAACCATTGGCGCCGTCACGGCCCGACGAGGAACCAGCGGTGACCGGACCGCTGGATCGCAGCAGCGGTCAGCGGTTTAGGCGGGGCAATCTGCTGCATGCGTTATTGCAATGGTTGCCGGATATGCCGCCTGCAGCGCGTCAGACAGCGGCATTGGCGTATCTGAGCCGGGCCGATGATCTCAGCGGTGACGATGCTCAGGCATTTTGGCAGGAAGTAGAAGCTGTATTGAATGACCCCGCCCTAGGTGCGCTGTTTGGCCCGGGAAGCCGAGCCGAGGTTCCCATCGCTGGACTGATTGAGACAGCAAACGATCCGGCCGGGCGTCCCATCGCCGGGCAGGTTGACCGGCTGGTTATAAGTGGCGATCAGGTGATGATCGTAGACTATAAAACCAACCGCCCGCCGCCCGTACAAGTTTCAGGTGTGCCGGATGTTTACCTACGCCAGATGGGCCTTTATGTTAGGGCGTTAAGGTCTGTCTATCCGGGGAAAAAAATTACTGCGGCCCTGCTTTGGACCGATGCTGTGCGTCTTATGGAGTTGCCCGACCAGTTGATGGAGCAATCGCTTGCGGACGCCGGGCTTTAAATTGGACAGAAAAACGACATTTACCATCACGCGTGCGTTACTAATCCTTGACCATTGGCTACGGCGTTCCTACTTTAGGCGCTGAGGAAATCATCGAAACCAAATTATGCGCGGGCGTTGCCCGGTGTGACAAAGAAAAGAGTAAATTACATGGCTACGATTGCTGTAACAGACGCGTCATTTGAAGACGATGTATTGAATGCCGGTAAACCGGTTTTGTTGGATTTTTGGGCACAATGGTGTGGCCCGTGTAAGATGATTGGTCCGGTTCTGGAAGAGATTTCTGGTGAACGCGACGATATTATCATCGCCAAAATGGACATTGATGCCAATCCGGAAACGCCGACCCGTTTCGGTGTTCGTTCGATACCGACGATCCTGATTTTCAAAGACGGTGAGCCGGTGGCAACCACAATGGGTCCTAAGCCGAAGGCTCAGCTGGCTTCATGGATTGATAGCGCGGTTAGCTAGGCGAACTTACCTGAATGACTAAAAAGGGCGTCCGGTTTCGGACGCCTTTTTTATTGCGCGCGCTGCATGGGTTTCACTTTTGGTCAGTTCACACTAATCTCAAACGGAGAAGGAGAGCTGATGTGACATCTGAAAAAGCTGCGAAGGCCAAGGTTTGTGCCATAGTCGGTGCTGGTGATTATATCGGCTCCGCCATTGCCCGACGCTTCGCTCGCGAAGGATATATCGTTGTTGCTGGTCGCCGCGGCGCGGACAAGCTGAAACCTCTGTGCGAAGAAATTGAGGAAGCTGGCGGTACGTTGGTTGCCCGGTCACTGGATGCACGTTCAGAAGAGGCGGTTGACGAATTTATCGGAGCTGCAGCAGGTTTGGGTGTGCTTTCTGTGGTTATTTTTAACGTTGGCGGCAACGTTAACTTCCCAATAGCCGATACAACCGAGCGGGTATTCCGAAAAGTATGGCAGATGGCTTGTTACGGGGGTTTTTTGACCGGCAGAGCCGCTGCCCGCGTTATGCTCAAACAGGGTTCCGGATCGATCTTTTTTACCGGGGCGACCGCCAGTAAGCGAGGCGGCGCGGGTTACGGCGCCTTTGCCAGCGCTAAATTTGGCCTTCGCGGCCTGACGCAAGCAATGGCCCGCGAGCTGGGCCCCGAAAACATTCATGTCGCCCATTTAGTGATCGATTCAGCAGTGGATACCAAGTGGGTGCGCCAGTTGATTACCGAGCGAGCCGGGGAAGAGGGGCTTGCACAGACGCCGCTTCTGGAACCGGCGTCTATCGCAGAGACATATTGGATGTTGCATAACCAGCCTAAGGACTGCTGGACCCACGAGATGGACGTTCGCCCCAACAACGAAAATTTTTAAGGAAACATGTCGTGACGAAGCTTGAATATTGGTTTGATTTTGGCAGCCCTAATTCCTATTTCGTCTACAAGGTTTTGCCGGAAATTGAGCAGCGGTTGGGGGTTAGTTTTACCCGAAGGCCCGCTTTGCTTGGCGGTATTTTTAAGGCGACGGGTAACCAGTCACCTTTTTTTGCCTTCGCTGGTATTCCTGCGAAAATGGACTACACGCGGCGCGAAATTATGCGGTTTGTCCGCCACCACGACTTAACGAATTTTACCATGAACCCGCATTTTCCGGTCAACACACTGCTGGCAATGCGCGGCGCGGCTGCTGCCGAGATGGCCGGAGAGTTGGACGCTTATACCGCTTGTGTTATGAAAGCGATGTGGGAGGACGAGAAAAAAGTGGATGATCCTGACGTTATATTGACTGTACTGAAGGCGGCGGGACTGGATGCAGCCCATTACAGTGCGAAGGTCGCTGACCTCGCGGTGAAGGCAGCGCTGATGGACGCAACGCAGGAAGCAATTGAACGAGGCGTGTTTGGTGTGCCGACCTTTTTTGTAGGCGAGGAAATGTTTTTTGGCAAAGACAGTTTGGCTGCTGTTGAGAAGGAAATATCGCTACAGGCGTAAAAAAGGGGGGCCGCGATGGCTGAGTTGAAAACGCAACAAAATGATGCTTCTGTGGAGGTGTTTCTCGGTGGTATCGAACACGAAAAACGCCGGGCTGACACCCGCGCCGTGTGCGAGCTGATGGCGCGCATTACTGGTTGGCAAGCTAAAATGTGGGGTAAATCAATTATCGGCTTTGGTGCCTATGATTATAAATATGAGAGTGGGCGCAGTGGCCGCTGGATGATAGTAGGATTGTCGCCGCGCAAAACATCGCTGACTGTATATATTATGCCAGGCTTTGCTGGCTTTCCTGAATTGATGAGCAAAATAGGAAAATATAAAACCGGGAAATCTTGCCTTTATATCAATAAGTTGGAAGATGTGGACTTGTCGGTTCTTGAAAGCCTGGTCGCTCAGTCGGTTGAGGTTATGAAAGATCGCTACAGCTGGGCAGCAGAATAACTTAGAGGATGCGCCTTAGGTTGGAAGCAATTCGGTTTCCCGCAGCACTTGCCCGGCAAGGAAAAGCGAGCCAGCGATCACTACAAAGGGCGGCCTGTCCGGGTGAGCTTTATCTTTGATTGCTGTTAGGGCCGAGCGAACGTCTTTTGCAACAACGCCGTTGATGCCAATGTCTGTTGCCGCAGCGGCCAAGTTGGCAGGCTGTGCGGCCCCTTCTTCACCAGGAATCGGTACCGATATTACTCGGTCGACAAGCCCAGTGAGCGGCTTTAGAAATCCTGCGGCATCTTTGTTTCCCATCATGGCGAGTATCATGGTTACTGACCGCTCGACCGGGTCAACACCTTGCAGAAAAGAACGAATAACTTCACCAGCCGCCGGGTTATGGCCGCCGTCAAGCCACAGGTCTGATCTGTTGGGCAAAATTTCGTTGTATGCAGTGTCTTTTATTTGTTGGAGCCGCGCGGGCCAACGCACCCACCCAAGCCCGGCCTTAATGGCCGAATCCGGGATAGCAACAGCTTTTTGAGCGTGTGATAGGGCAATGGCCATCGCGGCATTTTTGACCTGGTGCGCGCCGACGAGCGGTGGCATCGGCAGGTCCAGCACCGACTGCCAGTCTTCATACAATATGCCGCTGCCGTCGGTTTTGGCTTCTACGTGCCAGGTCTCATCGATCAATTTTGGTTTAACGCCCTGCCCGCCGGCAATTGCGGTGATCACATCTAGGCCAACTTTCTTTTGGCTACCAACAACCAGCGGCGCACCGGGCTTGATAATCCCGGCTTTCTCCGCTGCTATTTCCTGCAGTGTATCACCGAGAAATTGTTGATGATCAAGACTAACAGGGGTGATACCAACCGCTGCTGGATTGTCCACCACATTGGTGGCGTCTAAGCGGCCACCAAGCCCCACTTCCAGAATGCAAAGGTCTGCCGGAGTTTCAGCGAAAGCCAGCAGCGCCGCGGCAGTCGTCACTTCAAAATAAGTGATTGGGTCGTTGTCAGCTGCAGTTTCAACACGCTCCAGCAAAGCGGCTAGTGCTTCCTCATCTATCAGCTGCCCGGCTAGGCGGATACGCTCGGCAAATCGCACCAGATGCGGCGATGTATAGACATGAACCCGGTGGCCCGCCGCTTCTGCGATCGCGCGTAGGGTCGCAATTGTTGAACCCTTGCCGTTGGTGCCCGCAATATGAATGACTGGTGGTAGTTTCTTTTCCGGGTGCCCGAGGCGCGCCAAAATGGCGTGCATACGCTCTAGCGACAAGTCAATTTTCTTCGGATGAAGCGCCATAAGGCGCACCAGTATTTGATCGCTTTTATGATCAGGTTTTTGGTCGCTAGCCTGACTGTCCATCCTGCGCGGGCTCCGGATACTGTTACGCGGCGGCAATTCGCAGGCCGGGTTTGTTACTCAGCAGCGACTTTTCGTTTGTGGCTGCCCGCCATCAACATTGACAGCACAGTGCCGAGCCGCGCTGTGAGTTCATGCCTGTGCACAACCATGTCCACCATGCCGTGTTCAAGCAGATATTCAGAGCGCTGGAAACCTTCAGGCAGCTTTTCGCGAATGGTTTGTTCGATAACCCGCGGACCAGAGAAAGCGATCATGGCGCCGGGCTCGGCAATATGCACATCGCCTAGCATGGCGTAGGACGCTGATACGCCGCCCGAGGTGGGGTCAGTTAGCACAACAACATAAGGAAGGCCCGCATCGCGCAGCATTTGCACAGCAACAGTGGTGCGCGGCATTTGCATCAACGACAGGATGCCTTCCTGCATGCGCGCGCCTCCCGACGCAGTGAACATGACAAAGGGCACCCCGAGCCGGAGCGCTTCTTTGGCGCCGGTGATGATGCCTTCGCCTACGGCCATGCCCATTGAGCCGCCCATGAAGAAGAAATTCTGGATGGCGATAACAGTTTTCTGGCCACCAACTTTACCCACCGCTACCTTGATGGCGTCTTCGTCGCCCGTTGTGGAGCGCGCGGCTTTCAATCGGTCGGTATATTTTTTGGTGTCTCTAAACTTAAGCGGGTCCTGCGCCACAGACGGTAGGGAAACCAGATCAAACTTACTGTTGTCAAACAGCGCCTTAAAGCGTTCGGCCGGAGGCATGCGGTCATGGTGGTCACAGTGGGCACACACTCGCCCGCTGCTGACAAATTCTTTCTGGAAGATCATCTGACCACAGCTTTTGCACTTATGCCAGAGATTGTCGGGAGTATCCCGTGCATTCAGAACTTTTTGCAGCTTCGGTTTGACATAATTGGTTAGCCAACTCATGCCCAGTACCCCTTCAGAAATATTTATCTATCTGTCTTAAGCGCCGTTTTATCGGCCTGATCTTACACCATTAGCCAAAGTTTGGGTAAAATTCAGTATATTTTCTATCATATCCGCATTGGGCAACTGCTTTTCAAGTCCCTGCTCAATGAGAGATACGATGGCAGAGCCGACAACGGCGGCGTCCGCTCGCGCAGCAACGTCTGCGGCTTGCTCCGGTGTTTTGATGCCAAACCCAACCGCAACTGGCAGGTCGGTATGGCGTTTGATCCTTGCAACTGCGTCGCCGATATCGTCTGCAGTGGCAGACTTGCCGCCAGTTACACCGGCAACTGCAACATAGTATACGAAGCCGCTCGCGTCCTTTACGATGGTGGTAAGCCGGTCATCGTCAGACGTGGGAGTGGCGAGGCGAATGACGTCAATATTATTGGCGATCGCAGGTGCCAACAGCTCCGCGTCTTCCTCGGGTGGCAAGTCAACAATGATCAGCCCATCCACACCAGCCACCGCTGCGTCTTTGCAAAAAGCATCGATGCCGTAGTGGAAAACTGGATTGAAATAGCCCATCAAAACGATAGGCGTTGCCTCGTCGGCACGGCGAAATTCACGCACCATCTCAAAGGTTTGTTTGGTGGAGGCTCCGGCGGCAAGGGCCCGCTGTGCCGCTTTGTCAATCGCCGGACCGTCGGCGGCAGGGTCGGTGAAGGGCATGCCAAGTTCGATAATATCTGCACCGACGCTTGGCAATCCGGCTAGAATTGCGGCCGACACATCTCGGTTTGGGTCACCGGCTTGAATATAGGTGACAAACGCCGCTCGGTTGTCGGCTTTAAGCGCATCAAAGCGTGCTTTAAGTCGGCTCATGCTAAATTTCCTCACCCAGTTCTTTCGCAACAGTGAATATATCTTTGTCGCCGCGACCGGAAAGGTTCAATACGCAGATATGGTCTTTGGGCAAAGTGGGAGCCATGCGCATGACATGAGCCAGACCGTGTGCGCTCTCCAGTGCCGGGATAATACCCTCAGTGCGGCAACACAACTGAAAAGCTTCCATGGCCTCCTTGTCGGTTGCTGACACATAGGTAACGCGGCCCTGTTCGTGTAACCAGACATGCTCAGGCCCGATGCCGGGATAATCCAGTCCCGCAGAAATTGAATGGGCCTCTTCAATTTGACCGTCTTCGGTTTGCAGTAAATATGTACGGTTGCCGTGCAATACACCTGGTGAACCGCCGGCGATTGATGCCGCATTTTTGTCGGTATCGACACCGTGACCTGATGCTTCGACAGCATACATTTCTACATCGCGGTCATCGAGAAACGGATGAAATAGTCCCAGCGCGTTAGAACCACCGCCAACACAGGCAACCAAACTGTCGGGTAAGCGGCCTTCCATGTGCACTATCTGTTCTTTGGTTTCGCGGCCAATCACCGACTGGAAATCGCGCACCATCATCGGGTAGGGGTGTGGGCCCGCCACCGTGCCGATGATGTAAAAAGTGTCATGTACATTGCTTACCCAATCGCGGAGGGCGTCATTCATCGCATCTTTGAGCGTCGCGGAACCCGATGTAACCGGTTTTACCTCGGCACCCAGCAGCTTCATGCGGAAAACATTGGGCTTCTGGCGTTCGATATCGACTGCGCCCATAAAAACAGTGCATTTCAAACCAAAACGAGCGGCGACGGTTGCGGTGGCAACGCCGTGCTGCCCGGCTCCGGTTTCCGCAATCACTCGGGTTTTACCCATGCGTTTGGCCAACAACACCTGACCAATGGCGTGGTTGATCTTGTGTGCGCCTGTATGGTTCAGTTCTTCGCGTTTGAAATAAACTTTTGCGCCGCCCAAATGATCGGTCAGCCGCTCGGCGTAATACAAGGGGCTGGGCCGGCCAATATATTGACGGTTTAATTCGTCAAGTTCCGCCAGGAAGGTCTCGTCCTTCATAGCCGTGCGGTATTCCTGCTCTACCTGCAAAACAAGCGGCATCAGGGTTTCGGACACATAGCGTCCGCCGTATTGACCGAAATGCCCTTTTTCGTCCGGGCCGGTGGTATAGCTGTTGAGCGCCATGGGGCTGCACCCTTTGTTTGCACCGGATAGGTGCGGTAAAAAAACAGGCTCTTTACTTAATGGCTTTTGCCACGCGAAGAAAGTGCTGGATTGCCGCAGATGATTTTTTTCCGGGAGCAGTTTCCACACCGGACGAAACATCCAGCGCAGTTGCGCCGCTGGAGGCAACTGCTTCTGCTGCGTTATCTACGGTCAGGCCGCCTGCAAGCATCCACTTGTATGGCAATTGTGTGCCGCCAAGAATTTGCCATGGAAAACTGGTCGCATTGCCGCCTGGCAGCGCAGATCCTTCCGGTGGCTTGGCATCAAACAAGATACGGTCCACATAAGGTAGGAATGGGTCGGCTTTCTCAATGTCTTCTTTCGCGTTGACGGCGATGGCTTTGATCACCTTTACACCCAGCAATTTTTTAATTCTGGCCGCGTCAGCCGGTGTTTCGCTGCCGTGCAATTGCACTGCGTCTAGCGATAAAGCTTCAACAGCGCCCATCATCAGATCGTCGGTCGCATCGACAAAAACACCAACACGTTTTGGGCCAACCGGCAATTGCTGGGCGAGTTTTCTTGCCGCCTCCAGTGAAAGATTGCGCGGCGAAGGCGGGAAAAAGATAAACCCGAGCCATGTGGCCCCGTGCATGGCAGCCGCATGGGCATGCGCGGCATCGCTTATGCCGCATATTTTAACGTCTATTGTCATCAGGTTTTGAGCTTTTTAAGCGGATCGTGACGCCAAATACTTACCGGGCGGCCCTTGCCGTCTGCGAAGGTACCAAGCGCAATTAGGACCGTATCTATCAACCAGCCGAAGATAAACAGACCACCTGTGGGAAGATACAAACTAGCCGTGAAGGGGCAGATCCGAAGCGGGGCCGGGAGGGAAGGGGGGGAGGGGGGAGGGGGGGGGGGGGGGGGGGGGGGGGG